>JGI12109J20283_10339849_pt1 | contig 13181 bp, 11 predicted proteins | sample ElkSlonscriptome_12_FD_20283 | JGI IMG/M metagenome (IMG submission 20283) | reverse complement strand
AAAGCTTCGAGGGCGAATTCGCGAGATCTTCGGGCGGCAGCTCGATGAGGGTATCGAAATGGGCCTGGATTCGCGTCCAGCTGGATTTGTCGATGGTCATGCGGGCGGCTGCTGGTCCAGCGTGGTCTGCAGCAGGGCCCGCGCTCGTGCCCACTGCCGGGCGGCACTACGTGGAGACACGTCCAGGACCTGTGCGGCATCGTCATTGGACAGGCCGCCGAAGAAACGCAATTCCACCAGGCGAAGCAGATCCGGGTCGATCTCGGCCAGTGAATCGAGCGCCTGGTCGATGTCCAGAATGCGGTCGATGGGTGCACTGATCGCGCCGTCGGCGTCGCCCAGCTCCACCCGGTCGAGATTACCGCCCCGTTTCTGAGCCAGGCGGTAGCGTGCGTAGTCCACGACCATCCGTCGCATCGCCACCGCCGCCAGGCCGAGAAAGTGCCGCCGATCGCGAAAATCCTGGTCCTCCGGCGAGATCCGCAGCCAGACCTCATGCACCAGCGCCGTGGTGTTCAGCGTGGCCGAGGGAATGACTTGTCGCTCACGCCGCGCGATCCGGCGCATTTCCAGGTAGAGCTCGCGCAGGCGTTCGGCATCAGCCGGATCGTAGCCTTCAGTGAGATCGGGCGAATCCGTCGATGTCATATTCAGAGCAGCGCAGGAAGCTATTTCGGTGATTGTGACCGATTACCGGGGCTAAGTCATGTCGAGCAGTCGGGGATCTCCCAGAAGCGTGTTCGAAGAAAAATCGATTTCATTTGGCACGGTTTGATTTCCAATTGCGACTACCCCGATGAATTGATCTCAGTTGAGAGTCCATGAGTAGCACTTTTCGGGTTGTAGTTCTTGCGTCGTTGCTGATGGTCACGAGCGCGCTCTCGGCCGCGACCTTTGTTGTGAATTGGCTGCCGGACGAGCCTGACGCCAATCCTGGCGATGGGGTTTGTGACATCCCAGCCGGTGGTCCCCTGCGCTGTTCTTTGAGAGCGGCCATCATGGAGGCCAACGCGGCAAGTTCAACGGCGTCTCATCTCATCACGTTCAGTACGGGCGGGCCGATCACTGTTCTGGGGTCGCCTTTGCCGACCATTACCAATCGGGTGATCATCGATGCCCGTACTGCGCCCGACTACAGCGAAGGCTCCGACGTCCTGGATTCACCCCCTTCAGTTTGGATCGACGGTTCGGCGCTGAGTGGCCCCAGCGATGACGGCCTGCGATTTCTGAATGCCAGTCTGGCTGGCGTCTTTGCCATGAATATCATCAATTTTCCAGACAACGGCATTGAATTGCAGGACACCACGCTGACTGAGATCAGCGGCAACTGGATCGGACTTCGACGTGACGGACTAGAGGGTCCAAACGGCGGTTCAGGTGTTTCAGTTGTTGGCTGTGATCGCTGCAAGATTGGTTCGTTCATTGGCTCCGGAAGCCCGGCCACCATTGAAAACCTGGGAAATTTGATCTCCTTGAGTGGGGAAGACGGCGTGTTCATGCAGTCCGGGAACGACAGTGAGGTTGGGGGGAATGAGATTTTTGAAAACGGTCGGCACGGTATTCAGGTTCTCTCGCCCGGAGCGCGAATCGGGGATGTCGGCGGCCTCGCCGGCGGCGGGTCGATAACGACTGGAAATTTCATTACCGCCAATGCACAAGACGGGATTCGCGTCGGCGCGAACGGTCTCAGGATTTACGCAAACAACATCAATATCAATGGCGGCGATGGCATTGCGCTTGATGGCTCGGACAATCGGATCGGCTTCGTCAATCCGGCGATGCGCAACGTGATCACCTCGAACAGCGGCTACGGCATTCGTCTTGGAGTCGCGCTCGGTGCCGCGAACAACATCATTCAGAACCAGCTGATCTCGCAGAATGGGCTGCGCGGGATCGAAATCTTCAGTGGGAACGGCAACGAAGTTCAGCAGAATGAAATTCTCGGGCACAGCGATGCGATTCGGATTGTGGGTAACGACAACAACATCTTTGCCAATGTCATCGGCCTGGCTGATGGCGTTATCAACGGCGGCGATTTTAACGGTGTGGTCCTGATCGGCGATGACAACAACGCTGCAAACAACACCATTGGCGGCATGGGAGATGATGGCGTCGATGTCGTGTCTGGCGAGAGCAACAGAGTCAACGGAAATCGCATCGGCATGCTCAGCGACGGGACGAATATCGGGAATGCGGGAGTAGGAATTCGCGTCCGTGCAGAAGCGAACGACACGCTGATCGATAGCAATCGGATTGGCCACAATTTCGACGGCATTGCCCTGGTTGGCGGCGGCAGCCGAATCTGCGGTAATGCGATCGGGGTGGGTGTCGGCAATGAAGATGCCGGTAACAACGTTGAAGGGATTCGCGTTGACGGTGGCGGCAACGTCATCGGTGATCCTGCCAACGGCTGCGCCGGGAATGCGATCGGTTTCAACGCCTCGGACGGTATTCAGATCATCGGTGATGCCAACATCGTGCGCGGCAACACCTCAGGCGGGCAACCTGGCATCGTTATCGGGAACGGCAATTCCGGCGTGTTTCTTGGTGACGGCTCGGATCTGAATGATGTTTCGGATAACACGCTCTACCACAACGGCAACGACGGTATCCGGGTGGCGGCAGCAGCCGGAACGAGAAATCGTTTCGACGGCAATGGCTTCGGGAACAACGGCGATATCAGTATCGATCTCGGTGACAATGGAAAGGATATTGAAGACCCCCAGGACACCGATACCGGCCCTAACAACCTGCAGAATTCACCGCAGTTCACCCAGCTCGGAGGCAACAACGGGCAGCTCGTGGTCAACTACCTCATCGACAGCAATGCGAGCAGCAGCACCTATCCGCTGACCGTGGACTTCTATATCGCCCAGGGGTCGGATCAGCAAATTTTCCGTGTCCATCGAGACACCTACAACGTGTCCCCCGGCGCGGTTCGGACAACGGTCTTCGATGTTCCATCCCTGACCTCGCGGATCAGCGCCATGGTGATCGATGCGGAGGGCAACAGCTCTGAACTGAATGTTGCGCAGAGCTACAACGTTCCGCCACCCCCTGACGAGATCTTCAACGATCGCTTCGAGTTGCCTTGACCGAAGCGATCAGGCCAAGCCGCCTCGATTTCAGGCAGCCAGCCGCGTTGTTGTGGCTCGCTTCTCTCTGGTCTACTGCACCGTCCAGCCGCCGTCGACCACGATCGCCTGGCCGGTGATGTTGCGCGCGACCGGCGACATCAGGAATGCGGTGATGCCGGCCAGCTCTTCCAAGCTGATGAACACGCCCTTGGGCATGGGCTTGAGCATGATGTCGCTGACGACCTCTTCTTCGCTGATGCCGTGATGACGCGCCTGATCGGCGATCTGTTGGTCGACCAGCGGCGTCTTGACGTAGGTCGGACAGACCGTGTTGATGGTGATGTTCGTATCGGCAGTCTCGAGGGCGATGACCTTGGAAAACCCAATCAGACCGTGCTTGGCGGCGACGTAGGCGGACTTGTACCGGCTGGCAACGCAGGAATGGATCGAGCCGATATTCACGATTCGCCCGAAGCCCTGCTCGCGCATGCCGGGTAAAAGCGCCTGGCTGAGCCTGGCAACGCCGACGAGCATGACCTGGACCAGGAGGTTCCATTTATCCATCGGAAAGTCCTCGAGCGGGGCGACGTGCTGCAAGCCGGCGTTGTTGACGAGCACATCGACCGGCGAGTCGAGCCCGTCAACGAGCGCTTGAATCGATTCTTCCGAGCTGACGTCCAGGGTGCGCGCCTCGGCGCTGCCGCCGGCTTCTTTGATCGCCTTCGCGGTGGTTTCAGCGGCTTCCAGCCGCAGGTCGGTGACCAGGAGCGCGTGTCCCTGGGCGGCGAGATTCATGGCGATGCCAGCACCGATGCCGCTGCCGGCACCGGTCACCAGCACGCGCATGGCGGTTTTCGAAGAGGCTTGATTCACGTCCCGGCTCCTGAATTCATCATGGTGTTCCACCAGCCTGGAATTTTCGCATCAATCCCGGGCCGATGGCAGCGCTTTTGGTCCCGAGGTTCCAGCGCGACCCTCACTCAAAAACAGTAGAATTCTCGCCCTGATGAGACTGATCCGCACACTCGAGGCCAGCCAGGCGCCGTCGGGGCCGACCGCGCTGGCCATCGGCAATTTCGATGGACTGCATCTCGGGCACCAGGCCCTGCTCGATCGTGCCCTTGACCGGGCGCCGGATCTGTCGCCGGCGCTGATGTGTTTCGAGCCGCTGCCGATGACGCGATTCCGGCCCGATGCGCCCGTGCCGCGTCTTCACTCGGTCCGCGATCGCCTGATCTCGGCACGTGAACTGGGGATCGAACGGCTCTACATGATGCGCTTCGATCACGGCTTTTCGGCACTCAGCCCGGAAGCGTTCGTGTCCGAGATCGTGGTTGGCCTGGCCCAGGCGCGCCATGTCATCGTCGGCGGTGATTTCCGCTTTGGCGCCCGGGCGGCGGGAAATGTCGCTCGTCTCATCGAGCTGGGGCAAGCGCACGGCTTTGGCGTCGAGGAAGTCGACGCGGTCCTGTCGGGCGATGAGCGGATCTCGTCGTCGGCGATCCGTTCCGCGCTTGCCGCGGGCCAGATGGCGCGGGTACGTGCGATGCTGGGGCGGCCCTATTTTCTACACGGGCGTGTCCTGCGGGGTGAGCAGCTGGGACGGACCTTGGGCTACCCGACGGCCAATCTTCGCCCGCCGCTACCGCCGGCCGCCCGCGGCATTTTTGCCGCCCGCGTCGATGGGCCGGGCCTGCGCCGTCATCCAGCGGTGGTCAGCCTGGGGCTCAGACCGACGGTGGCGGGCAAAAACTGGCTCCTGGAGGTGCATTTGTTCGACTACGATGGCAATCTCTACGGCCAGCACCTGCGCGTCGAACTCATCGAACGCTTGCGCGAGGAAGAAAAGTTCGACACTCTTGAGGCCATGCGCCTGCAGATGGACGAGGACGCCGCGCAGGCGCGCCGAATCCTGGATTCATGACCGGGCCCGCTGTCGCTCGACAGCCGGGCGGGATATTTTTCAGCCGATAACAAGCCATTCGAATGGACTATAAAGACACGATCAATCTGCCCCGGACCGCGTTCCCGATGAAGGCCTCCCTGGCCACGCGCGAACCGGCGATGCTGAAAACCTGGTACGAACAGGCGTTGTACCAGAAGATTCAGGCGGCAACGGCGGATCGGGATACCTTCGTGATGCACGATGGCCCGCCTTATGCGAACGGCGATATCCACATCGGCCACGCGGTCAACAAGATTCTGAAAGACATCGTTGTGCGGTCGGCCCTGCTGTCGGGCTTCCGCGCGCCCTACATTCCGGGATGGGACTGTCACGGCCTGCCGATCGAGCTGCAGGTAGAAAAAAAGATCGGTAAGGTTGGGCACAAGGTCGATGCGCGCACCTTCCGCCAGAAGTGTCGAGAATACGCCGGCAAGCAGATCGACCGTCAGCGCGAGGATTTCAAGCGCCTGGGCGGCCTTGCCGACTGGGACAACCCCTACGCGACGCGCGACTTCAGCTACGAGGCCGGCATGCTTCGGGCGCTGGCCAAGATCGTCGACAACGGGCACCTGAAGCGCGGCGTCAAGCCAGTGCACTGGTGCTTCGATTGTGGGTCAGCGCTGGCCGAGGCCGAAATCGAATATCAGGACAAGACCTCGACGGCGATCGACGTGCTTTTCCCGGCCGTGGATCCAGAGCGCCTGGCCGCGATCTTCGGTATCGATGGCGTTGCCGATCGAGCGGGGGTGGTGATCTGGACCACGACACCCTGGACGATCCCCGCCAACCAAGCGGTCAGCCTGAACGCCGAGCTGGACTACGAGCTGATCCGGGGCCAGCACGGGGGCAAGACTCTCGACCTCGTGGTCGCGGCGGACTTGCGCGAGGCCTTCTGCGAGCGCGTCGGTCTCGAATCGCCAGAGGTGCTGGGCACGGTCAAGGGCCAGGCGCTCGAGCTGATCGGGCTGCATCATCCCTACAACGGCATCGAAGTTCCGGTGATTCTCGGTGATCACGTCACGACCGAGACGGGCACCGGCGCGGTGCACACGGCCCCGGGCCACGGTCAGGAAGACTTTGACGTCGGCAAGCGCTACGACATTCCGGTGGTCAATCCGGTGGACAGCCGCGGCGTGTTCGTCGAAGACACGCCGGTCGTCGGCGGCGAGTTCGTCTGGAAGGCCAATAAGACGCTGGTGGAGCACATGCGCGGCAACGGGACGCTGCTCGCCGATGTAGCCTTCGAGCACAGCTATCCCCACTGCTGGCGGCACAAGACGCCGACCGCCTTCCGGACCACGCCGCAGTGGTTCATTTCCATGGACCAGCGGGGGCTCAGAGACCAGGCGCTGGCAGCCATCGACCGAGTCCGTTGGGTGCCCGACTGGGGCCAGGCGCGTATTCGGGGCATGGTCGAAACGCGGCCCGACTGGTGCATTTCGCGCCAGCGCACCTGGGGCGTGCCGCTGGGTCTGTTCGTCCATCGCGAAACTCAGGAACCGCATCCCGATTCGGCGGCGCTGTTGTTGCAGCTCGCCGACCTCATCGACGAGCACGGCGTGGACGTCTGGTACGAAGACGGAATCGGCGCTCGAATGGGCGTTGATGAAGAGACCTACGAACCCGTCACCGATATTCTGGACGTGTGGTTCGACTCGGGGGTGACCCACCACTGCGTGCTCGATCAGCGCGACGAGCTCTCGCGTCCCGCCGACCTCTATCTCGAGGGCTCGGATCAGCATCGCGGCTGGTTCCAGTCGTCGCTGCTCACATCGGTCGCCATGCACGGCGAGGCCCCTTACAAACAGGTGCTCACCCACGGCTTCACGGTGGATGCAGACGGGCGGAAAATGTCGAAATCGCTCGGCAACGTGGTTGCGCCGCAGCAGGTCATGAATTCCCTTGGCGCCGACATCCTGAGGCTCTGGGTCGCGGCGGCCGATTACCGTCAGGAGATGAGCGTTTCCGACGAAATCCTGAAGCGCGTGGCCGACGCTTATCGGCGCATCCGCAACACGACCCGCTTTCTGCTCGGAAATCTTCACGGCTTCGAGCCCGGTCGCCATGCTGTGGCCATGGACGAACTCCTGCCCCTCGATCGCTACGCCGTTGACCTGGCGGCCCAGCTGGATCAGGAAATTCGCGAGGCGTACGGCAATTACCGGTTCCTGAACATCTATCAGCGCCTGCACCACTTCTGCTCGTCCGACATGGGTGCCTTCTATCTGGACGTGATCAAGGACCGGCTCTACACCCTGCCGGAGGGGCATCCGGCGCGCCGCTCTGCCCAGACCGCCATGCATCACATCCTTGAAGCGCTCGTGCGCTGGCTGGCGCCGATCTGCAGTTTCACGGCCGAGGAAATATGGACCGAGATGGGCGAGCCGCGCGAGGATTCGGTCATGCTGGCGACCTGGTACGACGGGCTCGAGGCGTCGTCGCAGGCGCAGCGCCAGTTCTGGGCCGGCCTGCGGGCCGTGCGCGAGGCCGTCGGGCCCCATCTCGAGGCCCTGCGCCGAGGCAAGGAGATCGGTTCCTCCCTGGCTGCCGAGATCACGCTCGAGGCTGATGGTGGTTTGGCTGATCACTTGGCACAGGTCGGCGATGAGTTGCGCTTCATCTTTATTACCTCCGACGTCCACCTAGGCCCCGCGGGCGAGGGTGCTCAGACCGTTGAGGTGGCCGGGCAGCCCCTGCGCTTTTCCGTGCGACCGACCGACCACGCAAAATGCGTTCGCTGTTGGCACCACCGCGACTCGGTGGGCAGCTCGGATACGCATCCCGAGATTTGCGCTCGCTGCGTCGAGAACATCGACGGCGGCGGCGAGACCCGCCGCTGGGGTTGATCTCATATGGCTCCGATGCGCCCACAGAAATATGCCCTCTGGCTGCTGCTGGCGATTGTCATCGTCGGCCTGGACTTCTGGACCAAGCACCTGGCAGTAGAAGGTCTGGTTTTATATCGGCCCCTGCCTGTCACCTCCTGGTTCAATCTCACGCTCGCGCACAATGAAGGGGCGGCCTTCAGCCTGTTGGCCGACGCCGGCGGCTGGCAGCGATGGTTCTTCACCACGGTGGCGGTGGTCATCAGCATTGTTCTGCTGGTCTGGCTCTGGCGCTTGCCCAATCGGTCGCGGCTCCTGCCATCGGCCCTGATGCTGGTCCTCGGTGGTGCGATCGGCAACCTGATCGACCGCCTGCGATTCGGCTACGTGATCGACTTTCTCGACGTCCACTATCAGGGCTGGCACTGGCCTGCCTTCAACATCGCCGATAGCGCCATCGTGCTGGGAGTCATCCTGCTGCTGATCGACGGTTTTCTGCCGCGGCGCGGGAGTACAGCGCAGGAGTCGTGAATTCCGAGGCTGATCTGATCGTCGTCGGGCAGGGCCTCAGCGCACTCACCAGCGCGCTCTGGCTCCACGAGTCGGGCCTGAAGTCGCTGCTGGTTCCCGCACGAGAGCAGCCCGACCTGTCACCAATGCCGGACCTCACGACGATGCTGCCCTGGCGCGTATCGCCCATGATGACTGCCCTCGAACGGCGGGGATTGGCCCTGGTCAGCGACTTGAGCACGCGGCTGGCTCTGGAAATCGGAGTCGATATCGCTCCAGGCGCGGTCTCGATGCTGGCAGTCACGTCGCTGCTTGACGACCGGGCCAGTGATTCCAGCTCCGAGGCCGACGAGCTTCGCCATGGATTGATCTCTGATTTTGAGTCGCAGTTGGCCGAGGGTTACCAGCCCATCGTCTGTCTTCCGCGGCAGCCCGCTATCCGCAGCGAGCGGATGGCGCGAGCGCTTGATCTGTCGCTGGCGAATCGAGGCGTGCAGCGACAGCTGCGCGCTCCGGCCGAACGCCTGATCGTGACTGGCAATGTGGTCAGAGGCGTCGAACTGGAGGACGGCTCGATTCTGCAGGCCGACGCAACGGTCCTCGCGGCCGATCAGGCCAGCGCGCGGCTTCTGTATGAGTCGGGGCTGGAGGGCCTCGCTGGCGAGGCCATCGCCGTGCCGGCGCTCGAATTTGCGCCGTCGACCACGGCGCTCGGCTGCGCGCTGATCGCTCCTGAAATGATGCTCATACCCCAAGGCGGGGGAACGATTCTGGCGCTGAGCGCCCTCGAGCCAGGGTCGACGCGCCCGATGACGATCGAGCAGCTCCGCAGCAATGCGCATCGCCGCCTTCCGGGTCTGGGCCGTCATGACCTCAAAGGCTGGGGACAAAGGCCGCTCCCGGGCCCCGGATCGCGCGCATCGATCGGCGCCTATCCCGGGATCCGGGGTCTCTGGATCAATACGGGCCATGATGCCTTCGGGCCGCTTTTCGCACCCGCTGCCGCCGAGTTTCTAGCCGAACAGCTGGCCGGCGGCCCGCCTGTCGCCGAGCTGCAGCCGACTTTCTCGCCCTCCATGCAACCTTCTTGCTAGAATCGGGTCGTAATTTGGGAACCGAATGATTCGCATTTGGTTTTGGCTTGAACGTTTTGGAGGCTTGACTTAAACCATGAACCAGCCGTTTCGTGCAACTACCGCGCCTGCGTCATCGACCGTCGTCACCGACGAGGGGGCTCGCAGGGTCTTACGCAATACTTGGAAATTACTTGCCATGACCCTGGCGTTCAGCGCCCTCATGGCCTACACCTCGATGGCGCTGAACTGGCCTCCGCTCGGGCCCTTGCTGACGCTCGGCGGATTCTTTGGCCTGCTGATCCTGACCAATATGCTGCAGAATTCTGCCTGGGGTCTGGTGGCTGTATTCGCCCTGACCGGTTTTATGGGCGTCACCGTGGGTCCGCTGATCAATGCCTATCTGAGCGCTTTCGGTAATGGTCATCAGCTGGTCATGTCCGCTTTTGGCATGACGGCCGTTGCCTTCCTCGGTGCGTCCGGTTTCGCGCTGGTCACCAAGAAGGACTTCAGTTTCCTGGCGCCTTTCCTGTTTGTCGGCGTACTCGTGGCCTTCGTGGCTGCGCTGGCCAACCTGTTCTTGCAGATACCGGCGCTTTCGCTTGCCGTGTCGGCCATGTTTGCCGTCCTCTCAACGGGCATCATCCTGTTCCAGACCCAGCAGATCGTGCGCGGTGGTGAGCGGAACTACATCACCGCGACGGTGACGCTGTTTGTTTCGATCTACAACATCTTCATCAGTCTGCTGCAGCTCTTCGGCTTTGCCTTCGGCGAAGAATAGTCGACTAGCTCCTCGGCCCGGCCGACGGTAAAAAGCAGCGCAAGACAGAAGGCGGCCAGATCTGGCCGCCTTTTTTTTGAATTCATCGCCCATCGCCCTGAGCCTTGAGCCCTGAGCCTTCTTTTCCCCCCACTTTCCCGCTATACTGTTCGGCTTCCTCCGGCAGCGTGGTCGCGCGCCGTCGGTTATTTCAACCCGAAAATAAACGAGATTCAATCATGTCCAAACAATTCAAGATTCCGGCGGAACTGCGCACGGACGTGGGGAAAGGTGCGAGCCGCCGCCTGCGTCGTGCCGGCCGTGTTCCCGCCGTTGTGTATGGCGCTGAGCGTGATCCGGCAACGATCACGATCGACCATGACTCCGTTTTGCATATGGCCGACACGGAGGCATTCCACTCCTCGATCCTCGAGCTGCGCGTCGGGGACGACAAGCGCCAGAAGGTCGTGCTTCGTGATATCCAGCGCCATCCCTTCAAGCCGCTGCTAACCCACCTCGACTTCCTGCGCGTCTCTGATCACCAGCTGGTTCGCATCAACGTACCGATTCATTTCGTCAACGAAGAGCAGTCGCCGGCGGGCAAGAAGGCGGGTGTGGTCATTTCCTATCAGACGATCGAAGTCGAAATCGATGCGCTGCCGAAGGATCTTCCGGAATATCTGGAAGTCGACCTGACCGAGCTCGAGCCCGGCGGAAGCGTTCTGCTCAGCGAGCTCACGCTGCCTGAAGGCGTTACGATTCCAGCCCTTGAGATCAGCGAAGATGCCGACCATCCGATCGTTACGGCCATCTTCATCCGCGCCTCTCAGGGCACGGGCGAAGCCGCCGCCGAGGCCGATGCTGCCATGGGTGAAGCCGCCGAGGTCGAGACCGTCGCCGAGTCGGAAGAAGGTGAGGAAGGCGACGAAGAGTCGGGCGGCGAGGATGATGAGGACAAGGACGACGACGAGTCCAAGTCCAAGTCGGACGACTGAGCGCACGCCGCCTCCTCGAACGGCTGAAAGCAAATGGCTGACAGCTGGCTGATTGTCGGCCTGGGAAACCCGGGCCAGAAATACGAAAGAACCCGGCACAATGCCGGGTTCTGGTTTCTGGAGTTCCTCGATCGCGAGCAGCGACTCGAATTCCGGTCCCAGCGCAAGCTGCACGGCGATGTCAGCAAGCAGCAGTGGTGCGGTCATCCGCTAGTCGCTTTGCGCCCTGACACCTTTATGAACCACTCGGGCCAAGCGGTTCGGGCCGTATCAGATTACTTCTCGATACCCGCGGACCGCGTGCTGGTCGCCTACGACGATCTCGATCTGTCCCCCGGCACCGTTCGCCTGAAATTCGGGGGCGGTCACGGTGGCCACAACGGATTGCGCAGTATTTTTCAGCATCTGGGTCATCCGGAGTTCTGGCGCCTGCGCATCGGTATTGGCCATCCCGGCACTCGCGATGCAGTCCTGCCATGGGTTCTGGGCCGGGCTCGTCCGGATGACGAGCGGGCGATCATCGAAAGTATTCAGCGCGCCGTAGAGGTCCTGCCCAATGTTCTCAGCGGGCGTATCGAGCGCGCACAACAAGCGCTTCACAGCGGCGAGTCGGCGGGATGAAACGACGCCGTTCGCGTACCTGCGGGGCCTGTCATTCGGAGTAGATCATGGGTTTCAAATGTGGAATTGTAGGGCTACCGAACGTGGGTAAGTCGACCCTGTTCAAGTGTCTGACCAAGGCAGAAATCGCGGCCGAGAACTACCCTTTTTGCACCATCGAGCCGAATGTCGGCATGGTGCCCGTGCCGGACCAGCGTCTCGACGAGCTGGCTGCCATTGTCAAGCCGGACAAGATCGTGCCGACGATGATGCAGTTCGTCGACATTGCAGGCCTCGTGGAAGGTGCCTCGAAGGGAGAGGGTCTCGGCAACAAGTTCCTGTCTCATATTCGCGAGACCGATGCGATTGCCCACATCGTGCGCTGCTTTGACGATGACGACATTACTCATGTTGCAGGCCGCGTCGATCCGATCTCGGATATCGAAACCATCGAAACGGAGCTCGTGTTGGCCGACCTGGACACGGCCGAGCGCGCCCTGGATCGCACTCAGCGCCAGACCAAATCGGGCGACAAGGACGCCAAACGGCTCGCCGGCGTGCTGGAGCAGGTCGTCGCCCACCTTGGCGCGGGGCACCCCTTGCGGACTCTGGCACTGGATGCAGAGGATCGCGCGCTGCTGGCAAGCTGGCAGTTCATCAGCGCCAAGCCCGTTTTCTACGTCGCCAACGTCGACGATTCTGCCGGCGACGACAACGATCGCGTTCGTGCGGTGCGCGAGCGAGCTGAGCGGGAACAGGCGGAAGTCGTCGTGCTTTGTGCCGCCATGGAGGCCGAGCTGGCGGAACTCAGCGCCGAGGAGCAGAGCGAATTTCTGGCGGATCTGGGTCAGTCCGAACCGGGTCTGAATCGACTGATTCGAGCCGGCTACGAGCTTCTCGGTCTTTTGACCTTCTTCACCGCCGGCCCGAAGGAGGTTCGGGCCTGGACCGTGCGGCGGGGCTCTACTGCGCCACAGGCGGCGGGCCGGATCCACACGGATTTCGAGAAGGGGTTCATCCGCGCCGAGACCGCAGCGTACAGCGATTACATTGCAGGCAAAGGCGAGGCCGGCGCCAAGGCGGCGGGCAAGCTTCGCCTTGAAGGACGTGAGTACGTCGTTCAGGAAGGCGATGTGATGCACTTCCGCTTCAACGTCTAGGCCCGCTTCGATCCCGCTCTGCGAGTACCACCGAGGCGCACTGCGGCAGCGTCTGCGGGTCCTGCGGTTTGTTGTGGGCGGGTATTGACTCGCCCTGGGCTCTGCGCGACAATGCCGGGCTTCGTTCGCGCCCGGATCGGTCGCGAACGATCGACGACGAAGAGAGCACTCGATCAAACGGCCTGGGGCCGTCGATCCGGAGGGGTACTCAAGCGGTCAACGAGGGCAGACTGTAA
>JGI12109J20283_10344466_pt1 | contig 13190 bp, 12 predicted proteins | sample ElkSlonscriptome_12_FD_20283 | JGI IMG/M metagenome (IMG submission 20283) | reverse complement strand
CCATCACCCTGTTAGCCTACACAATAGCTACGATTGTAACATTCCTTTGGTCGTCTTGTGGACTTTCCAAGTGATCAAATATGCGTTAAATTCCCTGTTGTTATGTCACAAAGCAGAATTATGTTGGCTTGAAGCCTGAATTGGAGGCCGAATTTGGCACCAGAACTCAACATTGATCTTGATCATACTGTCGCTTTTCTTGTTGATTTATTAAACACACCCAGCCCGACGGGGTATCATGTAGAGGCGATACCGTTCGTCCGTGATGCGTTTGCCGCCCTTGATATTGCGGATATGGAAATCAGTGAAACGCGCAAAGGGGCGTTGTTGATTAAAGTGCCTGGTCAATCCTCAGATGCACCCATCGGCCTGACTGCCCATACCGATACACTGGGGTTTATGGTCAAGGAGATCAAATCTAACGGGCGGTTGGCTTTAACACGCCTGGGTGGGATCTTATGGGGGAGTGTGGAATCTGAAGGGGTGACGGTACGCACGCATGAGAACCGGCGCATTCGTGGAAGCATTGTTCCACACAATACCAGTGTTCACGTCAACTCAAAAATCGCATCCGCTGACCGTGACGGTAACTTGATGGAGGTTCGCCTGGATGAGGTCACATCTAATGCACAGGGAACCCGTGACCTCGGCATTGCCGTAGGGGATTTTGTTTTTGTAGACCCGAAGGTTGAACTCAGTGAAAGTGGGTTTATCCGGTCTCGCTTCCTGGATGATAAAGCCGGTGTTGCCTGTATCTATGGTGCGTTGGCTGCCATTAAAGCAGCCGATTTGGTGCCACCCCAAGACATCTACGTGCTGATTGCCAATTACGAGGAGGTCGGTCATGGTGGGTCAAATGGTCTGCCGGATACACTCGCGGAGTTATTGGCCGTCGATATGGGGGCGATTGGTCGTGGGCAAGCTGGGGACGAGTTCTCGGTGAGCATCTGTGTGAAAGATGGGGGTGGCCCTTATCACTTTGATATGAACAATAAACTACGTCGCCTGGCCGAAGCCTTTGATATTGCCCACAACATAGATATTTACGTCTATTATGCATCTGATGGCACTGCATTCTGGCGATCCGGTGGTGATGCGAAAGTCGGTTTAGCTGGCCCCGGCGTGGATGGATCACACGCGTATGAACGCACCCATCGCGATAGTATCCTACATACCACGCATTTGTTGGCCCGTTATATGCTTGACGAGGGTTAGATGCTGCTGGCCGTCGATATAGGAAATACCAATATTCACCTGGGATTATGGCAGACTGGCTCCTGGGCGTTGAACTGGCGAGCACGCACCGTGCCGGATAAGATGCCGGACGAATATGCTGTACTGGTGCGTAATTTCCTGAACAGTGCTGAGGTGGGCTTTCGGGCGATTACCGGGGTGATTATCAGCAGTGTGGTGCCGACACTTACACTGACTTTTACCGAATTGGTCTCGCGGTATGTTGATATTGAGCCGATGATCGTCACGCATGAGACGAAAACTGGTGTGACCATCGCCATTGACCAACCAGAGCAAGCCGGTGCGGATCGCATAGTCAATTCTGCGGCGGTAAAAGCCCTGTATGGTGGTCCGGCCATCGTCATTGACTTTGGTACCGCTACAACCTTCGATGTGGTTTCTCGTGAAGGGGCGTATATCGGCGGGGCGATTGCGCCGGGGATGGGCGTGGCACACGATGCATTGGTCAGCCGTGCGGCCCGCCTGCACAAGATCGACTATAAACCGCCACCCTCACCGATTGGCACCAATACCATTCACGCCATGCAGAGCGGCATCTTCCTGGGGTATGTCTCGCTAGTGGAGGGGTTGGTGGCACGGCTCAAGGCTGCACTCAATGAGGATGATACCAAGGTCATTGGTACAGGCGGGTTGGCACCGCTGTTTAACCAATATACCGATGCAATTGACATCATCGCCCCGAATTTGTTGTTGGATGGCCTACGGGTGATCTATGAGTTAAATCAAGACTGATGCGTTGTGGGTGTCCAATAGTCAGATAATCGGACACCCATTTGCATGATATTTCCTAAACGGGCGTGCTATACCACACCGCGCCACGCGGCTTGAGCGTGATTGTTACAGTACCGCCCTCGGCTGTGACATCAGGGTGTGATTTTAGTAAATCGTTCAAGGTGCCATCTTTGCTAACGGCAATGCCTACAGTTTGCTCCTCACTCGTCGCATTAAATAACGCATAGACTGAGCGGTTTTCATTGTAGCGACGGAACCCATAAACCCGTTTGTCATCATCAGCGATGACGGTTTCGGTGTGTCCGGTCCGTAGCACGTAAAGATCGCGTCTTAGTGTCATCAGGTGCGTGAAAAACGTATGTAGTTCTGTGTCAATATCATCCCAGGGGAAGCAGCGGCGGCCATCTTCGGCGAAATCACCTTCTAGGCCGGTTTCGTTGCCATAATAGACTGTTGGTGCACCTGGATATGCCAGTTGGAAAGCGACCATCTGCTGGTAGCGGTCACGATCCCCGCCACAGGTGGTCAGGGCACGGTCCGTATCATGTGAGTCGAGCAGGTTCATCTGCGCAGGGATGGCTGGTCCCGGCGTATCACGCATCCATGTTTGCAGGCGATCATCCAATTGAGAGGGCAGTAGGTTGTCCGTCCCCAGGAAGCCACGCACCGCCCACATAAAGCGGTAATTCATTGTGCCGTTGAATGTATCCCCTAGCATGTAATGTGTTGAATCTCGCCACTCCTCACTGATAAGCCAGGCATCGGACTTGGTGTTATCCACACAGGTACGGAAACGCCGCCAGAAATCCAGGGTGTTATCAAAGGCGACATCGGCCCGCCAGCCGTCAATGCCTTTGTTCAGCCATTGCGCGGTCACGCCGTCCGGCCCGACGAAATAGGCTTCCATCTCCGGGCATTCTACGAACTCCGGCATAAAACCCAGGCCGATCCACCCATCATATTCAGTCGGCCATTCACGGAACTTAAACCAGCGATAGTAGGGTGATTGTTGGGATTGATACGCGCCGGGGATGCCGGTTTGCTCACTGTATTTGCCGGTGATGTCAAAGTAGATGCTATCCGATGAGCAATGGTTGAATACAGCATCAAGCACAACGCGCAAGCCGCGATCATGGGCTTCGTCAATCAATTCGTCAAAGTCTGCTTCGGTGCCAAGCATACGGTCAATGGTCATGAAGTCAATCGCCTCATAACGGTGGTTGGAGGCGGCCTCAAAGATGGGGTTGAGGTAAATGCATTCCACACCCAGGTCACTCAGGTAGTCCAGCTTGCTGATGATGCCCTGTAAATCACCACCGAAGAAATCACGCCCAAGTGGTGGGTTTTCGGGGGCATCCCCCCAATTTTTAAATAATGGCTCATGCCCATAGACGCCCTTCATGGCAGCACGGGCCTTATCATCGGATTGGATTTTGGCGAACCGATCCGGGAAGATCTGATAAACGACCATGCCTTTGATCCAGTCAGCGGGCATACGGTCAGGGTCGTATACGGCGATTTTAAACGGTAAATCTTCCCATTCACCGTAAACGGGTGTGTTCTGCCCCTCGACCTGCCGCTTTTCCATAAGTGTTTGATCACCGATGGTGAACGTGTACGTTACGATAGTCGGTTCCATTGGCAACAAGACATCCGTTTGCCAGGTCTTATCAGCGTTGCCAGGTTCCATGAGGGCCTGCCAGGTGTAATCTCGGCGGGTATCGGTTAATGTCACCATCGGTTGTTGATCGGTGTTTTCCAGAACAAGCGTTACTGTACTATTGAGGGGTTGGGCCGCTGGTGGTAGATGAAATGGTCCATCGCCACGCAACTGACGAGCGATTTTAATGCTTAATGTGTCGGCCATACGTGTCTCCAAATTGTGAGTTGATACTATCTCTGATTATAGCTGTTGACTCGGCATAATGGTCTCAAATTTGCGATGTGAATATGAAATCTCTATGATACGAAAAAGCCTGCATAAAGGACAACTTATGTCAAACCATCCACTTGATGACCCGGCTATTGTGTCACGCTTGTTTTATCCACGGCGGGCCATACAAGGTAGAAGTGAATTTCGTGGTGCCAAAGATGGGCTAGTTTCCGTTGCTGATGGGGTATCACTTGGTTACCGTTACTTTGCATTGGTTGCGGCGAAACGTGTTCTTTTGTACTTCCACGGCAATGGGGAAACGGCTGCCGATTATGATTACATCGCACCGCTTTATGCGGGCATGGATACAGCATTGCTTGTGGTTGATTACCGTGGGTATGGCTGGAGTAACGGGCAACCCCTGACCAGCACGCTGCTCACAGATGGTGAGTCCGTTCCACCGGCATTAGAGGGTATTTTAGGTGATGAGCATACACTGCCACTTTATCTGATGGGGCGGTCATTGGGTAGTGGTCCGGCCATTCATCTGGCGCATAAATTGCCAGATCATTTCGCCGGATTGATTGTGGAAAGTGGCTTTGCTGATATGCCTTCGGTATTCCGGCGATTACAAATTCCGGTTGATCTGGACACAATCAGTGATTTACCTGTTGGCAATGCCAAACGCATGGCAAGTATTCACCTGCCGACGCTGGTCATCCACGGGGAAGAAGATCGTGTGTTGCCCGTCGAAAATGGGCAGAAACTCTACGATGCATCCGCAGCCTCTCATAAACGTCTATTACGGGTGCCGGGTGCCGGGCACAATGACTTGCTCAGCCGGGCATCACGCGAGGCATATATGGGTGCGCTTCAGCAATTTTTTGCTATGGTTGAGACTACATAGCACTTTTGCGTATATGGTGATAAGTCACTATGATGGGTCTTAAGGAGTAGTTCTTAATTGACCGAAAGGCTGCAAAATAATGACCCTGAGTGAGCGTTTGCTGCGCACGCTGCTATTGAGCGCGCTATTGACCGTTGGTATTGGTGGTGTACTTCATGCGCAGGCCGATGATGAGCCGTTGCCGTTGCGTGCCCTACCACACGAGGACCGCACGCGAAGTTACCTGTTGCATATACCACAATCCTATACGGATGATGCCCCGGCACCACTCGTATTGGTTTTTCATGGATCAGGTGGTAATGCTGATGATATGGTCACTGCAACAGAATTCCGTGACCTGGCTAATGATACGGGAACAATTGTCGTTTATCCCAACGCGGTGAATGGCCGCTGGGATTACCTGGATGTGCCAATAGATCGCGGCGGAACGGTGGTTGATGATGTCGGCTTTGTTGCGTTGCTAATTGATGAATTGGCTGAGTCTTATAATATTGACGACAATCGTATCTACACGGTGGGGTATTCCAATGGTGCGCTGATGGCATTCCGTGCCCGTTGCACATTGGATGATCGTATTGCGGCAACGGGGTTAGTTGGTATGAGCATCACAACACAACTCGCGCAGGGGTGTGTGGGGTCTGCGCCAGTCGCTACCGTGTGGGCTATCGGCACTAATGATCCGGTCTTCCCATTAAACGGTTACGCAGAAATTGAAAATGACATCCTGTACTCTGCATTTAGTCATACGATGACCTTTAGTTACCTAACCACCTTAAACAACTGTGACCTGACAACGGGGCGGTTTGAGGAGATCACCGGGGCGGAAAGTCCGCATCGTGTTGTGGTGCAGGAACCAGCCGGGTGCCCTGATGATGATCTGGTGCGTTTTTATGCCATTGCCGAGGCAGGGCATGTATGGCCCAGGGCGATAATTGAACTAGATGACAGCGATGTTGATACGATCCCTGCTGATATGTGGGCATTTTTGCACGCACGTTCACGGGATTAGGGTTGCGTATTTGTCTCTGGTACCAGGAATTTAATCTCCATTGCGTTATTGGAGAAGCGTAGCACCTCAAGATCATGGTCTTGGCCCAGGGCGTTATCAATCAGGGTGCTGAAAACGTCGGTAATCAATGGATAGAGATCCTCGGCAACCGCATTGATATAGGCTTCTGGTGGCACACCGCCGGAGGCCACCTCAATGCGCGTGACGGCAATACGCACAAAACCGCCAGTCATGGTGAAGGCGATAAACACATCACCCGTGATTTGTGCTTGCCCACCAGACGCAGACATGCGCACGTTAATCCCTTGATCTGGCCCTGGTACAAAGTCAATGGCGGCGGATTCAATGGCGGGTGCGGTATTCACCCGTCGGCTGACTGCTGCTTGAAATTCCTGCTCAGTAATGACAATATCAGCGGCGATGAGTGGCGTCGGTTGCGGGGCACCCTGTGCTGCTGGGGCAGGTGTCAATGTCGCGAACACGGGCAGATTGCCAACTGTGGTCGCGGAAAAATAGAACGTGGGTGTTACGCTGGGTGTAAAGGTCGCTGTCGGCGGTGATGTGTTGGTTGGTATGGCCGTTTCGGTGGCAGTTAGTGTTGTGGTCGGCGTGTTGGTGATTGCCGGGCTAGGGGTAGCAGTCATCAACGGTGTGGGTGTGTCTGTCGGTAATGCTGTCGGCTCTGATGTTGATGTGCTCGCCTGGGCGAGTGTGGGCATTGCCGGTGGTTCTGTTGAGTCATCACTGCTACAGGCTGAGGCAACCAGTGTTAGAATCAACATCACAGTGATGATGAACAAGCGCGACATAGGTTACCCCCTCATTACACGGACAAAATAAAACAGGCGACCATTCATCGTGTGATCGCCTGCAATAATGAGAATCTGTTTTAGTCTGCGGCGGTTTCGGTTTGTGGTGCGCCACCCGGTAAGCGGTCTGCGATGAGTTCGGCCACATCCTTGACGACTGGCCCATCAGTCACTTCCGCCTGTGCGGATTCGAACATCTGCATGCAGAAGGGGCAACCCACAGCGACCACATCCGCGCCGGTATCTTTGGCCTCTTCGTAGCGTACAATGTTGACGGCTTTCTCGCCTTCTTCCTCTTCTTTCCAGAATTGGGCACCACCAGCACCACAGCAGAACGAATTCTTGCGGTTACGTGGCATCTCGGTGGGTTCGGTGCCATCGGTGACGGAAAGCAGCACATGACGCGGTGCATCAACCACATCATTGTGGCGGCCCAGGTAGCAGGGATCATGGAAAGTGACGTTTGGTAATTGCTTGGGATGCGCTTCCATCGGCACACGCCCGGCGTTGATCAGTTCTTCGATCAATTCTGTATGGTGGATGACCTCATAATCCCCGCCGAATTGATGATACTCTTTGCCGATGTTGTGCAGGCAGTGGGGGCAAGTCACGACAATGCGCGGTGGGTTCACCTCGTTGAGTGTCTCCACGTTGCCCATTGCCATTTCTTGATACAGGTACTCGTTACCGGCACGACGGGCACTATCCCCGGTGCAATTTTCCATCTCACCGAGTACGGCAAAGTTGACTTCAGCAGCATGTAAGACCTTTACCAGGGCACGGGCGGTCAGTTGGGCGCGTGGGTCATAGCTTGCCGCACAGCCCACCCAGTAGAGGATTTCAAAATCGGGATTTTCCTCAACGGTTGGCACGCTAAAGTCCAGGCCATTTGCCCAGCGGAAGCGGTCTTCAGCCACTTGCCACGGGTTACCCTGCCGTTCCATACCGTCGAACGCCCCTTCTAATTCGGCGGGGAACTCTGCTTGCATCAACACCGCATCCCGGCGCATATCCAGAATATCTAGCATCGGTTCGTTACCTACCGGGCAGATGTCAATACAGGCACCGCAGGCCGTACACGCCCACACCGCCGACTCACTAATGGCCGATCCGATCAATGGGTTTATGCTGACCTCACCATTGGCAAGGTCAAACATCTGATCCTTAATCAGGTAACGTTTGTTGACCTCATAAGCGGAGGGGGACAGTTCCTTACCGGTGACATAAGCCGGGCACACATCCTGGCATCGGTTACACATGATGCAGGCGAAGCTATCAAAGATGTTGGTTTTGGTCAGGTCTTCCAGGCGATTGGCACCAAACTGCTCAATATCTTCGTCTTCCAGGTCGAGCGGTTCCATTTCCCCCAGGGAGGTGCGCTGCGGGCGGGTCAGGTAGTTCAACGGTGCCATGAACAGGTGCGCGTGCTTGGTGTAGGGGAAATAGGGCAGGAAAACCAGAATACCGCCCAATGCCAGCCACCACATCAAATGCCGCATGACCTGTAGGGCATCATCGCTCATGCCGGCCAGTAATGGTGATAAGATGGTCGCAAACGGCATCCACACATCAGCCTCGGATTGGGCGACAACGGCGACTTCGCCGAGAAAACGTGCCCCTACATGGATAAGTATGAAAACCGCGACGATCAGTGAATCGCGGTCAATGGCCCCGGCTTTCGCTTTCGGGTGAAGCAGTACATTATCGTGATATTTTAAATCCGCCTTGTTTGGGAGGTAAAAGCGGCGCACAATGAAATAGCTCACACCGACGATAACAGCCACGCTGAATACATCCGCGCCTAACCGAAACAGATCATATAAGATGCCCAGGTCGTGTAAGGTATCACTAAACCCGTTGATGTATCCATAGAGCAAGTCAACGGCATTCACCAGGAAGTAGTAGGTAAACCCAATCACGACGGCCAGATGCATTAAGCTGGTTAGCCGGCGCGTTTTGAGGGTGGTCTCCTGTGTGATATAAATGCGTAGGGCGGTCCAGGCACGGTTGGGTAAATTGTTTAAGTGCAATTTGCCTTGCCCACGGTTGATCACCCCCCAGACCTCGGCAAAGCCCTGGTAAGCGGCCCCCGTAGCGAACAATGCTAGAAATAGAAAAATAATCTTTTCAATATCCGTTAACATCGGTAGCGTCCTTAAAATCGGATTGTGGAATTTTACACAGTGTTCATTGTAACCCTGTTTTAACTTTTCCTGCCAGTATTGCGTACAGGCCATTTGAGTAAGAATAGACGATAGGATCACGTCCAGAAAAACAGTTTCTTTATTCGTGTCGTTAAGGAGTTTGGATTATGACTTTTGATTTTACAGCGTTATTGAATCGTGAACAGAAGCCTATCGAGGCAGCCGAAGGCTTGACCCGTGATGACTTGCGTGAATTGACCAATGACAGCATTGATACCTTGCTGGAGATGATTGCCGATCTGGATGATGTGGATATTACGTTTGACCCGATTGACCCTGATGCAAATGACCCATATGCCGCAGAGGGTGAGGAAAATATCGGTTGGAGTGTGGCACATCTCATCGTCCATGTGACAGCCAGCAGCGAAGAGGGTGCCGCCTTCAGTAGTTTGTTGGCGAGGGGTATCCCTGCTAAGGAACGCCCGCGTTACGAGACACCCTGGCGGGATATAACGACCAAGGCACAGTGTGTACAACGTCTGGAAGAAAGCCGCCGGATGCGCTTGGCTTACCTGGATACCTGGCCGGATGAGCCGCACCTGGATGTCTACCGAGAGGTGTCGGAGCGTTTTACTGAGGTGTTCGGCAATATGAATGCTCCCGCCGCTTTTATCTTCGGTTTGGCGCATGAGCATGGTCACTATGAGCAAATCCGTGATGTAAAGCAGCAAGCCCTGGCAGCAAAATCTGCCGAGCCTGAGTCATAGATCGCTTGTTTTAAGTGGGTTTTCCGCTTATAATGCGGGCATCTTATCGAAGAAACAGGAATGTACTATGTCGTCGGCAAAATTGCATCATCATCTGATTTTACCCCGATACTGACCGGCGATGTTCCTAACCTATCTACTGGGCGCAGACGTTGGTCTGCGCTTTTTTGTTGCCTATTGCAGAAACCAGTAAGGAGACCCTATGAGCAAAAATCGCATTAATCCCCGCCCGCCGAAAGGCTTTAGAGACTTCCTACCAGCGGATATGATCAAGCGTGAGTTTGTGTTCCGCACGGTGCGAGAGGTCTTTGAATTATATGGCTTCGAACCGTTGGATACGCCTATCGTAGAATTGAATGAAACACTCTACGGCAAATATGGTGAAGATGCTGAAAACCTGATCTACAGTGTGCAGCACGGGCGCAGCAGCAAAGACGAAACCAGTATGCGCTATGATTTAACTGTGCCGTTGGCGCGTGTGGTTGCCCAACATGAAAATGAATTTACTTTCCCGTTTAAACGCTATCAGATCGCACCAGTTTTCCGTGGGGAACGCCCGCAGAAGGGCCGTTACCGCGAATTTTACCAGTGTGATGCGGATATTGTCGGTGTAGGGGATATGAGTGCTGATGCTGAGGTTGTTGGTGTGGTCGTTACCGCGCTGAAGCGGCTTGGATTTCCGCAATTCACAGTAAAAATCAATCACAGACGGTTATTGACGGCTATTGGTCAGTTCTCCGGGGTGCCGGATGATCAACTGGCGGATTTGTACCGCAGTGTCGATAAATTCGACAAAATTGGTGCGGATGGTGTGCGTGATGAGTTGATCAAACGGGGCATTGATGCTGATGTAGTAGCGCGTATGCTGGACCTTATCACCAGTCAGCAGACCGGCGTAGAGAACCTGGACTATCTAGCGGAAACGTTAGGCGATTTACCAGAAGCCAAGGCGAGTTTAACAGACCTGCGGCAATTGGCGGATTATCTGCAAGATGCGGGCATCAGCCCGGAGAATTACGCCTTTGATCTAACGATGGTGCGCGGCCTGGGTTATTACACCGGGCCGATCTTTGAGACTGTCGTCACCGAGCCGGATATTGGCAGTTTGAGTGGTGGTGGCCGCTATGATGAGCTAATCGGCATGTTTCGTAAGCAAAGCCTGCCGACGACGGGCGTTTCACTCGGTATTGAACGCATCATTGATGTGATGGATGAATTGGATCTCTACCCGGATCATATCGGTGGGACGGTGGTTCAGGTGCTGGTGACCGTCTTTAACGATGATACACGGCGGGCGGCAGCACGCTTTGCCGCACGGTTACGCAAAGCTGGCATCAATGTCGAACTGTTTATGGAAAACAAGAACCTGGGCAAACAGTTCAAATACGCGGATAAAAAAGGTATTCCGGTTGTTGTAGTCGCTGGGCCAGAGGAAGTCGCCGAAGGGACGGTAACCGTGCGCCGTCTACGTGATGGGGCAGAAAGCAAGGTCACTGAGGATATGGCTGTTGAGCAAGTTAGGGCAATGCTCGGCTAACCGTTGTGGATTGCAACAGCGCAGTATGTCCGCTACTATCGGCAGCATAGCATCAAGGACAGCTTGAAAGGACGTTCCTATGACATTATTCCCCCGTTGTAGCGGGATACTGCTTCATCCAACCTCACTTCCAGGTCGTTACGGCATCGGTGATCTAGGTGAGTATTCGTATCGCTTTGTGGATTGGTTGCAGGCACATGGTCAATCTGTTTGGCAAATCTTACCGCTAGGCCCAACCAGTTATGGTGATTCACCTTACCAATCCTTATCTGCTTTTGCCGGGAACACCAACCTCATCAGCCTGGATAAGTTGGTCGGTGAGGGCTTTCTCGTAAACGATGATCTTGCAGATGTGCCCGATTTCCCGGTAGATATGGTCGATTACGGCCCGGTGATTGAATATCACGTTGAAAAGCTTAAGCTGGCTTTTGAGCGTTTCAAGACAGATGCGCGTGATGATCAACGTGAGGCTTACGAAAGCTGGTATACCAATAATGCCTACTGGCTCGATGATTTTTCGTTGTTTATCTCCATCAAAGAGGATTATGGCGGTAAGCCCTGGGTAGAATGGGATGATGAACTGGCATTGCGTGACCCGGACGCGCTCAAAGCGGCTACTACTCGCCTCGCAGATCGTATTGCCCGACACAAATTTCAGCAATGGGTCTTTCATGTACAGTGGTACGAGTTGCGCAGTTACGCCAGTGACCGGGGTATCCGCTTTATTGGTGATATTCCGATTTTTGTGGCACATGATAGCAGTGATGTGTGGGCCAACCGTGAACGCTTCTACCTGGATGAAAAAGGCAATCCGACAGTTATCGCGGGCGTTCCACCGGATTACTTCAGTGAGACCGGCCAGCGTTGGGGTAACCCACTGTATCGCTGGGATGTAATGGATGAACAGGGGTATAGCTGGTGGATCAGCCGTTTGCAGGCGACTTTCGGCCTGGTTGATCTGGTGCGTATTGATCATTTCCGGGGCTTTGAAGCCTACTGGGAAATCCCGGCGGATGAAGAAACCGCCATCAACGGCCAATGGGTCAAAGGGCCGAATAACAAAATCTTTAAGGCGATTGAAGCTGAACTCGGCGCATTGCCCATCATCGCCGAAGACCTGGGTGAGATCACCAAAGAAGTGATTGACCTGCGTGATGAACTCGGTCTGCCGGGTATGAAGATCCTACAATTTGCCTGGAGCGACCCCAAAAATCCATTTTTGCCGCATAATTACATAGAAAATTGTGTGGCTTACACCGGCACGCACGATAACAACACGACTGTTGGCTGGTGGAATAGTGGGGAAGCGAACGATCATGTAAAGCGTATGCTAGGCGAATATATTGCGCAGGATGTTGGCGAGATCAATTGGACGATGATTCGCCTGGGCATGTTCTCTACAGCGCACACGTTTGTCATGCCGATGCAGGATGTGCTTGGCCTGGGTGCGGATGCGCGTATGAACACGCCAGGCCGTGAGCAGGGTAATTGGGGGTGGCGTTTCCAACCGCATGACCTGAATAACCCTGCCAAAGATCGATTAGCACACCTGACCTGGATGGCCCGCCGCCGCCCGGACCAGCAAGAAGAGGTCTATGGCGACGCTGCCAAGCAGTAGGTAAACTTTGCTTAAGGTGGGGTGAGGTTCGTTACAGGATCCACCCCGCTGCATCTAATCAAGGTCATCGTCTTCCTGCGCTACATTAGACCGTTCCTGAGCGTTTTTATTCATCCAATCAGGTTGATCCGCCTGGTTGGTGGGGCTACTGGGGAATGACCCGGCATCCATGCGTTCGTAGCCATACTGTTCCATGCCATCCATCACTTCTTCGGCACTGGCATCTTCTGGACCAAGACGCTCTATCACCTCTGGTTCTTCGCGTAATTCTGTTTCGTCTATATTTTCTTCTGGGGGTAGGTCAGGTCTAGGATCGTTTGTCATAAAGCCCTTTCTTGTACGTTTCATTCTTTCTTTAAGTGTGCCATACCTATCTTTGATGGATGTAAAAATCACTTGAGCAGGGTTTAAGTATCAGCATTGCTCAGGATGAGAAAGTCTCCTAAGATCAGAGATATTATCCCGTTGCTATGATCGGTTGCCTTATATGAATCAATCTCATTGGACTGCTGGCCTTCACCATGATGGATCAGTCTTGTA
>JGI12109J20283_10293794_pt1 | contig 13190 bp, 12 predicted proteins | sample ElkSlonscriptome_12_FD_20283 | JGI IMG/M metagenome (IMG submission 20283) | reverse complement strand
GACGCGCGGCGTGTGCGGCGGGTAGCGAAGTTCCTTGCGATCGGGGACGTCGAAGTCGCGCAGATCACTCAGCCCGAGAAAATAGTGGGTCGGATAGAGATCCTCGCGGTCGAGCTCGAGCTGCTCGGCGAGCCACCGGGCGGTGGCCTTCGGCATGTCGTCGCTGACCTGCAGCCGGATCGCTCCGGCGAAACGTCGTGCCTTCAACTCGCCCGAGACCTGCTGGACGATGCTGCCCGGCTCGTTCAAGGCATCTTCGATCGTGAGTTCCTCGATCGTGCTCGTCGGATCGCCGCTCGCTCCGCGCGTCACACGAAAGGTATGCACACGGATCGGTGGCGTCCGCGGGAACAGCAGGTCGAGGTTCGCCGCAATGATCTGTTCCAGCGGCACGTAGCCGCGATCGTCCGGCAACGGCACCCAGCGCGGGCGGTTGTTCGGCACCTTGAGGCGTACGAAGCGCTCGTTTCCGTCCTTGTCCACCGGCAGGTAGATCGCCAGGTTCAGGCCCAGATTGCTGATGAAGGGGAAGGGATGCTCGGTGTCGACGGCCAGCGGCGTGAGAATCGGCAGCACGGCGCTTCGGAACCATTCCCGGAGGTACTGGACGTCCTTCTTCGGCAGGTCGGCGTGGCTGCGGATCGGGATCCCGGCCTCGGCCAGGGCCGGGCGCAAGGAATCGTTCACGACGTGCGCGAGATCCTTCGACTGAGCCAGCAGCTCTTCCCGACACGCGTCGAATTCCTGGGGCGGCGTGCGCCCGTCCAGTGACCGTTTGATCTTGCGACGCTGGATCTGGCGCTTGAGGCCACTCAGCCGCTTCATGGCGAACTCGTCGTGGAGCATGCCGACGATCCCCGCGAACTTCACGCGCTCCAACAGGGGCACGTCCGCGTCGTCGACCATCTCCATGACGCGCCGCGCGAAGGACAGGAAACTCAGTTCTCGGTTGAAGAACTTGTCGTAGTCACGTCGATTCTGTCGGGCCATGGTCCGGTCGGGTCTCCGTGTCGGGATCGATTCGTCGCCTCGTCACGCCTCCCCGGATCGGTGGCGCGACGCCAGGCGACAGTCTACGAAAGAAAGCCAGATGCGGGCCCCGATGGCGCGCAATGGGCCCCAGCGGGCTCCGGACTCCCTCTCGAGAGGCCTCATGGACAACGAACCGACCGCGCCGCGCCGCGGAAGTCTCGACATCACGCGCCACGCCCGGTGGTACGAGATCGGTGCCGGCCCGGAGCGCTGGATCGTCCTGCACGGATACGGCCAGCGCGCCGATCGGTTCCTGCGTCGATTCTCGGCGATCGCGGGCCCCGACCGCCACGTCGTCGCACCCGAGGGCCTTTCGCGTTTCTACCTCGACGACCGCTATCAGCGCGTCGGCGCCTCCTGGATGACCCGCGACGACCGCGAGCTCGAGATCCGCGACACCATCGGCTGGCTCGACGCCCTCGTCGCCCATCTCGACGCCAGGGACGGTGTCGCCGAGCGCACGGTCGTGCTGGGCTTCTCGCAGGGAACCCACACCGCGGGCCGATGGGCCGTGCTGGGAAATCCGCGCATCGACCGCCTGATCTGCTGGGGAGCCGGCCTTCCCCACGACGTCGAAGCCGAGCGCTTCGCCGCGGCCGACCTGTCGATCGAATTCGTCATGGGCCGTCGCGACCAGATCGTGCCGGCGGAAATGGTCGACCGCGAGCTCGAATGGGCCCGCGAGGCCGGAATCGCATTCAGCGTGGTCGAATTCGACGGAGGGCACGCCCTCGACACCAAGGTCCTGGTTTCGCTCGCGCAGGGCTGAGCGACCGGCTGGGGCACCCCGTACGCGCGGTTCCCGCCGAGAAATGGTGCAAATTAACCAGAGCGCAAAGTCTGAGAAGCGACGATTCTGAATTCACACTGTGAACATCTCACAGTGTGAACATCGCACAAGCGATTCGCCGATCGGTACCATTCGCCCCTGGAGCCTGGCCATGTCCACCCTACCCGAAGCCGTCGTCGCCCGCCTGAGCGACTACCGCCGCCATCTCGAGCCGCACCTCGAGGCCGGGCGCGAGCGCATCTTCTCCCACGACCTGGCCGATCTCGTCGGCGTCACCGCCGCCCAGGTGCGCCGGGACCTCATGACGGTGGGCTTCAGTGGGAGTCCGGCCCGCGGATACGAGATCAAGGCGCTGATCGCACTCGTGAACGAGATCCTCGGTCCCTCAGGCGTGGAGACCATGACGTTGGTCGGCGTCGGCCACCTCGGCCGCGCCCTGCTCACCCACTGCATGCGGCGTCGACCGAACGTCCAGATCCGGCACGCATTCGACGTCGACCCCGAGGTCATCGGCACGACCGTCGGCAAGTGCGACGTGCGCCACCTGGACACCCTGGAGACCACGCTGGCCCACGACCCCGCGTTGGTGGGCATCATCGCAACGCCCCGCGAATCGGCCCAAGACATCACCGATCGGCTCGTCGCGTGCGGCGTGAGCGGGTTGATCAACTTCGCGCCCGTGCGCGTGAAAGTGCCCGAAGGCCTCTACGTGGAGCACATGGACATCGCGACTTCGGCCGAGAAGGTTCTGTTCTTCGCGCGTCAGCGCGCCCGCGAGGCCGAAGCCTCGGACGATTCGAACGCGAACCCTTCGGCGGCCGTCTGACCGCCTCGCGCTTGCTCCCGGCGGGTTCTTCCTTAATCTCTCGGTCTCGGCCCAACGCCGCTCTGGATCTGTGATCCAGGAGCGGCGTTTTCGTGTCTTCGTCCCGATTCGCGAGGTTCTTCGCATGACCGACCATGCCTTCCCCCGTCCCACCCCGATCGTCTACGCCCGCGGCGACGGCATCGGACCCGAGATCATGGACGCCACGCTCGAGATCCTGAGCGCAGCGAAGGCCGACCTCGAGCTGCACGAGATCAAGATCGGGCAGAAGGTCTACGAGAGCGGTGTGACCGCGGGGATCGAGCCCCACGCGTGGGACCTGCTGCGCAAGACCGGTGTCTTCCTCAAAGCGCCGATCACCACGCCGCAGGGCAAGGGCTACAAGTCGCTGAACGTGACCACGCGCAAGTCGCTCGGCCTGTTTGCGAATGTCCGACCGTGCCGCAGCTACCATCCCTTCACGCGCTCGCTGCACCCTGGCATGAACCTCGTCGTGATCCGCGAAAACGAAGAGGACACCTACGCGGGAATCGAGCACCGGCAGACACAGGAGGTCACGCAGTGCCTCAAGCTGATCAGCCGTCCCGGCAGCGAGAAGGTCATCCGCTACGCCTTCGACTACGCGGAGCGCAACCACCGCGAAAAGGTCACTTGCATGTCGAAGGACAACATCATGAAGATCACCGATGGGCTCTTCCATCGGGTCTTCGACGAGGTGGCAGCCGAGTATCCCGACATCGAGAAAGAGCACGTGATCGTCGACATCGGATCCGCCCTCGTCGCCGATTCGCCTGAACAATTCGACGTGATCGTCACGCCGAATCTGTACGGCGACATCATCAGCGACATCGCCGCGCAGGTCGCCGGCTCGGTCGGCCTCGCCGGCAGCGCGAACATCGGCGAGACCGCGGCCATGTTCGAAGCGATCCACGGTAGCGCACCGACGATCGCCGGAAAGAACATCGCCAACCCGTCGGGCCTGATCCACGCCGCGGCGATGATGCTCGTGCACATCGACCAGATCGAGTCGGCCGAGCTGATCCGCAACGCGTGGCTGAAGGCGATCGAAGACGGCGTCCACACGGCGGACATCAGCCTGAACGACACGGTGAATCCGGTCTACGGCACCAAGGAGTTCGCGCAGGCCGTCATCGACCGACTCGGCGAAAAGCCCAAGCGGATCGAATCCGTGCACTACGGGCACGGCGGCAAACACTCCCGGCCCAAGCAGCCGCCCAAACAGAAGAAGGAGACCGTCGGTGTCGACGTCTTCCTCGACTGGGACCAGCCGGGCCGCGACCCCGACGCCCTCGGCGAAACGCTGCGGGCGCTCGACGGCGACGGCCTGAAGCTCAAGATGATCACCAACCGCGGCGTGAAGGTCTTCCCGGACGGCCTTCCGGAGACCTTCTGCACCGACCACTGGCGCTGCCGCTTCGTGGCCGACACCGAGGGCGGCACCGTCGACCACGGTCAGATTCTCGGTCTCCTCGAGCGGGTGCGGAGCGCCGGCCTGGACTTCATCAAGACGGAAAATCTCTGCACCTTCGACGGCGACCTGGGCTACTCGCTCGGTCAGGGCGAGTAGTCGGAACCGCTGGCGAACTGCCAGGTCCCGTCTTCGGGATCCTGAGCCCGGGCGGGGTCGGATCGGACGCATCGATCCGCCCTCGCCCCGTTTCGGCGCCGATTCACCGACTGAAACGGTACATGGCACGCATCGTGCCCTCTCCGCCTGAATCATCTCGACACCCCTAGGGCGTCGCCCGGCGTGGAGCGCGGCGCCGAAACCCGCGGAGGAATCGATGCAAAGGCGTTCTTTCTGGAAGCTCGGCTCGATCGTGACGCTGGGCCTCACCCTGGCCCTTTTCGGATGCGGTGACGGCGACGACGGCCCGACCGGTCCCGGCGGCGGCGGTGGCGGTGGCGGCACCACGGGCGACACCGAAGCCGTCGCAGCGGCAGAATTCGCAGCACCGGTGGCCGTGGCGATGGTGGAACAGTCCATGGGGGTCGGGAGCCTCGAACTCGATGGGCTGAACACGCCTCCGCCGATGGGCTTCGCGGGGATCTCCGGCGACGGCGCCTTCGCCTACGCGACCGGCGATTCGTTCTCGATCACTTGGGACGGCCAACAGCAGGAATACGTGGTCGTCATGCTCTCCGACCAGATGCCGGCCGCCGCCTTCGACCTGGAACACCGGGTCCAGTACCGCGATTCCGAAGGAGTGCCCCAGGGCTTCCTGCAGGAATCCGTCGAGACCACCGACGGCGCGCGCTTCACCACCGACGCCTCGATGTTCATGGACATGGGCATGCTGTCCCAGGACGAATCGATCGACGGCACGATGGACATCGCATACGACGCGACCTCGACCCTCTCCGGACTCCTGGGCGACACGCACGCCGCGGTCGGCTCGGGCAACTACGCGATCGACGTCGACATGACGGTCGAGACCGAGAACGGCACCCAGTCGATGACCATCGATCTGAGCATGGCATGGGCCATGGACGTCACCGTTCCCGCCCAGGGTGGCTGCCCGACCGGAACGTCGTCGATGACCTACGACGGCTACCGGATCGACGTGCTCTTCACCGGCGGATCGAGCGCGTCGTGGACGCTGACACGCGTCGCGGACGGCGCAAGCTTGATGCAGGGACAGGAAGACCTTCGCTGCGGCATGATCACGGCCCGCTGACCCGGGTTCATCCCGTTTCTCGCGGCCCGGAGGAGTCCTCCGGGCCGCGTTCTCGTAGATTCGATGAAGATCCGCTCGAGAGTGTCCGATCGCGGCCCGATCGGTCGACGCTCCCGCGTCCCCGTGCTAGCTTCTCGGCCGGCGCGCGCGGCCGGCGGCGCCCTCGGATCGCTCTCTGGAGGACCTCCTCGATGTCCCCGCGAAGTATCACTCCGTTGGTCCTGGCGATCGGTCTCGCTGCGCTGCTCGCGGTTTCCGGCTGCGAGGACGACGTCGACACGGACGACGGGATCCCCACCGATCAGGAGTTCATCGACGCGACCCAGGGTGTGCTCGTACTGCACCAGGCCGCCCTCGACGTGAATCTCCAGCGACTGCGCACCGACGCCGACCGGACTGCCTTCGGCACACTTCAGCGCCGACTACGTCGCCTGGTCCCGCGCTCGTTGGCCGACTCGGTCGATGCGAGCGAAACCGTGAGCGCGATCTACGACAGCACGGCCGGAGCGTGGACCATCACTTCCACGGCCACCTCCGGCGACTCGATCGACTACCGCTACGACGCGCGCCTCGTCTACGTCGACACCACCGAGACGCGCGTACCGGGCTTCGATCGTGGAAGCGTGCTGCGCGGCATCCTCGAAGAGGACGTGTCCCTACGCTTCCGGACAGGCGACTTCGATTCGCTCGCGTCCTACGAGATCGACATGACGACCTCGATGCGCGTCGACATCGAGTTCGACGCGATGGCTCTCTCCGAGGGCGACACCTTCAACGTCCAGCTCGACGGCACGATCCGCGGGCGCCGCAAAGCGGTCGGAGACACGGCGGCGGTCGACACTTTCGGCATCGACGCCACCATGCGCGGGCCGGTCGGACCCCGGATCGCGAACGGAGGCTCGAATTGCTACGAGATCATCGAGCAGATCGAAGCCGACGATCCCGACATGCGGGTGGACTGGGGAGACCTGGTCGCCACCTACACATTCCGTCAGGGCGGGGCGACCATCCGTTGGTACGACCCAGCCGACACGATCGTGGGCACACAGCGATTCCGCTTCGCCCAGTCCCGACTCCCGGTGGATTGCGCACCATGAGCACGATGACGGTGGAACTGGCCTGGAAGAACGGCAAGCGATTCGAGGGCACCAACTCCTGGGGCCACGAGATCGTGGTCGACGCCGCCAGCGAGTCGGGCGGTGAGGAGAGCGGTCTCAAGCCGACCGAGTTGCTCCTCTACGGCGTCGCGGGCTGCACCGGCATGGACATCGTGGGCATCCTGCAGAAGAAGCGGCAGAAGCTCACGTCGTTGATGATCACCGTCGAGGGTGACCAGCAGGAGTCCTATCCGCGACCCTTCCACGAGGTGCGGGTGCACTACGTGGCCACCGGCGAGGATCTCGACGAGAAGGCTCTCGCCAAGGCGATCGAGCTGTCCGAGGGCAAGTACTGCGTGGTGAGCCAGACGGTCCAGCGCGAGACACGAGTCACGACGAGCTACGAGATCGTCGAAGCCTGACGACCGACCGGGGACGTCGTGCCCCGCCCCTCCGGACGGGGCGGAGCCACGCGACGGTCGGGTGGCGAAGCACGAACGGAGAACGGGTCTACTTGATGCCGTTCTTGACGAGGTGCTGACTGTAGGCCTTGTCGCTGCCCATGATGTGCCGGGTCAGCCAGTCGCGTAGAAAGCCCATGACTTCCACGCCCAGAACGAAGTCGCCTCGATCCACACGATGCTTCATGTCAGTGACTTTTTTCCGCAGTGCGTCGTGCTCGGCGCGATGGGCCGGCTCGTCGACGTAGCCGGTCTGCGCGAACAGGGATTCTTCGTACTGGAAGTGCCTGTCGGTGTAGGCCAACAGTTCCTCGAAGATCTTGTTCAGGACGGCGTCGGCTTCACCCTCTTCCATCGCGGCGTTCAGGGCGTTGATCAAGTTCACGAGCTTCTTGTGCTGCTCGTCGATCGAGGACACGCCGACACTCATCTCATCGGTCCAGCGGATCAGCATGGTGCTTGGCAAGATAGGGCCTCCCTTTGCATTCGTTCATCGGGTCCTGGACCCGTCCATTCGTGCGCCGACGCGCTCTCGAGCGAGTGGAGCACCCCCGTTCCGGTCGAGGATGCCCCTCTGTGGACTCGATCGCATCTCCGTCTAGATGTTGACGACCCGCGGCTCGTTCGGCTTCGATTCCGTACGTCAGGGTTATCGGACGCCCGCAGCCCGCCTTGAGGATCGAGCGCTCGAGTGGGCGAGCCCTGGAAAGCATGTAGACTGATGAAGCAGCGATGAAAGACTCGGATCCGGTCCGCGTTCGGACCCCAGATCCTCCCCCACGAGCAGGACATGACGAGCCTCCGCTTCACCAGCGACAGCGCGCATCTCGCGGCCCACGAAAAGGGGCTCGCAGAGAGCCTGGGCCTGTTCGCGGTCGAGCCAGAGGATCTCGACGTCACCCTGATGGACACCTTCGACGGCCGGCTCGTCGCCGAAGGCTCCGTCCTGCTTCGTCGGAACGTCTCGCCGGATCAGTGGGAACTGAACTGGACCGGACTCGCCCGGGACGTCGACCTGGGTCGACTCGTCGTCGACCGCACGCCCCGCCTGGACCGCGACGCCCTGCCGACAGGCCCCGTGACCGCACGGCTCGAACGGGCGATCGACATCCGAGCGCTGCTACCCCTGGCCAGAGTGCAAGGAACGGCACGCGTCTGGGAGAAACGCGATCAACGCGGCAAACTCGTCCTGCGCGTCGTCGTCGAACCCGCCTCGACGGTCCGGTCACCTGGCGGCCGAAGGCGCCGCGCGCTTCCGGCCCAGATCCACGTGTTCGGGTTGCACGGCTACGAAAAGCCCTTCGAGCGCGCCCGGGCTGCGGTGGGTCGACTCCGCTCGATCGAGATCAGCGACCGCCCGTGGGCGATCGACGTCCTGCGCGCCGCCGGTCACGATCCCGGCCGGGACCCGTCGAAGATCGACGTCGCCCTCGACCCGACCGCACCACCACGCGAGGCATTGCGCGATTTGTGTGCGAGCTACGTGAGGGTGATCCGTGCGAACCGTGAAGGTGCGCGTGCCGCCCTCGATCCCGAGTTCCTCCACGACCTCCGTGTCGCGGTCCGCCGGACGCGCACACTTCTCAAGGCGAGCCGTCGGCTCTGGCCGGCCCCGCTGTGGGAGCGCTTCCGCGTGGAGTTCCGCTGGCTGGCACGTGCCACGAGCGAGGCCCGGGACCTCGACGTGTACCTGCTCGATTTCGAGGACCTGCGCGATCGACTGCCTGCCGCAGACCGTGCATGCCTCGACCCCGTCCACGCGTGGCTCGAGCGTGCGCGCGATCGCGTCGGGACGGAACTCGACGCGCAGCTGCAATCCGAGCGGCTCGACAGTCTGCTCACCGACTTCCACGCCCTGCTGACGTCACGCGCCTTCACGCCCGACGGTGCTTCGCGCGACGAGTCCACGGCCGATTTCGCGATTGCGAGCCTCCAGCGAGCCCACCGCAGGATCCTGCGCGACGGACGGCGTATCGACGAAGCCAGTCCAGACCAGGACCTGCACGACCTGCGCAAGCGCACCAAGGAGCTTCGCTATCTTCTCGAGGGCTTCCGGCCGTTGTTCCCCGGACGAAAAGTGCGCGAGCAGATCAAGTCCCTGAAGGACCTGCAGGAGAACCTGGGCGTCCACCAGGACCGCGTCGTGCAGGCACACACCCTACGCACGATCGCCTTGGATCTCGAAGACGCTCCCGCCGCGACCCTGGTCGCTCTGGGCTTTCTGATCGAGCAGCTACTGCACGACGCCCAGACCTACCGCGACGACTTCGCTCGACGCTTCCGCGCCTACGACGACTCCGAACGGTTGGCCGACTTCGAGAAGATGCTGGACCGTGCCCGTCGCGCCGATCGGGAGGCCGCCCGATGAAGTCACTGGCGATCTACTCGATCAAGGGTGGCGTCGGGAAGACCTCCACCGCGGTCAATCTGGCCCACGTCGCCGCGCGCGAGGGCGCACGCGTCCTGCTCTGGGATCTCGATCCCCAGGCGGCCACGACCTGGTGCCTGCGAGCACGGGCGAAGATCCAGGGGGGAGCGCGCAACCTGATCGCGGGCAACGGACAACTCCGGGAGCGCATCCTGGCGTCCGACCACCCGCGCCTGGACCTGCTCCCCGCCGCCCTTTCGTTGCGCAAGCTCGAACGTCGACTCGAAACGGGAGATCGCGCACGGGACCGCCTCGCGGGACGTCTCGCGCAAGTGGAGAGGGACTACGATTTCGTTCTGCTGGACTGCCCGCCAGGACTCACGCTGCTCGCCGAGAACGTGTTCGAAGCCGTCGACGCATTGGTCGTCCCGATGATCCCGACGCCATTGTCGCTGCGTACGCTGGAGCAGCTCGTCGATTTCCTCGTGGCACGCCGCTGGGAGGATCTGTCCGTCTTACCACTGTTCTCGATGGTCGACCGGCGGAAGAGTCTTCATCGAGACGTGGTCCGCGGTTTCCGCCGCGCGATCCCGACGACTCTCGACACGGCGATCCCGAACGCCACCGAGGTCGAACGGATGGGGTTGCATCGCGAGCCGGTGGTCGTCACCGCGCCCCACTCGAAGGCGGCCCACGCCTACGTGACTCTGTACGGTGACCTCGTCGAAGCGCTCTACTCGCATCGGACACGTGCTGCGACGGCCCGTGACCTGCGGGAGCGACTGAGCGCGGGAATCGAAAGCCCCGACCGGAGCTAGGGCAGTGACACGAGCTCGACGTCGAAGACGAGCGTGGCGTCCGCCGGAATCTGCGGCGGCGCACCCGCGGCGCCGTAGCCGAGTTCGGGCGGGATGACGAGTTTGCGCTTGCCGCCGACCTTCATCGACTGCAGACCCTCGGTCCAGCCCGAGATCACCTGGTTCAGACCGAAGGTGATCGTCTCGCCGCGATCGTGTGAGCTGTCGAACTTCGTTCCGTCGGTCAGCCAACCCGTGTAGTGGACCTCGACCATGGCCGAGGATCCGGCCGGCTGGTCGCCGTCACCCGCGTGCAGGTCGTAGTACATCAGCCCAGAAGGTGTGATCGTCGCGTCACCCTGCGCAGGATCGCCCGGGAAACGGTTCCGGCTCTCGCTGTTCATGATCTCTCCTTCGTCGAGGTCCACCGTCACGATGAGATTGGTGCCGTCGGAACGCGCCACGGTCACCGTGGCCTGCGCGGTCTCGGCGTCCACGCGGGCGGAACTGGCCTTTCCCCCCGCGTACTCCTCGGCGCGCGCGATGGCTGCGACGAGGCCGATTCCCTCGACCAACCGCGCCTCGAGCACCGCGGGATCCGGCGGCACGGTCCGGTAGTCGATTCCGGCTCCCGCCTGGGCGGCCAGAGCAATTCCCGATAGGAGAACTGCGATCGTCCGGATCATCGACGCGTGGCCGGCGGCGTGAGATAGGTGATGGATGCGGAGGCGGTCTTCGCGGTCGGCGCGAAGTCGTTGCGGTAGGCGACATAGATCGTCTTGGGACCGAGTCCGTCGCTGAGCACGAAGTCGATCATGTCCGCGAAATCGCGCCACACGGCACCGGCAAAGGTCGGATCCTCGCTCACCATGAACTCGCCCGCGCCGTCGGCGGTCAGCTCCAGCACGATCTCCCGTTGCTCGACGACACCGTCGCCGTCGGGATCGACCACCGTGACGGCGTTGCTCGTGATCTCACTCGCCTCGTCGATGAAGACCGTCGTGCGATCGGTGAAGCCGAGCTCGCTCTCTGCATCGAAGAGGAAGGTCCAGTTCGTGCTCTCGTCGTCGCGCGCGGCCGGGTCGTCCAAGGGAAGGCTGAAGGGCGCGGCGACGTCGGCGACCGTGAAGAGCTCGGTGATCACCGTGTCGGCCACGGCCGGCATCCCCCCGCTCGTCGTGATCCGTCGGCCGAAGACGGTGATTCCCGTAATGCCCTCTCCCTCGGCCCGGTAGCGCACCGTGTCGTCGACGGCGACACGCAGACCGTCGATCAAACGCACACCGGTGTCCTCTACGAATTCAGGGTCGAAATCGGGCGTGACCTCGATCGAGCCGGTCGCGCCCGAGCTGCCGCCGGTCGTTCCGCGGTGGTAGAGCGTGAGCGTGGCACTCTCGGACCCGAAAGGCGGGATCTCGTAGGACACGGTCCGTCGCACGCCGGGTTCGAGATCGAAGGATTCGAGACCTTCGGTGAAGTCGGCGTCGAGCGCGATTTCGACGCCCGTCGAGACGCCACTCCGCACGTCGATCGACACGTCCAGCGACTGCACGCCATCGGCTCGATCGGTGAGGACGACCGCGAGCGGTGCATCGACCGACACGACCGGACTGCGAACGATCCCCGCGCTCTCGACGCGGTAGCTGTTCACCGTCTCGGGAACGTAGTCGACGTGCTGGACGAGTATGGGCGCCGTCAAGGTCGGAGCGGTGGGCACGGCGATCCCCGTCGCCAGCGCCGTAGGCTCCGCCCCTCCGGTGGCATGGTTCACGAAGTAGGTCAGGAGCAGGGACAGGCTGTCGCCGGGGACCGGAAAGCCGTTCACTTCCTTCACGTTCGCCCAGGTCAGCTGGACGACGTCCCCGATCACGGTCGCATTCAACTCATAGGCCGCTCCCGCGTTCGGCGACGACGGATCGAAGGGGTTGTCGAAGGTCGGTTCGTCGACGTCGCTCGAGCAGGACGCCAGCAGAAGGACACTCAGACCGACGACGATGCCGGCCGTCCGCCGTGCACTCAGAAGTTCCATTGCCAGCCCACCTCGACCTGGGTTCCGTCGACGCCGCGTGTCACCGCGGTCTGGATCGGGAGCTCGACCGAAGCCGGCTCGTAGAAGCGATCGTGCTGGCGCCACGCGTCGAAGACACTCCACGCGCCGATCGCGATGACCGCCACCGTCGCGTAGCTGCGCATGCTGTTCTTGTCGTCGATCTCGCCGTAGAGCGCTTCGGCTTCCTGTCGCGCGGCACGGACGGCGTCGCGGTCGGTGGCTCGCTCGTAGGCGTTGATCGCGGTGAGGTAGTCGTCGCGTGCCACCTTGTACTGGTCGTCTGCCCAGAAGAGCCAACCCCAGGCGCCGACTTGCAGGGCCATCATCGACCAGCCGGTCACGCGGCGTCCCTGGTATAGCTGACCCAGGCCGGCCAGGACCGCGGAGGACCCCATGGCCTGCACGCGACTCAGCGCGACGAGTTCGATCTCGATGCGGATCGACTGATCCCGCGACACGACCTCGACCGCCTCACGGTGCGTGACGTGTCCGCCGAGGCGCACTTCCAGGAAACGCTCGCCGGGATCGACGACCAGCGGGCGTGCCAGGGGAAGGAGTCCGCGGGCGGATCCGTCGATCGAGACCTCGGCCCCCGGAGGGCCGATCACGTCGAGCGTCGCCGCGCGCGCTTGCGTCGCTGAGAACAGGGCGAATCCGAAGCCGAGCAGCAGCCAGCGGGTCGCGCCGAGGCGCCCGGTGAGCCGCCGCGATGCGGTGGGCCGAGAGAGCTTCTTCAAAGGCGGGTACTCCTGCCGGATTCGTGAGTGGTCGGCGGAATCGTGGAAGTATAGGGCACGTACCACGGGGCCTCAATGCCGGCACGGGCGGGTCGGGGTCTCACGGACGCACCTCCGGTGCCGAAACGATCGACTCGAGTGCCGCCAATCCGGCGGTGAGACATGCCGGGCCCGGCTGGAGGATGATCGCCGAATCGATCTCGTGCACACGGCCCGCGCGGACTGCGGGGAGATCGGCGTATCCCGGGCGGGACTCGAAGGCTTCGCGGTCGAAGGGCTTGCCGCACCAGCTGGCCGCGACCACGTCGGGGGCGGCAACGACGAGGTCCTCCG
>JGI12109J20283_11213590_pt1 | contig 13218 bp, 13 predicted proteins | sample ElkSlonscriptome_12_FD_20283 | JGI IMG/M metagenome (IMG submission 20283) | reverse complement strand
CTCAGTTGGTAGAGCATCTCGTTTACACCGAGAGGGTCGGCGGTTCGAGACCGTCACCGCCCACCACATTTTCTGTCCTCGCCGCTATTCCCTTCGCTCACGCTGCGAGGCGGCTGTGTGGGTGCAGTCGCACTTGCGAACTCTCACGAGTTCGACGGGCGTCGGTCTTACTCGGCCAGCGCCTCGCGAATCTGCGCAATCGCTTCTTCGCTGTCCCACTCGTAATCGCCCGCGACGCGGAATACTTCGATCCCCTTGGCGTCATACAGCACCGTGGTCGGCAGCAGGCCGCCATCGGCCAATGTCACGCCCAATTCGGTCTGCGTGTCCATCCACGGTTCCAGATTGGCAAAGCCTTGCTGCTCAAAAAACGGGACGACCTTTTCCGCGCCCTGAATATCCTGACTGACCGTCAGTACCCGCACCTCGTCCTTCAGCTCTCCTGCCAGATTATCGAGCAGCGGCATCTCCACTTTGCAAGGCGCACACCACGTTGCCCAAAGATTGAGCAGCACCGGCTCGTCAATAGTTGCAAGGTCCAATTGAACGCCCTCGGGGTCAACCACCGTAAGCTCCGGAATCGCCTCGCCTGCGCGGAACCGCACGATCTTGCCCGGCAACGGCGGCGGTCCGGCCTCACCGGCATTCGGCGCAACTGCGCTCTCCGGTTGCGCCTCCTGAGTGGGCGCACTATCGCAACCAGCAAGGACAAGCGCGCCCCCCAACAGTGGCGCTATCAGAACGGACGACAAACGACGCATGGCAAACTCCACCCAAAAAACCTCCAACCAGATGTGGGGAGGACGGTTCGCTGGTGGGCCTAGCGCGATCATGCGCGAAATCAATGCCTCGATCCCGTTCGACAAGGCTTTGTGGCGGCAAGACATCCTTGCGAGCGAAGCCCATGTCGCGATGCTGGCCGCTCAGGGGATCATCAGCGAAGAGGACGCCGACGCGATCAAGAGCGGGCTGGCGCAGATCGCGGGCGAATATGACGCGGACGGTGTGCCTGAGGACTGGGACCTCGAAGACATCCACATGACCACGGAAAGCCGCCTTGCCGAACTCATCGGTGCGCCGGCGGGGAGGCTCCACACGGCGCGCAGCCGCAACGATCAGGTGGCCACCGATTTCCGCCTGTGGGTGCGCGAGGCGCTGGACCAGATGGATGCAGGGCTGGCCGATCTCCAAAGCGCATTGGTCACACGCGCAGATGAAAACGCCGACGCGATCATGCCGGGCTTTACCCATCTGCAAACTGCGCAGCCTGTAACGTTGGGCCACTACCTGATGGCCTATTACGAAATGTTCGCACGCGACCGTTCGCGCATAGCGGACGCGCGCAATCGGATGAATGAGTGCCCTCTAGGCTCTGCAGCTCTCGCTGGAACCGGCTTTGCAATTGACCGCGAGATGACTGCACAGGCGCTCGATTTCGCGCGGCCCAGCGCCAACTCGCTCGACGCAGTGTCTGATCGGGATTTCGCACTAGATTTCCTGAACGCAGCCAGTATCACCGCGATCCACCTTTCGCGATTGGCCGAGGAACTGATTATCTGGGCGAGCCAGCCCTTCGGCTTTGTCCGCATGCCGGACAGCCTTTCCACCGGCTCATCCATCATGCCGCAAAAGAAAAATCCCGACGCTGCTGAATTGGTGCGTGGCCATGCCGGGCGGGTCATCGGTTGTGCCACCGCTCTCAGCATCACAATGAAGGGCCTGCCGCTCGCCTACTCCAAGGATATGCAGGACGATAAGCCGCCAGTATTCGAAGCCGCTGGCTTGATGGCGCTCAGCATCGCCGCGACGACGGGCATGATTGCCGAGGCGACGTTCAACACAGACCGGATGCGTCAGGCCGCAGAGCTGGGCTATGCCACGGCGACCGACCTTGCCGACTGGCTGGTGCGCGAGGCTGACATACCCTTCCGCGAGGCACATCATATCACCGGCGCCGCGGTCAAACTGGCAGAAGAACGCGGATGCGCTCTTGACGCCCTGCCGCTCGCCGACCTGAAAGCAATCGATGCCCGCATTGATGATCGCGTCTTTGCAGCGCTCAGTGTCGATGCCTCGGTTGCCAGTCGCGCTTCCTATGGCGGAACCGCTCCGTCACAGGTACGTATTCAGGTGGCGCGGGCAATGGCTGTGCTGGGAATGGAGGCGTGATGCGCAAATCGATCTGGATCGCGGGATTGGCGATGATGGCGCTTTCAGCTTGCGGATCGCGCGCGCCGCTCGCTCCGCCTGAGGGGGCAAGCCTGCCGGTCGCACCGCATGGCGCACCCACGGGCGAAGAGAATAGGCCGACGCCCGAACAGCTCTTGCAATTGGAAACGCTGGCCGCGCCCGAACGCAGCGTGGAATTGCGCCGCCGCTCTGAAGAACGCGAAGACGATCCCTTCGACCTGCCGCCGGAATAAAAAGACCTGTAAACGGAACCTATGGACCATTTTGAATATCGCGAAGGCGTGATGCACGCCGAGGATGTCCCGCTGCCCCGCATCGCCGAGGAGGTAGGCACACCCGTCTATGTCTATTCCAGAGCCACGCTGGAACGCCACGCCAAGGTGTTTCGCGAGGGGCTGAGCGGTGTGCCGGACAAACTGATCGCCTTCGCGGTGAAATCGAACCCCAACCTGGCTGTGCTCAAGGTTCTAAGCAAGCAGGGTTACGGCGCGGATTGCGTCTCCATTGGCGAAGTGCGCCGCGCGCTGGCCGCCGGGATGACCCCGGACAAGATCGTGTTTTCCGGTGTCGGCAAAACCCGCGCAGAACTGATCGCCGGGATTGAAGCGGGCATCGGGCAATTCAATATCGAGAGCGAGGAAGAAGGCCTCGAACTCGCCGAGATCGCGGCTGAGATGGGCGTCACCGCGCAATGCGCGCTGCGGATCAATCCGGATGTCGATGCCGGCACGCATGACAAGATCTCTACCGGCAAGGCGGATAACAAGTTCGGTGTGCCGATTGACCAGGCCGGACAGATCTTTGGCAAGCTGGCCAGTCAGCCCGGCGTAAACCTGCGCGGCGTGGCGGTGCATATCGGATCGCAGCTGGCCGAACTTACCCCGCTTGAGCGCGCTTTTGAAAAACTGGGCGCGCTGGTCACATCACTGCGCGGCGCGGGCCACGACATCACCCATGTCGATCTGGGAGGCGGTCTTGGCGTGCCCTATCGCGCAGACGAAGTGCTCCCCAGTCCCGCAGAATATGGCGCCATGGTAGCGCGGGTGACAGCGGATTGGGGCGTGAAGCTAATCTTTGAGCCGGGCCGCGTTATCGCGGGCAATGCGGGCGTGTTGCTGACCCGGGTGGTGCGGGTAAAGCGCGGGATCAACGATCCGTTCGTAATCGTGGATGCGGCGATGAACGACCTCGCGCGCCCCGCTCTTTATGGTGCCTATCATGACTTTGTCGCGGTGAAGCCGCGCGGGGCAGATATGACCGCCAATATCGTTGGCCCGATCTGCGAGACGGGGGACACATTCGCAATGGGGCGGCTGTGTGATCGACTGGAGTCGGGCGATCTGGCGGTGTTCCGAACAGCCGGAGCCTATGGCGCGACTATGGCGTCAAGCTACAATTCGCGCGGGTTCGTTCCCGAAGTGCTCGCTGACGGGGACCGTTACGCCGTCGTCGCGGACAGGTTGGAAGCCGCCGCAATTATGGATGCAGAGCGCGTTCCGGAGTGGCTCGAATGAGGCGCGCTCAAAATGGGTGAAATTGCCAGCCTGCCGCTGTTCCATCAGATCACCGGACAGCGTGTGCTGGTGCTGGGGGACGGCGAGGCAGCCGAGCCGAAACGGCGACTGGTTGCGCGCGCGGGCGGAAAGATCATCGATGATCAGCAGCAGGCGGTGGATGAAGGGGTACGCATCGCCTTCGTCGCGTTCGAAGATTCCAGGGCGTGTGAGGTTGCGGCCATTAACCTGCGCTGCGCCGGGTTGCTGGTGAATGTCGTCGATCGGCCAGATCTTTGCGACTTTACCACGCCCAGTATTCTTGACCGCAATCCACTACTGATTGCGGTGGGCACCGGCGGCGCGTCAGCTGGTCTGGCAAAGCACATCCGTTTGCGGCTGGAGCGTATCCTGCCTCAAACTCTGGGACGGCTGGCGGACGCGTTGAAAGCGGTGCGCCCGGTTTTGCGCGAGCGCTTGCCCGAAGGGGCTGATCGACGGCGTGCGATTGATGCTGCTTTGCGCGAAGGTGGCGCGCTTGATCCGTTGAATGCAACATCGGCGGATCGCGTGAACGATTGGGCACGCGGGAAACTGGATGGTGGCGCGGACCGAACCGCCGAGTTCACGTTGACCAGCACCGATCCCGAGGACCTGACTTTGCGACAGGCCCGCCTCTTGGGAGAAGCCGATCTGGTCTGTACCGAAGGGCCAGTGCCGCCGACAATCATGGCCCGCGCCAGAGCCGACGCGATCCGAGTAGCGTGCGACCGCGCGACCTGTCCATCCGCGGCGAGTTACGATCACGATGATAGAGGCGCCAACCTACGCGAATGCCCGAAAGCAGCTGCGATGCTGCGCAAGGAAGGGCTGACAGTTATCATGCGCTACCGCCCTTAATTTTTTCGCTCTGCGGTGCGCGCTACGCAGCGTGAGCCAGCGGTGTTTCCACTTCAGCGAAATAGCGCGCCATCGCGTTTGCGCTGTTTTCGCTTAGTTCGATAAAGGCGCGGCGGCGATCATTTTCATCGGCAACGCGATCAAAAATCCCGCTTTCAACCATCTGGTTGAGCCAGCGCAGAGCGGTTGTGGCGGGCACGCCAGCTGCAATGCACAGCGAGGTCACCGAGACACGCGTCCCTTCTGCGTGGGCAGCCGTCAGATCGAGCAGCATGTCCCATGCAGGATCAGCAAACAGATCGGCATCGAAGAACTGCGCACGCGCCTGACGCGCGGCGATCATCTGCCGCACGAAACGCGCTTCAGGCAACGCTGGAGCCCCGGCATTCTTCGCAGGAGCTTTCTTCGCGTGGACCTTTTTAGCATGTTCAGCGAATGAAAAGGCCGCTCCCGTATCCGCGTTGAATGTACTCTTGGAGGCGCTCAGACGCTCTGGATCATTGGCATCCATCTTGGAAATCCGGTCCAGCTCCTGCGCAATCGCATCAACCTGATCCGACAATCGCAACAGCGCGGCGCGGTCTTGCTCGTCCATCTCACGCACACGTCCGCGCGAGATCCTCGACATTACGCGCCCAACGGCAACAACCCGCTCTGCCCGGCTTGGCTGAACGAGAATCTGCGCGCCCGACTGGTCAAGCGCGCCAAACACATCGTCCAACGCCTCAATCCATGTAGATACGATCATCTGCGCGCCAGCGCTCGCCACGCGCATATCAAGCCGCGCCAGAGCCGCCAGCGTTCGCGCGTCCAATCCGCCATCGAAGGAGGGCGCGCAGTCAATCATCACCAGATCGCCCAGCAGCGTGATCGGGCCATCGAGCAGAGCTGAGAGGTCCCCGCCCTGAACACAGCGAAAACCGGCCCCTTCCAGATCATCGGCAATCTGGTTTCTTATCCGCGCAGTGTCAGCAAAAATGGCGACTCGTGCTGGTAATCCAGCCGCGTCACACGGCGTCTCGTAAGAAAAATCGCCAACTTCAGCCCCCGTCTTGGTGATTGCCTGCCCCATCGAATCGCCTCCGTTTTGATGGAACATCAATAGAACAAACCATGCATAAGTCAAGAATAGAGCGTTTATTTCGACTATTATGATGGTGCTTTGAACCTTTTGCCTCTCTGTCACGACTATCTGAGCAATGGCCCGTTCCACCCCTTCTCCTCCCGCTCAACAATCCGAAGCGATGTTTGACGAGCTGCTTGTCATCATGGCGCAGACCGGGGACAAGCGCGCGTTTGAGCGATTGCATCAGCGCTGGAACACGCGGCTGGGACGCACCGCTCTGCGGTACACCGGCAGCGCAGATGCAGCGCGCGATCTCACGCAAGATTGCTGGCTGGCGATCTGGAAGGGGATCGGTCAGCTGCGTGATACAAGCCGGTTCCGCGCCTATGCTTTTGGAGTGCTGCATCGCAAGGGTGCCGATCATTTGCGCCGCGTCATCATCGCCCGACAGCGTGAGGACGACCTCAAACCGGCAGCCGAACCCAGCGAGAGCCCGCGCCAAGGGGACCAAAGCGCGCTGCAACAGGCCTTTGTCGCGTTGCCGCCCGATCAAAGGCTCGCGGCGCATTTGCACTTTGTCGAAGGCTTTACCCTCAGCGAAATCGCCGAGGTCCAATCCATTCCCGCGGGCACCGCCAAAAGCCGCCTGTTCCATGCACGCCGCAAGTTGAAAGCGGCCCTGAATGATACCCCGTCCACCGACGATCCTGAAGGAGATACATAATGACCGAGACCGATGATCGCATCACAGAGGGATTAAGCGCCGATGATCGCGCATTTCTGGATAGCCTGGAAGAAGATCGGGGCCTGTTCCGGCAGATTGGCGACACCTGGAAAGGCCCGCTGGGTGGTTGGACAAAGCTCATCTTCGGCTTCACTGTGTTGATGGGCTTCTTGTTCCTTTTCGTGATATGGCAGCTTGCCAATTCGGCGCATCATCCCTTCGTCCATGTGCTATGGGCAATTGCTGGTGTGGCGCTGCTGGTTATCCTTGGTTTTGCGAAGGAGTGGATGTTCGCTCGCATGAACATGATCACCATCCTGCGCGAGGTGAAGCGGGTCCAGATCGAAGTGGCCTTGCTGCGTGAGGAGCTTTCGAACACCTCCAACACGCGGGAGGATTAGGGCCTGATTTCGATCGGGGTGCCGTCAGGTACAATCTGCCACAGCTCCTCGATCTCTTGATTGGTCAGCGCGATACACCCGTCGGTCCAGTCCCGGCCGATAGGGGGGCCGCGATAGCCGGTGGGCTGGCCGTGGATGAAGATATCACCCCCGGCACTGCGCCCGTATTGCGCGGCAAAGGCGCGGTCGCGTGCGTTCGGGTAGGATATGCGCAGGCTCAGATGATACGCGCTTTGCGGGTTGCGCCAGTCGATGGTGTAGCGCCCCTCAGGCGTGCGTTCGTCCCCCTGAAAGCGCTTGTGGCCCGACGGTTCATCGCCAAAGCGCAGGCTGCGATAGGCACGAATCGGTTTACCATTGCTATACGCGATCAGCAGCCGCTCCGATTTGTCGACCAGCACGAAGTCAGCAACCGGTATTCCGCCTTGCGGGAAGCGGCGGCTAGCCCGGCGCGGCGGCAGCGTGCCCGGCGCAGTTTCATACCCGCCCGTCGCGACCTGCCCTGCGTCACCTCCCTCACCGCGCGGCGCTGCACAACTGCCAAGCAGCAGGACAGCAAAGGCAGAGAGGGAGGCTACCAGGAAACGCATGACTGAAAGACAGATACCCTCCACCGCCCGGCTTGCCAATCGGAGCGGTGCCGCATGTCCCGCGAAAGGACTCGTTCACCGCATTGTGTTCAATCCTCGAAAGGATCGCGCATCAGGATCGTATCGTCACGCTCTGGACTGGTGGAGACGAGCGCGACGGGGCACTCGATCAGTTCTTGCACGCGCTGAATATACTTGATCGCATTGGCGGGCAGATCGGCATAGGAGCGCGCGCCCGCCGTGCTTTCGTGCCAGCCTTCCATCTCTTCATAGATCGGCTCAACCGCGGCCTGTTCGGCGGCGTGGCTGGGCAGGTAATCATAGACATTGTGATTGAGCCGGTATCCGGTGCAGATCTTGACCGTCTCCAGACCGTCCAGCACGTCAATCTTGGTCAGCGCAATGCCCGTCACGCCCGACACCGAGCACGTTTGCCGCACCAGCACCGCATCAAACCACCCCACGCGCCGTTGGCGCCCGGTGACGGTGCCAAATTCATGGCCGCGCTCGCCCAGACGCTGGCCGACATCATCATCCAGCTCTGTCGGGAATGGGCCGGAGCCGACGCGCGTGGTGTAGGCCTTCACAATGCCCAGCACAAAACCCGTGGAATTGGGGCCAAGCCCGCTGCCGCTGGACGCGGTGCCGCTCACCGTGTTGGAACTGGTGACAAACGGATAGGTGCCGTGATCCACATCCAGCAACACGCCCTGCGCCCCTTCAAACAGGATCTTCGCGCCCGCCTTGCGCACTTTTTTCAAGCGCTTCCACACCGGCTGGGCAAACCGCAGCACAAAATCGGCCACATCGCGCAGCTCATTCAACAGCGCCTCGCGATCCACCGGCGGCTGATCAAAGCCAGCGCGCAACGCGTCATGATGTGCGCACAGCCTATCAAGCTGCGGATCCAGATCATCGAGATGCGCCAGATCGCACACGCGGATCGCGCGCCTGCCGACCTTATCTTCATAGGCAGGCCCGATGCCGCGCCCGGTCGTCCCGATCTTGCCCTTGCCCGCCGCCGTTTCACGCAATCCGTCCAGATCGCGGTGCACCGGCAGGATCAGCGCGCAATTGTCAGCAATCGCGAAATTGTCATCGTTGATGGTGACGCCCTGCCCTTCCAGCTTCTCGATCTCTTCGCGCAAGGCCCACGGGTCCAGCACGACGCCGTTACCGATAATGCTGAGCGTGCCCGAAACGATGCCCGATGGGAGCAGCGACAGTTTGAACACATTGCCATCAATCACCAGCGTGTGCCCGGCATTGTGCCCGCCCTGAAAGCGGACCACGGCATCCGCGCGGCTGGCCAGCCAGTCGACGATCTTGCCCTTGCCCTCATCGCCCCATTGGGCGCCGATAACGGTCACGTTTGCCATGCACTGCTTTCTGCTGATTGGTTGAGAACCGCGAGCGAGTTAGGCGCTTGTGACGCTTCGGGCAAGGCTGTGTGGTGATAGATGATCGCAGCTCGGTTCGTCGCTCGTGGAGAACGGCTGACACACCTGACACACTGTACAGAGTTCGAAATCAAACCGATCACACATGCGGTTTTTGATCGAGTGAGGCGATCAATCAGCGCGGTATGAGGGTGGTTGTTCGACATAGCGCGCAGACTGGCAGACGAGTGCCGAGTAGGAAAGCGGCGGGGTTGCGTGTCCGGAGGCGTCGCCAACCCTGCTGCTGACATCATTCCCGCTCTTGGCATTCCCGCTGCTGGCAACCCCGCCCCTGACCGTCACGCGCCACTTCTCTTACTCGCCACCACTCCCGTCACCCCGGACGTGATCCGGGGTCCAGTTGCCTTGGGCGCGGCGCGGGAGGCAAGAAGCGGGGTCCCGGATCAAGTCCGGGGTAACGATGTGTGTGAAGTATATCCCTCAATCGCTGCCCCAGAGCAGGCGGAAAAGCCCGCGCCCACGATCCAGCCCGTGGCCGCGTCCTGCAAAGTGGCTGCGCTGAACCCCTGATTGAAGCTCGTGCCGCGATAGGAAATGACGGTTTCGCCGGTCCAGTCGTAGGCGATCGCGTAAAAGCCGGCGTCTTGCCAATCGATGTAGTTTGCTTGCGTGATGTCGAGGCTCTGACGCGTTTTGATAGAAGCGTTGCCGAGTGCGCTACCGCTTATGTTAATCGGGGGGCGGGACCATCGCTACAGGCACCTAAAAGCACCCCCAGCACTGCCATCAAAAATCGGGCAATCGCGCGCATGTCTGGCCCTTTCATCGTCGCCCTGCCCGCCCTGTAATCGCATGGGTTCGTTACGAAAGAATCATTGCAGCCGTTCTTCCGCCCGAATCACCCAAAACCGTCACCCCGGTGCTGGCGAGGCTGACGGTGAGAATTAGAGCGAACAATACCCACACCCGGTCGCGACAATCCGATACGCTGCGACACTGGACTTGGCGCACGGTGAGGAGGCACGCTATCGCTAAGAAGGACGCGAAAGAGGCACGCATGAACCACAAGCTTACACTGTCAGCCGCCGGCATCGCCGCCGGACTGGCCGCGACCCTGATTGCGACGCCCATCATGGCTCAACGCGAGAGGGGAGGAGGGCAAAACCGGCCCTCGCGCCAGTGTATGCAGGAAGTGATGCAATTGTGCGGGCAAAGCGGGCGACCGGACCGCTCGAAAATCCGCGCCTGCCTGCAGGAAAAATCCGATGAACTCTCGGATGAATGCGCGAGCGAACTTCAGCAAAGGCGCCAGCAACGCGAAGGCCAGCGCGAACCGACGCGGGCCTATCAGCGCGCGGTAAAGCCCACCCGCACCGTCTTTTACGGCAGTGATCCGCGCCAGCAGATCGACGTTTACGAACCCGAAGGCGCGGTGGATGACCTGCCGCTGGTCCTGTTCATCCATGGCGGTGGCTGGCGCGCGGGCGACAACAAGTATGTCCAGCAAAAGCCTGCGCATTTCAACGCAAACAATCTCTATTTCGCATCGACAGGCTACCGCCTGCTCCCCGCTGCTCCGGTGGAACAGCAGGCCGCCGATGTCGGCGCGGCGGTGCAATCTCTGGTCGGGCAGGCCGGTTCCATCGGCTTTGATACAAAGCGGATTGTGTTGATGGGCCATTCATCCGGCGCGCATCTGGCGGCGCTGGTGGGCAGCGATCCCAAATATGCAGGCGAGGCCTTTGACGCGATCAGGGGCGTGGTGCTGCTCGACGGGGCGGGATACGATGTTCCCGCCACCATCGCCGACGCAAAGACCGAAGGGCGCACGCGCGCAATGAACCTGTATCGCGAAGTTTTCAGTGATGATCCCGAACGGCAAAAGGCGCTGTCTGCGCTAAGCCATGTGGGCGGACCCGACGCACCCCATTGGCTCGCGCTCTATGTAGACGGGCGAAAGGCGACCCAGACGCAGTCGCAAAGCTTGGTCAACGCGCTGGCAGAAACCGGCGCATCAGCCGGCGCTCTGCCAATCGCAGAAACCGACCACAGCCGCCTGACACGCGAAATCGGCACAGACAGCGGCGCAGCACAGACACAGGCGATTGATGCGTTTCTGGCTGAGGTGTTTGAGTGAATGTGAAGGTGTGGGAGGTAGCGTCTGATAGCGACCCAGCAGCGGACCCTCACCGGGGGGCTTGCTTGCTTCTCAGGATGGTGCTGGATGGGCCTCGATAGCCGATCCCGGCAATGAGTCCGCAATTTCCATTGCGAAGGTTCAGGTCCAACCCCATCGCTTCGGCAAGGTCGCGCGCTATCGCCAGGCCAAGGCCCGATCCGGGCATCTTGGGATCAAAGCGTGTGCCCACCTCGAAGGCGCGGTCGACGTCCCTTTCCGTCATACCGGGGCCATCATCCCCGATCTCCGCTGTGAGCGCTCCCGCGCCGTCGCATTCGAAGGAGAGCGTGACTGCACTGCGCGCCCATTTTCCCGCATTGTCGAGCAGGATCGAGAGCAGCTCCGCGAAATCGACCGGGTCAAGCGGCAGGACAAGTCCATCGCAGCCGCGTGCGGTCATCGTGAATCGGCGATCGGGATGGAGACGCTCCATCGCCCGCAGGATCGGGACTGCAATTTCGGGAATGACTACGCCTCGTCCCGACCGTTTTCGCCCGGCCGATGATCGGGCACGGGCAAGCTGGTATTCGACCTGCTGCTCCATCGCCCGCGCCTGGTCGAGCAGGACCGCTCCCGAGACGGCGCAGTTCTCCTGTTCGGTCAGGCGCTCCGCCTCGTCGGTTATGACCGCGAGCGGGGTGCGCAGCGAATGGGCGAGATTGCCCGCTTGCACCCGTGCGCGGGCGACCATTGCCTCGTTCTGGCGGATATAGGCGTTGAGATCAGCCGCGAGCGGAGCGATTTCCGTCGGGTATTCGCCTTCGAGTTCGAGCGCCTCGCCCCGTCGAAGCTTGCCGAATGCGGCCGCAAGTCGGTTGAGCGGCCTCAGCCCGAAGGCGACGACCGCCAGCCCCGTTCCGAGCAGCAACGCTGCAAGTCCGGCGAGCCACAGCGCGAGGTCGCCGGTGAAGTCGCCGATCAGCCGGTCGAGTTCGCTCTGGTCAGTGGCGATGACGAAGTGAACGTCCTCGCCCGCCGGGCCGGTTCGGGTAAAGCCATAGGTGATCGCGGCGCCGGTCGGCCCGCTATCAACCCTGTGCAGGATCTCGGGTGAGTGGGCAATGCTCTCATCAAGCTCTCCCCGCGTCATAGAACGCGAGCGCAGCGCCTTGTGGCCGGGAGCGGTTACCTGCCAGTAGAATCCCGAAAGCGGCACCTCGTAGCGGGGATCGGATAGCGGGCGCGACAGGCGCAGGGCCCCGTTCGGGTCTATTTCGGTCAGGCGTGCGAGTTCACGGACATGGACCTCAAGTTCCTCATGATAGGACTGCTCGACATGAGCCGAGAAGATGTTCGCAGCCGATACCCAGATCGCGGCGATGCCGAGCAGTACCCACAGCGTCACCGCCAGCAGGAAACGCAGCCTAAGGCTCGAAAGGGCGGGCAGGCGATTCATCGCTCGAACCGGTAGCCCATTCCGCGCAGAGTCGTAATCCGTTCGCGTCCGATCTTGCGGCGCAGGCGTCCCACCAGCACCTCGACCGTGTTGAGTTCGCGCTCAGCATCGAGTTCGTAGAGGTCCTCCAGGATGTCGCCCTGCGACATGACCTGGCCGGGGCGGCGCATGAAGAGGTGGAGCAGCCGAAATTCCTGGCGGCTGAGCGAAAGCGATTGGCTGCCTTTTCGTGCCGTGCGTGCGAGCGGGTCAAGCACAAGGTCGCCCGCCTCGAGCGCTGTGCTGCGCGAGCCCTGCTGGCGGCGGAACAGCGCATTGAGGCGGGCGAGCAGTTCCTCGAAGCGCACCGGCTTGACCACGAAATCGTCAGCGCCTGCATTGAGGCCTTCGACCTTGTCCTGCCAGCTGCCGCGCGCGGTGAGGATCAGGATCGGCGTTTGCACCCTGCGGTCGCGCCAGCCCCGCAGCAGGTCGAGCCCGCTCCCGTCGGGCAGGCCGAGATCGAGAATGATCGCGGCCATGCTGCCGGCATCAGGCCAGTCCTCCGCCTCGCTGCGACTGGTGGCGAGGTCGACCGCGAAATCGGCCGCGCGCAGCCTTTCGGACAGGCGGCGGCCGAGTTCGGGATCGTCCTCGACGAGCAGGATGTGCATGGCGATATCCGTCCTTTCCGCCGCCGGGAATGGCGCACGAAACTGACAAGAAGCTGGCAGGCTGACAAGTTATTGTCAGGTTGGCGGCCCAAGAGACGGGGCATGACGACCCGGATCATCGCTCCTCTTGCCGTCCTCGCCGCACTGGCGGGCCTGCCGGCCTGTTCTTCACCCCCTACCGAACAGGTCGGCAGTGAAGCCGAAACCGCCCTCGCTACCGACGGCC
>JGI12109J20283_11028622_pt1 | contig 13220 bp, 10 predicted proteins | sample ElkSlonscriptome_12_FD_20283 | JGI IMG/M metagenome (IMG submission 20283) | reverse complement strand
AAATTTCAGCTTTAAGCTCCACCCCCCTATTGCTCCCGTAGCTCAACTGGATAGAGTGTCGGCCTCCGAAGCCGAAGGTTGCAGGTTCGAACCCCGCCGGGAGCACCATTTCTTTCAAGGACCCCTCAGTAGGAACCCCTCATGGTTGACATCCCCCTCGATTCTTTGCGCTCAGACTTACGTAAACCTGACCAACTCCGCCCCGTTTCGTTTCAGTTGGACATTGCTCCAGCGGCTACGGGATCCTGTCTGATTTCCGCCGGGAATACCCAGGTCATTTGTGCGGTGAATATTGAGGACAAAATTCCTGGATGGATGCGGTATCAGAAAATTCAAGGCGGATGGTTGACCGCAGAATATTCTATGCTTCCGTATTCGACCGAAGAACGTTCTCAGCGTCCGGGCATGCGCCCCAATGGACGTAGTATGGAAATTCAGCGACTGATTGGTCGGTCGCTTCGTGCGGCCGTAGACTTGAAAAAACTCGGGCCAAAAACCATTTCGATCGATTGCGATGTTCTTCAGGCGGATGGGGGAACCCGCACCGCTTCGATCACCGGAGCGTATGTTGCGCTTGAGTTGGCGATCAAAAAGTTGCTGGCGGACAATAAACTGAAACAGAATCCTCTGGTGGATCAGATTGCAGCCATCAGCGTGGGGATTGTAAAAGGACAACCTTTACTGGATCTCTGTTACGAAGAAGATTTTGCTGCCTCTACCGATGCAAACACCGTGATGAATAAAGCAGGGAATTTCATCGAAGTACAAAGCACCGCGGAAGAAGGGGCCTTCAGCCGTGACGAACTGAATGCGGTACTTGAGCTGGCAGAAAAAGGAAACCGCGAGTTGCTGGAGATGCAACGCGCGGTTTTGAAAGGATAACCAACAACGTTGGTTTACCCCTTATCTTTCATGGGCTTTTTGCCCTTTTCTACCGATTTATACACCGACTTGTCGTAACCGGCTGCAAAATCACGGTAGTGAACATCGAGAGGCTCAGACGCTTTCTTCATGTTGAAGTCATTCACGATGATACCGACGACGTTTGCACCAACCCCTTTGAACTGAAGTAAGACGTGGCGTAAGGCCCGGTGACGGGTTTGTCCTGCGCGACAAATCGCAACCACACCGTCCGAAAGGTTCGAAATAACCAAGCCATCTGAAATAAGCCCAATGGGGGGGGTATCCACAATGACCCGGTCATAATGTTTTCGACCCCAAGTAATCAGATTTCGAATATCGTTACCCCCCAGGAGATCGGACGGGTTCACATCGCTGGAAGCAATGGATGCCATGAGGTCCAAATGCTCGGTTGGTCCGGGAAGAATGATTTTTTCAAACTCTTTGCCTCCGACCGTGGATAGGTGGTGAAGTAAACTAAATCTTTCGAGGTTTTCGCCTTCTTTGGCCTGCATCCCATCTTCAAAGACTTTGGCCAGTCGTGGGCGGCGCATATCACAATCGATGAGCAGCGTTTTTTGTCCTGCCCGGGCTGAGGTAATCGCCACGTTGGTTGCGGACACGGTTTTACCTTCACTGGGTGACGCAGAACAAAACATGATCACTTGTCCGCCAGGATGGGTTTTTCCTTGTTCCCGAGTATCCCGGATACGGTTATTGTTCACATGATCCAGAATCACGCGTACTGCATTAAACGATTCGGCTACTTGTCCAAATTTCTGATTCAACGAAATCATGGCCAAGTCTGCACGCTTTCCACCCGCAATGTGAGGGATGATTCCGATAATCCGGCTGGAGATTCCAGCTTCTAACTCTGCAATCGAGAAGATCCGGTCTTCCATCGCTTCCAGGGAGAGAGCAATAATTCCTCCAAGCATAACGCCTCCGATCACGCCCAAGGGAATGATAATGATCAGTTTTGGATGCACGGGTTCTTCTTCTACTTTGGCCTGGTCTACGATCTTGAGAGTGGCGGTATCCTCATCTGCGGCCAAACGTGCTTGTTCAATTCGGATCAGGGCATTGTTCAATGCAAGCTCGGCGGTGTCTTTTTCTCTCATTAAGCCGCTTAGTTTGGATGTCTTTTCCACGATGGCTAATTCTTGTCGGGCAACATCATCCGTCAGTTGTTCGATTCTACTTTCAACCGCAGTTTTTTGCCCTTCAAAGATATCGATTTCTTTTTCAAAGCTGGCTTTGGCAGATTTAAATTCACTTTGGATGCGGTCAGCGTATTCTTGGATTTGCAGGTTTAATTGTATTACATCCGGATGTAATTCTGTTTTTACTTCAAGGATTTGTTCTTTGGAGGCCAGAGCACCCTGGTACTGTTGTACCATTTCGAGAATCATAGTGCGGTTTGGCAAACTGCTTGGAATTTCCACCCCACCCCCTGTGGAAAGGTCAATGGCGACTTCATCGATCGCTTTAAGGAATTCTTTTGCTCGAAGCAGCTCATTCTCGTAGTTGATCAATACATCATTCAAGGTGAGCAGGGACTGACGATCTGCATCCTGTTGAGCTCTTAACGTATCCAATCTGCTTTCTGAACGAAACTGTAAGAGCGCGGCTTCAGCATCTTCCAGGGTGGCTCGTTGAGTTTCAGATTGTTCCTGAAGCCATTTTACGGCCGCTTCGGAGAGATCCTGATTTTCTTTTTCAAAGAAAAGTTGAGCCGCTTCCGCTGCCGATTGAGCAGAGACAGCGGCCACCATCGGATCCGTGGCTTCCGCGCTGATTTCTACTAAGCGCGATAAGCGGATCATGTCGTAGGAAATTTTCCCAAATTCCGGGATTTCATCTCCAGGTAATGGACGACCAAACAAGTTCCAATTTTGCTCAAAAAGTTTGATGGCTTCGATTTCAAACGCATTCCCGCGCAGTCGTCCTAAACGGGTATTGAATACCTCTTCGCTTCTTCCGAAGTCCTGGGTCACCACATCATCGGTAATTCGTGCACCCCGAATACTCATTTCAATCAGCGCCACGGAACGATAGATTCGATCGGTTTTCCAGTAGTAAAGTACCGCCGCACCCGCACCTACAAACAACATCAACAGCATGAGCAACCACCTCCGGCGAACGACCTTCAGCAGTCGGCGAGGAGAGAGGAGTTCTGCGGTGGCATTATTTGCTCCATAGCCACCGGTGTACTCGCCCCCGCCTTGATATCCCCCCTGACCATAGCCACCTCTGTCATAGACCCCTTGACCGTACCCCGGAGTGTTGGGGACATACACTTCACGGGGATATCCAAAGCCTCCGTAGCCGGGAGGGGGTTGTGAAGAAGGAGCGGGAGATCCGTCGGGAGATGGGGAATGTTGTTGGGATGGGTCCATAAGTCTCTAAGCTGTAAAGGGGTTCTGGGGAAGAAAAAGAGGAAAGTGCGTCAAATTTATGCGGTGGTGATGGGCTCAGGCTCTCTCCATGTTTCCAGAGTCTCTTCAAGTCGATGGGGAATTGTCACATCTAAATATACGGCATCCTCCTCATATCGACAATCATTCACTTGAGCTTGTTCATGCAAAAGTGACACGATGTCCCCGCGATCATGAGGAACGCTCAGTTGCATGTGAAGGACTTGATCCGCAAGAAAATCCGCCATTCGGCTTTTCAGTTCTTCCAGCCCTGCACCGGTGTGCGTTGAGATCATTAAGGCGTCCGGATGCCGTTGCAACAACGCCTCCCGGGTTCCGGGCGATACCGGAAGGTCTGTTTTGTTAAACACTGTGATCATTCGTTTTTGATCCGCCCCTAATTCTTTAAGTACTTCCAGCGTGGTTTCAAAATACGCTTCAACTTCTGGATCTGAGACATCTAAAACGTGAACAAGGAAATCCGCCAGAATCGCCTCTTCCAACGTGGCCTTAAACGCATCGATTAACCGGTGAGGTAAATTTCGAACAAACCCAACCGTATCTGTCAGCAGCAGGGGCCGACCGTTGGGAAGGCTGATTTTTCGAGTGGTGGTGTCCAGGGTAGCAAAAAGTTTGTCTGCCACGTAAATATCTGATCCGGTCAAGGCATGCAGGAGAGAGCTTTTTCCGGCATTGGTATACCCCACGATCGCGGCGTGAGGAACAGGCGTCCGGTTTCGCTCCTTCCGCTGGGTAGCCCGGATGGCGCGAACCTCCTGAAGCTCTTTTTTTAAGGCACTGATTTTAGATCGGACCATACGTCGGTCCAGCTCGATCTGTTGCTCGCCTTCTCCTTTTTGGGCTGCGCCCCCACCTCCGCCTCCCCCGGCCTGACGGCCTAAATGGCTCCAGGCTTTTTTCAATCGAGGAAGGTTGTACTCCATCCGAGCCAATTCCACCTGAAGTTTCGCTTCCTTGGTTTGGGCACGACCGCCAAAAATATCCAAAATCACCTCATGCCGGTCAATGGTGGTTTGTTTGGTAAAGGCTTCCCAATTTCGCTGCTGAGCCGGAGAGAGTTCGTTGTCAAATACCACGCAGTCCGCATCGAGATCCTGCATCTGCTCCAGGATTTCTTCAGCTTTTCCGGTTCCGACTAAAAGCTTTGCTTTCCATTCGCGTACTTCCACCACATGCGAACCCACAATGCCAATCCCGAGGGTTGTCACCAGTTCATGAAGTTCTTCCAAAAGGTGTTCAGCTACCTCGCCTGACTCTCCTTTTTTATAAACTCCGACTAAAAACGCCCGTTCGACCAGGCGGGGTTTCTCCTGAACATCAATCATTCAAACATGTTGGGTTGCAATTCATCATTTGGTACATACGTTGTCTTAACGTAATTTCCAACCCTTAGGAACCAACATGAGTGATCTTTTAAACGCCCAGGAAACCCCAGTAATTGCCAAAGCAAAAGAATTATGCGCGACCCTGCTCGAGCAGGACAGCTACAAAGAGATGAAATCCAAGCTGGATGCCTTTGTCGGTGACGCTGATGCTCAAAAGATGTATCAGGATCTCAGCGAAAAACAAACGCAGCTTGTTCAGAAGCAGGAACAGTCCGGAAATTTGACCGAGGAAGAAATTCAGGACTTTGAAAACCAACGCGAAAAGCTTTTGATTCACCCCGTTGCAGGTGGCTTTGTCGAAGCCCAGCAAGGGTTTGAAGAACTCCGCGATACCATCAATCGCTACGTCACGAAAACGTTCGAGTTGGGCCGCGTGCCTACGGCTGAAGAAGTAGAGCCTAAACAGGGCGGATGCTGTGGTGGTGGATGCGGTGGCGGAAGTTGCAGCAGCGACGGATGCGGCTAAACAAAGCCATTTTGATGTGTAACAGGATAGGCAGGATATTTAGGATAGGTTTACATCAAAGAAGTCCTCTCTTTTGTGCCGATTAGCATGGTTTCCTTAGAAGGTGTCGGTGAGGATTTGTTCTTCTGGAGCAAGGGGGCCTGAACGTTCACGTGCGGGCTCTGTTCCTTTGCCCACTACGACAAACATGCTGATCAGGTGATCGTCAGGAAGGTGGATAAGCTCGCCTACCGCTTGAAAATCAAACCCATCCATGGGGCAGGATTCGTATCCAAGCTCTTTGGCGGCCAGCATGAGATTTTGGGCGGCTAATCCGCAGGAGCGCATGGCCTCATCGCGTTGTACCTGCTCCTGATTGGTGTAATAGCCCGTGATCGCACCCACCATAAAATCTTTGACCTGTTCGGGAGCATTCCGCCAATAGCGCTCCGGCTGTTTCTCCCAGGCATTGGTGTCCGCACACACCACGATCAACACAGAAGCATCTGTCACTTGGGCTTGGTTCCAGGAAACCGCTTTTATTTTTTCCCGGAGGTTCATGTCTTTCACCACCACAAAACGGGTGTGTTGAATGTTAAATGCGGTTGGGGCAAGTCTTCCTGCCTCCAGCAGGGTATTCAGGTCCTCGTCCGGCATCACATGATCCGGATCAAAGTGTTTAACAGCACGGCGGGTTTTAATAGCATCGAAAACGTTCATAAGAAACAATGTTAAGGGTAGGGTAAGGCTAACCATTCGGAATGATCGAAGACATCCTTACGAAGGTAGATTGGGTGATTCAGAAATGGGTTTCCTTCCGGCCTGAGTTAGATCGCTTGATTATTCCGATGTAGCAAGTGCCTCTCTTAACCCTTCCCAGGCCAAACGGACACAAGCCATTCGCATAGGGCGTGCACGAACCGCGCCTAATGCGGGCAAACTGGTGGTGCCCCAATCATGAGACCATTCGTGTTCAGCCGCAAAAAAATCGAGACCTTGTTTGAGACGGGCCTGTGCGTCTTTAAGTGGAATGCCGTTGAATTCTTCACACAAGGCCGCGGCGGATGCCACACATACTGCGCATCCCTGTGCATAGAATTTCAAATCGGTGATTCGATCCCCAGAGAGATCCGCACGTAAAGACACTTCGTCGCCACAGGCAGGGTTCCGACGTTCGGAAGTCGGGTGCGCTGGACGTTCCGAACATCGGAAACGGGTGTCGCGTGATAAGGAAAGAAGCGTTTCTTCGTACACGGTGATGTACCTATTCAAAAGTTGCGATGGGGTGTTGTGAAGACCTACCTAGCACCAATCGCATGTTAGGTTAACTACGAAAAACGCGAAAGTCGCGAAAACGAGTTGGAACCGGATTTTTTACGTGAAGTATCGAACAGGTATCTCGCCAAACCTGTTTCGCGTGTTTCGCGCATTTCGTAGTGAAATACTTCTTATCGGTGTTTCACAGCCGGACTTCGATTCCTTTCTCACGGAGATGCTCTTTGGCTTCGCGAATGGTGAAGGTGCCAAAGTGGAAAATACTGGCGGCGAGGACGGCATCGGCTTTGCCTTCAGTAAGGGCTTCGGCCAGGTGGTCCAATGTGCCGGCGCCTCCGGAGGCAATCACCGGGACTCCGACCGCTTCGGACACGGAACGGGTGAGCTCAAGATCATACCCGTCCTTGGTGCCATCGGCATCCATACTGGTGAGCAGAATTTCGCCTGCCCCGCGGTCGACCACTTCTTTGGCCCAGACCACCGCATCGCGTTCGGTGGGGTGCCGACCTCCGTGGGTGTAGACGGTCCATCCCCCTTGATCATTCCGGCGGGCATCGATGGCCACCACGATACACTGACATCCGTAAAACTGAGCGGCCTCGTCGATAATCTCCGGGGTATTCAAGGCAGCAGTATTGATAGATACCTTGTCCGCGCCGGCGTTCAGCATGGTCCGCACATCCGCCGCGGTACGGATTCCGCCTCCCACGGTCATGGGCATGAATACTTCTTTTCCCACATGACCTACCAATTCCACTACGGTTTCGCGTCGTTCGTGTGACGCGGTGATGTCCAGGAAGGTAAGTTCATCAGCACCTTGTAGTTCGTAAGCCTTGGCCTGTTCGATGGGGTCGCCCGCATCGATCAGATCGACAAAGTTCACACCTTTGACCACCCGATTGTTACGGATGTCGAGACAGGGAATAATTCGTTTGGCCAGCATATCCGTTCCTATACGGGATTGAGGTGACATGCGCAACGCAAGGTGATTTCTATTCTTCCTTCATTTCCTCGACCACAACGGTTTTTCTGTCGAGGTTTTTATCATGAAATAACCATGAAATACCCTTGTGAATCGGCAGGGTTTCGATAGGTAATTTTATTACGTACTACCTGGGTGTGAAACGCACCCTTTTTCTTTGTCCCGCAAGCTTTTATGTCAGATTCCATAGACCCAACTTTACTTCCGCCAGGTGTCGATCCTGCGACCTACAACGCAAGCAATATTTCTGTTCTGGAGGGCCTGGAAGCTGTCCGGAAACGTCCTGGCATGTATATTGGGGATACGGCCGCCCGTGGATTGCATCATTTGGTGTACGAAGTGGTGGATAACTCCATCGATGAAGCGCTGGCCGGACATTGTGATTTTGTTGAAGTTACCCTGAATTTGGATGGATCGGTTACGGTATGCGATAATGGACGGGGAATTCCTATCGACATGCACAAAACCGAAGGCAAGCCTGCGGTAGAGGTGGTGCTGACAGTACTTCACGCCGGGGGTAAATTTGACAGCAATTCCTATAAGGTTTCCGGCGGTCTTCACGGGGTGGGGGTTTCCTGTGTAAACGCATTGAGCGAATGGTTGGAAGTTGAAGTGCGACGGGATGGCGAGATTCATCACATGCGTTTTCAGCGCGGTGATACTGCCAAACCGCTGGAAGTTTTGGGTCATACCAAAGACTCCGGCACCAAGATCACGTTTATGCCGGATCACGAGATTTTTGAAACGCTCGAGTTCTCCTGGGACGTGCTGGCCAATCGCCTGCGCGAAATGGCGTTCCTGAACCGGGGAGTGAAAGTCGTGCTGCAGCGCGATGACGGGGAAACCCGCGAAGAATTTCAGTACGAGGGCGGAATCGCCGAATTTGTGAATCATTTGAATGTGAACAAATCGCCCATGCATGACGATGTGATCTCGTTTGAACGTGAAAAGGACGGCATCGGGGTGGAAATCGCGATGCAGTATACCGATGCGTACAACGAAACCCTGATGTCGTTTGCCAACAACATCAATACCCACGAGGGTGGCACGCATATGAGCGGATTCCGTTCCGCATTGACCCGGACCATCAATTCCTACGGAAAAGCCAACAAGCTGATTAAAGACGAAGCCATGACCGGGGATGACATCCGCGAAGGGCTTACTGCGATTATCAGTGTCAAAGTGCCGGACCCTCAGTTTGAAGGTCAGACCAAAACCAAGCTGGGAAACAGCGAAGTTCAGGGCATTGTCGAAAGCGTGGTCAATGAACAGCTTTCCCAGTATTTGGAAGAGCATCCGGCCGAGTCGAAGAAATTTATTGAAAAAGCCGTTTTGGCCGCCACCGCCCGTGAAGCAGCCCGAAAAGCGCGGGAACTGACCCGTCGGAAAGGCGCCTTGGATTCCGCATCCCTGCCGGGAAAACTGGCGGATTGCTCCGAACGCGACCCTTCCAAATGTGAAATTTATGTGGTGGAAGGGGATTCAGCGGGTGGTTCGGCCAAACAGGGGCGTGACCGTACCTTCCAGGCCATTTTGCCTTTACGTGGTAAAGTCCTGAACGTGGAAAAGGCGCGTCTGGATAAGATTCTCGCCAACCGCGAAATTCAAACTCTGATCACCGCGATTGGTTGCGGAATTGGCAAAGACGATTTTGATATCGAAAAAGCCCGTTATCACCGTATCATTATCATGACCGATGCGGACGTGGACGGGCTCCACATTCGAACCCTGATTCTGACCTTCCTCTATCGTCAGATGAAAGAGTTGATCGAACGAGGATACGTCTACATCGCGCAGCCTCCATTGTATAAGATCGTTCGTCGGAAACGTGAAGAGTACGTTCAGAACGATCCGGAATTGACCCGAATGCTGCTCGAACTTGGTTCGGAAGGCATTGTGGCCAAGAACCCGGACGGATCGGATCTGTTGGATGCGGAAGGATTGACCAAGACCCTCGAAATTCTGCATGAAATCGAGCCTTTAGTGGATCTGGTGCGTCGCCGTGAAGTGAACCCCGTGGAATACCTGGCCGCCCGACGCGAGGACGGAGCCTTACCGCTTTATGTGGTGATCCGCGGAAGCGGAACCGACCGCGAAGCGCGCTACGCGTTTGATGAAGAAGACCTGCGGAAGTTCAACGAAGAGTTTGAAGCCGATGGACGTCCCTTCCGCTACGTGGAAATTCTCTCTCATGGAAAAATCAAAGAATATCTCGATGCTCTTTCCGAGTTAGGCCTGGATGCCAGCCGCTTGGTTGGAGGAGAAGAGCCTCTATTTACGTTATTCGAAGGCGAGGAAGCGGTTTCGGAGCTTACCGATATTCTGTCCCTGCTGGATAAAGTGCGTGACCTGGGCAAAAAAGGCATGACCATTCAACGGTACAAAGGATTGGGTGAAATGAACCCGGCCCAGTTGTGGGAAACCACCATGGATCCTTCGCAACGCAAATTGGTGAAAGTCGTGTTGGAAGACGCGATCAAAGCCGATCAAATTTTCACCATTCTCATGGGGGACGAAGTCGAACCCCGCCGAAACTTTATTGAATCCAACGCACTCAACGTGCGCAACCTGGATATCTAAACAAACCAAAATGTATAAACCACGGATAGACTCGGATAGACACGGATTTTTTATGAAATGTATTTTCACATCGATCCGTGTTCATCTGTGTCCATCCGTGGTTATACCCTAACTTTTAACAAGTTGTTCTTTTATGGATTCTGATACCCCTCCTGCTGATCACATCGACCTCATCAATATTGAAGAGGAAATGAAACGGGACTACATCGATTATTCGATGTCGGTCATTATTGGGCGTGCATTGCCCGACGCCCGCGACGGCCTAAAACCCGTAAACCGCCGTATTCTCTACGCCATGAAAGAAGGCGGATGGAGTCACACTCGACCTTACGTGAAATGTGCGCGTGTGGTGGGTGAAGTGATGGGTAAATTCCATCCTCACGGTGACTCTGCGGTGTACGACGCTCTGGTGCGTCAGGCGCAATTGTTCTCCATGCGGTATCCTACGATTGATAGTCAGGGGAACTTTGGTTCGATCGACGGTGACCCTCCTGCGGCCTACCGGTATACCGAGTGTCGTCTGAACCGCCTGGCCGAAGACCTTCTTTCGGATATCGATAAAGATACCGTGGACATGCGGTTAAACTTCGACGAAAAACTGGAAGAGCCTACTGTACTCCCCAGCCGTATTCCCAATTTGCTGGCGAATGGCAGTACGGGTATTGCGGTGGGGATGGCTACTAATATTCCTCCGCACAACCTGGATGAGTTGATCGAAGGCTTGGTTCATTTGATTGAAGAGCCGGACTGCACCATCAGCGATTTGATGCAGCACGTGAAAGGGCCTGACTTTCCGACGGGTGCCACCATTCGTGGTGTGAACGAAATCATCAAGATGTACGAAACCGGACGCGGATTGATTCGGATTCGGGGGCGGGCTGAGATTCTGGAAGACCAGAAAGGCAAAGAGACCATCATCATTACCGAGCTGCCTTACACGGTGAACAAAGCGAACCTCGTAGCCAAAGTGGCGGAATTGGTTCGTGAGAAAAAAATCGAAGGCATCTCTGATGTTCGCGACGAGTCCGACAAAGACGGAATCCGCGTGGTCATCGAGATCAAGCGAAACGCTATGGGATCGATTGTCCTGAATAATTTGTACAAGCAGACCATGCTCGAAAATACTTTCGGTGTGATCATGCTGGCCATCGATCATGGACGTCCACGGGTAATGAACCTGAAAGAAATGCTCAAAGCATTTTTGGATCACCGATTTGAAGTGGTGACCCGACGCACTCAATTCGACTTGGCAAAAGCCGAAGCACGCGCACATATTCTGGAAGGTTTGCTTATCGCCATGGACAACATGGATGAGATTGTGAAGATCATCCGTGCAGCTCAAAACCGGGACGAAGCGCGGACCGGGTTGATCGACCGATTTGAATTCACCGTGATTCAGGCCAATGCGATTTTGGAAATGCGGTTGTATCAATTGACCGGACTGGAACGCGACAAAGTTCAAGGCGAGTACGATGAAGTTCAGGAACGCATTGCGTATTTGAAATCATTGTTGGCTGATCCCAAACTGATTTACGGCGTGATCCGTGACGATCTGCTCGAAATGAAAAACGTGTACGGCAATCCACGTCGTACCGAGATTGGCGCAGATGATTCCGAGATCAATTACGAAGACCTGATCGAAGACCGTCCATCGGTGATCACTATTAGTCACCACGGATACATCAAACGTGTGCCGGCGGATACCTATCGCGAGCAACGACGAGGCGGACGTGGCATTCGTGCTATGAGTACCCGCGAGGAAGACTTCGTGGAGAATATTTTCTTTGCCTCCACGCATGACATCCTGCTCTGTTTCACGGAGAAAGGGCGCGTGTTCTGGAAGAAGGTGTACGAAGTTCCTGAATCGGCACGCGACTCCAAAGGCCGCGCCATCATCAACCTGCTCAACTTGCAGGAAGACGAAAAGATTGCCGCCTTTATGCGAATCCGTGAGTTCTCGGAAGACGAGTATATTGTGTTCACCACCAAGAACGGAACCACCAAGCGGACCCCGCTTGCCGCCTATAAAAACGTTCGTTCCAATGGAATACGGGCGATTGAAATTCAGGACGATGATACTTTAATCAGCGCACGGCTCACCCATGGTGAAGACGAACTGATGATCACCACCTCCGGTGGAATGACCGTGCGGTTCCAGGAAGATCAATTGCGACCCATGGGACGTACCGCTCGCGGTGTTCGTGGCATTCGCCTCAAAGAGAACCAGGAAGTGGTCAACTGTACCGTCGCCGATCCGGAAGCCACCCTCATGGTGCTGTGCGAAAACGGATACGGAAAACGAACTCCTATCGAAGAGTATCGCCAAACCAAACGTGGTGGACTCGGAGTACGAACCATTCAGGTCAATGACCGAAATGGGCCCGTGGTTACCGCCTTCACCGTCACCGAAGACCTGGCCCTGATGCTCATCACCGAAAAAGGTGTGGTCATTCGCATGAAAGTCGAAGACATTCGACCTATGGGTCGAAACACCCAGGGAGTACGATTGGTCAAACTGGATAAAGGCGACAAACTTGTGGCCGCAATCCCGGTGGAACGTCAGCCCGAAGAAGAGGAGGACGATGAAGAAACCATCAAACCTGAAGAAGCTTACGCCGAAGACGAAACTCCGGTAGCGGACGAAGAAGAATAGGGAGCGCCGCCTGCGTGCTTGCCAAGCGGGACGCATGGCTTGCCAAGCGGAACGCATGGGCGGCATTCACTTCGGGTTGTTGGCAAGGATATTAAGGATGTTAAGGATTTCTTAATGTTGGACAATCTATCCCCATTTGAGCTCATAAACTGGGGCGAGGTGTTCCTCTGGCCAATCATTGGATGTATGTGCTTCCTCAAGGCGGTGAAAGAAAAGAACCCAAAGCGCATTCAGCTTTGTATTCTTGGGCTCACGTTTTTTGTTTTTGGCCTCACCGACTACATCGAATTAAGAACGGGAGCTTGGTGGAGGCCTTTTGGCCTGCTTGTCTTGAATGCTTTATGTCTCAGTAGTATCGTATTTTTTGGGGTAAAGGTTTTACATAATCGATGAGATACTATGGCCTTTGTTTACCCCATTCTGATTATCTTGGGAAAGAGATGAGAGCCTTGGAGCCTGATGATGATCTATCCGGAGACTATGCGTTGATTTGGGATTTGGATTCGATGGCGGATGTGGAAATTGTTATTGCACTTGAAGATCAGTTTGGAGTGAAGTTTTC
>JGI12109J20283_10235857_pt1 | contig 13220 bp, 11 predicted proteins | sample ElkSlonscriptome_12_FD_20283 | JGI IMG/M metagenome (IMG submission 20283) | reverse complement strand
CGAAACGGCCCTCGCCGCTGCCGAGGCCGCCGATCTCGCTCACGATGCGGCCGCGGTCGCCGTGGACGTCGACGCGCACGATGCGGTTCGCCCCGGTGTCGGCCACGTAGAGGCGATCGTCCGAACCGTCGAATGGTGTGCCGCCGTTGCTGAACACGACGTCGTGCGGACGGTGCAGACCCTCGATCGCGAACACTGGCTCGAGGCGCATCTCGTCGTATTCGGAACTGGTCTCGAAGACGAGCACACGGTCGTTTCCGGTGTCGGCCACGTAGACGCGACCGTTTTCGTCGCTCGACATTCCTCGTGGCTCGCTCAGCGCGCCGAAGGACGTCTCGCTGCCGTCGAAGGCGTCGAGCCCGCGGTCGGTCTGACCGAAGAGGAGACGATTCCATTGGGGATCGCTCACGACCTGGAAGTAGCGTGCCTCCAGGTAGGGGAAGCGGCCGTAGACGTCGACGCGTCCGACCACGACGCTCGCGTGGGGTTCACCGAAGAGCTCGCGGTCGAGCTTCTCGCGGGCGACGGTCCGGTCGAGCACTTCGATGCCTGCTTCCGGCAACAGTTCGGCCGGACGGAACGTGCCGGCCGAAGCGTCGATCGCCAGGAGGCCCAACATCAGGATCGCGCCCGGTTCGAGCCAATGGCCAAGGTGGTTGCGGCGCATGGTGTCGCTCCTTCCTCCGCCCTAGAAGCCCAGGCTGACGCCGGCTTCGAGGATGTTCGCGGAGAAATTGTTGCTGTTGAAGTAGCGCTCGTAGCCGAGCTGCAACGCGAGTCCGGACCACGTGCCGCCGTCGCCGAGAATGCTCTCGAGCGACCAGTGGATGCGCGTGCCGAACAGGTGGGCGTCGAAGGCACTCAGGCGGTAGTCGGCGGTTCGGAAACCGTCGATGCCGCCCGGCGTGGTGTAGTCGTCGGAGTAGAAGTCCGCCGACGACTGGTCGTAGAAGCGGTAGCGGTAGCGCACGACGATCGACTCGCCGACGTACTGGCTCAGGCGGGCGCCCAACGTGGTGGAGGTCACTCCCCAGTCGTCGGAATAGGCCTTGGCCTCGAGCTTCAGGCTCGCGCGCAACGGAAGGTACTGGTTCAGGCGCAGGTAGACGTCCTGGCGTGTTCGCGCGTCCGGATGGAGCTCGATCTCGTTGCCGCCGGCGACGTAGACGTTGCGGTAGGGGTTGTGCTGGAGGCCGCCGACCCAGAAGCGTTCGTAGCCCACGCGGAGCACGGTCGATGGCGTGAGGACCTGAGTCGCGACGACGTTCGCGTAGGCGGTGTTCCGGTGGTCGGCCGCATCGCTTCCGTCGGCGTCTTCGAGGGGGTCGATCGCGTCCCAACCGTAGCTCGCGCCGAAGGAGAGGTTGAAGTTCTCGTTCGCGAAGTCACGGTCCCACTGAGCACGGACCATCTGTGCGAGATAGTCCTCTTCGGACGAGAAGTAGTAGCCCAGACCGAGGCCCGGCCGCGAGAGATCGAACTGGACCTCCTTGCGGGTGCGCGCATACTCCTCGTAGGCATCACCGATGTCACGAATCGGCCGGCTGGCCGTCGTGATCGCATCCACGGCGTCTTCGCTTCCCGGAGGCGCGTCGACCGCGGGGATCACCACGGTCTGATGGGCCAGGCCGAGACTCAGTGCGAAGTCGTTCTCCAGGGTCACGTCGTAGCGGTTCTGATGCGTCGTCACGCGGATGTCGTCGACGTCGCTGAAGAACTGGAACACGTAGGCGTCGTTCTGCTCCTGAAGGGGCAGGTCGAAGAGCGCCGCGTGTGCCGGCACGACGATGACCGCGGACACGAGTCCCGCGAGGAGTGATGCCCGGATCAGTTGCACGCGCACCCTCCGCCGGCGCCCCCGGCGCCCCCGGTGCTGCCCTCGCGGGCCTCGATCCAGTGGAGTTCACGCGCGTCTTCTTCGGCTTCGGCGTCGAAGGCCATGATCGGATCGGCGAGACGCTCTTTCTCGTAGGGCTTCACGGTGGCACAACCACCGAGGAGGATCGCAACGAGAAGGAGAAGGGTCGATCGACGGCGGATCATCGTTCGGCTCCTCGGGACGGGTTCGGGTTCGACGCGCTGCGGGGCGCCGCAGAGATGATCGCGGCGTGGAGTGCGTCCATCGTTTCGGGGTCGCTGCCGTTGGATGTGAAGACCGTGCGTCCGTCGGGGCCGACTACGTAGGTGATCGGCAGCGACGGTAGGTCGAGCGTCGCCGCGAGATCGTCGGGACCGTCGTGGTAGAGCGGCAACGACAGATCGAGGCGATCGGCCAGTCGGGCGGCCTTCTTCGCGTCGCGGTCGATCGAGATCGCGGCGAACACGACGTCCCGTCCCACGAGCTCCTGGTTCCATGCGTCGAGCACGGGGAGTTCTCTGCGGCACGGACCGCACCACTCCGCCCAGAAGTTCACGACGACGGTCCGACCCTCGAGGTCGTCGAGCGTGACGCTCTCGCCCTCGAGGGTGTGCAGCGAGTAGCCGTCGATCGCTTCCCGCACCACGTCGGCGCGCGCGCCGGCAGCGAGGGACAGGACCATCAGGGCCGCGAAGGAGAAACGCATCATTGGCGGCCTCCTAGCGGTACTGGGCGCCGAGCATCACCCAGAGCGTGAAGAGTTCCTTTTCGCGATCGGTCAGGGAGTTCGCGCCGGTCGGATGCGAACCCATGCCGTCGCGCTCGCCCAGGCCGAGCACGTAGTCGATCAGCTTCGAACGACGCGGGAAGCCCGGACGCACCACGTTGCCCTCTTCACGTTCGCTCTCGCCGGAGAGGTTCACGTAGCCGAGCGGGAATTCGCCGCGCATCTCCATGCCGGGAACCATCACGTCGAGGCTCAGGTCGAGGTTGCCAGCGGGCACGATGCGCGAGAGATCGTCGTGCGGTTCGTCGCGCGGTCCGGGGGTGCCGGGAACGTGGCAACTCACGCACTTCTCCTCGACGATCGCCCCGATGTTGTCGGTCCAGGTGATCAAGCGGTCCTCGGGCTCGGCCATCGTCGTGAAGTCGGTCGACGGGAGCTGCTTGGCCATGATCTCGAACTCGGGCGCTTCGGGCTCGCCGGCGATGCGGTCTTCGTGGCACCCGAAGCACTTGTCGAAGGTTTCGCCCGGTCGCACGCTCAACCACGTGCGCTTGTTCACGAAGGCACGTCCGTGTTCGTCGAGAGTGGCAAAGCTGATCGGTGTGTCGGCCGGGACGCGGATCGAAAAGCTACCGTCCGGCTGCACCGGGGCGTAGCCGAGGAACTCGCGCTTCTCGAACATGTTGGCAGAGATCTCGTTCGCCTCTCCGACCTGGGTCGGACGGGCCTTGAAGACGGCGATGCGATCGATCGGATCGACGCCACGTTGCGGGCGTTCCTGGCCGTCGCTCATGCCACGGTTGAACACGTCGCTGGCCGTGAAGGTGCCGTAGTCGAGGTCGTAGTCGACGACGTCCGCGATCACCGGCGGCTTCTCGCGCGGTGCGATGATCTGTGCGTCGTACTCGTTCGTCGTGGGATCGTTGTAGAGGAAGGTGAGGTCGTCGACCTGGATCCGGGTCGGGTCCTCTTCGGTGCCGCTTCCCGATTCGTTCAGCGTGAAGGTGTACAGGGCATAGTCGACGTCTTCCTCGTCGGCGGCGGGCAACGTGTAGCTGGCCACGTAGCGGTTGCCGCCCAGAGGGAAGGGATACTTGAAGGCGCCGTACTGCCACGGAGCGCCGGAGTTGTTCACGTCGGCCGTCAACACGTCCCAGTGCTGGTGCGGCGTCGGGGCGGGGTCGGCCGGACCGGACTCGAGCTTCAACATGGCGACCGGGCCGGCGTCCTCGTTGACCATGGTCGATTCGATCGCGATCAGGCGACCGTCGGGCGTTGGCTGCGCGTGGAAGAAATTCCTTCCGTGCGGTCCGTACTTGTGGAAGATCCCGGTGCCGTCAGGATTCATCACGAACAGTGGGAATCGATTGAACTGACCGAAGTGCTCCCAGCGCGTGTAGACGATCTGTCCGTTGGGCATGAGCATCGGGTCGAAGTCGTCGCTCTGGTTGAAGCTGAGACGTTCGATCCGCGCGCCGTCGGCATCGCAGCGGTAGATGTGCTCGGCGGGCGAGTGGTTGTACTCGTCCATCTCGCCTGCACGTGAGCTCGTGAACAGAATGCGCCCGTCGGGCAGGTAGAGCGGGTCGAAGTCGTTGCCGCCGCCCGACGTGATCTGCCGCAGGTTCGTGCCGTCGACGTCGATCTCGAAGATGTTCCGGTGCGAGGCGCCCGAGGGGCGCATCGAGAACAAGATCCTCTCGCCGTCGAAGCTCACGTGCGGATCGCTGACGCTGGCGCCCGTGAAGTCGGTGATCGGTGTCACGCGGCCTTCCGGTGAGATCGGCGAGAGCTTGTACAGGTTGCTCGACGCGCGGCTGCGGTTGAGCGTCTCTTCCGCCGTGGTCTTCACGAAGACGAGAGCCTCGGTGGTCTCCTCGTCGTTGAACACGTCGTCGGGTGCGCTCTCACGGCAACCCACACCCCCGAAAAGGGTCAGAAGGGTGAGGGCGGTGATGGCGCGCCGGTGTCGCTTCGTCGGATGCATGATGGCAGGGCGCATGCAGACTCCTCGGTGAACGCACGCGCCGGATGGGACGCGCGCGAAAGAGGCACGATCTAGTTCTCGATCGTGCGGTAGAAGACCATTCCCAGGGTGAACTCGCGGTAGTCGTAGCCGTCGGCCTGACGGGCGGACGAGCCGACGATCGACGTCCCGCGGTACTCGCCGCGCAGGGCGACGTCGTCGCGCAGGTAGAACTCCAGGCCGATTCCCGCGCCGATCTGATTCTCGGTGACGGGGTCGGCTTCGAAGACGCGGCCGGGGAAGACGAGCATCATCCCGTAGCCGAAGCTCACGTAGGGCTGAGCACGCCACGGCAACGGCCAACGCAGTTGTACGTGCAGCGCGTTGACCAGGGCGTGAACGCTCTCGGACGGGTTGTGGCCGAGGTGGGCTTCCCATCCCATGTAGGGCGAGGGATTGAAGCTCACACGCATGGCGTAGTAGGGCTCGTCGCCGAGCTTGCCGATGCCAGGGCTGAATCCGAGACGGTTCTCGTAGGTGCGATCGCCGGGCTCGATGGAGAAGCCGCGGCCCTCCATTTCGGGAACGAGGAAGTCGCGATCGTCCTCGGCGCGGGCGCCGGTCGCGAAGCACACCAGGGTGCAGCCGATGAGCAGGGCGCGATTCATTCGCGCAGTTCCCCGGCTGCGATCCACTCGAGGATCGTGCGGTAGTCGGCGTCGTCGGTCGACGTGAAGGCGACGAAGGCGTGCGGATCGCCGCCGGCCTCGACGGCCAAGGGCTTGAGCAGGAGCGAACTCGCGCTGGGATCGAGGTCATCGATCTGTTCGACGGCCTGGTTGAAATCGAAGGTGGCGTCAGGCGATGCGGCGGGGCTCAATTCGAACGAGCCACGCAGACCGCCACCGTGACAGTCACCGTTCGCGCTGCATCCGCGGGCGTGGAGGACGGGTGCGACGGCCGTGCGGAAGGTCTCGAAGTCGAGAATGCGTTCCTGGCCACCGCCAGCCACGTCGGGTCCGGTCGGGTTCGACGTGTCGTCGCCGCAGCCGGAAAGACCACCGAGCGTGAGAAGGATCGACAGGGTGACCGGATTCAGGAACCCCTGAGTACGGCGTGGACCGGGACGCATGTCTTCGCAACCTCGTGATGCCGGGTCGGACTCCGTGAGCGTGGTCCCCGGTTCTGGTTCCCGGTTCCCGAGCTCGCGGCGGGTCGCTCGAAAGCGACGGAGTCCGTGGTCGAGTGGCGGAGACAGCAGTCTCTGTACCAATGCACTTGCATCATGTCGTAGCCGAGGAGCGTCGAGGAGCAGGAGGGTGTGACGTGTCTCAGCGTGTCTCGTCGTGCCCCGGTCCGAACCAGGTGACGGGAAAGCGGGATCGAATGGCGGTCACAGATCCGAAGCGGTCGCGCAAGGAACTCTCCACCCACACCTGGTGCGTTCCGTCTTCTGCACTCTGCACGAGCACGCCGGCCAGGTCCGGGCGGTCTGCCAGAAGGTGTCGTGCGTCCTCGCAACCCAGAACGAGGAGCGCGGTCGCCCAGGCGTCGGCTTCGACCGCGGTGGGGGCGACGACGGTCACCGATACCAGGTCGTCCACGGGCCATCCCGTTCGTGGATCCAGGACGTGCCCGTAGCGTTGGCCGTTCACGTCGACGAATTGCTCGTAGTTTCCCGACGTTGCGATCGCGTCGTCGGCCAGGGCAAGGGTTGCGAACCACTGGTCTTCGGTGTCCGGATCGCGGACACCGACGGTCCAATGGTCACGACCGGCGGGGCTGCCCAGGCCGATCATGTTTCCCGAGACGTCGACGAGGGCGTCGTCGATTCCGTGTGCACGCAGTGCAGCGACGGCGCGGTCGACGGCATGGCCCTTCGCGATCCCACCCAGATCGATGCGGACGCCGTCTCGGTCGGTGTGGAGCGTCGTTGCCTCGAGGTGAAGTCGGTCGGCGCCGATCCGCGTCCGCGTGGCCTCGATCGCGGCCGACTTCGGCACGCGTGGGGTGCCGCCGAGGAATCCCCAGAGGCGGACCAGCGGTTCGACGGTCGGATCGAAGCTCCCATTGCTCTCGGCGTGGATGCGCAGGGCGGTCGCGACGAGCTCGGCAGCCTGCGTGGACAGGTCGACGGGTCCGGCGTCGAGGGCACGGTTCGTCCGGGAGAGCTCGCTGTCGGGTTTCCAGTTGCTGAAACGGCGATCCGTGGCCTCGATCGCGGCCCAGGCGGCGTCGGCAGCCTCCGCGACGGCATTCGAGTCGGCGGTCACGATCGAGACCGTGCCCCACGTGCCCATGATCGGTCGCGCGAAATGGACGGTCCGCGGGAGCTGCGCGTGCGCGTCGGCCGCGCCCAGCAGGTAGCCGCAGACGCAGAGAATCCCGAGAACCAGGATTGCGGGACGATTCTGGAGCTGCACGTCGGATCTCCGGGAAAGAGTGCACGACGATCAGGAGCGACCTTCGTGCCGTACGATGCTGGTGGGGAGTTCACAGCATCGTGACCGGGTCCCGGTGGTGCCGATCGACCCACGTATCCTATTGTATGACGTCCGTTTCCATGGTCCGCGCCATCTCGTTCGATGGCCCCAGCGATCCGAGGTTCCGTGAGCGACCGAAGTCAACTCGCGCAGTCCACCGGCCGATTCGCGCCGTTCCTGATCGGTCTCTGTCTGGTCCTCTTCTGTTCGGGCGCCCTCGCCGGACCGCCCGCGACGGGCGACCTGCCACCGATGCCGGGAGCGCCAACGGCCCCGGACGAGGATCCGGTCCGGGCGCGCCTGGTGACGACCTCGACCGCCGTCGAACCCGGCGGGACCGTCCTGGTGGGGGTTCATCTCGCCCAGGATCCCGGCTGGCACACCTACTGGAAGAACGGTGGCGACGCGGGTCTGCCGACCGAGATCGCGTGGGAGCTCCCCGACGGGTGGGAAGCGGGTGAGATCCTCTGGCCGACGCCGCATCGCTACGTCGAGGCGGGGGACCTGATCACCTTCGGGTATTCGGACAATCCGGTCTTGCTCGCCGAACTGACTGCACCGAGTGATGCCTCGGGTCCGGCCACGATTCGCGCGACCGCGGACTGGTTGATGTGCAAGGAGCTGTGCATTCCCGGAAGCGCGGAGATGCAATTGTCCCTGGACGTCGGCGGCGAGAAGAAGGCGATTCCGGCGCGCGATCTCGAGTGGATCGAGGAGTCCCGCGCGCGTCTGCCCCGGCCCGCAGACGCGATCGATGGTGTCGACGTCACCGTCCACGTCGATCTGAGTGCCGTGCCGCCGGGTCAGTCCGCGCAGGCTGCGCTCGTGATCGAAGGTCACGAGGCCCACGCGATCGAATGGTTCCCCGAGGCGGTCGAGGGTCTGTTCGTCAGCGAGACCACGACGCAGGTCGACGGGGAACGCACGCTGATCGGACTCCCCTTCGAACTCGAGCCTTCGGTCGAAGCGGAGTCGCTTGCGTGGGGCGGCGTTCTCGTGCTCGCGGACGAAGCGGGCAACGAAACCTACGTCGACGTGGACATCGCCGTGCCCGTGGCGGGCCCCGGGGTCGCGGTCGAAGCGCAGAGCCCGGAGATTTTCGCGACCTTGCTGGGCGCGAGCACCAGTGGCGGCCTGTTCGACACCGAGTTCACGACCGACACCGCGGCCGGTGCCGAGGGATCGCTCGCCTACTTCTTCCTGCTCGCGCTCGTCGGCGGCGTGATCCTGAACGTGATGCCGTGCGTGTTGCCGGTGCTGTCGCTCAAGGTGATGGGTTTCGTCTCGCACGCGAACGAACACAAGAGCGTGCAGATCCGACTGGGTCTGATGTTCGCGGCAGGTGTGCTGGCTTCCTTCCTGGCGCTCGCGCTGGTCGTCGTCGCGCTTCAGGCAGCAGGCGATCAGTTGGGCTGGGGCTTCCAGTTCCAGAACCCCGTGTTCGTGTTGATCATGGCTGCGGTGGTCTTCGCTTTCGGGCTGAGCCTTTTCGGCGTCTACGAGATCGTGCTCCCGGTGCAGATGGGCGGAGGCGGCCGTGGTGGCGCCTACGCCGAGAGCTTCATGAACGGCATCCTGGCCACCGCGCTGGCCACACCCTGCACTGCACCCTTCCTGGGGACCGCGCTCGGCTTCGCCTTCACGCAGCCGGCGGCGGTGATCATCGGAATCTTTCTGACGATCGGCATCGGTCTGTCGTTGCCCTACGTGATCCTGGCCGCGAATCCGGGGCTGCTGCGCTTCGTACCGAAGCCCGGTGCGTGGATGGACACTTTCAAGCAGGGCATGGGCTTCCTGCTCATGGCCACGTTGATCTGGCTGGTCTGGGTACTCGGTCAGCAGACGGGCATCGACGGCGTGGTCGCCGCATTGATCTTCTTGCTCGTGCTCGGTTTCGCGCTGTGGATGTACGGTCGCCTGCTCGGGTTGAGCAGTTCGACGGGTCGGCGCATCACGGTGTGGTCGATCATGATCGTGCTCGTGGCGGGATCCTGGTGGCAGTTCGTGCGCGAGCCGCTGTCGCCGGCCTCGATCGCGTCGAACGGGGGCTCGACGCAGGTCGCGTCGCACGGCGGTGGAACCGATTCGTGGGAGCCCTTCAGCGTGGCAGCCCTCGAGTCCGAGGTGCGCGCCGGCAACACCGTATTCATCGACTTCACCGCGGCGTGGTGCACTACCTGCAAGGTGAACGAGAAGACAGTCATCATGACCGAACCCGTCCTCGCCAAGCTCGAAGAGCTGGGCGTGAAGACCTTCGTCGGCGATTGGACGAATCGCGACGAGGAAATCACCCGCGTGCTGCGACGCTTCGGACGCAGCGGCGTTCCTTTCTATGCAGTCTTCCCGGCGGGTCGTCTGGACGCGCCGATCGTACTCCCCGAAATCATCACCCAGGGCATCGTTCTCGAGGCCCTGGAGGAGGCCGGCCCCAGTCGGGCCGTCGCCTCACGTTGAGTTTTCCGTCCGACCGACCCCCTGATGCCAATCACCTGCGTTCCTTCAGGAGGAATCGATTCATGCGCATCCGTAACCTCGCGCTCACGACCTTTGCCGTTGCGGCGCTCGCTACCCATGCGATCGCCGGCCCCGGACACGATCACGGACATGGCCAGGCTCACATCGGCCAGGCCGCTCCGGACTTCGAGCTCGTCGATCACGCCGGCAACGTCCACAAGCTCAGTGACTACGCCGGCAAGACCGTCGTTCTCGAATGGACGAACCCGCAGTGCCCCTTCGTCGTGCGTCACTACAAGGCCGACACGATGACCGACATGGCCGCCGCACACGACGACGTCGTATGGCTGGCCGTCGACAGCAGCAACTTCGTCACGGCCAAGAGTGCCTCGGCGTGGGCGAAGTCCGAAGACATCAACTTCCCGATCCTGCTCGACCCGTCGGGTGAGGTGGGCAAGGCCTACAACGCCCGCACCACGCCGCACATGTTCGTGATCGATGCCGAGGGCACGCTCGTGTACGACGGCGCGATCGACGACGATCCGCGTGGCAAGAGCGACGAGGCGACGAACTACGTCGAAGCCGCTCTGGCCTCGGTGGAGGCGGGCAAGACCGTCGAGACCGCGACCACCAAGCCCTACGGCTGCTCGGTGAAGTACGGCAAGGCGAAGGACGCCAAGACCAGCAAGTAGCGCGCACCGCGTATTGCTTTTCGCGAGGGGCCCGGAAGTCATTCCGGGCCCCTCGTCGTGAGTCGATGGTCGCGCCGGACCGTCGAAGAACTCGAAGGGCTCGGATCCGCTCTCGACCGGAGAACGGAACTGGCCTTAGACTTCCGTCCGGTCCCGCGTCGTGCTCGACGCGCTCGCGCTCCCGCTTCCGAGAGGTCCAGGCCCGTGGAATACCGCATGATGGGCTCGTCCGGTGTGAAGGTCGCACCGCTCTGCCTGGGAACCATGAACTTCGGCAACGACGGGTGGGGCTGCGACGAGGCCACCAGCATCGCCATCCTCGATCGCTACCTGGACGCCGGGGGCAACTTCGTCGACACCGCGAACGTCTACGCGGGCGGTCGCAGCGAGGAGATCCTGGGGCGTGCTCTCGAAGGACGCCGCGACGACGTCGTGCTCGCGACCAAGGGCTACTTTCCCATGGGGCCGGACACGAACCGCACCGGCAACTCGCGCCGAAACCTGCGACGGAGCGTCGAAGAGAGCCTGCAGCGCCTCCGCACCGACTCGATCGACCTCTACCAGCTCCACATCTGGGACCCGCTCACGCCGATCGAAGAGACGATGAGCGTGCTCAGCGACATGGTCCACGAGGGCCTGATCCACTACGTCGGCTGCTGCAATTTCTCCGGGGGGCAGATCACGCTCGCCCAGGAGCGCGCTGAACAGAACGGCTTCGAGAAGTTCGTCACCGTGCAGCCGCAGTACAATCTGCTGTGCCGAGACATCGAGATGGAAGTCATGCCCGCCGCGGCCGAGTACGAACTGGGGATCCTTCCCTGGAGCCCACTCGCCTTCGGGCTGCTCGCCGGCAAGTACGATCGTGCGAAGCATGTCGCCGACGGCGCGGCGCGTATGAACGAGTTGCACGAAGAGGACGTCATGTCGAAGTGGAAGGAGCGCTACTTCACCGACGACACCTTCGACGTGATCGACGTCCTCAAGCGCGAGGCCGAGGAACTCGGGACGACACCGGTTGCGCTCAGTCTGCGCTGGCTACTCGAGCAGCCGCACGTGATCAGCCCGATCATCGGACCCCGCACCGTCGAACAGCTCGAAGGCAATCTGGCCGCGCTCGAGCTCTTCGTCGACGAAGGCATTCTCGATCGCCTCGACTCGATCACCGAACCCTTCGAGACCTACCTCGACTTCATGCAGGAGGGCACCTTCGCCCGTCGCCTGCACGACCTGGACTGAGCCGCTCGCGCGGACGGAAGGAGCCCTCGTGGTCACCACGCTCATGCTGATCAACGTGGAGCGGAAGCTCGTCAACGAGGTCGCGGAGTCGCTCATCGAAATCGAGGGCGTCACCGAGGTCTATTCGGTCGCGGGCAAGTACGATCTCATCGCGTTGCTGCGCAGCAGTACGAACGAGGAGATGGCCGACCTGGTCACGCGCCACGTGCTCGAGGTCGATGGAATCACGCGCAGCGAGACCCTCATGGCCTTCCGGACGCACAGCAAGTTCGACCTGGCCACGCTTTTCGACGTGAAGACGGAGTCGGCGCGCAACTGATCCGGACCGACGGCAGGTCCCGCGTCTCAGCGACCCGTCACGAAGGTCGGCAGCGGCATGTCCTCGACGCCGTACACGTAGCGTTCGAGCCACGGACCGAAGTCCCGACCGCTCACGCGGGACAATTCGGCTTCGAGAGTCGCGCGGGTGAGCCGGTAGGCCGGCTCGATCGAGGCCTGCCGCGCCATGCCCCGTAGCACGTCGTCGAGCGAAGCATCGCCCTGGGTCTCGCGAACGATGGCGTCGTCGAGGGCGATCCCTACCAGGAGCCCGCCCGTATAGGTCATGCGCGTGATCGCGGGATCCTGTAGGACGATCTCCCCGGCCTCGGCCAGTGAGATGTTCCCGCGGAGGGTCTCGTCGGCCCATTGATCGCGATGTCGACCTGCGATCTCCTCGGCGTAGCGACCGGGGTCGAGCATTCCGGTCGCCAGACGGGTGCGATAGGCGTAGAGCGTCGTGATGCCCTCCACGAACCAGTTCATCGCGTAGCCCTTCTGTTGCACGTGTTCGCCGAGCCAATTGTGGAAGAACTCGTGCGCGAAGAGCGAGGCAGGTTCTCCTTGGAGGCGACGCCGGTCCGTTCGCGGATCGATGAGGACGAGCATGCTCGCGTCGAAGTGCAGTCCGAAGTAGTGCAGCAACTCGGGATCGTCGCGGTGCGGATGTTCGTCGACCACGAAGAGGTAGCGGTCGTAGGGCGCTTCTCCGAAGAAGTCCAGCTGGTGGGCCGCGATGCGTTCGACCACACCGATCAGGTCGTCGTCGCCGAAAGCGTAGCTGCCACGCAGGGCAATGAGGATCTCCACGCCGCGCACGTTGCGCACGGCGTGGCGGTAGTGGCCGATACCGACCACGGAACTGTAGAGGGCGCGTAGACTGGGCGGCGCGGCGCGTCGGGTGTCGGTTGCGAAGGGGTGGTGCAGTGCCCAACCGTCGGGGAGTTCGTAGTCGATGGTGATCGCCCCGATCTCCTGGTCGATCGGGAACAGGAAGACGTCGCTGCCGAACAGACGCGCACCTTCGGCGTCGATCGCACTGAGTCCCTCCGCCGCGAAGGCCCGTGAGGCGTGGGAACCCTTCAGGTGCACTTCGTAGTGAACAGTCGTCGGTTCTCCGCGGGTACCGGCCGACCAGTGGCCGTCGGCGCGGTCGATCGCGCGTTCCTCACCCGCGGTCTCGACGCTCCGCACGCGGAACTTCGAGGCCGGCGCGGTGGGCGCGAGAGAGTTTCCCGAGAAGCCGAGGTGCAGAGCGCGCCGCGGAGCAGGGATCTCGAGCGTGACCTCGACCACGCCCGTCGTCGGATCCGGTACGGCGAGGACGTATCGGAGATCGGTCGAATGGTCCTGGCCGACGTCTCGTGCGAGTCGCACGACGCCGACCGTCGCCCCGGCCACGAGGGCCAGAGCGATGGAAAGCAGGCGGATACGGCGACGCGGCGCGGGCCGGCGAGGCGTGGAACGGCGACTCGGTGGCACGAGG
>JGI12109J20283_10218172_pt1 | contig 13220 bp, 11 predicted proteins | sample ElkSlonscriptome_12_FD_20283 | JGI IMG/M metagenome (IMG submission 20283) | reverse complement strand
CATTTAGATAGGATCGATGATTGGGTTAAAGAGGCCTTGGATCAAGGCGCAGAGTGCCTTGCAGGAGGCAAGATCGTGAGTAGGGAGCATCATCTTTATGCTCCCACCCTTCTAACATCTACCAAACCAGATATGAAAGTTTGTGCAGAGGAAGCCTTTGGGCCGATCGCGGTACTTGAAAGTGTAAATAGTTTCGAGGATGGCTTGGCTGCTATCAATCATTCAAAATACGGATTGCAAGCCGGCATCTTTACCAATCGCTTCGAGCATTTTCAAAAGGCTTTTGAAGTGTTGGAAGTAGGCGGACTGATGATGAACGATATCCCAGGGTTCAGGATCGACAATATGCCTTATGGAGGAGTCAAGGACTCCGGAATTGGTAGAGAAGGCTTAAAATACGCTATTGAAGAAATGACAGAACCAAAGTTGTTGGTTTTCTGATTACATTTCAATGATCTCCAATTCCTTATTGGGAAGTTGATTGCTTTGCAAGAGTGGCAGCACGATCTTCTTTATGTGCTCGGCCAAGGTGAGCAGAATTCGTTTCTTGATCACCGGCTTGGCACTGATCAAGCTTATTTCACGCACCGGAGTGGGTTGACTGATCTGTCTGATCTTCTTTTTCCTTTCTGAGTCAAGGTTCTTAGCAAACAAGTCGGGAATCAAGGTATACCCTCCAAATTCATCGGAAAGGTCAATCAGACTATCGAATGAGTTTCCTTTGAAGTCGAGCTGATTGGAACCTTTTTGCCTCTTTCCGATCCCGCACACGTTCATACTTTGATTTCTAAAACAGTGTTTTTCTTCGAGCAACCAAACTTCATCCTTTTGTAAATCATCACGATTTACCGCTAGCTCATCACCTTCCTTCAGTCCGTAAACCAACATGGGTTCGTAGTATAATATTTCTTCTTCTACTTCAAAGCTGCCTTTTGGCAGTGGGGTAGACACAATTCCAAGGTCAAGTCGATCCATCGATAGCCTTTTTAAAACCTCTTCAGTAGGTAGTTCTTCCAGACTGATCTTCAGTTTGGGGTGTTCTTCCATGAAGCTTTTTAATACGAGTGGGATCAATCTATTGGCCACAGTGGGAATAATTCCCAATCGAAGTGTACCCATTAGCGGGCCCTCCTTGTCAGGCACAGTGATTAAAAGTTGTCTGCGAAGTTTTAGAATTTCAGCAGCCTTCTCCACGAAAGCCAATCCCTCCTGAGTTGGTTTGATTGGGTAAGAACTCCTGTCGAATAGGCTATATCCTAACTCTTCCTCAAGCCGCTTGATCATTTCGCTGAGGGTGGCTTGACTCACTTCACACTCTTCAGCAGCATGCCCAAAGTGGCGCTGTTTGTTCACGGCAAGCACATATTCGAATTGTTTAAAGTTCATGATCGGTTTTGTCGAACAAAACTATAGATATTATAGTTAGGTTCAATGAAAGAAAGGGCATAACTTTGTCCTATAAATCAAAAACCATAAAATAAATAATATGTCAATAGTTGGAAAAAAATTCCCAAACCTCGAAGTAGATGCCATGAACGAAATGGGTGACACTTTTGAGTTGAATGTGTATAAAGAAGCTACCGAGAAAAAGCAAAAAGTATTATTATTCTGGTATCCAAAAGACTTCACTTTTGTATGCCCGACTGAATTACACGCCTTTCAAAGTGCTTTAGAGGAGTTCAAGAAAAGGAATGTAAAAGTGATTGGCGCATCTTGCGATACTCCGGAAGTGCATTTTGCTTGGTTGAATACTTCAAAAGATAATGGAGGTATTGAAGGCGTATCTTATGATATCCTCGCCGACAGCAACCGAAATCTATCCACCATATTGGACATTCTCGATGTCGAGAAAGTGGATTATTCTGAGGAATTGGACGCGAATGTGATTAAAGGCGATTATGTGACCTACAGAGCCACCTATTTGATTGATGAAGAAGGAACTGTATTTCATGAAGGAATCAACCACATGCCTTTAGGTAGAAATGTAAAAGAATATTTGAGATTGATCGATGCCTATACTCACGTGCAGGAGAAAGGCGAGGTTTGCCCGGCAAACTGGGAAGAAGGTAAAGAGGCCATGAAGGCAGACCGAAGTGGGGTAGCGGAGTATTTGAGTGCGAACTAAAACAAACTCAACCCCTAAACCCAATCATTTAAACGTTTAACTTACACAGATATGTTTCAAGAATTAGAAGAAGACCAATTGGCCGAGATCGTGAATTCGAACGATAAAGTGTTGGTGCAATTTTCAGCAGGTTGGTGTGGCAATTGTCGGGTGATGAAGCCTAAGTTCAAGCGCTTTGCATCGGAGCACGAAAGCATTCCATTCGTCGTGGTGGATGCGGAAAAGTTCCCGGAATCACGAAAGCTTGCCAAGGTAGACAATCTACCAACTTTCGCTGCTTTTGAGAAAGGCGAATTGAAAAAGCAAGTGCAAACCAATCGCACTGAGAATTTAAAAGAATTGATCGATGAGGCTACCGCTAATTAAACACATTAATGAGTTCGTCAAAGATAATGATGAGGATTTCGTTGAGGAAGCCATCGAGCTTCTGGAATTTTTAACTGAATCCACTAACATTAAAGACGAAGAACTGGATGTGATTGGCGAGCTGTTGTCCAATCTTCACGGATCCCTTGAAGTCAATAAAATGATGAAAGAAGGGATGTCGGAGAAAGATGCCAATAACCAATTTATGAAAAGGGTATTGGGGTCCATAGACCAGTAAACGATCATTTCAAAAGTGTATAAACCCTCTTTTCGTTCATTCGGGAAGAGGGTTTTTCCGTTCTAACTAGGGCGACTTTCATTCATGCCGAGTAATTGCAAGCTATTCTCAATACTGAATGCGGTTTGCTTTATCAGCGGCTCTCCTATTGCCTTCAAGGCTTCTCTGCTGTTGGTCTTTACCTGTCTAATTGATGGATCAATAGGGTAAGCATTCATGTGTTGAGGATCGTAAGGTTCTAGTAGGGCTGTAACTTCGGCCAATGCGGTTTCCTTATTCAGCCACTCTTTGTAATGGCGTTCATCAAGGATCACCGGCATTCGATGATGAGGGATCTTCTGCAATAAGGCATTTGGTCTGCAAGTAATGATAGCAAAATTAGGATATATTGCTCCGCTCTCTTGATCGATCCATTCATCGTAGATCCCAGCAAAAGCGAAAGGCCTGGCTCCATTTTGCATGTACACCAAATAAGGTTTACCTAGTTTTTCTTTAGTAGTTCCTTCGATAAACGCATCGGCAGGGATCAAACAGCGTTTGCTTCGGATGGCCGATCGGAAAAATGGCTTCTTAATGATGCCTTTACTTCCGTTATAATTTGGATCGTTCTCTTTATTATGATCGCCTTCAGCCCTTGCGTTGATCACGTATGTCCTCTTCTTTGCCCAGAAAGGGGTAAACCCAAAATGAGAGAGTGATAGTTCATTTGGGGCTTCAGAGGTAATGATCGGTGCCCTTTGTCCGGCTGCCAAGTTGAAATTAGCCGTAAAATCAAGGTTTGGCTGAACCTGAAATTTTTCCGCAATGGTTTTGACTGAAGAAATGATGACGTATCTGCCGCACATGGGGTAAAGGTAGTTAAGAGTACTTAGAGTTTAGAGTACTTAGAGTGGAGATCAAGGGGAGCATCGCAGGATATTTGATTCTACGAAATGATCCTATTGCTTCACCACCTTAAAAACTCTGCTCATCGCGCTAGATTCAAGGTTCAATAAGTAGATACCTTCTACATCTGGTAGCTCGATTTGAGCCTCATTGAGCTTTTCAAAATATTTGCGGTAAACTACTTTTCCACTTAAGTCAGTCAAACTTAAAGTGACTGCCGTGATCGGCTCATTCAATTGAAGATTGATATGGTCCTTTGAGGGATTAGGGTAGATTAGGAGCCCTTCATCTATTCTTATAAAATCATTAAAGCCTGTGATCGTTTGATTGAGCTTTTGAATGAATATATCTGATCCACCTAAAGCTGCTCTGGTTGAGTTTACTTGACCAGGATCGAGATCGATGTTTACATCAAATTCTCCACAGGTATATACATTTCCCAATTTATCCACACTAATAGCATATCCGATATCATGAGAGCTGCCGCCATAGCTCACAGCCCATTCAAAACCTCCGTTTTTATTCATCTTTTGAATATAGCAATCTGTAAGGTCAACTGCAGAATGACGATTTATGCCAAGTCCTGGGTCTAAATCCGACGTCCCCCTAAAGTATCCTGTCGTGTAAACGCTTCCCAGGCTATCCACATAGGTTGCTTGACAGTAGTCCTGGTCAGGACCACCAAATGATCTTCCCCAATTTAAGGTTCCCGAGCTATTTATGTTAAGCACGAATATATCAGCGCTAGTGTTACCCATGGATGCTAAGTTAAAAACCCCAGTTCCGGGATCTACATCAATAGTATCTCGAAATATTCCAGTTATATAAATATCTGATGATTCATACGCGATAATGTTTTTTGGAATTGCACTTCCAGAATTAGTACCTTGAATTGCTTTAGCCCAAACAAAATTGCCCAACGGATCCAATTTTTGAATATAAAGGACTGAGTAAGGGGCATTAATGTAAAAGATTCCATTTCCCGGATCAAAATCTACACTATCAAAACCAAACCAGCCGGTAGCATACACATTACCTAATTGATCAACATCAATATCAGAAGGATAAACTGTACTGTTACCATGCCAAGTCTTAACCCATAAAAAATTAGCATTAGAATCTAGTTTGAGTATGAATGGATTCGAAGCTATGGCAGTGTCTCCAACTTTATTTAAAATGTATGTTGACATTCCTGGATCGAAGTCGCAACTGTCTCTAAAATTTCCGCCGATGTAGATATTCTTTAATGAGTCTAGCTCAATTGAGTAACTATCGGTTACGTCCTCTCCACCAATTGACCTTACCCAAAGAAAGTGGCCAGAGTTATCCAGCTTGAGAATAAATACGTCTGCTTCTCCGCTTGATACCAAAACTGTAGAACTTGGTCCTGGGTCGAAATCTACCGCGTCTCTGAAATTTCCTGTGCAATAAAGATTTCCCGTCTGGTCGACTTCTATCGAGCTGATATACACTCTTGCGTTGATATTAACGGTATCTGCAAAACTTACCGCCCATTGAAAGTTACCTTGGGCATCGAGTTTTTCTATAAAAGCTGCAGAAGTATTGAATGGTCCTGAATATAATTGAGAAACGCCGGAACCTGGATCAACGTCAACTGCACCGGTAAACGTGCCTGCTATATAGACGTTTCCAGCTTGATCGGTAACCAGATCATTGCTTCTCTCTATATCATTTCCTCCAATGGTTTTTCCCCATTCAAAGGATTGGGCATTGCTATTTGATGCCGTTAAGATGATGAACACCAATGAAATAGAGAACGAGAGTAGAGCTCTTCTCATAGATGAAGTTTAATGGTTGGCTTACTAAGTTAGGTAAATTATTGTCTCTTAGTAGGATAGAGATCCCTGTAATAGATAATCCAGACCCAAAGCTTAAAACCATTTCCGGACTCACACTTTGGTTATCAAATTCCAGCTTACTAGAATTTAACCCTCATCACGCAAATATCATCGATCTGTTCAAGTTCGCCACGCCATTCTTCGATCTCCCGGTCGATCGCTTGGTTCCAGTCATCCATGGCCATGGGGTTGAGCTTCAAAAGCAATTTTTTGAAGGTGCCGTACTTGTATTTTTTACCCTTTGGACCGCCAAACTGGTCGGCATAACCATCAGAAAACAGCACGATCGAGTCGTTTTCTTGAAGGCGAAGGTGATGGGTGGTAAATTTGCTCAGCTTCTCATAATAACCGATCGGTTGCTTGTCTCCTTTGATCTCGCTCAATTCTCCCTCCCTGATCAAATACAGAGGATTGAACGCGCCGGCAAATTGAAGATTTTTCCCTTTGTCCCATACACACAGCGAAATATCCATGCCATCACTCACCTTCACCTTTTCGGAAGTAAAGGTGTCGACAACCAGTTCTCGCAATTTATCTAAGATCTGAGCCGCATCTTCCAAGCCAAATTCTTGGATGCAACGATTCAATGAATTATTCCCCAACACGCTTACCATCGCCCCGGGTACCCCGTGTCCAGTGCAATCTGCTACGGCAAAATAGACCTTTTCAGTGGTCTCTACCAACCAATAGAAATCTCCTGAAACGATATCTTTCGGCTTAAACAAGATGCTTGCGTTTGGCAGTGCAGAATTGATCTCTTTTTCAGTAGGAAGGATCGCATCTTGCAAGCGCTGGGCGTAATTTATACTGTTGATGATCTCTTTGTTCTTGGTGCTCAGTTGTTCGCTCTTCTCCTGAATTTCTGCAGTTCGCACCTCTACCTCTTTCTCCAGCTTTTCGGTCTGCTCGTTCTTCAATTGGTTGATCTCCTCCAATCGCTTAAAAGCTTCTTCCTGTGCTTCGATCTTTTCAATTTGAGTTCTTCGGTACCTACCCGCCATTGCGATCGCTAAGAAGATCAACTCGGTGCCTGATCCAAATTTCAGCGCATTTGCGGCGAAAAATTCAGAGTGTATGATGTCGACGTTGCAAAGGATAAAAAGGATCGAGCTTAGCGCGAGTGAAATGAATGCCAGGAGGATCGGTACTTCGATCTTCTTTTCTTTTTTTGCTTTGAGAATAATCCCGAAGAGAATATAAAGCACGGCGATGAACGACATACCATTCGCTAATGGAAAGCCCATAGCGTAAAGCTCACCGCTACTTAAACTGATCAAAAAGAGCAGACCGAAAATGAATATGAAAATGGAGTAGAACAGGTTGTATCGCGGAAAGTCGTTCTTAAAGCCTAGAAACTGCCTCACATACAAGAACATCCCGATCATTGAAAGCGTCGCAAAGATCAAGATGGCGTGATTGCCCATCCAGGGACTGGAAGGCCAAAAATACTGGTAGGCCAGGCCATCCAATGAAAATTGAAAAAGAGCCAGCGCAATGATGTAACTCACAAAATAGAGGTACAGGCGTTCGCCCAAAGCCAAGCCAAAAAGAGAAAAAAGCAAGATCACGAGAATAAAGATGCCGTAGTAAAGTCCGATGAAAAAATTCTCCACGCTCACAAACTGCGTGAATGCATCCACTCGCCAAAGCTTAGCAGGTAACTTAACGATCTCTCCATCACTTCCGGCTTTGATCACTAGGGTGAGTTTACTTTTAGCTTGGAAGTCGATCGGGAAGACGTATTTTCGGTGAGCATACGCTCGCTGTTGAAAAGGCAAATTGTCGCCGCTGATAAACTTTTGCAGGCGCTCGCCTTTGGCTGAGTAGAGGTAAAGCTCCACTGTGTTGGTGAGTGGTCTTGCCAATTCCAAATAGTAGTCGATCTCTTGTTCGGATGGATTTGAAAGTTCCAACTTCATCCAAAAGACCGAAGTGGTGAAGTCCATGTAAGGAATCTCAGCCTCTGTCTCGACAATCTGGCTTTGCTTAAAGCGACCCTTTATCACGTCTTCAGCCACTAACATCCTTTCAGGGTCCTCTATCACTAACGCTTCAGGCGCAAGATGCTTAAAGGCTGATATTTGATGGATCTCGACGACTTCTATCTCGCTTTTCAACTGAAAAGGCATCCAAAGGATCGCAAACAAAAGCAGAAATAGTTGGTTGAGTTTCATGAGTCAAATCAAGATACGTTGCCTGGTCGACTTTGTTCACTTTTTCGATTGGCAATTGTCAGTGAATTCTGAAAGATATAATAAGAGGCTTAAATTTAACCTATGATCGGTGTTCGTTTTCAAAAATACATTGCGGAGGATTCAAATGAAAGCCCTTTTGATAGATTACTCAAGCTATTTACTGAACTTATGACCCACACCTCAGGTGATTATGAGGAGAGCTTCAGGTGGTTGAAGGAGCTCGATGATGAATACGGACTCACCACTCCGGAATATACCCTAGAAGATTTTAGAAAAGAGCTGGAGGAAAAGAATTACGTAAAGCGAGACGCAGGGAACAAGCCTCAACTTAGCGAAAAAGGAGAGCAGTTGATCAGAAAGAATGCGCTAGAGCAGATCTTCGGGAAATTAAAGCGAGGACAAAAAGGGAACCATGGCACCCCCTTTTCAGGAGGAGGAGAGGATGAAACGGCAGAATTAAGACCTTTTCAGTTTGGCGATCGCCCCGAGCAAATTGCCTTTACTGAGTCTTTTCGAAATGCGCAGATCAATCATGGTATCGATCAGTTTCGAATGACCGAGCAGGATCTAGAGATCAAAGAGAGCCTTTATCAGAGTAGGATGTCTACGGTATTGATGATCGACATCTCCCACTCCATGATTTTATATGGCGAAGATCGAATCACCCCGGCAAAAAAAGTTGCCATGGCTTTGGCAGAATTGATCACCACGAAATATCCAAAAGACAGCCTAGATATTGTAGTGTTTGGGAATGATGCTTGGGAGGTGAAGATCAAGGATCTGCCTTATTTATCGGTAGGCCCCTACCATACAAACACGGTGGCAGGTTTGGAGCTAGCCATGGATCTTCTTAGGCGAAGAAAGAATCCCAATCGCCAGATCTTCATGATCACCGATGGGAAACCCACCTGCATCATTGAAAATGGAGAGTACTACCAAAACAGTTGGGGCCACGATCCAAAGATCATTAACCGCACCATGAATCTGGCTCGTCAGTGCCGGAAACTCAAAATTCCCATTACTACCTTCATGATCGCGAAAGATCCCTACTTACAACAATTTGTAGAAGACTTTACCGAGGCCAATAACGGCAAAGCTTTTTATGCCGGACTACAAGGTTTGGGGGAGTTTATTTTTAGAGATTACGAATCAAACAAAAGAAAAAGATATTAAAATGAACATCAAGAAGATCAAGACCATTGCAGATCTTAAAAAGACATCCTACAGTTCTAGATCTGTAAAAGAGGAATTAAGAGATAATCTCATCCTTAAGATGCAAAAAGGGGAGACGGTCTTTCCCGGAATATATGGGTATGAGGATACGGTAATCCCAAACCTTGAGCGAGCTATTCTTTCGCAACACAACATCAATCTCTTGGGTTTAAGAGGACAGGCAAAGACCAGGATAGCCAGACTTTTGGTGAATTTACTAGACGAATACATTCCTATTGTGAAGGGCTCTGAAGTGAACGACGACCCTCTAGCTCCTCTTTCCATTTATGCCAGACAACTGATCTCAGACAAAGGAGACCAAACAGAAATAGAATGGCTTCATCGTGAACAACGTTACGTGGAAAAGTTAGCCACACCGGATGTGAGCATTGCTGATCTAATCGGCGATGTGGACCCTATCAAGGCCGCCAATCAAAAATTGTCGTATTCCGACGAGCGGGTGATCCATTTCGGGCTGATTCCACGGGCCAACCGAGGCATTTTCGTGATCAATGAGCTGCCCGACCTGCAAGCGAGGATTCAAGTAGCTTTGTTCAATATCTTACAGGAAGGCGACATTCAGATCAGAGGGTTTCAACTTCGTTTCCCGATCGACGTGCAATTTATTTTTACCGCAAATCCGGAAGACTATACCAATAGAGGAAGTATCATCACACCCTTAAAGGATCGTATTCAAAGTCAGATCATGACCCACTATCCTAAAAGTATTGAACTGGCAAAAGAAATAACCGCTCAGGAGTCTAAATTGAGCGAAGTGCAAGAGAAACAGATCAAAGCTCCTGAGATCATGAAGGAGCTAATTGAACAGATCGCTATCGAGGCCCGGCAGTCAGAATATGTAGATGAAAAGTCTGGGGTGTCTGCCAGATTATCCATCTCTGCTTATGAGCTTCTAAATGCGGCCGCCGAACGAAGAATGCTCAAGAATAAAGAGAAGAAAACCACCCTTAGGTTGTCTGATTTGATGCTGGTGGTGCCGGCCATGATCGGTAAGATTGAAATGGTTTATGAAGGAGAGCAAGAAGGAGCAGTAAATGTGAGTTATGCATTAATTCGATCCGCCATCCGCTCCCAGGCCGTAAAGTATTTTTCTGAATTAAAAGACCTTAAAAAAGGGAAAGAATCCGATCTTCAAACTTACCAGAAGGTGATCAATTGGTTTGGATCAAATCGAATGGACCTCATGAATGAGTTCAGCGAAAAGAATTATCGTAAAGCTTTAGATGAAGTTGATGGTCTGGCTGACTTGATCAATACGAAATACAATAAGATGCCAGAAGATGGAAAGTACTTAATGATGGAGTACCTGCTGCACGCCATGGCAGAGTACTCACATTTAAGCAAAAAGCAGTTGGAAAGAAGTTTTCAATTTGGCGACCTACTTTCTTCTTTCTTTCAAGCAGAAACCTGAACTGGATGAAAGCACAAAGAAGATACTGTATACTTTAAAACAATCACATGAGACGAACACTAATTTCATTCACGCTTGCTTTTCTGAGCACGGTATTATTAGGTTGTAATTCTGCTCCTCAAGAAAATGATCAGCAAGTTCAGATCAATGCACATCAGCAATCTCCCGATGATCAGGTAGCCTACTTTGCTTCCGGTTGCTTTTGGTGTGTAGAAGCAATTTTTCAGAGCGTAAAAGGAGTATCAGAAGCGGTCTCCGGATATTCCGGTGGAACAGAGCCGAACCCTACTTATCAGAAAGTGAGTAGGGGGCAGACCTCCCATGCAGAGGCCGTAGCGGTATACTATGACCCCAAAGAGGTAAGTTTTGAGGAGCTGGTCGAAGTATTTTTTGGCTCGCATGATCCCACTACGCTTAATCAACAGGGGCCCGACAGAGGATCCCAATATCGATCAATCGCATTTTATCAGAATGAAAATGAAAAGCGCATCATTGAGGAACATGTGAAAGAGCTCGAGAAGGAAGATGTATTTGATGACCCCATCGTGACTGAAATAAAGGCCTTTGAGGTTTTTTATGAAGCGGAAGAGTATCACCAGGAATATGAAAAGCTTCATCCTGAGAATCCATATGTCCAGTCTGTTTCTATTCCCAGGTTAAAGAGATTTCAAGCTAAATTTCCCGATCTACTCAAAGAGAAGCATTAGGCCTCAGCCAGTTTCTTGATGAGCTTCCTGCCGCGACTTCGCACCCCGGGACTGCCGTTAGATTCTAAATTAAGCCGGATAGCTTCTTTGAGTTCCCTTTTCAAGGCAGGGAAAGATTCACAGATGTTGAAGGCCACTTGCATACTGAATGCTTTTATGGCCACTGTTTGATCTTCTTGATGAAGGATCATGAGGCATCGGTCGTAAAGCCTTGCTTGATGCGCTCTTGGTATTTCGATGAATTGCAGGTTTCGGATAATGCACCTCCTTACCGCGACATGAAGATCCGACCGACTCAAAAAAGCGGCTATCAGGCTGGGGGCACATTCTTCAAAGGGCTTGGAGTCGTAATCGAAACACCAGTTTACTGCCAAGGCAGCCCGCTGGGCCAATTTGCGATCTTCGCCAAGAAGAATGGCCACTAATCGCTGAAAGCGTTTTCGGTCGCTCTTCACGTAGTGTTGGATCGCTTTGCTGACCTGAACGGAATGCGCTTCAGCTAATTTTAATTTGAGGTCCATTATTTTTGATTCTGGATCGCTTGTGCTTGCTTAAAGAAATAGTTGGCTTGACCGGTTTTACCCATATTTTGATAGCTTATGCCTATCATTTGGTAGTATTTTGCTTCTTGAGGCCTTAGCTTGATCGCTTTTTGGAAGTAGGTGATAGACCCTTGAAAATCGCCCAATGTGCCAAGAGTAGAAGCATAGTTTGCGAGCGCATCAACGAAGTTGGGTTGAAACTTCAAGGCNTGCTCAAAGGAAAACTTCGCCTTTTGGTATTCTCCCATTTCAAAAAGTAAAGTGCCTTTATTCGAGAAAGCGGTCGAATTTTGGGGATTGAACTGAATCGCTTTATCATAATTCTCTAAGGCGTCGCGATAATTTTTTAAGCGATAGTAAGCAAGCCCCCTTTGTCCGTAGGCATCTGAGTAAGTAGGTAAGATTTCCAATGCTTTTGAAAAAGCGTTCACCGATTCGGCAAGGAAAGCTCGTTTTTGGGCTTGCTTTTCAGTTTGCATAGCCCTTTCTTTCATTAACCCTAATCCATAATAGTAATGGCAACGCGCAGACTGATCGCAATGCTTTACATCAGTGGAGTACAGGGTGAAATTGTCTTTCCAGGCTGCATTTCGGTCAATGGTCTTAAAAGCATACAAGCTCAGCACCAGGATCAGAGGAGCGTAAAAGGTGAGGGTAGGCTTGATGCGCTTAGCGTTGAACGGGATTTTGCTCAATTTGAACAAGATCCAGCTCAGGCATAATACAAAGCCGATCGAAGGGATGAACATTAATCGTTCGCCAAAAGAAGTGCCAATGGTAAAGAACAGATTCGAATAAAGTGAGACCGACATCAGATACCATCCAATCCCAAAAGACAAGATCGCTTGCTTTTTTCTGAAATGAAGAAAAAGGTATATTAAGGTGCTGTATATTAGTATTGAAGCCCAAACCCGCCAGTCTTGAAATGAGCTTAAGCTGATTTGATGCCACGAATAGTCGTTCATTAGCGGATGGGGAAAGATCAGCTTCCACAAATAAAGTCCGAGTATTTTAAATGCAGTAGCGATCTTGATGATCTCATTAGGAGCGGCCATCAATAAATTGTCAATTTTGGCTATGGCCTTGTCGCCACTGAAACTTCCCAACACCATGATCCTCATCACTCCGAATAGGGCAAATGGGAGAAGCATCCAGAGACTTAGTCGGGCGATTCTTTGAGGATTGATATCTCGAAAGAGCCATATCGCTAGCGGAATGACGCCCAAAAAGACAACGGCACTTTCTTTAGACAAAAGGGCCAGGAAGAAGAAAATATTGGCATAGATCAAGGACCTTTTTGAATGATGGTCAACACTCTTCAAGTACCATTGCGCAGTGCTCAGGCAAAAAATGAGCGAAAGGATATCATCCAGACTCTTAATGTTGGCTACAACTTCAGTATGAATGGGGTGAGCAGCAAAAAGTAAAGCACATACAAAAGCAACTGGAAGATGATCCTTGCCAAAAAGCGACTTTAAAAAGCGAAACAATAGCCAGGCACAGAGCCCGTAAAGCACAATATTGAAAAAGTGTGCGAAGGGAGGGAAGTCGGGGAATAATTCCCATTGAAATGCAAAAACACTGAGGGTTAGTGGGCGATAAAGGTTCGCCTGAACGTAGCCATAACCAAAGCGATAATGGGTTTCAAAGATCTCTTTT
>JGI12109J20283_10112710_pt1 | contig 13220 bp, 7 predicted proteins | sample ElkSlonscriptome_12_FD_20283 | JGI IMG/M metagenome (IMG submission 20283) | reverse complement strand
AACTGGCAGTCGGACGGCAGTTGGAGCGGGCGAATTCACGCCATTGCTCGGGCTGAGGATTCCGACGTGCCGGGTCCCGCGCTAGGCGTCACCGAGGCCTGGTTGGGGTACCAGCGAGCGTTTGATTCCAGCAGCGAGCTCCGCGCGCGCGCCGGACTGTTCTTTTTCCCCAGCTCGCAGGAGAACATCGACCCGCTGTGGGGCTCGCCCTATACCTTGACTTATTCCGCCGTAAATTCGTGGTTTGCCGAGGAATTTCGCCCGATCGGTTTGGATGTAGAACAGCGATTCTTCGCGGATTCAGGCCTGGAGTGGCAGCTCGGTGGCACGGTATTCGGCGGCAATGACCAACTTGGAACGCTGGTGGCCTGGCGTGGATGGGCAATGCATGAGCGCTTGAGCCTGCTCGACGAATCGTTGGCCCTACCACCGGTGTTCTCGCTTGAATCGGACGGCAGTTTTGGTCAATTCCAGCGCCCGTTTCGGACCACCTCATTTGGCCAGGATCTGGATTCTCGGCCGGGTTACTCGCTTCGCGCAGGATTTAACAACGATGGTCGCGTCAGTGCTCAGCTCGCTTGGGTCGACAATCTGGGCGATCGCGAACTGCACGACGATGAATATGCCTGGCGCACGAAATTCTGGCTGCTGGGCGGTTTCTGGGCCGTTAACGATCAGCTCGAACTGATTTTCGAGGGCACGCGCGGTCAAACCAAAATGAATTTTCCGGGTTCGCCCTGGGTCGATGTGGATTTCGACGCCGTTTATCTAATGGCTTCGCTGGCGACCGACTACGGTCGCTGGTCGCTGCGACATGATCGATTTGGTGCCGCTGATCGAATCGGTAACGCGAGCTGGGGGATTTTTGATGACCGTGGTCAAGCCTGGACGCTCGCCTGGATTCATCAATTGGCAGAACGCCACCGGTTAGGCATCGAATTGCTGTGGCTGGACAGCCAACGCCCTGTCGCCTTGCAGTCCGGCAGATCTCTAGACGCCAGTGGTACCAGCTTGACCCTGGAGTGGCGCTGGTTGTTTTAGCGGATCGTTTGGAATTGAGCTAGTGGCCCACTAAATTCCCACCGTCGCTGCCGCAGACTGCCGACGCATTTTCAATAGCTGGCTCAAAAGCACCTCAGCGTTGGCATAGCGTTGTTCCGGGTTCTTGCTCATGCAGGTCATGATGATTTGCTCCAGGCCGCGCGGAATGTCGGGCCAGTGTTCAGCTGGCGGAGGTGCCTGCTGCTTGAGGTGAGCCATACAGACTTCCAGTGCTGTGCCGCTTTTGAACGGCAGCGCGCCGGTAAAAACTTCGTACATCATGACGCCCATTGCATACAGGTCGCTGCGTTCATCAATCTCGCCGCCGGAGACGATTTCTGGAGCCATGTAGTTAGCGGTGCCCATGATCTTGGCCGGCGCGTCCGTGCCACTTGATGATGATCGGATCGGATGCGAGATGCCAAAATCCATCAAGCGCGCGTTGCCGCTTTGATCCAGAATGATATTGGCAGGCTTGATGTCGCGATGTAGTACGCCGACCTGATGGGCAGCTGCCAGCCCTTTGAGAACCTGTGAGCAAACCCGCAGGCCGGCCGCGAGCTTGAGTTTGCCCGAACGCTCCAACAGCTGACTCAGGGCAATACCCCGGACGTATTCCATTGATATAACCGGCTGCCCGTCTTGCTCCCAAAGATCATGCGTGCGCAGAACGTTCGGATGAGTGATTTTGCGCGCGATCCGGATTTCAGACTTCATTTGCTCCAAATGCTCATCGTCGTCCAGTACAGCAGTTGGCAACAGCTTCAGCGCGACCACGTCATCGAGCTTTCGATCAAGTGCTTTAAATACCGTCCCCATGGCACCGGCACCCAGAAGCTCGAGTATTTCATAGCGGTCACCCAGAACGCTGCCGACCCGCAACGGCGACAAGGGTGCCGACTTGCCAGTGGATTCTTGAGCATCGATCGGAAGGGTGTCGGCAGCGGCCATGTCAACGGTCGGCCAAGGTGTCAGCTGCCAGAATTTTTTCTGGCTGCGAATACCCTCGACGATCTTGCCGCCGGCGCCCGCACTCTCGATTGTTGACTTGAGCTGCTTGAAGGCGAGCGGAGAAACCAGCATTCGACCCATGCCGGCTTCGGCGAGCAGGCGCTCACAGTGGAAGATCGGTTTACCGGTTATGACGGGTGAACGGGTCGGACCCAGGTTGAGTCCTGAACTGACGATCTCGCCGCAGGCCAGAGCCATGGCCGGGGAGGCTTCAAGCTGGTCGAGAAGTTTGTGCAGCTGACCAAGGGTGCTTATCAAGCCAGACTGTTGGCCCTGACTGAATATCAAGTACAGCTTCGCACCGCCGCCTGGCGCAATACGCGCGCCATTGGCTTGGGCAAGTTCAGCCAGCTTTGGTAACCACCGTTGCAGCGAGTCCAGCGTTGCGCTTTCGCTGATGTTTTCACCGGCTAGCCATTCAAGCGCAATAATAATCGCTGGGCCTGAGGGCGGTAGCTTAATGGCATCACCGCGTTCGTCTTCAGCGCCACTTGCCTGTGCGTTACTGCCGTTTGCGGTGCTACTATCGCCACGTTCCAATTGGCCATGTTCCAGATGGCGCGAAAGCTCTGAGACGTAGGCGGCAATTTCTTTTTGCTCGCGCAGGTCAGCCAACAGGCGACTGATCGCGCGCGATAACGTCCCCACTTCGTCTTTGCCGCTGGTTTCGATGGTTTGCTCATACTCGCCCTGGGCGGCCTGGTCGGCGACCTCGGCCAATGCTTTAACCGGTTGCGCAATCCGCCGTGCGACCAGAATTGACAGCACCAGAGCAATCAGGATTGCCGCTAGCCCGGCGCCGATCAGCGCGTTTCGAATGCTGCGATGACCGGCCAGTTTGGCGTCCAATGAGTCGATCGTAACAACCGCTCCCAAAACCGTGCCGCCGCGATCTTGAATTGGCTCAGCGCGGCCGACCCAATTTTCGTTGGCAATCCTCAAGTCCACTCGTTCAATCGCTTCGCCATCGAGCAAGGACAGGCTCGAAGCGCCTCGTAGAGCCGATTGCAACTGATCGCTGTGCTGATTGTCAAGCGTGGTGGCAACGGTTTCAGTGCTGCTATTGTTTTCATTTTCGCTCACACTCAAGAAAACCACATCGACGCCGGTGACCTGCTTGATCTGATTGGCCACGGTGTTATCGATCAGCATGCCGGTCACCAGAAACCCGACCAGTTCGAAGGCAGTCGTCACTGGAACTACGGCAGCGCTGTACAAACGGCTGCCTTCGCGCCAGGGACCGTAGTCTGGGATGAGTTCCTCCATTACGGAGGCGACCATCGGGTGATCTGAGCGCGATTCGTCGCCGCGCAGCGGACGATCGGTGCGAACCAGAATATCGCCGTTTTGATCCAGCATCATCGCAAAGTCGAAGCCCATCTCGACTCTACGCGCATCGACCTGATCGAGAATGGATCGCGTGTCGATCCCGGCTTCAGTATTCAGTCCACCACGAATGGCTTCAACCAGATAGGCAGTAAAGTGCGGATCGGCGGCCAACAGGTCGGTGGCCAGCGCCACTTCACGCGCAGTAGTTTCTTGCAGATAACGTTGCGTTGATTGGCTGGTCGACAAGGAGCTGGTCACCGCTGAGTCAGCGACGCGTTGACCAATCAAGGTTGCGCCACCGACAGCCATCACAACCGCGAGCGTAACTAAAACCACCGAAACCAATGCAATACGGGAAGCGAGAGAGCGCATGACGAGGCCGTCCTTGGAATTTATTCCTAGAGTGTAGCGCATGTGCTGCTTGAAGCAGCGTGCGCGGTGTTACTGTTGGACCGGGGTTTAATAACGCCGACGTCGCCGGCGACGTAGCCGTTCTCGCTGTGGTGCAATCCGACGAACGGTGGCGCGTAGGTCAATCGGCTGCAGTTCAACATGCTCTCCGATAAGATTCACGTTGATTTGAACCGGATCGGACCGCTCGTGCCAGGCCGTCAACTTTCCTGCGCCGCTCGGCAGCTCGTCAAAGCTGAATCTTCCTTGATTATCCGGGCGCAAGTGAAACGGTGTGTCGACTACCACGATATGGGCCGACATGGCCGGATGGACGTTACAGAATACTCGCACCAGCCCTGGATCATCGAACTGGTGCACTTCGCCGTCGCTTCGACCGTAGAGGCCCAAGTCAAAACGATTGCCAGGCGAGGACGAAAAAACGTTATGTAGAATCGGATCAGTGTTCGGGAACCGGACCTGCGAGCCGGCCTCAACCACCACCACGCTCGGTACAAATCGTCTGCGCTGCGTGGTCAATGTGATGTCACTGACATCGGCCTGCCACTCGATTTGTGCTTCAGGTTTGAAGTAAACCACGGCATCGCTTAGATCAATATCCTTTGTGATCACTTGACCCTGTTCATCAACCAGCCGGACCTGGCCGGAAAGCGTGTGAGTAGTCCTTGGAGTTGGGGCCTGCTCGAGAATGGATTCAACCGGAGCGTCCTGGGTTGCGATGCGCTCAGTTGCCGGTTGCACTCGCGCGGATCGATTCGGATCCACTGGTTCATCCGCCGTTTGAGCCAGAAGCAAAGCGCTGAAAAACATCAGCAGCAGGCCCAAGCTGCCGCACCAGTAGCGAAAATAATCCGAACGATTACTCATAAAGATTTAATTATTCTCTTTTTATCAGGTCGATTACGGCATCCTAGCAGGCGGCATCAATAAACTCGTAGCTCCAGCGCTAGACTCAACTCTAAATCAATTAGATATCAATAAAATAAGGAGCAGCAGCCCATGAAATGGTCGATTAGAAACGCCCAACCGGGCGACGAAGGGCATATCTTAGCGTTGATTCGTGATCTGGCCTTGTATGAACGAGAGCCCGACCAGGCCAAAGCAACAACCCAGGACCTGGCGTCAGCGCTGTTTTCTGAACATACCAGCGCTGAATGCGTGCTGGCCGAAGGTGAAGGCGATACTGTGGGGTTTGCTCTGTTTTTCACCAACTTTTCGACCTGGACCGGGCGCCCTGGCCTGTATCTGGAGGACCTGTTCGTGCGCGAAAGCGCCAGAGGGCTTGGGGTTGGCAAGGCACTGTTGCTTTATTTGGCATCAATTGCCAGTGCTCGAAACTACGGCCGCATGGAGTGGAGCGTGCTGGACTGGAACCAGTCGGCCATTGACTTTTACGAATCGTTGGGCGCGAAGCCGATGACTGGCTGGACGGTTTATCGCCTGGATCAGGCGGCCTTGCTCGAAATAGCCGTCAAATCGGAAAATCCGTGACTTTACTCACCTCTCGGACGATGCGGGGAAGCGTAAAATAGAGAAGATTTGAATAGAGACGTGTTGGTAATGCAGATTCGAAGAGTAGCGCTAGCGATTTTGCGAATCGTAATACCGGGATTCGCCATGCTCGGATTAAGTGCCAGCAGCGTAGCGCTGGCGCAGAACAGCCAGTCGATGACCGAATCGACACTCGAATCAACGGTCGAGTCGGTCACCGTGGTTCGATTTGAAAATGTCGCTTTAGCCCAGCAGCGCGAGACCAGCGCTAGCGTTGAAAGTCTGGATCAGGCGGTTATTGCTGCTGAAGTCGCGGCGCGAATCATTGATATCCCGGTCAAAGTCGGCGAGACGGTCGAGGCTGGGCGCGTGCTTGTTCGGCTGGAGAAATCGGATTATCAATTGGGGCTCGATGCCGCGCAAGCAGGCTTGGAGCTGGCGTCGGCCGGGCAAGACATGGCCCGGCTTCGGGCAGAACGCGCGCGCCGCCTGGCGCCGGATCAATTTGTTTCTGAAGATCAGCTGTTGGAGGCCGAAACTCGCCTGCGTCAAACTCAGGCCGAACGCGCCCTGGCAGAAGTCGAGCTGCGTCGCGCGGAGCTGCTGCTTTCGCGCACCGAAATTACGAGTCCTTATGATGCCGTTATTCAGGCTCAGCTGACCGGGTCGGGCGCGCTGGCAGTGCCTGGCACACCGTTGCTTGAACTGGTGGCCACTAATCGACTGGAAATTACCAGCGGCATCGCCACTGGCTTGATCGACGGGCTGGTTCAGGCTGAGCAGATGGAATTCCGCAATGAAGATGATCGCTATGCGATCAACCTGCTACGTATCTCTCCGCTAGTTTCCCCGGGCGCACGGCAGCGTGAGGCGCGCTTTGAATTTATCGATGCCCGGCCTGCGCCCGGTTCGCAAGGCACCGTTGCATGGACCGATCCACGCCCTGTGCTGCCGGCCGATTTCGTCGTCCTGCGCGGTGACCAACTCGGCGTGTTGACGGTCGATGCTGATCGGGTGGTTGGCAGCACGGCTGAGGTTCGTTTTCTTGCCTTGCCTAAAGCCGACGCGAGTCGTCCGGTGCCGGTGGATCTGGCACCTGACACGTTGCTGCTTGCCGAAGGTCGTCGGCGCGTCCAGCCCGGAGACACCGTAAGTATCGGCGCTGAGCGGCCCTGACATGGCGCTGGTTGTTGGGCTGATTATTGGGCTGACCATATGGCTGCAGTACGCATCGTTGAAGAGCGCATGGCTGAAGGGCGCATGATCAATGCTTGAGCGCATCTATTCCAATCATCCGCTGGCCAATGTGACCATGGCGGTGGTGCTGGTTATGGGTCTGGCCTCGTTCATGCTGATGCCGCGCGAGCGCGACCCGGAGATCAATTTCAACTGGATCAACATGACCACGATCCTGCCTGGTGCCTCAGCTGAGGACGTAGAGCGCCTGATTACCGACCCGCTGGAAGAGGCCATCGGGCGCTTGCGCGACGTGCGCTTCGTGGTCTCGTCGAGTCGCGAGAACGCCTCCAATATCCTGATCCGATTCCAGGAATTGTCCGAGCGCGAGTTCGAACGCCGCGTGGCCGATTTACGCCGAGAAGTGCAGGCGATCGTCAACGATGAGCTGCCGCCAGAAGCACGTGACCCCAACATTATCGAGGTGACCTCGTCGAATGGTTTTCCAACCGCAATTGTTCTGGTCGTCGGACAGGCCCAGGACGACGAGCTGCGCCAGCTGGCGCGTCGAACTCGCCAGGACATCGAGCGCCTGCCCGCTTCGGACTCGATACTTGCTCAAGGCCTGGATGATCCCGAGCTGCAGGTCTTGTTCGATCCCGCAGCGCTGGCCAATCGAGGCCTGAACGCGACCGACTTAGCCGATGCCGGCGCGGCTAATTATCAGGATGTCTTTGCCGGTCGTCTGCGCACGACCAACGGCCAATGGCTGGTTCGATCGGAAGGGCGATTTATCGATCCTGAACAATTAGCCGATTTGAACCTGACCGCACCCGACGGTGGCGTGGTCGGTTTCGATGAAGTCGCTCGACTCAAAATTGGCACCAGCATTCCCGAAGAGCGAGTGACGTGGCAAGGCCAGCCGGCGATCATGCTTTCGATCAATAAGCGAGCCGGCGCCAACACGTTGGAGCTGATCGAGGATATCAATGGCTACATAAATCGCGTCAATCCGTCCTTGGCGGAGACCGGCAAGCAGTTGATTTTGGCCGACGATCAGACGATTGCCACTCGCGAAGCCATTGATGTCATGCGCAACAACGCCGTGGTTGGCTTGCTGTTGGTTTTAGTTGTGTGCTGGTTGTTTTTGGCCACCCGTGTGGCGTTGCTGGTAGCCGGCGGCTTGCTGGTGTCGGTGGCTGGTACCTTCGCCGTATTGGCGGCGTTCGGGTTCACGCTGAATATCACCGTACTGTTGGGTGTCGTGATTGTGCTCGGGATGCTGGTCGATGTCTCCGTCGTCATGATTGAAGCGCTGGTCTATCGCCTGCGCCAGGGTGAGGCGGCCATGGAGGCGGCCATCAGCGCGCTGCGCGAGGTCGGCGTGCCGCTGACCGCCTCAGTGTTCACCACAATCGCTGCGTTCCTGCCGCTGATGCTGCTGCCCGGCATTGTCGGAAAGTTCATGTTCGTGGTGCCGTTCGTTGTCACCGTGGGCTTGCTGATTTCTCTGATCCAGGCGTTCTGGATTTTGCCCACCCAGATGGTCCACAGCCAGTCCCGTCCGATTGCCGATGACCCAAAACACTGGCGAGTGCGCTTTAATCGCGGCGTTCGTCGAGGCTATGTGCGCTCCCTGGTGCACGTGCTGCGCTACCCGCTTTGGTATCTTGGAGGGGCTGCGCTGTTTTTTGTGGTTGCACTGGGTGCGGTCGCGACCGGCCAGGTTCGCACCGACTTCTTTGCGCAAGATCCAATCCGCTTGTTCTACGTCCAGGTCGATATGCCGGGCAACGTCGCTTTGGAAGACACGCTGGCAGAAGTTCAACGGGTCGAGGCGCGTGTCCGTGAGCGGCTGGAAGCGGGCGAGGCGCGTTCACTGGTCAGCTTGGCTGGCGTTCAGTTCACCGATATTGAACCGCTGTTTGGTGATCAGTTTGGGCAGGTCCTGGTATCACTAAACTCGGCCAAGGAGGGTCGCACGGTCGATGCAGTGATCGATGGCATGCGCGAGCATGTGACCAGCATGCCGACCGAGGGCTCGATTTCGTTTTTAAAACTTGCCGGTGGCCCACCGACCCAGCTGCCCGTCAACGTCAAAGTTCGTGCCGATGATTTCGATGAGCTTAACCGAGCCGTCGAGCGCGTGCGCGATCTGGTCGCCGGTATCGAAGGCACGCGCGATATCAGTGATGACCGCACACCAGGTCGATCAGAATTGGTTCTGACACCCGATCGCGAAGCGTTGGCCCGGCTGGGGCTACCACCGACTGTTCTTGCCCGACTGCTGCGTCTGCATGTAGACGGTGAAGTTGTTGGCTTTACTCGCGAGGCGGGTGATCGCTTTGAGCTCCGGGTTCGGGCTGATCGCGACGCGCTGAATGATCCGGCCAGCGTGCTCAACGATCCAGTGGTTCTGCCGACCGGGCAAAGCGTTCATCTGGGTGCGTTGGTCAGCGTGGAAACCGGTGTCGCACCGGGCAATATTCGCCACTGGAACCTGCGCCGAGCGGTCACGGTCGAGGCAGATATTGACGCCGAGCTGACCAATACGGTCGAAGTGAACCGCCTGATTCGAGAGGCCTGGGATGGCGTGCAGTCTGAATTTCCGGGCACCAATCTCGACTTTACCGGCGAGTTGGATGATATCGAAGAATCCTTAGACGCCATGGCGGTGCTTTTTTTGCTCGGCTTGGGTCTGATTTACCTTATTCTGGCGACTCAGTTCCAGAGTTATTTCCAGCCCATGCTGATTCTGATGACCGTGCCGATGGCCTTTACTGGCGTCGTGTTTGGGCTGGTGATTTCAGGTAACCCGTTAAGCCTGTACACGCTCTACGGCATCATCGCATTGGCAGGTATTGCGGTGAATGCCGCCATTGTGTTGATTGATGCAGCCAACCAGCGTCTGGCTGTCGGAATGCGTCCGCTGCACGCCACGATCTATGCCGCTCGTCGACGGGTGATCCCAATTTTTATGACCACTGCCACTACCATCGCGGGGCTAATGTCGTTGGCTGTGGGCCTGGGCGGACGTTCTTTGCTCTGGGGCCCGGTCGCTATAACGCTGGTTTGGGGCTTGACCGTCTCGGCCTTGTTGACCCTGTTTGTAGTGCCCGTTCTGTATCGATTGTTTATGAGAAAATCTGCACGCGTACTTGCAAGCCCGGATTCACATGAGGTCGCCTCCAAATGAACGAACCACTCTGGCAACCGACTCCCGAACGCGAAGCGGCCACTCATCTGGCGCGTTTTATTCAGATTGTCGGGCAGCAGCTTGATCCCTCCGTTTGCGACTGGGATTCGCTCTATCAGTTTTCCATTGATCAGCCTGAGGCCTTCTGGAAAGCGGTCTGGGAGTTCGGTTCAGTTACAGCTGAAATTCGCGGCGAGCGCTTTGTCGAAAACTGGCCCGACATGCCCGGGACACGCTTCTTCCCGGATGCGCGGCTTAATTTCGCGGAGAATTTGTTACAGCATCGCGATGGACGCACCGCGCTGATCTTTGCCGGCGAAACCGGCCCGCGTCGCGAGCTGAGCTATCTTGACCTGTACCGCGAAGTGGCGAGCCTTGCCTCATCAATGCGCGCGCTGGGCGTGCAGGCCGGGGATCGCGTTGCCGGCTATCTGCCCAACCTGCCCGAAACCGTGATCGCGATGCTGGCGACCAATTCCATCGGCGCGGTCTGGTCATCCTGTTCGCCGGATTTTGGTGTTCAGGGCGTCCTCGATCGCTTCGGCCAGATCGAGCCCAAAGTGTTGTTCTGCGCCGCTGCCTATCAATACAACGGCAAAACCTTCGACTGCCTGGGCCGAATTCGTGAGCTTGCTGAGCAGATGCCCTCCATCGAACAAATTGTGGTGACGCCCTACGTGGCGGAGTCGGTCAATCTGGAGGGCTTGGCCACGGCAGTGCTCTGGGACGATTTTTGCGATGACACCGCTACCGAAATCGAGTTTGCCCAGCTACCATTCGATCACCCGCTCTACATTCTGTATTCCTCAGGCACGACGGGCGTGCCAAAGTGCATCGTGCACGGGCAGGGCGGCACGCTGCTCCAGCATCTGAAAGAGCTCATGCTTCATACCGACCTGCATCGTGATGATCGCCTGTTCTATTTCACGACCTGCGGCTGGATGATGTGGAACTGGCTGGTGTCTGGCCTGGCGATCGGACCCACCGTCGTTTTGTTCGACGGGTCTCCGTTCTACGATGACGGCCAGGTGCTTTGGGATTTGGCCGAGGAATTGAAGATCAGCATCTTCGGCACCAGCGCCAAGTGGATCGCGGCCTGCGATAAGGCCGGTATCAAACCGCGCAAGACGCATAAACTCGATGCGCTCAAAGCGATTCTTTCGACCGGCTCGCCGCTGCTGCCGGAATCGTTCGACTACGTCTATCGTGACGTCAAGTCGGATGTCCAGCTCAGCTCAATTTCCGGCGGCACCGATATTGTTTCCTGCTTCGCGCTAGGCAACCCGCTGCTGCCGGTCTACAAGGGCGAGCTACAGTGCCGTGGACTGGGATTGAAAGTTGAAATCAGGAACGACGAGGGCGACGTCGTAGTCGATCAAACCGGCGAGCTGACCTGCTCGCAGCCGTTTCCCTGCATGCCGGTGGCGTTCTGGAATGATAAGGATGGCAGCCGCTATCGGGCCGCGTATTTTGAAACCCATCGAGGCATATGGAGTCACGGTGACTACGCGCGCTTGACGCCCACAGGGGGTGTTGTGATCTACGGCCGTTCAGATGCCACCCTGAACCCGGGAGGCGTGCGTATCGGCACGGCAGAGATTTACCGTCAGGTCGAAAAACTGAATGAAGTGGTTGAATCAATCTGCGTCGGCCAGGACATTGGCGGCGATGTTCGCGTCGTACTGTTCGTGCGCCTGCGCAACGGCATCGAGCTGGATGATGCCTTGCGTGACAAAATTCGCAGCACCGTCCGGGCCAATGCCACCCCACGCCATGTGCCAGCGGTGATCCTGGCCGTGCCCGATATTCCACGCACCGTATCAGGCAAGATCACCGAGCTTGCCGTGCGGGACGTAATCCATGGGCGTGAAGTCAAAAACACGTCTGCGCTGGCAAATCCAGACGCGCTTGAATATTTCAGAGATCTAAAACAACTCCGCCTGGATTGATGTCTTTAACTCCTGAGTTATCAACTAACAATCTAGAAGCGAAGGCACCCAGAGACTTCCTTAAGCCGTCATACCCTGAACGTGTTGACTCAGGCGCGACTTGTGCCGAGCTGCCTTGTTGGCGTGCATAATGCCTTTCGAGACTGAGCGATCAATCGCGGGGACGGCGATTTTGTAAGCCGCTTCTGCTTGGCTTTTGTCGCCGGATTCGATGGCGTTAACAACAGCCTTGATTTTGGTGCGAACATGGGAGCGTAGCGACGCGTTGTGCTGACGATGTTTTTCGCCTTGGCGAGCCCGTTTGCGGGCAGATACGCTATTGGCCATGAAATACTCCTAAATTGATTCTGGTGTGAAAAAGGTAGCCGATAATTGTCCTCTGAATTCTGAGCTGAGTCAAGCTGCTCGCAACATGGTTGAGCGAGTGCCAACGTGAGTTTGATTCGCTCAGTATTCAGCTTTGGCTCAATGACCCTGGTCTCTCGCATTCTGGGGCTAGTGCGCGATATCGTGATTGCGCGCTGGTTCGGTGCCAATGCGGTCACGGATGCCTTTTTTGCGGTCTTCAAAATTCCGAATTTCCTGCGTCGATTGTTTGCCGAAGGCTCGTTCTCGCTCGCCTTCGTGCCGGTGCTGTCGGAATACAAAGTCAAGGGCGATCATGAAGCGCTTCGATCGCTGATTGATGCCACAACCGGGGTGTTGCTGGCCGTTCTGCTGATGATCACCGCCCTGGGTGTGTTGGCGGCCCCGTGGGTGATTGGGATTGTTATGCCGGGCTTTCGCGATGATCCAGCTCAGTTTGCGCTGGCCGTGGATCTGTTCCGTGTCATTTTTCCCTACCTGTTGTTTATCTCCCTGACCGCGCTGGCCGGCGGCATCTTGAACACGCTGGGCCGGTTTGCCATGCCGGCGCTGACGCCTGCCCTGTTGAACGTTTCATTGATTGTTGCCGCCGTGGCCTTCAGCAGTCGCTTCGACGTGCCAATCATGGCGCTGGCCTGGGGGGTGTTCGCGGCTGGCGTGCTGCAATTCGGATTTTTACTGCCGTCGCTGGCACGTCATGGTGTATTGCCCAGGCCACGGCCAAACCTGCAGCACCCCGGCGTTCGGAAAATTCTTAAACTCATGCTGCCGACCCTGTTTGGTTCTTCGGTCGCTCAGATTAACCTGCTGTTTGATGTGCTGATTGCTTCTTTGCTGTTTACCGGATCGATCAGCTGGCTGTACTACGCGGATCGGATGATGGAATTTCCACTCGGGCTGTTCGGCGTCGCCCTTTCGACCGTGATTTTGCCAGCGCTGTCCGGGCTGCATGCCGATCGCCAGCCTGAACAGTTTCGCAACACGCTGGACTGGGCACTACTGCTGGGCGTGGTTGTGGGTATTCCCGCATCGGTCGGGCTGGCGTTGCTGGCTGAACCGGTCATCATCGCCTTGTTTCAGTACGGCGCGTTTGATCCAGATAGCGTGCGCATGGCCGCGCTGGCCCTGATGGTGTATTGCGCCGGCTTGCCGGCCTTTATGGGCGTAAAAATTCTGGCCCCCGGCTATTTCTCGCGCCAGGACACGGCCACGCCGGTCAAGATTGCGATTACTGCGCTGGCGGTCAATAT
>JGI12109J20283_10938307_pt1 | contig 13223 bp, 10 predicted proteins | sample ElkSlonscriptome_12_FD_20283 | JGI IMG/M metagenome (IMG submission 20283) | reverse complement strand
GAAAGGGGAAGGTTTCAATTGGAGGTCTCCGAAGGTGATAGCTTGTCTTTTAGCTGCGTAGGTTTTGAGGACCTTAAAATGGCAGTGAGCGATCTTGATTCAGTGGTGCGTTTGCAAGCCTCTGCCTATAGCGTACCTGTGGTACAGATCTTTCCCAGTAAAAGCAAAACTAACCGATTGGGAAAGTTGAATCGATCACTATTCTACGCTACGCATACCAATTTGGGCGCCACGCGTTTGAAGAAGGCCAGGTTCATTCCCTACGACGAAAAATGTGATGTTACTCCCTTTATCAAGCGTATTCGCTTTGCGACTAAATCGAAAGTACAGGATGCCCTGATCTCGGTTTCACTCTGGCAGGCAGGACCGAATGGGAAGCCGGATACTCCCATTCATCCTGAGCAATTCATTGTGCACTGCGGCAAAGGCTTATCGTTTAATGAATTGAATCTGGACAGTCTTACGCTCATCTTTCCAAGAAGGGGTCTATTTGTGGTCTTTGAATGGCTCAATCTACCGCAAAACATGGTCAGTTACGAAAAGAAAGAATTTCAGAACCCAGTTACTGAGATCTGTCCGGCTTTGGTGATGGAATCCAGCCCATCTGAAGAAGCAGTTTGGATCTTCGGAAGAGATGGTTGGGTGCCCTTTAATTTTGATGATTTCAGGCAGGTTCAGCTCGAGGTGGTGCTAGAAAACTAAAACTAGCTAGGATCAATAAACCCTTTTCAAAGTTTGATTTAGCCTTTGGTCCAGTCTGCGTTCAGTCAGGAGGGTTGAACTAAAATAACGCCGCCCTTGTGTCTTCGATTTATTTTAATATCATTAAAAAATTAATGATAAAGACTAAAAATATAACCTAAATAGTTATTTTTGAAAATAAAAGTATGAGATACGTAAAGCATTTCTTAGCCACTATGGGCATTGCCGTAACCGCTATCTTAGTATCTCCTCTCACATCCGAAAGTGAGTGGAGTACTGCAATTTACGCGGCGTTGATCGTAATTTTTTTTTCCTTATTTCTTTTCAACTTCTTCGCAAGTAGCCGGCTGCGCTTTAAACCTTATTTTACCAGTCGCTTCAACCTCTTCGCGGCGAAGTCGTCAAGATCCTTTCATACAGAAATTAGCAAAGAAGATATTCTTGACAAGCTATTGGAAGTGTTGAAGGAAAACAACTGGACCTTGCAAGAGATCGATCGTGAGTCGGGTGAAATTCTAGCAAGCACTGGAATGACCTTCCGATCCTGGGGCGAAAATATCTACCTTGACGTAAGTGAAGAAGAGGGTAAAAATTTGGTCGAGATTCAATCTGTAGCGCTTTTCCAAATGTATATGTGGGGCAAAAATGAAGATAATCTAGACCAGTTTTATCAGAAGTTTGAAGAATCCTTGATTGTTTGAGCGATGGGAATTGTAGTTAACTTAGATGTAGAGCTGGCCAAGAAAAAGATGAAGCTCAATACACTTTCAGAATTGGTGGGAATCTCTGTAGTAAACTTGTCGATTTTGAAGTCCGGTAAAGCAAAAGCCATCCGTTTTTCTACCCTCAATTCAATTTGTGAGGCCTTGGGCTGTCAGCCCGGTGATATTCTTGAGTATGCGGAGGAAGAACCCTAAAACCCTAATGTCTGAACGGCTACGGCTTAATTTAGCCAAACTTTTGGTACAGGCGAGATCTTAAAAAGCGTTCAAGTCCATCTGCAAATGAAACTAAGCCTCATTTTTCATTTCTTTCCAAGTCCAGTGGTATTTGGGCTCAACTCCCTCGAAATTATGGCTTAGAAAGCCTTTGACCATTTTCACAAAGTCGTCTTCCTTTATCGAAGAAACGTAGATCTCTCGTTCAAAAGGGTGTGCATAGCGTTCTGCTTTGTGCAGTTTTTTGTGTTCTAATCTCAGAATCGGACCGGTATCGGTGATCCGATCCACTTCCCATACCTGTTCACTTTGCTCGACTTGATTCAGTTGCTGAGCCAAGGGCCTGAGGTCGATCCGCGGCAAGGTGGGTCTGGAGGCGAGGTCGATCCAGCTGGTGTATTTTAATTCCAATTCATATCGCTGATCGGGATAGATGCTCAATAAAATGTCATAGCCGCTACTTTTTGAAAATAGCGCGTAGTAATGAAGGGGCGCATCCGCTTTCCTGAGCATAAGACCCAATTGATCAAATCTTTCTTCCGACCGAAGCTTTTTTAGATCAGCACGTACTCGCTGAAATTCATTATTCCATTCGCTGCGATAGTATTCGATGTCTTGGATCACTTTGGGAAAGATCTTCAGGAAGTAGTCGAATTTCGGCACGCAACTTTCGATCTCGTCCTTTTCTTCAAAAGGGCGATAGAATTTTTTCTTCTCCACTGCATTCATCCAACAGCAAAGCTGAAGTCCAAGATCTCCTCCTGACGCCATGGGATCATACTCTCGAAAATCTCCGATTCTGGCCATTTCGATCAACGCATTCTTGTAGTTTAAGGCCAATTTCGGGTAGAATAGGGCGAAAACACCCACAAATCCGTCAATGTCGAAATGAGTAGCCGTCACAAAAGGAGCATCCACCCCTTCGAAGTCTATTTCAACGGCATTGATGGCGATCTCTCCACTGGTATCCGCAGCGATCTCTCGATGAACATTAGCCCCTTTCCAATGCGAAAAAACCATTTTTTGCGGGTGAAGACCGTCTACCACAACGACCTCATGTCCATTTATTTGGTTAAAAGGAAGAAAAGTTTTTGTTGACTTCATGATGAACGGTCAAAAATAAGGCTCAGAACTTACTATTTTAGCAATCCATTATTCAAATTGTGTATCATGACGTATCGTTTCCGGATTTTTTTTCTTGCACTCATTTTCAGTATAAGTCAACTTCAGCTTCAAGCCAAAGAGGGGATGTGGTTGCCTTTGTTACTGAAAAGCATTCAGGGCGACATGCAATCGATGGGATTGAAACTTTCTGCAGAGGAGATTTACAGCATTAACCAGTCGAGTTTAAAAGATGCGGTGATCTCATTCGGAGGATTCTGCACCGGAGAGATCATTTCTGATCAAGGCTTGATCCTTACCAACCATCATTGTGGATACCGAAGTATCCAAAGTCATTCGTCTGTAGAGCAGGACTACCTGACTGATGGATATTGGGCAAATTCGCTTGATGATGAGCTTAACAATCCCGGTCTCACAGCCACTTTCATTGTGCGAATGGAAGATGTGACTGCAGCCGTGCTGCAGGACTTAGCCGGTCTTGTCGGAAAAGAACGGGATGAGATCATTCGGAATCGAATCGATTCGCTCACAGCTTTGGCCACAGAAGGAACCCACTACCAGGCATACATTCGTCCCTTTTACTATGGAAAGGAATATTACATGTTCGTTACTGAAGTCTTCAACGATGTGCGATTAGTTGGTGCTCCGCCCTCTGCGATCGGTAAGTTTGGTGGGGATACGGATAACTGGAGCTGGCCCCGGCATACGGGAGACTTTAGTCTTTTTAGAATTTATGCCGACAGCAATAATATGCCGGCAGAATATTCGGAGAATAATATACCTTATCAGCCTCGTCACCACCTACCTATTTCCACCAAAGGCATTCAAGAGGGAGATTTCACTATGGTTTTTGGCTTTCCAGGAACCACCGACGAGTATTTGACTGCAGATGCCATTAGATATATCAAGGAAGATCTTAATCCGGCTAGAATTGCCATTAGAGAAGCAGCTTTAGAAATCATGGATCAGCAAATGAAAGCTTCAGATAAGGTCAGAATTCAATATGCCTCAAAATATGCCAGTGCCAGCAATTACTGGAAGAAATGGATCGGCGAGAATCGCGGACTACAGGCCTCAAATGCCATTGGCAAGAAAGAAGCCGAAGAAGAAGCCTATCGCAAGGCAGTCGCCGGTCAGAAAGCATACGAAGGACTGCTCACCGCATTGGAAAAAGAACAATCGGCCATAGCGCCTTATACGATGGCAAGGAATTATTTCATCGAGATCCCTTATCGCAGAATGGAGATCATCAGTTTGGCAGCAAGAATGAGAAAGTGGTTCAAAGGCGATACCTTAAATGCCAATGATGAGGATAAGGAAAAGATGAAGAAACGCCTTACAGCCCATTTTAAAGATTATGATGCCACCACTGACAGTTTGATCGCTATTCAATTGCTTGGGATCTATCAGCGGGACATGAGAGGCGACTTCTTGCCTCCATTTCTGGCAGAGGCGCAAGAAGTAGAAGAGATCGTCAAATCCCTCTATGTCAATTCCACATTCAACGATCAAGATGCACTCATGCAATTGCTTGATGAAGGCAGTGATAAAAGGCTTTTAGACCTGAAAGAAGATCCTGCTTTCAAGTACATGGAGCAGTTTTACGATGTGTATTATGAGGCCATCAAACCTCGTTACGACAGTTTGAATGATCGCTTGGATTCACTTTACGGACTCTACGTTGAAGGAATGCGTAAGAATGTGGATGGGAGATATTATCCCAACGCCAATTCAACCTTACGTCTGGCTTATGGAAAAGTAGAAGACTATAAACCCCGAGATGGGGTGGAGTACGGCTTCTTTACCACTACCAATGGAATCCTGGAGAAGTATGATCCCAGTAACGTAGATTTTGATCTACCTGATCGCCTTGTAGAACTGATCCAGAATGGGGATTATGGCGACTATGCCGATGAAGATGGCAGTATGCGAGTCTGTTTCATCGCCTCCAATCATACAACCGGAGGGAACTCCGGTTCCCCGGTCATTAATGCCAAAGGCCAATTGATCGGTTTGAATTTCGATCGGAATTGGGAGGGCACCATGAGTGATATCAATTATGATGTGAATCTTTGTAGGAACATATCGGTAGATATCCGTTATGTCTTATGGGTGGTGGATAAATTCGCCGGAGCTCAAAGGTTGATCGATGAAATGGAATTGGTTTCGAAGTAGAGAAAATAGTAAAGAATAAAGACGGATATTGGGGAGAAATCAACTTTCTGTCTTTACGGTTAGAGCTAAAACAACCAATATAAAGAAGAAATTAAGATCAAAAAATTGAAATAGGGATTCAGGGCGCTGAATTTTGGACAATATATCAAATGGAAAACAAAAACGAAATCGTAAAAGACTGGTTGCCGCGTTACACGGGGACAGACCTGAGTGAATTTGGGGAGTATATTTTGCTCACGAACTTTGCCAACTATCTTAAGCTGTTCTCAAAGCAATTTGACGCCCCGATCAGGGGGGAAGGAAAGCCCATGCAATCNTGTTCTGCCAATGGCATTAGCATTATCAACTTTGGAATTGGCAGTGCAAATGCAGCCACCATCATGGATTTGCTTTCGGCTATTAGTCCCAAAGCGGTACTTTTTTTAGGTAAATGTGGTGGCTTAAAGAAAAAGACCCAGATCGGAGATATGATCTTGCCGATCGCGGCCATACGTGGAGACGGTACCAGCGATGATTACCTTCCTCCCGAGGTTCCTGCTTTGCCTTCTTTTCGATTGCAGCGTTCCGTTTCCTCAATGATCAAGAAGCATCAGCTCGATTATTGGACGGGAACAGTGTACACAACAAACCGGCGGGTATGGGAGCACGATCAGGAATTCAAAGATTATCTGAGGGAGATCCGAGCCATGGCCATCGATATGGAAACAGCCACAATTTTTTCTGTGGGTTTCATCAATGAGATCCCTCACGGCGCCTTGCTATTGGTATCGGATAATCCGATGATTCCGGAAGGGGTGAAGACCTCAGAAAGCGACAATCAGGTGACCAGTAATTTCGTAAACCACCACCTTGACATTGGCATTGATGCATTAATGGAATTGAAAGATTCCGGTGAGTCGGTCAAGCACTTGCGATTTGATTCAGATTAGGGAGCATTGCTGGATTTGCAATTCAGCAATGTAGAGCCTAGAGTCTAGAACCTAGAGTCTAGACAGATCTGGAATCAGAAAACCTTTGATATTATCTATGAAATATCGCACGGACAGCATGTTCGCGCTAGCCTACTAAATTATAATTTTAATTTCGGCCAAAAAAAAGGCCCTTCAGAATTCCTAAAGGGCCTTTTAAGATTATAAATCCTAAGTCTAGATTCTAGACTCTAGATTCTTGTGTCTTATTTTACAATCGTCATCTCATCGATCAAATGAGAAGCACCGGCAAACTTGTCGATAATGAACAGGGTATAACGGATATCCACCCCAATGGTGCGTTGCAAGTCGGTTTCAAAAGCGATGTCGCCGCTCATGGCCTCCCAGTTACCGTCAAAAGCCGTCCCGATCAATTCGCCTTTGCCGTTGATCATCGGACTACCCGAATTACCCCCTGTAATGTCGTTATTGGTGATAAAGTTTACCACCAATTCTCCGTCTTCACTCGCATACTGTCCAAAGTCCTTCTCTAAGATGAGGTCTTTCAACTTTCCAGGAACGATGAATTCGTGATTGGTAGGATCTTCTTTTTCCAGAATACCTTGTGCCGTGGTGTAGTAATCATATTTTACGGCATCTCTGGGCACGTAATCACCTACCGAGCCATAAGTCATTCTCATGGTAGAATTTGCATCCGGTGCATAATTCTTATCTGCATTCATGGCCATTAATCCTTTTACGAACAAACGCTCAGACCTTACCAGACCTTCTGTTTCCTGTTTGATCATTGGTGAGATGTTGTCGTAGTAATCAGTGAGTACGGCATCCTGAATGATCCAGATGGGGTCCTTGGCAATGGCCTTAGCAGAAGGCTTGTCTAAAAACGCCTTGGTAGACAAAGGGTCTGCGAAAATGGTAGATTCATAATACTTATTGGCCATCTTTTCAAAGTCGCCCTTGTATTTTGCAAAGATCTCTACCACTGACTCCGGTTGCATATCTTTAGCGATGTCTTCGCTAAAGGTCTTCATCATCGCTGCAAAAACCTGCTGATCGATCCGCTTATTGTAATCTTTATAATGCGCCTCCATATTGGCCACTAAACCTTCAATTACCTTATCAATCGCTTCTTGATCTTTTTCTTCAGCCTCTAACAGGCCTTTCAACTTGGTAAATTGTCTCGAATACGCAATCGCCTCGGTTCTGAAAATGGCCTCACCCAGGTAAATTCGATAGCGATTTACCTCTTTTAAGTTTTCAAAACCCTTATCGAAACCTTCTAAGACCCCCGCATATAGGGATTTTCGCTTCTCGTCTTGGTTGATCCATTCCTGAAGGGCGTCTTCTTGAGCCTTCTTTTTATCGTAAACCTTTAAACGCTTCAAACCGGCACTCTGGCCTTTGAAGTATTTCCAATAATTGGAAATGGACGCATGCTTCGACGCGTAAGCAATACGTGTGGCCTCATCTTTTGCCATCTCTTCTTCGTAGATGTCAAGTACCGCCCTTCTCAATTTTACGTAAGTAGGTTGCCTGGTTTCTAGTTCGTAGTTGATTCCAGCTGATGTCAGAAAGCGATCAGTACTCCCCGGGAAACCAAAGATCATGGAAAAATCACCTTGGTTGACCCCTTTCAGAGAAACCGGTAAGTGGTGTTTTGGCTTATAAGGGACATTGTCTTCTGAATACTCTGCCGGTTCGTTGTTTTCGTTGGCATAAACCCTAAATAGGGTAAAATCGCCCGTGTGCCTTGGCCACATCCAATTATCGGTATCTCCCCCAAATTTTCCAATCGAGGAAGGAGGGGCGCCTACTAGTCGCACATCCTGAAAAGTTTCGTAGACGAAGAGGAAGAATTGATTACCGTTGAAGAAGCTTCTCACATTTACTTCGTAATTGGATTCTCCTTTAGCCTCTGCTTCCAACGAATCAGAAATGGATTTGATGGCCTTATTTCGTGCCTCCAAACTCATTGATTCATTCAGTTCGGCATTCACCTTTTCTGTAACATCTTCCATTCGAACTAAGAACGAGACAGAAAAACCTGCCGGCAGCTCATCTTCCTTTTTCATGGCCCAAAAGCCATCGTCCAAGTAGTTATTTTCTTCCGAACTGAATTTTTGAATAACGCCGAAACCACAATGATGATTCGTTAACATCAGTCCCTGATCGGAGATCATCTCTCCCGTACAGAATCCCCTTCCAAGCCTTACGATGGCGTCTTTAAGGCTTGAGTTATTGACCGAATATATTTCTTCCGGCTTAAGTTCTAAGCCTTCTTTTTTCATGTCTGCATAGTTCAATCGCTTGATAAATAGCGGTAACCACATTCCTTCATCTGCGCTCAATTTGATCGGCGCAAACACGAGCATTAAACCAGCAATATATAGTGCAATTTTTTTCATTTTTAAATTTTACAGTTAAACGAAGCCAAAAATAGGCTTTAAAGTATTCTTATTAAAACGTTAGCGTTTAAGCGGTAGATAAGCCTTAGGGCAGGCTAATACACTTTATCACCCGATTGTAACCAAATTCCCCACAATCGATTGTAAGCATGCACCTTTTGGGTGATTTTCCCTTCAGGGTCAACTACATCATTCCCTTGATTTACCCATTCGAAAATGCCACCGTAAAGATTATATACGCTTTCGAATCCCTCTTTCTGAAGCCTTTCCACGATCTTCTCTGAACGATAGCCCACTGAGCAGTAGATGATCAATGGGCGTGATTTATCGATATCGTTAAGCTTTACTAGCTTAGGATCTTCGTAGCCTATCCAAATGGCATCACGCAGATGACTAACGTTAAACTCGTTCAAGGCTCTGCTATCCACGTAGACGGCTCTTTTCATCGCTTTTGCCTCGTCTACCGTAATTTCGTTCACCTCATGCGACAGCATGCTAGACAACATCAACTCATAGGCTTGATTATCGACTCTCTGTGCCACGGCTTTCGTGTTGATTAAGCATAATAGGATAAAAAGTACTTTATTCCACATAGTGATCGACTTCCAAGGTCCAGTCGTAAGGGAGATATTCAATACGCGCATCAGATTTTTCGGCTAGGATGCCATAACGAATCAAGGTTTTTCTCACTCCGGAAATGCCTCCAAAGTCTCCTCTAAACCAAGAAAATAGCACAGTTGTTTCCACTAGATTGCTTTCTTTTTTGAATTGCGAAACGGATTGGAGGAAACTTTTAGCCAGTCGATCTACCTTATGATCAAAGTTATCCGCAGAAAGTATGCCAACAGGAGGGCATGAAGCAGCTCCACAGTTCAACACAAAATGAATGCGTTCATCGATCTGTGATACCCTCAACTTCAGTTCGATATCCGGAGGAAAAGGGTTTTTGAGGTAACCCAATGATAATTTCAAGGCAGATGCCCTCAGGATTCCATGTTCAATGTCGTCAAAACTCAAAAGTTCCCCTCCGATATTGATCCTGGGCTTTGAAAAAAAGGCAGACCGATCTTGATACAGCGCAGGATCATTTTTCAACTGATACTGAATAAAACCGTTGTAGGTATTGATCCAAAAGGCCTTTTTTTGGTTGGGATGGGCCAATGAAATAGATAGGCGATCCAGATCGATCCTGGCGTATTCGCTCAGCTGTGTTTCAACCGCAAGGCCTGCCTTGAGATTGCTTAGCAATTCGATTGATAATTCAACATAAGGCGTGTTTTCGCTATCGCTGCTCGAAGTTTGATCGCCCGGGGAACATGCATAAGCCAGAAAGGCAGTGGCGAAGAAGAGGATTAAGGAATAGGCAATTTTCATGGAGAAGTATGTTTCATTGGCTTGCAATGCGTTAATGTTGTCCCAAGCCAAAGGAAGCCCGAATTCTATAGATTTCTTTTAGGAGTCCTTGCAGTTCAAGATAATCTTTTTTTGCCTTTCTTAGTTTCATTAATCTTCTCGTACTTCTTAAATAATGAGTGCTTTCCCGGTACCATAAATAAAATCTCAGGAACATATAGGCCAACGGCATATATAAGATCCCGAGCCAATGAAATTGCGATAAAAGCATACTGATGGCAAGCTGAAAGAAAAGCCACAATAGCGAATTCAAGACGATCCTTACTGAGGCATAAAATTCGACCTCTTTCACTGTGTATTGGGTGATCAATTTTCCTACAAGAAGCGGCATTATGTTGATCAAAAGACTGAAGCCTGCCAAGGGCATCAATACGATCCAGATCAGCAAGCGCGAATAATCAAAACCCTGGTGCGACTTCAGTTTTCGATAATTCAATCGATATTGACTGAGAATTTCCTGGGCTCTTCTGCTGTCTTCTTTCAATCTGCTAGCCTGAATGGGATGAAGCTCCTGCATCTTTTTGATGGTCTTCGCGATCAAGATCTTCCGAGAAAGCGAGTTTTCTCTATAACTACTATCCATCTCACTTAAAGTATGAAACTCTGTTTCTTCCTCATCTTCTACTTGGATAATGTGAGCTGCCAATTCTTGATAAATGTGATCATTCAAGCTAATGATCGCCTTGTGAGGGTGGTTGAATTCATTTAGCCAGGCTGAGTTAACTTCCACGGTGTCTCCGGAGGCAACTAGTACCTTACTTCTAAACTCTTTCGGTCGGTCGTAATTGATTCCAATGCTCGCCACCTTTAGTCGCGCGTTAGGTTTTGCCTGCAAGTGCTTCACAATGATCCTGCCCAGGCCTTTTTTCAAGGGTCTCAGCTTCATGTCCATCACGCTCACCCCTTCAACAAACACCAAGATCGCGCCACCATCAGCGAGTACAGCCGAACTTTCTTCAAAAGTGTGCTGGTTTTTATCCAGTTTATCTATTCCTTCCTGTTTGCGGTATATGGGGATCAGGTTCAGCTGACGGAGAATGTAATCTGACCAGCTTTTAGCAAATACGTCTGAGCGAGCCAAAAAGTGAAGTGGACGGTCGATCAAACAGGCAATGATAATGGCATCCAGGAAGGAGTTTGGATGATTGGCTGCAATCAGCAAGGGACCTTTCTTGGGAACCTTTTGCAGATCTGCCTTGATCTGCAAATAATGGGCAGACAAACTTCTTCTCATGATCCATTGTAAAACCTTATAGATCATGGCCATTGGTAATAATCAAAATCACTATCGTCAAAATTTACCAGTTCAATCTTATCTACCACAGCTTTGCTGTGATTCGGATTCCAAAAATAGACCGTTAGCTCGTCATTTTCTCTGGCATTTTCAGGAAGCTCATAAACCAGTACGGACCAATACCATTGATCAGCTTGTTGAAAAAGGTCTGTTGAAATTTGCCGTTGGCCAATGGATTTTCCTTCTCTGCTTGTTGCTGCTACCAAAGCAAGGCCACTTTCGGTTTTGCTTTTGAGTCGCGCTCTTACGGTCAACCACTTACTACCTTCCCGAAAGGCATGCTTGATCTTGCCACGGTAAGTGACGGGAAATTCCTCTGACTCATCGATATTGAAGATCTCTTTCTCACGGCCATTCAAACTGTCCTGATAGAAGTCGGCTTTCATTTCCCATCGATCCGCGTGAACGCTTCCAGATAAGGTGGAATAAAAAGTATAAGGGCGATCCTGGTCTGTTTGGCCGTCGTCTTCTTTCCCTAAGAGCCAGGCCGCAGAATTGTAGTAGCGATGATTTTCTAGAAGCTTAGGATAATGAATTCTGGCAAATTCATAAAGTTCTGGTGGTGGAGGAACGTTTCCAAATGCAATTCCCAAAGTTTCAGGTTCTTGTGAATAGACAGTTGAAATTGCTTCTGCTAGTCCTTCCCTACCATATATGGTAATTAAGTTTGCAGGCTCATCTGCCTTCATTTGCCTTAAATAATAGTTAAAATATGCAGCCTGGATGGCGCTATTGATGGTGAGCGACTCTTGAGGATCACGCTCCCATTCAATTAGTTTCTTTGAAACTCCTTCGAAATTGGCAAAAGGCTTCCTGCTCACTCTATTGTGTGGAAAGAAAAGGCTAGAAAAGGAAATGAGTAAAAGCAATGTACTGTAGATCAGTACTGTGCTTGCTTTGGCCTTATTTAAAAAAGAGAAAAAGAAGAGCAAGAGGTAGGGAAAAGAGAATAGCAAGAGCGAAAATTGAATAATCGGTTTCACCGCCAGTGAGTAGTAATAAATAACAAAAAAAGGGATAAAGAAGAAGAAAGTAAGGGCCCACCGGACGGTCATTTTTTTACTCGGCCTGTAAGATCGAATTGCAAGTAGGGGTGCTCCTATGATCAGTGCAATTAAAAGTGGTGAACCATTTAAGCTATACTCAAAGAATTTGAGCAGAAAGTCACCTTCAGGAGGGGACAGCCAACTTAATCCGCCTCTGGCGAACTGATCCAAGCTGATCCCAATATGGGGCAAGAACAATAGGGCAATCAATAGATTGGCTAGTAAGTATAGTTTTAGACGACTTCTATCCTTGTAGAGAAAGAGAAATCCGGCAAGGGCAAGACACAGACTACTTAAAGCCAATGCGTAGTGAGTGTATAAACTCAGCCCTCCAAAAAAGATGTAAAGCAAGGCGTCCTTTTTCTTCCCTTCATTAATAAAGCAAAGCCAGGTATATGAGAGTACAGACAAGACGAAAAATCCTAAGGCGTATGGCCTTGCAATCTGATGGTAAAGCAAGAAAATAAAACTAAATGAAAGGCTGATCAGGAAGGGTAGCGCAACTTTCGACCCAAAAACCTTGCGAGCAAAAGCGTAAAAAAAGTAAAGTCCAATTATCGATAGGATGACATAAGGCAGCCTAACCATCATAGGGGTATCGGGGAATAGTTTCAACCAGAAGTAAAGCAAGGTCTGGTTTAAGGCCGGATGGTTATCCGGTCGAACACCTAACTCAATCAAAGTGGAGAACTTATCATACTGAGCTCTTATTACTGAACTTAGTTCGTCATTGCTCAATGACCATTGGTTAAAATCAAGCAATCTTAATAATGCCGCTACCCCTAAGACAAAAAGGGCAATCGCATTTAACAATGAGTCGGATAGTTTAAGCCTAGTAGCCACTTCTTTGTCGGCTTATTTCACTCAATACAATGGCAGAAGATGCGGCTACGTTCAGTGACTCAGTTTTTCCGCTCATTGGAATGAGTGCCATTTCGTCAAGGTTTTTGACGATAGTGGAGTTGATGCCGTCTTTTTCAGAACCCATTACAATGGCCAAAGGAAGATCGTACTTGAGTTGGTAGATGTGTTTTTCTGCTTTTTCGCTGCAGCCAATCAGTTTTAAGCCGGATTGGTTCAGGGTTTTGCACACTTCTGCGAGGTCTCTTTCTCGCGACACAGAAATGTTCATCAAGGCTCCCGAAGAACGCTTGATCGCTTCATCGTTGATTTGGGCAGAGCCTTTAACCGGAATGATG
>JGI12109J20283_10667709_pt1 | contig 13224 bp, 11 predicted proteins | sample ElkSlonscriptome_12_FD_20283 | JGI IMG/M metagenome (IMG submission 20283) | reverse complement strand
CGATCATCAGCCCCGTGCTGCGTTCGTTGGGCAGATACATGGATGCGTTGATCACGGCCACCAGGTCGAAGTCGTCGGCCCAGCGATCTGCCGTCCGCGCCCCGCCGTGGGCGGCTGCCGTGAGCAGGACGAGCTCGAAGCGGGATGGATCGGCATGGACCAGCGTGACCGGATCCTGCCGCGCCGAGCTGTCGCCCTCGGGCCACCGGCGGACGATTTCCAGACCCGGCTCGAGCGTGACGAAAGGCGGCCGCGGCGGATCTGCGCGCGGTGCATCGCCACAGCCCGCGCACAGGATCGCCCCTCCGGCCAGCGCAAGGCGCCGAAGGCCCAGGAGACGGGACCGCTGAGGGATCGGGACCGCTCTCATCGCCCCACCTGGTCGAAGAAGATCGCGGCCGCTCCGGAAACCCTCCGGATCGGCAGAGAATCGATCGCGAGAAGCCGGCATCGTGCCCGCTCGACGCGCCGGGGTCAAGACCACCGGAATCGGACCGGACGGAGGGCCTGCTTCTGGCACTCCGAAGAGGGCCCACTCGACGACGGACGGAACATGGGTACACTCGGAGCGTGCAATCGACGGAAGTACCGATCCCTGATCCGGAGGCGTCGCCGTGAACCCGCCCTTCGCCCTGCTGCTCGGACGCGTGATGATCGCCGCGGCCTGGGCCGACGGAGAACTCGACGCCGACGAACGCGTCGCGCTCGAAGACCTGCTCTTCTCCATGCCCGACCTCGACGCCGACACCTGGCGCGCCCTGCGGGCCGAACTGGACCGCCCCTTCGACGCGACGCATCGGGCCACCCTCGTGGCCGACCTCGAGGCTGCCCTCGACGATGCCGACAACCGCGTGCGCGCACGGACCACCCTCGCAGACCTGATCGAGCGCGTCGGCCCCGATTCGGACGAGGGCCAGGCCCTGCGCGAGGCCCTCGACACCGTCGATGCCGCGAGTGAGGAAGCGGCTGAAACGGAACCGAACGGCGGTTGGATGGGGCGCTTCCGCCGGGCACTCGGGGGTTCGCTCGAACGCCACGCAGGCCAATTGATGCGGGCCCGGGAGCGTACCGTCGACCTGCAGACCGGGCTGAAGAAACGGCTCGAAGACCACTGGCCCGTCGACCAGGAACTCCCCGATGACGATACGCTCCGCCGTCTCGCGCTCGGCGCCGGGATCCTCGCCCATCTCGTGCGCCTGGACGACGTGGTCGAGGCAGGCGAACGCAAAGCGCTCGTCGACGGGCTGACCGAGCAATGGGGGCTCGACGCCGACACGTCGTCACTCGTAGCCGACCTGGCGCTCGACGAGACGGCCGGCGGCGTGGATCTGCACGTCCTGCTGCGTGACTTCGTCGAGATCACCGACGAGCCCGAGCGCCAACGCTTCCTCGCTGCGGTGTTCCGCGTGGCAGCAGGTGACGGACGCGCCACCTACGACGAGATCGAGGAGGTGCGCCGCATCGGCCGCGGGCTACTGCTCTCGCACCGACACTTCATTGCGGCCAAGATGACGTTGCCGGGCGGCCTTCGCGAAGCCTGACCGGATCAGGCCGCGTCGCGGTCGACCCAATACAGGTGCACGCTGAACAACGCGTCCGCATCGGTCCAGACGCGCTCGAGGCGGAATCCCGCACCCCTGGCCATCTCTGCGAAGCGGTCGACCGAGTACTTGTGCGAGTTCTCGGTGTGGATCGTCTCACCTTCGGTGAAGGTGTGCTCGCGTCCGGCCACCGAGACCGTCTGGTCGCGAAGCGACTGAAGGTGCATCTCGATGCGAGCTTCGTCCGGATTCCAGATCGCGCGATGGCGCCAGGCGTCCAGATCGAAGGTGCCTTCGAGTTCGCGGTTGATGCGCTCGAGCAGATTGAGATTGAAGGCCGCCGTCACGCCCTCGCTGTCGTCGTAGGCGCGTTCGAGGATCGAGGGGTCCTTCTCGAGATCGACACCGATCAACAGCCCGCCGTCTTCGCCCGCGTCGTCGGCCATCGTGCGCAGGAGTTCGCGTGCTTCGTGCCGCTCGAAATTGCCGATCGTCGATCCCGGGAAGAACACCACGCGGTGACCGGGTTTCTGCTCCGGATTCGGGATCGGAATCCGCTCGGTGAAGTCGGCACAGACGGGCAGGATCTCCAGCTCCGGATACTGGCTCTGCAGACGCGCGGCCGCATCGACGAGGTGATCGCGCGAAATGTCCACCGGCACGTATCCAGCCGCGTCGGGCAGGTTGTCGAGGAGCAGATGCGTCTTCGAACTGTTTCCGCTTCCGAACTCGATCACCAGAGGATCGTCTTGCAGGCTCTCGACGATGTCGTCCATGTTGGCGCGCAGGATTCCCACCTCGGTTCGCGTCGGGTAGTAGTCCTTCGCCTCGGTGATCCCATCGAAGAGCTGCGAGCCCTTGGCGTCGTAGAGGTATTTGCATGGCAGTGTACGCCGGGGCGCATCGAGACCGGCGCGGACTTCTTCGAGGAAGTCCCCCGTCGGTGGGTGCAGGTCGAGCAGGCGAGGTGCCGGTCGGCGTGCGGGCTGGGGGGCGGAATCCGGCATGTGAGTTTCCTCCGCGGCGTGATCCGTTCGGACCGAGACGGTTCGGGGGGGCCCGAGTACCATAGCGAGCCCATGGCAGCCCGACAACCGTAGGCCCCGATGAACCCGAGCGACCCCACCGACCGCATCGTTCGCACCGCGACCCTCGGTGCCGGACTCCTGATCGCGCACCAGGTGGGCGCGAAAACGGCTCGTGACGCGCTGTTCCTCGAGAGCTTCGACGTTTCTGCGCTGCCGATGACGCTGGTCGCGGCGGCCGTTCTCACTTTCTTCTGCGTGCTGGCCACCGGGCGACTGTTCGCTCGATTCGGGCCCGCTCGCGTTCTCCCGATCGCGCTCGTCGCATCGGCGATCGCCCAGGTCGGCTTCTGGATCGGCGCCGGCTTCGCGCCGAAGATCGCGGCCGCCGGCTATTTCCTCCTGGTGGCGGCGACCGGCGCGCTGCTCGTCTCGGGCTTCTGGTCCGTCGTCAACGAGTCCCTCGATCCCAACACCGCGCGACGACGCATGGGACGGATCGGAACCGGCGCCACGACCGGCGGGCTCGCGGGCGGTCTGTTGGCGCTCGGCGTGGGGCGCGTCGCGGGAAGCGAAGCCGTGCTGCTCTTGTTGGCCGGGCTGAGCATGATCGCGGCCGTCGCGGTGCGGCGTATCTCTCCCGCGGATCCAAAGACCGACGCGACGGCATCGGACGACGTGCGCGGTGGACTCCGTGTCCTGCGGACCCGTCCCTTCGTCCGGGACCTGGCGACGATGGTCGTCGTGATCACCCTCGGGGCGGCTTGCCTCGACTTCGTGTTCAAGGACTTCGCCCAGCGGCGCTTCGCGAACGGTGATGCAACGATCGACCTCGTCACCTTCTTCGGGCTCTTCCACACCTTCACGGCGCTGCTCACGTTGGTCCTGCAGTCGACGCTCGCGCGCCCGCTCCTCCAGTCGGCGGGACTGGTGCGCACGCTCGCAACCCTTCCCGCTGGACTCGCGTTCGGTGCGCTGGCCCTGATGGCCCTCCCTGTCTGGCCCGTGGCCGCGGGCGCGCGCCTGCTCGAAGGGGCTCTGCGGAGCTCGCTCTTCCGCTCGGCCTACGAACCGCTCTACACGCCGCTGGCACCGGCCGAGAAACGGGCTTCGAAGAGTGTGATCGACGTCGGGGGCGAACGCCTGGGCGACGCGCTGGGTGCCCTGCTCGTGCAAGGCGCGCTGATCGCGATTCCCGTAGCCCTCGCGGCGACGTGGTTGCCGGTCACCGTTCTCACGTTGGCCGCGCTCGCCGGTGCGATCGGCTTGTTCGTCGCGCGTCGACTGCATCGCGGCTACGTGGCCGCACTCGAGGAAAGCCTGGCTCGACGCCACGTGCACCTCGTACCCGAAGACGCCCTCGACACCACGACCCGCACCATGATCCTCCGGACCCGTCCCGCGGGTCTCGACGCGCCCGCCCCGGTTGCTTCGCCCGCCAAGTCCGGTATCGTCGATCCTCTGGTCCGCAGCGTGGAGGAACTGCGCGCGCGCGACCCCGCGCTCGTCACACGGACACTCGCCACGTCGACACCTCTCTCGAGTGAGCTCATCGGCCACGTGGTCCCACTCCTGGCCTGGGACGCGGTGGCGGAGAATGCGATCACGGCCCTGCGCAACACCGGGCCGCGGGCGATCGGTCCCCTGGTCTCCACCCTTCTCGACGAGGACGAGGACTTCAGCGTACGCCGTCGCACGCCCCGCGCGTTGCCGACGAGCGGAGACCCGCTCGTGATCGAGGCCCTGTTGCGCGGGCTCGAGATCGATCGCTTCGAGATCCGCTTCCAATGTGCTCGGGCTCTCGATCGGGTCTGCAGCGAAACGGGCGTCTCGGTACCGCGTGCACGGGTGATGGACTGCGTGCGTCGCGAAGTCGGCGTCACCCCGGCGATCTGGAGCGGGCACCGTCTCCTGGACGGTCGCAGCCCCGGCCCACTGTTCGCCGAATCGGTCGCCGCACGACGCTCCCCCGTCGGACTGCAACACGTCTTCGGCCTCCTGGGGCTCGTCCTTCCGTCCGATGCCGTGCGTCTTGCCTTCGAAGGGATTCTGACCGAAGACGCCACACTGCGTGGCACCGCGCTGGAATATCTCGAGAGCGTGCTTCCCGCGGACGTTCGCCGTGACCTGTGGCCGCACCTGGACGTCGAGATCACCCCGGCCCAGAAGAACGCGGCCCCGGTGGACACCGAGACCGCGTTGCAGAGTCTGATGATGACGCGTCGGGAGATCGAGGCCGCCCTGCGGTCGCGCGACGAAGACTGACCGGTCAGCCCTTGTGGTTGTGCCGGGTGATCATTCGCACGCCGACCACGATCAGCGCCACCGGCCACCAGTCGATCAGCCAGTCGAGGTCCCATTCGAAGCGCGTCACGCCCAACAGGAAGATGCCGATCGTGAGCAGGATGTAGCCCGAGAAGCGTGGACTGCGTCCCGACTCCTTGCCGAAGAAGGGAACGTCGAATTCCGGTGCCGGCTGTCCGAGCGCGATTGCACGGTTGACCGCGCGCGCGCTCCGGACCGCGTCGACGACGTTGTAGACGAGCAGGAAGGGCATCGTCACGCCGAACAACGGGTGCAGTTCCCGGAGCTCGTAGGAGTTCATCGCGAAAATCAGTGCGATGAAAGCACCCAGGAAGAAGAGTCCCCGCTGAAGGGCTCCCACGTAGAGGTGCCCCGCGCCGGGCAGGAAGGCCATCAGGCCCGCCAGGACCGCCGACTTCTCCTCGTCGGGCTTCGGAGCCTCCGCCTCGGGCGGCGCCGCGTCCGAAAAGCCCCGGGCCGATCCGGTCTCCCAGGAACGGCCACCGCCCTGCGAGCTCTCTTGCTTCCTGGTCTCGGCTCCCGACGATTCGTCGTGGGGAATGCCGCTGCTGATGTCGTCGTGTGTGCTCATGTCCGTTCTCCCGTCGCGATGACGATGCAGGCCGTCTTCGTCCCTCCACCCGTTTGCACGGCCGAGGGGTCCGCACAAGGACCCTCGACCTCCACTTCTGGCGTGCGTACGCCCGACCACAGACTCTGCAGACCACAGCCGACCTCGTCGGCTCCTCGGTGGACGCGCTCCGGATCACCGGTCAGGAAACCGGCTCCCGTCGTCGCGATGCCCTGGCCCAGGCGATCGAGATCGCGTACGAGCCGGGTCCCACGGATCTGGATCTCTCCGATCACGCGATCGGCCAGGGCCTCGTCCCCCGCGATCGACGCCCGGTCGCGCGACGTCGTCAGTGGGGACGCGCTCAGCCACGTCGACACCTGGGGGAAAGGCGACATCGGCGTCGCGGTCAGCAGCACGGCGATCACGGTGATCGCATAGGCGAACTCCTGCGCCGCGCGAGGCCGCTCCAACCACCGCTCCAGGCGATCCAGCCACCGGCGCCACGCGACGCGCGACAGCTTGGGGCGCGAGAGCGTGGCCATGATCACGTCCGACGCGAAGTCGGCGTCGGCCTCCACCGCGGCCAGTTGGGGCAACACGCGATCACAGCGAGCGAGCACCGCCACGAAACGAGCGCAGGGCTCGCATTCGTCGACGTGCGCGGTCATGGTCGCCGACCAGGGACCGCCCTCGGCGATTGCGTCCTGGACGCGCCCACAAGACCGTCCGGTCGTGCGAGCAAGGACCGGAAAGGCGATCGAGGGTTCTCCGTCGGCGAGCACGGAGGCCACCACCGACGCACATTCACCACAGTCTTCGAGGTGCTGCTCGATCTCGGCGCGTTCGGGCTCGGCAACGCCGCCGGCGAGGTAGGCGTCGAGCCGGTCGTGGAAACGGTCACAGGTCATCATGACGCTCCTCCCGGCTGCGGCCCCTCGAGCCGACGAACCTCTTCGTCTTCCAGTGCCATGACTTCGCGTGCCAGCTCGGCCCGGGCCCGGGCGGCCCGCGACTTGGCAGTCCCGCTCGGAATGCCCAGCAGATCCGCGACCTCGTTGAGGGCCATGCCCTGGACTTCGCGCAGGACCAGGATTTCACGGTGCAGGCTGCTGCAGCGATCGAGAGCACGGCGCAACATGCCGCGCTCGCTCGCGCGCTCGGTCCGCTCGGCTGGATCCGGATTGGGATCGGCGAGGGCGTGCATGTCCTCGGCCGGCACGTCCTGGGCCGGCGGGCGCGCTGCCCGGCGCCGCGTGTGGTCGATCGCGGTGGTGCGCGCGATCCGCAGGAGCCAGGGCACGAAGCGCTCCTCGTTCTCGAAGTTCGGCAGCGACCGGAAGACCCGGATGAAGACCTCCTGGGCCACGTCGCGGGCGTCCTCGCGCGAGCGCACGTAGTGGCTCACCAGACCGAGAACCCGGTTCTGGAAGCGGCGCACCAGCTCTTCCCAGGCGAGCTCGTCGCCCTCCCGGCAGCGCCGGACGAGCCGGGCGATCTCCTGCGTGTCTTGATCGTGGTTCTGCATGGCAGGAGAGAGGACGCAGGGCTCGTTCCCGAGGTTCCGTCCGGTTTCCCGATTCCGCGGCGCCTCAGCGCCAGGTTCATCAGTAGTTTTCGGGGAACAGCCGCCGCTCGACACCCTCGATCAGCGCATGCACGACCTTGATGTGGATCTCCTGGATCCGATCGGTCATCTGCGAGGGGACGACGATCGCGTGGTCGCACTTCGCGAGCGCCTCACCACCACTCTTGCCCAGCAAGCCGAAGCGGCGTAGTCCGATGCGTTGGGCCTCGTCGAGTGCGGCGAGGACGTTCGGACTGTTGCCCGAGGTCGTGAAGACGGCGAGGACGTCGCCCGCGCGGCCGTGGGCCTCGACACCGCGCGCGAAGACCTGATCGTAGCCGAAATCGTTGGCCACGCAGGTCAGGTAGCCAGGGTCACTCAAGGCGATCGCGTCGAGGCCGCGCCGGTTCTCCCGATAGCGGCCGCTCAGTTCCTCGGCCATGTGCATCGAGTCGCACATCGAACCGCCATTGCCGCACGTGATCACGCGACCGCCGGCGTTGAGGCACGTCGCAATCTCGTCGGCCATGGTGTCGACGTTCTTCAGGGCATCCGCGTCGTCGCGGAGCCACTCGACCAGGCGAACGGCCTCGTCGAGGGCCGCACGGAGGGGTTCGTTCATTCGACCTCGACCTCGGTCACGCGTTCGACGACCCGCGGCGGACTACTCCACCGTCCAGGTGTTGTTCCCCTGGATCAGCTTCTGGAGGTCGCCTTGGCCGCCGACCCGATCCTGGGCCTTCTTGCACTGCTCGAACATGAGATCCTCGTAGGTCGGCCGGTCCTCGTCGAGCAACACACCCATCGGCACCGGGAAGTCCGGATAGTCGAGGTTGCTGATCATGTAGGCCAGAGAACGATCGGTCGCATCGTGGACCAGGACGTCGTCCTTCGTCACGCCGTTCTCCCCGATCGTGACCACCTTCGGGTGTCGTCCCTCCATCACGATGCCCTTGTCGCCTTCCTTGCCGAAGACCATCGGTTTTCCCGGAACGAGGCGCAGGATGTTGTCGTCCCGGACGTCCTTCTTCGTGAAGTGATCGAAGGCGCCGTCGTTGAAGATGTTGCAGTTCTGGAAGACCTCAAGGAAGGAGATCCCCTTGTGCTTGGCCATCTCTTCGACCAGGGGCGGCAGGTTCTTGGTGTCGGTGTCGTAGGCGCGACCCACCCACGTGGCCTCGGCCGCGATCGCCGCGTGGGCCGGGTTGATCGGATGGTCGATGACACCGTCGGGCGTCGACTTGGTGACCTTGCCCTGCTCACTCGTCGGCGAGTACTGACCCTTCGTCAGACCGTAGATGCGGTTGTTGAAGAGGATCACGTTCAGGTCGAAGTTGCGGCGAAGCGTGTGCAGGAAGTGGTTGCCGCCGATCGACAAGCCGTCGCCGTCGCCGGTGATCACCCAGACGCTCAGATCCGGATTCGCCAGGCGCACGCCCGATGCCAGGGTCATGGCGCGCCCGTGGATCGAATGGAATCCGTAGGTCTCCATGTAGTACGGGAAACGGCTACTGCAGCCGATTCCCGAGATGAAGACGGTCTTCTCGCGCGGGATTCCCAGCTGGGGCAGCGTCTTCTGCACCTGAGCGAGGATCGAATAGTCACCGCATCCCGGGCACCAGCGCACTTCCTGGTCGCTCGTGAAGTCTTTCTTCGTGAGCTTCTCGGTGTTCTGCGTCGTCATGCTCGTGTCCTTCCCGGGCTCAGGCGGCCGTGGTCTTGCCGAGCAGTTCCTCGGCCTTCGCGGTGATCTCGGACAACTTGAAGGGCTGACCCATGACCTTGGGCATGCTGACCACCTCGCGCAGATAGTACGCACGGAGGAAGAAGGCCAGCTGTCCCATGTTCAGCTCGGGCACGAGGACCGTCTCGTAGCGATCCATCACGTCCTTCAGATCCTTGGGCAGCGGGAAGAGGTGACGGAGGTGGCAGTTGGCGATCGGTAGACCACGCTCGCGCATCTGTTCGCACGCGCCCGTGATGCTGCCGTACGTCGAGCCCCAGCCCAACACGAGGAGCGGTCCGCTGTCCGGCCCGACCACCGCGGTCTCGGGATAGTCCTGTGCAACACGATCGACCTTGGCCGCACGCGTCTTGACCATCTCGAAGTGGTTCTCGGGGACGTAGTTCACGTTGCCGGTCAGCGCGTCCTTCTCGAGACCACCGATGCGATGCATCAGTTCGGGCGTTCCCGGAACGGCCCAGCGACGACCCATCGTCTCTTCGTCGCGCTCGTAGGGATGGAAGGGCTTGCCGTCGAGGGTCTCCGGCGTCGTGAACTCGACCGGAATCTCCTCGATGTCGTCCAGATTCGGGATCTTCCAGGGCTCCGCCCCGTTGGCCACGTAACCGTCGCTCAGCATCATGACCGGCGTCATGTAGCGGAGAGCGATCCGCAGTGCCTCGACCGCCGTGTCGAAGCAGTCGGCCGGGCTCTGCGGAGCGATGACCGGCATCGGGCACTCGCCGTTGCGGCCGAGGATCGCCTGGAAGAGATCGGCCTGCTCGGTCTTGGTGGGCAGGCCCGTGCTCGGGCCGCCACGCTGGACGTTCACGATCAGCATCGGGAGTTCGGTCATGACCGCCAGGCCGAGAGCCTCAGACTTCAATGCCACGCCCGGTCCGCTCGTCCCGGTGACCGACACCGCACCCGCGAAGGCCGCACCGATGGTCGCGCCCATGGCAGCGATCTCGTCCTCCGCCTGGAAGGTGCGCACATTGAAGGCCTTCAGCCGCGACAACTCGTGAAGGATGTCGCTCGCCGGCGTGATCGGGTAGCTCGCATAGAAGAGTGGGAGGTTCGCTTTGTGGGCCGCGACTGCGCAGCCGTAGGCGGTCGCCAGGTTGCCGTTCACGCTCCGATAGGTCCCGGCAGGCAGCTTGGCCTTCTTGATCCGGTAGACCTCCTGGAAGGCCTCCAGCGTGTCGGCGAAGTTGTAGCCGGCCTTCAGAGCGAGCACGTTCGCCCGCACCAGATCGGGCGTCTTCCCGAACTTCGCCTCGATCCATTCGACGGTCGCGTCGATCGAACGCTCGTAGAGGAAGAAGAGCATGCCCAGGGCGAAGAAGTTCTTGCAGCGGCCCGCTGCCTTTTTGCCCAGCCCGACGTCCGATACGGCCTCGAGCGTCATGCTCGTCATCTTGACGTCGAACTTGCGGTAGTCGTCGAGCGTGTGGTCGTGGAGAGGGTTCTCCTCGTAGCCGGCCATCTTCAGATTCGCCGGCGTGAAGGCGTCCTCGTCGACGAACAACGTGCCGCCGGCCGGAAGATCCTTCAGGTTGGTCTTCAGCGCAGCCGGGTTCATTGCGACCAGAACATCGGGACGATCGCCCGGCGTGTGGATGTCGCGGGCGCTGAACTGAACCTGGAAACCGCTGACGCCGGGGAGCGAGCCCGCTGGGGCCCGGATCTCGGCCGGATAGTCGGGGAAGGTCGCTACATCGTTGCCGATCAGGGCGGCAGTGTCCGTGAAGCGCGTTCCGGTGAGCTGCATGCCGTCGCCGCTGTCTCCGGCGAAGCGAATGCAGACACTTTCGAGTTCCTGGACGACTCGTTCCGTCATGGTCCTCGGTCCTCTGGGTGGCCCGGGTGATGGGCGTTGTGCAGGGGGGAAACGAGACCGCGCGGCGGCGGGCTCGCCGGTAGACTAGGCGTGTGGCGTGCCGGAAACAACACGATCAGGCGGACTGAGTCCCGGATATCACACATGAGGTATCCACTGCTCCCCCACCATATACGACGACGGCCGGAGCGTGTGCCCCGGCCGTGCCGTGCCAGCTCGATGGAGCCGTGAATCGATTCTCAGCCGACGTGGAAGTCGTGTCCGCGGACGGTCTTGCGACCGTTCGCCGCGGCGCGCTTCGCCGCCTGATCGATGTAGTGGTAGACCAGCGCGTTCAGGCTGTCGAGCGCGTCGCCCGCGACGTTCAGACCGTGGCCCTTCAGAGCCGTCTTGGTCTTGCTGCCGACGAGCAGCATTTCCATCGCGGCCTTCTTCGGCGCGCGGCGCTTGGCAGCGGTCTTCTTCTTCTTCGCGGCGGTCTTCTTCTTCTTCGCGACCTTCTTGGCCATGGTGCCCTCCTTGGGCTCTTGTCATCGTCCTTGATCGGCCTCGGCGCCGGCCGGACGATCCGGCCCGTCACGCGCGGGGAGAAAGCGAACGTAGATCCTGGGTGGAGTCACGGGTGTCGGGGAAGACACCGCGCAAACCCGATCAGACGATCGCTGAGGGCGGATTTACGGGATTTCGAGTCCGCGCACAAGGGTTTTCCAGTACGGAAACGCATTTTTTCGGGCTCTAGACGGGAATTCCTGGCAGAATTCGACTTTCCCCACCTGCGCTCGCGACCTTTCACTCGATTCGCGAATCCTTCGAATTCAGCAATGAATCGGTGGATTCACGTGCGATCAGGAGATCTGCACCGTGACCGACACGCCCACGCTCGTCGTCTTCGACTGCGACGGAACCCTGGTCGACAGCCAAGGAGCAATCATCGCCACCGTGCAGCGAGCTTTCGTCGCCGAAGGCCTGCCGGCCCCCACGGACACGCAGATCCGCGAACGCGTCGGGCTGTCGTTGAGTGCCTTCGTCTCCGATCTCCTCGGTGGCCTCGAGCGCGATCGTGTCGAGGGGCTGATGAAGCGATATCGCGAACAGTATGTGATCGACCGCGACGCCCGCGGAGCCGATCCTTTGTTCCCCGGGATCCGCGAGCTCCTCGATGCGCTGATCGCTCGGGGCGTCATGCTCGGCGTGGCGACCGGGAAGTCCCGACGCGGCCTCGAATCGGTGATCGACGCGCACGACCTGCGCCGATACTTCGTGACCACCCAGTCCGCCGACGACGCGCCGAGCAAGCCCCACCCCGCCATGGTCGAGCAGGCGATGGCCGAGGCGGGAGCCGAGCCGGCCGCCACCGTCATGGTCGGCGATTCGATCTACGACATCGGTGCCGGCATCGGCGCCGGCGCGGGGACGATCGGGGTCGATTGGGGATCGCACGACGCGCGCGCTCTTCGCGACGCGGGAGCACGGGTCGTCGTGACCTCGGTGCCCGAACTCGCGCATGAACTGGGCATCGAATCGTGATCTGCGAGTGAGCCGACGGGCGGGAAGGGTTAGGCTGGACGCTTCGAGCGTTCGCCGACCCGACACCGACCAGGAGGCCTCCGTGTTCCGCCCGTTGCTGCTCGTACTCACTCTCGTCCTCATCGCGCCCGCTGCGCACGGCGACGACGCCTCGCGGCTACTCCGCCAACCGACACTGAGCGCGACGCACGTCGCTTTCACCCACGGCGCAGACCTGTGGATCGCGGCCCGCGAGGGAGGCCTCGCGCGGCGACTCACGTCGACCCCCGCGGTCGAGAGTCATCCCCATTTCTCCCCCGACGGTCGCTGGATCGCCTTCACGTCGGACCGCGGTGGGACCGATGCCGTCTACGTCGTGAGCGTCGACGGCGGCACCCCGCGCCGCCTGACCTGGCATCCCGCCGCGTCGTGGGCTCGCGGTTGGACCCGCAACGGTGAACGCGTGCTCTACATGTCGACGCGCGACACCGCGCCGCGTGCCTACGGTCGCCTGTGGACGGTGGACGTCGACGGCGGCCCGTCCAGCCCGCTTCCCGCGCCCTGGGCCTACGAGGGAAGCTACGACGCCACCGGCGAACGCATGGCGATCGATCGCATGACGCGCTGGGACTGGGAATGGCAGGACTATCGCGGCGGACAGAACACACCCCTGTTGATCATGGACCTCGAATCGCTCGACGAGACGAAGATCCCCAACCCCGAGCGCACGACCGACCGCCAGCCCGTCTGGTTCGGCGACACGATCTACTTCCGCAGTGATCGCGACGGCTCGATGGACGTGTGGGCCTACGACGTCCCCACCGCCGAATTGCGTCAGGTCACGCGCTTCCGGGGCAGCGACGTGAAGTGGCTGGCCGGTGGCGAACATGGCTTCGTGATCGAACGCGATGGCTATCTGCACCTTCTCGACGTGGAAAACGGCGAAACCGAACGACTCGACATCGTCGTGCGCGGCGACTTTCCGTGGGCGGAAGAGCGCTGGGAGGACGTCAGCGACGACGTCGACTGGGCCCGCATCTCCGCGACGGGCAAGCGCGTCGTCATGCAGGCCCGCGGTGAGGTCTTCACGGTGCCGGTCGAACACGGCGACGCCCGCAACCTCACCGAGAGCAGTGGCGCGCACGAC
>JGI12109J20283_10037858_pt1 | contig 13238 bp, 9 predicted proteins | sample ElkSlonscriptome_12_FD_20283 | JGI IMG/M metagenome (IMG submission 20283) | reverse complement strand
TCGTGTACGTGCCCTCACGGGTGGTTTTATGAATCGCCTGGGGGCAATCTTGCATCAATTGGGCATCCACCCGGATCTTATCACCATCCTGGGGTTGGGGGTGGTGCTGGTGGCGGCCATCTTAATCGCGGATGGTCAGCACCAACTGGCAGGCGTGATTTTGCTGCTGGGCCTGCCGCTGGATGCCGTTGATGGTGCGGTAGCGCGGGCGATGGGCCGTACAGACAGTTTCGGCGCAATGTTGGATTCATCGCTGGATCGCTATGCTGACGGTTTAATTTTTGCGGGTTTGAGTTATTATTTTGCAGTGCAGGATAACATGACCCTGATGGTCGTCGCACAGGCGGCGTTATTGGGTAGCTTTATGGTGAGTTACGCCCGTGCGCGTGCGGAAGGTCTCGGCGTAGATGTCAAAGTCGGCTGGTTCACCCGCATGGAGCGCGTTATCGTTATACTCGCCCTGCTGCTGGTCCCCCAACTGCTAGAAATTGGCGTTTGGGTGCTGGCAATCGGCACCAACCTGACGGGTATGCAACGCATCTGGTTTGTTTACAAAATGCTTGTTCAAGCGGATACACAAGAAAAAGAGGATAAAGAGGTTAACTGATGGATTTTCAACGCGAGTTTATTGAAATCGGACAAGTGCAGATCCGATACTATGGCATCATCATCGTGTTTGGCATGTTGGTCGCCACGATGGTTGCGGCGAACCTCGCCAAGCGCACCGGGCGCGACCCGGAACATGTTTACGGCGCACTCACCTGGGCGATTATCCCCGGTATTATCGGTGCTCGCCTGTGGTTTGTGCTGTTCCCACCGCAAATCCTGATTGATGCCGGACAAGATCGTGCCTTCTACCTGGAAAACTTTTTTGACCTGGATAGCGGGGCTATCGCTATCTGGAGCGGCGGTCTGAGCATCTTCGGGGCAGTGCTAGGCGGCCTGCTAGGGGCCTATATCTACCTGCGCCGTAACGATTTACCCGTCGCAGAATGGCTGGACCTGGGCGCGATTGTGCTGCCACTGGGTCAGGCGATTGGCCGCTGGGCGAATTACGTCAATCAAGAGCTGTTCGGCACACCCATCACTCAGGAATGGCTGCAATGGGCCGGGCTGGAGCTGTCACGCGAGATCCGCACTGGGGCTGGGTACGGCGGCATCCTGTATGAAGGCGCGGTTTTCCACCCCTTGTTTTTGTACGAGTCCATCTGGAGTATCGCGGCGTTTATCATCCTGTACTGGTTGTTCAACACCCACCGGGATAAGTTCCGCAACGGTGATTTCTTCCTGCTCTACGTGGCACAGTATTCGTTCATCCGTTTCATGCTGGAATTCATCCGCGTGGAAGTCACACTCATCCCCGAAACGGATATTAACCTGGCGCAAGCGGTGACCGCTGTCACGTTCGTACTCTCGATGGGGCTTTTCCTGGCTCGGCGTCCAGGCGCATCAAACGAAGACTACACCATCACACCGATGAAGCCGCCACAACAGGAAGACAAAGAGACCGCACAGGCCGCCACCTGAGCGCGACAAATATCTAGCACAGTGACAAAGTGACGTTACGCATTCTAACGAAAAAATTGTAGGGGAGCACACACAGGTGCTCCCCTACAGAGTGTGTATATTCTTCACCGGGTCTTTCTCCTACCTGGAGCGAAAGTCCTATCACAGAATCTTGAGGGTGAATTGGTAACACTTTTAGGGTATTTCGCAGCCAAATTGGTATAATACAGCACAATGTAAGTTATTGTCCGAGAAGTTCACATGCCTAAGAGTAAACACCAGAAACAGAAGAAACGGATGAAAAAGCGTCGTAAGGACAAAACCCGCAAGCAACAGGCGCAGTCCAACAATACGCTTAGCAATTCACGCAGTCTGATCAAACGTGCCCAGAAATATCCTATTCACAGTTGTTTGATCAATGGTGACTGGGCTGAAGATGCTAAGGGTTTAAATCGGATTGTTATCACCCGTCAACAACCTGATGGCCTGCTGGTTTTCGCCAGTTTTATGATTGATATGCTCTTGCTAGGCGTTAAAAACGCCTATTCAATGGCAAATGTTTCGTCTATGGAATTAAAAGATATGCTTGGGCATGTGTACCCTTTCATGACCGCAGAAGACTGTGATGTCGGGCTGGCCCATCAGATGATCTACCAATCCATTGACTACGCTGCAAAATATGAGATGAAACCACATAAAGACTTTCGGCTGGCACAGCAGGTCCTTGACCCACGCGGCACCTACCCGGAGACCCATGACTTGACGTTTGGCATGGATGGTAAACCCCTGTTTATCAGTGGGCCACACGATAACATAACTGTCATCCTAAGTAAGTTGGAGCGCACCGCTGGCCCTGGAAACTTCGATTACATTGCTGGATTATCAGGATTTAGCGAAGATGAATAGGGTCTATAATACAGCACGCGATAGGACGAGAAACTGACATAATCCAGGCCGGTTCGCTGGCCGTCGCCCGATCTTCGCCCTGTTTAATGGATACACGTCATGTCCTGAGTTTCAAAAACTCTGGGGCAACCTATTCATCCTTACCGTGAGGTTTTCCAGGCATTTTGCGGCGAATATGTTGTTCGTATAATCCCTGGGGGGAATGCAAAAATCAAAAACGCCTGCTTCAACACTGAGGCAGGCGTTTGTCCGTTTAGGTTGTCTATGCCGGTTGCTAATCCGGCTGTGCGCGGAAAATGCGCACGTAGCGGTTGGGGTCTTGCCCATAAGACCGGGATGCGAGTTGGGCCTGTCGCGCCATTTGATGCTGGCGGCGACGGATCACGTTATCCTGCGGGTCGAGATCAATGTGTGCTGCGCCCGCCCGGATTTGCATGATCGCCATCTCAACTTCCCGGAGGGCTTCCCCAAAAGGGTCAAGCGGGTCAACCTCCAGGCTGAAGACATCAATCAGGAAGTTTTCCATCTGGCTGACCGTATTGGCCCGCAGCACGTAGATCGACATGCCGCGCCGTTCCGCATCAACGATTAGTTTGGGCCGCCGTCGATAGTAGTTCTTCAACGTGACCACAGCATCGGCCCCGCCCAGGTCATCCGCGATGGAGAGCGGCACATGCAAGCGGCGTGCGGCTTGTTCTAGCCGGTTCCGTGCGACACCATAGGCGTAGATCGTCAGCGGTTCTAAATCCGTGCCACTGGTGGTACGCGGGATGTAGTCTTTACGGGGGGCCTGTGGTGCCCGCACGTTATGAACTGTACTCCCGTTATCACGGCCAGTGCGCCGGTCATTACGCCCGTTGCGCCGGCTGCTGTTATCCGGGTTGACGGCATTGCTTAGTTCTGGCTCACCGGTTTCAACCTCGATTTCACCCTTACTGTTGCGCGTGCGGATCTCCACAGCCAGTGGCCGCCCACGCAGAATACCGTCTACGGCATCGGCGACACTCTCTGTCACAACCAGCCGGTCCCGCGTTTGGATCTCGATGAGTACATCGAAGGTCGGTGGGGCGCGGCGTTCCAACACGGTTTTCTGCGTCCCCCGGCGACGTGCTTCATCGTCGGATAGCGTCACGGATTCGATGCCGCCGATCAAGTCGGACAGCGTCGGGTTGAGCATCAGGTTATCCAAGGCGTTACCGTGCGCCGTGCCGATAAGCTGTACACCGCGTTCCGCGATGGTGCGGGCCGCCTGTGCTTCCAGTTCGCGCCCGATTTCATCAATGACGATGACTTCGGGATTGTGATTTTCCACCGCTTCGATCATGACTTCGTGTTGCTTCTCCGGGTGGGAGACCTGCATCCGGCGGGCTTTGCCGATGGCCGGGTGGGGCACATCGCCGTCCCCGCCGATTTCATTGGATGTATCCACAATGACAACCCGCCGACGTTCGGCCAGCACACGGGCGGCTTCACGCAGCATGGTGGTTTTACCCACACCGGGCGGGCCTAGCATGAGCAAGCTCTGCCCGGAGAGGATCAAGTCCTCGATGATGTCTATCGTCCCATAAACGGCCCGCCCAATACGGCAGGTCAGGCCGACCACATCGCCACGACGGTTGCGAATGGCGGAGATGCGGTGCAAGGTGCGCTCCATTCCAGCGCGGTTATCTGCATCGAAATCGCCGATATTGGTGACGATCCGTTCCAGGTCTTCGCGGGTGACCTCACTATCAGAGAGACCAACCTCACCATCGACGAAGCGTGCCGTCGGTAGACGGCCCAGGTCAAGGACGATTTCGAGCAAGTTTTCTGTGTTCCCCAGCCCGTCTAGCGCGTCATTGAGATAACGCGGCAACACATGCCGGAGTTCGTCTATATTGTCTGTAACGCGTCGTTCCATAGGCTCTCTTGTGTTATGTATGACCAGTTAAGATATGCGATTATCGATAATCGTATCGCTATTGCGTTCAAGATAATGTGATGTAGGTGACTTCGCTGACCCTACTGCTACGCCCTGTACCGCGTGGAACGGCTTAAAGGATGCTTGCCGAACCCCGGCGGTAATATGCTTGACCATGACGGCCTGGCGTGGCCCTGGGAGGAAATGCATCTCATCCAGTGTGGTTTGCATCCAATCCAGGAAGCGACTTACACAGATGTAAATCGGCAGTTGGTCAGCCCGTGCCAACTTGCGTATCAGGTCACTTAAGATCCCCGGTGCCTCTTTGTACAGGTCCGGGTGGATAAATGGCCTGAGGAAAATACCCTGCTTGCCACTGACGACACCGATATACGCTTGCACACGGCCATCCCGCCGGTAAACCCACCCGTCCATGTCTTCGTTCGGGGTGACGAACGGCTGCATCAAGCGCGGGATGATCTGCGCAATCAACGATTGCACGCGCATGGCGTCGGCTTCGGTCTCCTCAACCACCTCAATCCCTGGGATTATCGGCAAAGGGGCGGCGGCTGGTAACCGTCGCCAGATCTCCTGACGGGCATAGACGGCATATCCTGCCGTGCGCATGGTCTCAAAGAGGTGGCTATCCTCATGCACTTCGGCGATGAGGGCGTGCGCGTGCCGTTGCCCGGCCTCGCGTGCCATCGCATCCAGGATGTGCAACCAGGCAGTATCATCAACGCCATCTTGCATCCCCGGTGCGATATAAACAATGTGTGCGTTCTGCTCATCAGGCCGCAGCCGGAACTGCCCAACCACATATTGCTTATCCGCACGCGCCAACATCGTATATAAAGAGCGTTGCGGCAAGATCAGGTTCGTCAGCGTTGCCGGATGTGGTTCGTACTGTGTATATTCCATTGTGGATTCGAGCACCGTCGCTCTGTTACCCAACCGTCGTAATAACGGTAGATCGACCAGCGTTACGGCGCGTGTATCAATGTCACGGGCCATGGTGAGTCTCTTTTTCTTCTGTCGGCAGGGTTATGTCGTACAGTGGGTTGGGTTGCAGGGTGTTGTAATTGTAGGGTGAGGTGATCAAAATTATGTTAATAGGCGTTTGGCTTATTTATCCATCGTTCACGCCATTATTATAGCACTCTTACCCTACGCCTGACAACGCAACACTTTGCAGACGCATTGCCCCAATAAGCTTGTTTTTCATTATACTATAACGCATTTTTGCCTCCTTCGATGCGCTATCCATTACCTATACTAGCACAAAACCAACTTTTTTGAACCCTTATGAACCATAAAGCGTCGTTATGTAAAGATTTTCAATCAAAATAATGGTGTGATGCAGGCCGGATAATCGTTCAAACTGCACAGGTTGATGTTTGTAGATCCAAACAAAAAGGGCGCGTTTTGCTGTGTTACGCGCCCTGGTACGTGTCGTCTAATCTGCTGAGATATGTGATCTTATAGGCCAACCCCTTCGCCGCTTTCGCTGAGGTTAACCTCACTGGCTAATTCGTTGAGGATGTCAGTCAGGCGTAATTTCCACATGCCTTCACCATCCAGGGGGAAGGTCACAGCGGTGCGGGAGACAATCACATCATCACCGAGGTGTTGGGCCAGTGCCTCGCGGTCCACCTCACCCAGATAGGGTAGTTTGATCTGCATACGGCGTTCCCGCGTGACCTGCGCCATGATATGGGTAGCGCGGGCCTGCTGTGCCCGTAGTTTGACCTCAATCTGGTAGAGCAAGCCATCGACGGCTTTGGGCGTTTGCCCGAAGCGATCCCGTAATTCCTCGCGCATGTCATCCACCGCTTCGAGTGTGGTCAACCCGGCAATGCGGCGGTAGATCTGTAAGCGCAGGGCCATATCCGGCAGCCAGTCTTCTGGCACATAGGCGGCGATGGGCAGGTCAATCACGATGCCGGAGCCGGTTGTCGCGGCATCGGCTGGCATCGGTTCGGTGCCTTTCATGCGGCGGATGCTCTGCTGGAGGAGTTGTGTGTAGAGGTTCAAGCCGATAGCGGCCACATGCCCGGTCTGCTTGGTGCTGAGGATGTCCCCTGCGCCGCGAATTTCCAGGTCACGCATGGAGATTTGAAAACCCGCGCCCAGGCTGGTATTTTCCGCTAAGGTCTCCAGGCGATCACGCGCTTCCGGGTTGATCTTGCGCTTGTGGAAGAAATATGCGTAAGCCTGCTGCGCACCCCGCCCCACACGCCCGCGTAACTGATATAACTGCGCCATGCCGAAGTGGTCGGCACGGTCTACGATTAGCGTGTTGGCGTTGGGAATATCAATGCCGCTTTCCACAATCGTGGTTGATAGCAGCATATCGTATTCACCATGTGCAAAAGCGGACATGACACCTTCCAGTTGTCGCTCGCGCATCTGCCCATGCCCGACGATAATACGCGCTTCCGGTACAATTTCTTCCAGTTGTTCGCGTAGTGTCTCAATCGTCTTGACGCGATTATGCACGAAGAAAATCTGCCCACCTCTTTCGAGTTCACGCATCACCGCCTGCCGCACCAGATGCTCATCCCAGCGGCCCACATGGGTATTAATCGGCAGCCGTTCCTCCGGTGGCGTCTGAATCATGCTGATGTCCCGCACCCCGGTGAGGCTCATATACAGCGTGCGCGGGATAGGGGTAGCTGTCAGTGTGAGCACATCAACCTTATTGCGTAACGTTTTGAAGTGTTCTTTCTGTTTGACGCCGAACCGCTGTTCCTCGTCAATGATGACCATGCCCAGGTCTTTGAAGGTGATGTCTTTGGATAGAATGCGATGCGTGCCGATGACAATGTCAATCTCACCGGATGCGATTTCCGGCAGGGCACGTTGTTGATACTCTTTGGAGCGGAAGCGCGAGAGCATCTCCACTTTTATGGGGAACGGTGCCAGGCGATTGGTGAAGGTATCAAAGTGTTGCTGGGCCAGTACGGTTGTGGGCACCAGCACGGCCACCTGTTTACCATCTATCACCGCTTTGAAGGCCGCCCGCAGTGCGACCTCGGTTTTGCCAAACCCCACATCACCGCAGATTAAGCGATCCATCGGCTGCGGGGATTCCATATCAATTTTGAGTTCGCTCACCGCTTTGAGTTGATCTTCAGTCTCTACATAGGGGAACGAAGCTTCAAGTTCGTGCTGCCAGGGCGTATCCGGCCCGTAGGTGTGCCCCTGGGTCTTGGCGCGGGCGGTGTAGAGTTGTAGCAGTTCTTTGGCTTCTTCCTCAACGGCCTTTTTAACCCGTGTGCGGACCCTGGCCCAATCCTGCTTGCCCAGTGTGTTGAGTGTGGGAGGGGTGTCATCCGCGCCGATGTACTTGGTCACACGGTCCGCCTGATGGATGGGCACAAAGACCATGCCACCCGCGTCATATTGCAAAACCAGATATTCGCGCTCATTGCCGTCAATGGTCCGGTGGCGCAACCCGGCAAACTGACCCACGCCGTAATCCGTATGGACGACATAATCGCCATTGTTCCAATCGGCATAATCCGACTCTGGCACACGGGTCCGCCGCCGTGTCCGCCGCCGACCCGGTTCAGGCCGGTTCCAGCCGAAGATTTCGGCATCCGTTAGCAGATGGGTGGTGCTGTTATCGGTATGCAGGGACCAGCCTTCGCTGAGTGTGCCATTGATGAACATCAGCGCGTCTGTCGCTGGTGTGCTTTCAAGATCGGTGTTGGTCGTCACAAACACCGATGTATCCTGCTCATGCCAGAGCTGCGTTAAGCGTGGTGCTTGCTCAGTAACGACGATGACGCGGTCACCCTGGGCATGTAATTTGCGCAGATCAGATAGCATCACACGCAGTTGACCGCCGTATCGCTGCCCGGTTTGGAAGGGGGTATCGCTATCACCCGAATAGCCAAGATGAAGCGTTTTGAGGTCGTTCAGCGCGGTGTTGATCGTCGGCCAGTCCACATACGGTTCGGGGTGATCTGCCGGGAGTTGCCGCGCCTTGACGAGGCTGGCGTGCCGGTCTATGGCCTGGTCGGTCAGTTCTTCGACGGTATCCTGCAATTCGTCAATGTCTTCAACGACGATGAGCGCGTCAGCGGGCGCATAATCCAGTAAATTGACCGGGTCACGGTACAGATAGGGCAAATAATGCTCCAGGTATGGGAACGCCGTATCCAATTGGAGTTCATCATAATCTGTGGCCGGGGTGGTCATATCGTCTTCGGCATCCGGCAGCGCGGCGAACCAATCCGCCAGATGACGGGCGATCTGGGTGGTATTATCCGGCAGGGCTTCCCGCGCCGGGGTAATCGTCACCTGGGAGAGATGCAAATCAGAGCGTTGGGTGGCCGGGTCAAAGCGGCGCAGCGTGTCGATCTCGTCATCGAAGAAATCCACGCGCACGGGCAACGCTGCGGCAACCGGGTACACATCAACGACCCCACCCCGGCGGCTGAACTGTCCTGGTTCGGTGACGACTGTCACGCCTTCATAGCCTAGCCGCTGCCAATGCTGCAAAAGCTGATCCACGCGCCACTGCTGCCCCGGTTCCAGGGTAATGGTACGGCGGCGAAATTGGCTCGGTGGGATGGTACGTTGCATCAAGGCGCGGGCCGATGCGACCACTAACGGCGGTTGTTCGGCGTCATCGTTCATCAGGGCGGCCAGGGCCTCCAAACGAGAGCGAATCACGTTATCACCCCAGGGCGCACGCTCATAGAATTGGGGTGTCGGTTCAGTATAACGCAGCACATTGAAATCATGTCCCAGCCAAACGGGGAACTGTTGTGTGACGTTATAAGCCCGCTTCACACGGGCGGTAACATAAATGATTGGTTTGCGCCACGCACGGGCCAGGGATGCCATCGCATAAGGCCGTGCCGAACGAATGAGGTTCAAGTGTGTGTGCGGTTGATCGTCATGAAGGTGCGCTATCACATCGTTATAGATAGCGCGACCTGGTTCAATATCAAGCAGCCCGGTCAGTTCCATGATTTACCCGATTTACCTTCTGATTGACAGGGATATAGATGATAGCAAACTTTAATGGGTGTAATGTAAGAAATCGTAAGTCTTTAGGGTTCGGTGTTTGGCACCTGGCAGATCAAAAGGCGACCTCAAAGCGTGTGTTTTGCTGCTATAGCAGCGTCTGTGGTCTGGGCAAAGCATCCATCTGGGAGAGATCCGTTACGCAGATCACCCCGGACATGGAAAACGCGATCACCCCGTTATCATCAATGGCTATGGCATTGGGTGCGACAAACGCCGGCGGCAAATCAGCAATGAGTTGGAGCTGTGTGGCCCGTGCCATCAAATCAATGGCGAATCGTTGGTGCGTTGGGATGAGGTCGGTGCCGTCATACACACGGATCACACCGATGTCTATGTCACAGGTGACCAGATAGCGGCCATTGGGCGAACAGGCCATCAGCCGCACGTAATAATTCAATATGGTGCGGTGGCGTGCCTGTCCGCTGGAATCGGTCAGCAGCAATTGACTGCCATCGGTAACGAAAATCGAGCCACCCCCACGCGAAATCGCGACATGGGCACGGGCATCGGCGGTGAGCTTCACGTTCATATCAAACGCGCCCACCCGGATGTGTTGCTGAAATACATGCAGCTTACCAGCACTGTCTAACGCGGCGATCAACCCCAGGAAGCGATCCAGCGCAACACTAACAAACTCTGTTGCCTCGTCGGTATTGAGCTTTTCCTCACGTCCGTTCTCATCGAGATGTAAATCCGCTGCACCGATGTGGTACAAGCGCATCCGACCATCATCGGTGGTGTGGATGGTGATACTCGCTAAACGGATAATGGGCAACGTGCTATTATTCGGGGCGTTCAAACCGCTGATGAAGGTCAGCCAGTGCTCACCCTGCCGATCCGTATGATCTGGCGGTTCCAGGCGCGCATCACCGATTTGGGTGCCGTGTGCTAAATCAAAGAAGTGCGCCCGGTTAGGGCGCAACCAGACCACCACCAGCGACGACTCACCGCTGATGATTTGGAGATCTGTAATGGCTTGATTGGTGAGGTGCAACCGCCAACTCATCGCATCACTTGGGATAATTTGGGATAAACTTGGGATAAATTCTATCAGTCAATGTGGATAGTGGCAATAATGGGCTACTGTTCGCTGACATCTAAGCGAAGTAACCCGCTGGGGATGGTGACTTCATACGTCAAGGTGAACTCTCCGGCCTCATTATCTCGACGCAGCACACCGTCTACACCGTCACGTTGCTCAATGTAAAGCGGCGGGAATTCCGGGTCTACATTGTTACCCCGGCGGTCAAACACCAGCCGGGCGTTGACGTTATCCGGCACAACCACCGTTAGATCACCGTTACTGACGGTAATACGGCCCGGTTCATCCGCTGCATTGGGGGATTGCGGTTCATATTCTGGCAGAGTCACCAGCACATCACCGCTAGCCACGGCCAAACTGATGCGTTCCAGTTGGGTATCACTCATATCGAAGGTCGCATTGCCGTCTTCCCCGGCGAAGGCCAGCGATAACGGTATTTCCCTGGGAACTTGCAGCACCAGTGAACCGCGCCCGACTTCCTCCAGTAGCGGGAATTGATCGGGTTTACTCTCGGTGAACGTGCATTCTGTGATGACGGCGTCAGTATCCACACAATCAAACGTAATTTCGCTGGATAGACTGCCCACAAACCCACCGGTAACACGTCCCTGCGTCGCATCAGCGGCCCGCACATCAACGATGGTATCCAACGTGTTGATGTTGATGACCAGCAGCGCGGTGCGTTCGTCGATGGCTTCGGAGATGAGGCGTTGTTGATCTTCGCGTAGTTCGCCCTCGCGGTTGGAGTAGGCGATGGTCACAATACCGCCGACCAGTGCCCCACTGATGACAAGACCGAGCAGCCCCCCCATGCGCACACGGCCCGGTAGCAGCAGCACAAAGCCGACCACAACCAGCAGCACCGGCCAGGCCCGTGTGATCAGGTCATCCAGGCCAGCGGGGAAGGTATCCAGCGCACGCAGTAGGATCAAGAGTGCGACGACTGCAAAAATGAGACCCCATAAGAGATTTGTCTGACGGCGTACCCGCATCTTACCCTCGAACCTGTTGCAACAAGAAAACCGCACTCAGCGTAACCAGGGCAATCGGCCATAGCAAGGGTTGATCTGCCGGGCCAACCAGGGCACCCGCCAGATGCCCACCCCAGGCACCCACCAGCACGATAGTGATCATCAATACCAGCAAAACGCGGAGTGTGTTACTTGTCTTGTCCTCGATGAGTGATTCTTGTGGCAAGGACCACCAGAAGGCTACATATAACACCACGCCAACCCCCAAACTGATCACACTGAACAGCGCGAACAGCGTGCGCAGCGTCCATGCGTTTAGCGGTAGTCCTGTCGCCAGGCCACCACACACGCCCCCCAATACCCGGTCTGTAAAGCTTCGGTTCATCAGCTACTTACGGCCTGGGCCTACTCGTTGATAAATTTGATCTGCGTGCGTAAGCGGGCAAATTCAACCTCATCGCCATCACGCAGACGGTATTTACGCTTGACAGTTAACTGAAACCCGTTAATACGGGTGCCATTGGTGCTGCCCAGGTCTTCGATGTATAGCCCACCCTCATGGCGTGTAATCAGCGCATGCTGGCGTGAAACACCGCTCTGGTAACCACCAAATTCACCCAGGTCCAGCGCGTAGACCGTATCATCGCCTTCCACAGCCCGGCCCACCATCATGGAGTCTGTAATATCAACCGCAAGTGTCTTATCACCTACCTTGACCTGTAGGCGAGCATCCTGGCCGAGAATACCGGTGTGTTTGCGCGGTTTGCGCTCCTGCATGGGTTCTGCATTGGGCGTATTTAGAAAGCCTGTTTCGTGCTTACGTTCATCGGACACGGCGCAATCCTTACATGCTCTAGCAAAAACGATACAATAGTGATGTCAACCGATGTGACAAACAACCCGCGTGCATAGTTTGACATAGGCATTCACATAGTTCCATGATAAAAACACACAGCGGATATGCATACTATAACCTAAAAACCTATAGACAGATAGAATTCAAGACCATAGCATCAGGGATTGACTACACCACAGCACCATTATAACCAAGTTTTCAGGAGAAATAGCCGTTGATCCGCATCCGTATCGTTTTAATAATAGCCATTTTGTTTATCGCCGGGGGTGTCTCGGCCAGTGAATACCTGGATGGCGAGACTTGCCACGTCCAACCGGATGAGGTGATTGAGGGTGACTTGTTTGTGTTCTGTGGTGAGCTACGGGTGGAAGGTCAGGTGAATGGCAGTATCCTGGGGGCGGCCCGCTCTGCGACGATAACGGGCACGGTAGATGGTAGCCTTTACCTGCTCGGTGGTGAATTGAATCTCTCCGGCACCCTCGGTAAAGACCTGCACTTCGGCGGGATTGCACTGAGCGTCAACGATACAGCGGATTTCGAAACGACCAATAGCGGCATCGTCAGTGCTAACCTGAGCAATACCATCGCGGAGAACGCAACTGTGCCCGGCAACATCATCAATCTGGGCTATCAACTCATCATTGAGGGTGTGGTGGCGGGACAGGTTAACTTTTGGGGGTCTGCCCTACACATCAATGGGCAAGTTGGGGATGATGTGACGGCCTCGGTGGGTAATGCGGAGTCTGATGGGGCGTCTTCACAGATCCAAACCCTGCTGATACCGTTTCCATTTGAGGTTAATCTGGTTGATCCGGGTTTGGTGCTGGGGGAAAACGGCTACATCGACGGCCAACTTGAGTACACCGGCCCTACACGCGGTCAGTTCCGGCGCAATCAACTGGCAGAAACCCCGATCTTTAATCAGACGGGTGTGGCTATCTTCAACCCGAACGAACCCACCTCTACGGAGAATATTGAACGTTACCTGCGGCGGGTGTTATACGAATTTATCAG
>JGI12109J20283_11230281_pt1 | contig 13239 bp, 11 predicted proteins | sample ElkSlonscriptome_12_FD_20283 | JGI IMG/M metagenome (IMG submission 20283) | reverse complement strand
AGGCTGAGGAGGAGGCCTCAATGAGTATCAATCGCTTGCACCCGACAATCGCACCGGTCATGCCCATTGCTTTCGCAATGGCCACGCCCTAGCCGCTTCGCGGCTTGCGCTTGCAGGTGAAGCAAAACGTTAGGCAGTCAGAAAGCTAGGTTATGCGGCGAATCAGATTTGAGGTTGTCATCCTGTCCGTGGCCGTCGGCCTAGCCGCGGGTGTTGCTTGCGGCCAGGGGGCCGAGGACTTGATCGCGCCTCAAGATGTATTCGTTTCCGTCCGCTCACACAACGGTTGGGGGAAATCGTCGGTTTCCACTTTGATTTGCGACGGACGTTTTAGAATTGTCGGGGCTTACAGCGATACAACAACTATCCGAGGAATTGCATCCCCCGATAGTGCGCTGTCGCTCGTCAATGAGTTGCTGGCGATCCAGTTCTTTGACCAACCTTCAAAGTTCAAGTCCAGTCGTACTCAACTAATGGTGGTTGGCGGAGGAAAACTGGCGGAGCTTTGGGAAAAGACAATGGATGCCGGCGCGAGCTCAATCGAGCTCCACGTCGGTGAAAGGGTCCATACAGTCGTGCTGGCGTATCCTGCCTATGGCGCGCCGGAGAAACTGCGTGCTTGGGTAAGCCGATTTCTCAGCTACATGAAAGAAGTCCGTGGTTGGTAAGGCTGCCTAACAAGCGCTTTCACCCGACAGCCGCACCGGTCACGCGGCTTGCAGGGCAAGCCGCGCGCCCTGCCGGCTTCGCCGGCTGCGACTGCAGGTGAAGCACAACGTTATGTTGGTTTGGAAAATGGGGCCAGCCGGAGCTCCGGCCCGCCTGGATTCGGAACCGAACACGAGTGTCAAAAATTGACATCGCTCCAGAATTCGAGTATGCTCTATTTGGTAAACTCGGATATGGAGGTTCGAAAATGAATGTCTCAGTCGGTCAAGAATTTGAAGAATACGTCCGCTCAAAGGTGGATTCTGGAGACTATGCGTCTGCCAGCGAGGTCGTCCGTGATGGTCTCCGTCTACTCCGGGAAAAAGAGCAACTGTTTGAAGCTCGGCTTCAAACACTACGAGGGGAAATCCAGAAGGGAATAGACCAAATTGAACGGGGTGAAGTGCGTGACGGAGAGATCGTCATGGCCGAACTTCGTGCAAAACTCCTATCCCGAATGGAATAAAGTGGCCAACTATATCCTATCAGCCGAGGCAGAGGCTGACTTGACCAGCATTCTTGAGTACATATCCCAAGACAGCCCGCAATCGGCCCTTCAGGTGTGGGATCGTTTTCTTGAGGTGTTTAGGGTCCTTGGGGAACATCCGGATTCCGGCCATTACCGAGAGGATCTGGCCAGCAGGCCAGTGCGTTTTTTTCCGGTATTTTCATACATGGTAGTGTACACCTCCGGAAGCAGGCCTGTTGAAATCGCTCGTTTTTTGGGTGTGTCTCAAGATGTGGAGTCTATTCTTCGGTAGGGCTTGAACGGATTTTTGTGAGGACTGACAACATCAAGCGCTTGCACCTGACAATCGCTTTTGTCACGCCGGTTGCTTGCGCAACCGCACCGCCAAATCGGCTCCACCGAACGCGCTTGCAGGTGTAGCAAAACGTTACACAAAGAAAATGAGCAATGAGCCGCACCGCTAATAAATTCGCTGCAGTTACGGCGATCTCACTGCTTTTCCTCGCAATCGGGTGCTCGGATAGCTCGACGGAGCCGGAAATCGAATCTCCTTTCAGTCTGGGATCGCTTTCCTCCCGTGCGTACTGGGTTCTCGGGGGAACGTGATCCGAAGATCCCCATTCGGCTATCGGGCCATGCGGGAACGATCTCAAAATCGGCAGTCATCTCGAGTGAGGATTTCTCAACGTACTTGGATCCAGCCTTTGCCATCGTCGACGAGTGGGCGCATCAGGACGAGGGTGCGGCTCCCATGATGGCTCACAGGAACGCGTGGGCATTTTCGCGGGAGACGCAGGCTGGAAACTTGAATCGAGGGATGTGATGAGCAGATCATCGAGGATCTGAGGGCGTTCAACTGGTTGTTGGTCGCCAGCGGCACGTTCTCGGATACTCTTTCTTACATTTCGTTGGGCCAAATCAGAATCGAGGCGACAGCATGAATATCTCGAAATGTGTTGCCTGCGGAGCGGTGATCGCGTTGCTCGGGATCTTGTCCAGCCCCGCCTCCGCAACCGTGGAAGTTCTTGAGGCCGAGGCGCTACTTGACCAGTGGGTTCTCTATCACGGCTCGCATAGCCCCTGTTCCGGCGCCAGCTGGCATCACTTTGTGGAGGAGGGTACTACCTTCGACTTGCAAACAACCGGTTTCGAGGGGGGCTGTCTCGAATCACTTTGGGAGGGGCATTGCAGTTCCGAGGGATTCGCCTATTCCGGCGAAATCCTGCCCAGGACCTCGGGGATTTATGGGTGGTATATCCATTTCCAGTGCGAGATCTCGGTTCTGCTCCACGTGATGACACCGAATTTGATCACGGCGACCCGCGCGGCCGAAGGTATCTATACGCCATCGGCGCACACCGTCACAGTGACGTTGCCCGATGGGTCGTCCGACATTCTTCTCGGATCGGATCCCGGCATCGATAATGCAGAAAGATTGCTGGGACCGGGTATTTATCGGGTGACTTTTTCCATCGACTCGGATTGGAGCTGGAGCATCCCCTTCAGTTATTCAGGCCTCGTCGAAGTGAACTGGGGGGACACCGTGGGACAGGACACTCGACCTTGGGGTCAAATCAAGAGCCTGTATCGTTTCTGATCGTGATCGTGAGTCGAACAAGTGCTGGCGCCCGACAACCACGTCCGGACCAACCCATTGCCCCTGAGGGTGAACAGCGCGGATTTCTTCGGGTATGGCCACATCACCGGGTTTTCCTGGCCCGGTGGGGTGTGGAAGGCACCTCCAGCCTGTAGACCGTACCGAATTCCCGGTCCACGCACAGATGCACCCGCCTCGCCGTCAAATCGAACACCGCGGACCAGCGCGTGCTGACCCGCCATGGCCTGCCATCGATCATGTAGGTGTGGTTGCGCTGGACCACACTCTCCAGGGACTGCATTCCCGCCTGCCAGCCCGGCAAGGGTTCTTCGTCGCCGACCACGGACCACAGGCGGCCGAAACGCCCGCACCGCCGGCTCAGGTCGTCGCAGCTTTCTTCCCACACCGGCTGGTTCGTCAACACCTGGGGATGGGCGCCGCTGCGGACCACGCGCATCCGACCGTCGTGCCACTCCAGCACCGCCGAGCCCGCCTGCGGATCGGCCAGCAGGATGTGGTGGCTGATCAGGTCCCTCCCGTTGTCGAAGACGTTGTACCGCCCGGCCAGATCGATGGCCTCCTCGAGCGTGCCCGCATGGTCCAGGATCTCGCGCACCAGATGGATCAGGAAGCGGCGCGGTTTGTCGGGATCAGGGGTGACGGGCCGGGGCTGGACACTGGCCAGGGTGATGGTCACGCCCGCTTCGTTCACCCCCTCGATGACGGCCGCCGGGGCCCTGGTCAGCAGACGCCGCTGATTCTCGTTGTCGGGGTCGAAAGGATTCTTGGGCGTGAAACCCCACTGGTTCAGCGGCACGAATCCCACCGAGGCGAATCCGCTGTCGGGATAACACCAGGCCACCAGCATCTCGGTGGCCTGGTGGTCGAAGTTGCGCCCCAGCAGGGCATGGCCCGCGACGGACCGGGCCTGGAACATGCTGCAGCCGGACCGCCGCGCCTTCTCCAGGGCTTCCCGCTGGTCCAGTTGCCACATGATGGCGCGGTGTTCCTCCCGCACGAGGACCTGGAAATCTCCGCAGAGGGTGACCGTGTGCAGGGGACCGATGCGCTGGTAGCTATCCTCGATGACGCGGAAGAGGCTGTCCCGGGAGACCTCGCACGGTCCTGCGAAAGGATCAGCAGGAGTTTGCAGAGCCACGACAGCTGGAGGCGTACCGTCGCCGCAGCCGGACAAAAGGATGGGGAGCAGCAGCCCGACGGACAGCGACAGCAGGATTGCGGAACGGGAGAGCATCATGACCGTCCTTTCCCCCCGACTACGAGTCCCGGATGGGATAGTTTCCCGGGCCCTCGCCCGACCCTGGGCCCGATTGAGCAAGATCCGGGTCGCCACCACCCTTTCCGCGCCCCTATTCTGTGGACACCCGGTGGAATGGGCCACCGGCCTGAATCGATCATCCCATGGAGCCCCCATGCCAGACTACGACCGGATCGCCGCCGCCATCAACTTCATTGCCGACCATGTGGAAGACCAGCCCAGCTTGCAGGAGGTGGCCGCCCACGTCCACCTCAGTCCCTTCCACTTCCAGCGCCTGTTCAGCCGCTGGGCCGGGGTGACCCCGAAACGCTTCCTGCAGGTCCTGACGGTGGAGCGCGCCAAGGCCATGCTCGGCGAGGCGAACTCCCTGCTGGACACCGCCTACGCCCTGGGACTGAGCAGCGGATCGCGCCTGCATGACCATTTCATTCATCTGGAAGGCATGACGCCCGGGGAATTCAAGAGACGAGGGCAGAGCGTGACGATCGATTACGCGGTGCATGATACGCCCTTCGGGAGGGCTTTCATCGGGATCACCGATCGCGGGGTTTGCCGCTTCGCCTTTCTGGAACAGGAAGGAATACGGGAGCAACTCGCGGCCATGGCTCAGCAATGGCCCGCCGCCACGTTGAATGATAATTCGGAAAGCACGGCCGGTGTCGTGCGCGCCATGTTCGAGGGCTCTGGAAACCCGGATCGTCCCCTCTCGCTTCACGTGGGCGGGACCAACTTCCAGATCAATGTCTGGAAAGCCCTGCTGTGCATTCCTCCAGCGAAGGTGGTGAGCTACTCCCACATCGCCCAGGCCATGGGCCGCCCCGCGTCCGCACGCGCCGTGGGGCGGGCCGTGGGGGCCAATCCGGTGGCTTTCCTGATCCCTTGCCACCGTATCATCAGGCAGAACGGCGAGCTGGGTGGGTACCGCTGGGGACTGGAGCGAAAGCGGGTCATCCAGACCTGGGAGGTCGCCCGGTCAGGCCCGGCGGGAGGCTGATCCATTTGCGGATTCCGCAACACCAGGCAGAGCGCCCTCGTGGCCACCTGCCGCGCGCCTTTCCAATGAAAATTTTCCAATCAAGGATTTGCGGGCTTTTGGGCTTCCTTTCGTGATCGGGATGATGGAGTATTTCCAGCAAAAACCATCACCTCAAAGAAGGCGCCCAGATAAACCACCCGAAGTTGAAAAACCCCGAAACCCTCCCTGCAGACGTGGTGCCATTCGGCGCCGGCTTTTGGATTCGCGCTCTGGCCAGATTCCTGGACATGCTGTTCCTGAATCTCCTGATATTCATCGGCGGGACCAGCGCCGGTATCATTCTGGCGGCGCGAGAAGCCGCCGGCCTCCTTGAACCGGGCTGGCAAGCTCAATATGGCGGCTGGAGCCTGACGGCTTTCCTGATGGGTACTCTGGTCAACCTCCTGTTCCATACGGTTTGCGAAGGAACCCATGGCGCCACCCTTGGGAAATTCCTGTGTCGGATCCGAGTATTACGACAGGATGGCCGCCCCGCGAACCTGTGGGGTTCTCTGGTCCGCAGCCTTGGATTCTATGTCGATGGGTTGTTCTTCGGAATCGTGGCCCATTCTGCCATGGAGAATTCACCACTTCGACAACGCTACGGGGATAGGTGGGGCAAGACCATCGTGGTCAAGACCAGAGATATTCCTGCGGGGCAAGCGCGCCCGTTCCTCTGGTTCATCCTGGGTCATTTTGTGGTTGGCAGCATCGGTTTCCTCTTGGCTTTCACAAATATCATGATGAAGGTATGCTGATGCCGAGCCATGTGGCGGCTGTCGGGCTGGAACCGACCGATACCATTCACCGCAGAACCACGATACGCCCACTCGTCGCCCCCCGCGGCGTCTCCAGCCGCGAGAAATACACCCCCGACGCCAGATCCCCGGGGCGCCACGCCACCGCGTGATCCCCCGCCTCGAGGTGCCCGTCCAGCAGGTCGGCCACCACCCGCCCGCGCACATCCAGCACCCGTAGGCGCACACTCGAAGCCTCGGGCAAAAGAAACCGGATGGCCGTCTCCCCGGATGCCGGGTTGGGGCTGGCCGGGCGCATCAACAATCCCGACAACGCGGGGCCCGGCTCCGGCGCCGCACTGGGCGTCTGGGCCAGCGGCCGCGTCCAGAAGCCGCGCCCGTAGGTGCCGGCGGCCACCATCAACTCGCCGGTGTCTTCGCGCAGATCCACCAGCTCCATCTCCGTGACCACCACCGCGTCCGGCAGGCCGCTGTTCCAGCGCTCCCAGGAGGCGCCGCCGTCCAGGGTGCGGTAGCAGCCGAACTCCGTGCCCACGATGAAAAAACCGTCGAGGGTCGGATGGACCACCAGGTCGGCCAGAGGCACGTCCGGCAGATTGGCGGTGATGTTGGTCCAGGTCACGCCGCGGTCGTCGCTGCGGTAGACCTTCTGGCCCGGGGTGCCCATGCCGTTCATCAGGGCGAAGCAGCGATCGGCCTGGAAGGGATCCGGCACCACCTTGCGCACCAGCACGCCGCCGGGCAGGCCGCTGCTACGTTCGTGCCAGGTGCCCCCATCGAAAACGCGCAGGCGCTGGCCGGGCGTGCCCGAATCCAGGCAGGCGAAGATCAGCTCGCCGTGCACGTGCAGGGGCGCGGCCGTCAGCTCGCGCACGTGGGCGGGGAAGGGCGTGGGGTTGAGCTGGGTCCAGACCTGGCCCGCATCGGGCGTGGTGTAGACCCGGGGCCCGCTGTTGGTGTACAGGCGGGTGGAGGTGGGCCCGACGGCGCGCATGCGCGTGTACCACTGGCCCGCGCCGATGATACCGTCGTTGAAGTCGATCCAGCTGGTGCCCTGATTCGGGGAGTAGGCGCAGCGGAAGGGCAGGTCGCCGCCGTAGACGCCGGCGGTGCCGTAAAAACGGCTGTTGTTGTTGTCGTCCACCACGAAACCGCCGCCGTCGCCACCCCAGCGCTGGTACCAGTACTGACCGCCGGTCCAGGTGATGACCATGGCGTTGTCCTGGGTGCCGCCGCCCAGGACCAGGGGCCGCTCGTTGCCCACGTCGATGTTCACGAACTGGGTGATGGGCAGCTTGTTGAGGCCGCTGCCATAGGTGGCGCCGTCGTCGTAGGTGATGCTGTAGCCGCCATCGTTGCCCAGGGCCATCACCGTGCCGTCCGCGGACCATTCGATGGCGTGGTGGTCCACATGCACGTGGGGTGTGGCGGTGGTCGTCCAGGTGGCGCCGCCGTCAACGGAACGCTCCAGGCCGCCGCCGCCGGCCAGGACCACGTCCGGGTCCAGGGGCGAGACGCCGATGATGCAATTGTACCAGGCCTGGCCCCAGAAAAAGTCATGGTCCGGGGTGATGTCGGTCCAGGTGGCGCCGCCGTCGTCGCTGCGGAAGACACCCAGCATGTGGTTGCCGGTGTTGGAGAAATTCACGTACAGGCGGTCCGGATCCGAGGCGCAAACGGCCACGGCGCCGCGCCCGTTGCCGCCCGTGGGCAGGCCCGTGCCCTGGACCTGGTGCCAGGTGAGGCCGCCGTCGTCGCTGCGCTGCAGGCCGTGCTCCTGGACGGTGGTCCACAGGATGTCCGGATCGGTGGGGTGCAGGGCCAGGCTGGTGGGCCAGTGCGCGGTGGGGATGCGCAGCCAGCTGAGGCCGGCGTCCTCGGAACGGTAGATGCCCAGGTCGAAGGCGCCGATGACGGTCTGGCCATCGGGCTGGAAACGGATGCGGAAGCAGGTGGACGGCGCGGCGGGCAGCGGGATGTTGGTCCAGGTGTCGCCGCCGTCGGTGGTGCGCCACAGGCCGGTGCCGGCGCGGATGTGGGGCTCGCCCGTGCCCACCAGGATGAGGTCCTCGTCCAGGGGGCTGGTGGCGATGGAACCGATCCACTGAGTGGTCAGCTGGTCGGCGATGGGCCGCCAGGTGGCGCCGTCCAGCTCCCACACCCCGCCGCTGGCGGCGGCCACGCGGTGGATGAACCCGCCGCGCATTTCCACATCCAGGATGCGGCCCGAGTAGCGGCCGCCGGCGCTGCCGAAGATGCCGAAGGGGCCCTCGCACTGCCAGGGCGCTTCGGTCAGGAGATTCGTGGCCCGGGGCACGGCCTTCACCTCGGACCAGATACGGTCCTGCTCGGCGCGGGGCAGATCGCCTGGGTAGGGATCATGCCAGTCGTCGAAGAAGTGGCGGATCAGTTCAGGGCCGCGCATGGGTTTCTCTTCGCCGTGCAGACGCGGCGGAACGTCCGGCCGACCGTTGTTTTGATCAGGCAGGAGCAGGAACAGGGCGGGCAGGATCAGCAGGATCGACGGCAACAGGATTTTCCAGCGGGGCATGGCGGCACTCCCTCCAGGGGGCTTCAAAGGACCTTTTCCCCAATATGCCACAAAAAATGATCAAAAGGATCACGTTTATATAAAAACAAGGAAATTCCCACCAAACCGGTGGTACAAAGGCGGAATATTGATATTCTGTATCAAAACCAGAACCAGACCCCGTCCCGAGGATCGAGCATGAGCGCATCCAATACCGCCCCCTCGAACCGGGGCGTTGCCGGCTTCCTGGGCGCCATCGAGCGCGTCGGCAACGCCCTGCCCCATCCCGCCACCCTGTTCGCCGGCCTGGCCCTGATGGTCGTGATCCTGTCCGGCGTGTTCGCCGGCCTGGGCATCGAGGCCAAGCACCCGGGCACCGGCGAGGTCATCCGCCCCATCAGCCTGCTGAGCATCCACGGGCTGCACCGCATCCTGACCGAGTTGATCACCAACTTCACCAGCTTCGCGCCCCTCGGCACGGTGCTGGTCTCGATGCTGGGTATCGGCATCGCCGAGCGCACCGGCCTGATCGGCGCCGCGCTGCGGCTGCTGGTCTTGTCGGCGCCCCGCGGCCTGCTGACCTTCCTGATCGTCTTTGCGGGCATCCTGAGCAATACCGCCAGCGAGGTGGGTTACGTGCTGCTGGTGCCGCTGGCGGCCATCATCTTCCAGACGGTAGGGAGGCATCCGCTGGCGGGCATGGCGGCGGCCTTCGCAGGCGTCTCGGGCGGGTACAGCGCCAATCTCTTGCTGGGCACCATCGACCCGCTTCTGAGCGGCCTGTCCGAGGAGGCGGCGCGCATCATCGACCCCGCCTACATCGTGAACCCCACCTGCAACTGGTACTTCATGATCGTCAGCACCTTTTTCATCAGTGCGGCAGGCACATGGGTCACGGAGAAGGTCGTCGTGCCGCGGCTGGGCACCTACAAGGGCAGTGAGAAGAAGGAGGAGATGGGGGCCATCACCTCCGAGGAAAAGCGTGGTCTGCTCTACGCCCTGGGCGCCAGCATCGTGTTCACCGCCTTCCTCTTGTGGGGCACGGTGCCGGCGGACGGCTTCCTGCGCGACCCACAGACGGGCGATCTGCTGCGCAGCCCCTTCACCTCGGGCATCGTGGCCTTCATCTTCTTCGGGTCGGCCATCGTGGGTGTGGCCTACGGCGTCGGCGCGCGCACGGTGAAGAACGATGCCGAGGTTGTCGGCGGCATGGGCAAGAGCATGGAGACGCTGGGCATCTACATCGTGCTCTGCTTCTTCGCCGCGCAGTTCGTGGCCTTCTTCAAGTGGACCAACCTGGGTCTGATCTTCGCCATCAAGGGTGCGGCCGGACTGCAGGCCGCGGGCCTGGGCGATATCCCGCTGGTCATCAGCTTTGTGCTGCTCTCGGCGGTCATCAACCTGTCCATGGGTTCGGCCTCGGCCAAGTGGGCCATCATGGCGCCCGTGTTCATCCCCATGTTCATGCTGCTGGGTTATTCGCCCGAACTGGTGCAGGCCACCTACCGTGTGGGCGACAGCGTGACCAACGTCATCTCCCCGCTGATGAGCTACTTCCCGCTGATCGTGGCGTTCATGAAGAAGTACGAGGACGAAGCCGGCATCGGCACCGTGGTGGCGACGATGCTGCCCTACTCCATTGCCTTCTTCATCGTGTGGACGATCCTGCTGATCGCGTGGCTGACCCTGGGGTTGCCGCTGGGCCCGGGCGCGGCCTTGAAGATGGGTTGACGAATCCCCGACCTTTTCTCGCGTGCAGACGGATCAGATTTCGGCGTCTGGATGGACCGGCGGCTCCCCCGGATGGGGGCCGTCGGTTCGCCATTTCTGGAGGTTCACCCCCTCCCCGTCAGCACGATATCCAGCACCGACAACCAGCCGATGGCCCACAGGAAGGGATGCACCTCGCGCGTCTTGCCCACCGCCATCATGGCCACGATGTAGGCCACGAACCCGAAGGCCAGCCCCATGCTGATGCTGTAGGTCAGGGGCATCAGGATGATCGTCAGGAAGGCGGGGATGCCGGTCTCCAGCCGCCGGAACTCGATATCCCCCACGTTGCGGAACATGTACACCCCCACGATGATCAGCGCCGGCGCCGTGGCAAAACCGGGCACGATGCCGATCAGCGGCGTCAGGAAGAGCGCCACCAGGAACAGCACTCCCGTCGCCATGTTGGCCAGGCCCGTGCGCCCGCCCGCGGCGATGCCCGCGCCCGACTCGATGTAGGTGGTGGTGGTGCTGGTGCCCATCAGCGCGCCGGCGATGGTGGCCACGGCATCGGCCTCGAGCACGCGATCGATCCGCTCGATGCGGCCGTCCTCGCGCACCATGCCCGCCTCGTAGCTGCAGGCCACGATGGTGCCCACCGAATCGAAAAGATCCACGAACATGAAGGAAAAGACGGAGCCCCACAGCCCCCATTTCAGCGCCCCCATCACGTCCATCTTCAGCAGGATGGGCGCCGGGCCGGGTGGCATCCCCACCACCGAGCCGGGCAGCGTCACCTCCTGGAACAGGATGCCCAGCACCGTGGTGAAGACGATTCCGATGAGGATGGCCCCCCGCACCTTGCGCAACTCCAGGACCACGATCAGCACCAGGCCCGCCAGCCCCAGCAGCACCGGCCGGCTCAGCGGGCCCAGGCCCACCAGCACGGCGTCGTTGTTCACGATCAGCCCCAGCCCCTGCAGCCCGATGAAGGTGATGAACAGCCCGATGCCCGCCGCGATGGCCAGCCGCATCTCCAGGGGGATGGCGGCGATCACGTAACGCCGCACACCCAACAACGTCAGCATGAAGAAGAGCACACCGGAGACGACGACCACGCCCAGCGCCGTCTGCCAGGTGATCCCCTGCCCCAGAACCAGCGTGTAGGCGAAAAACGCGTTCAGGCCCATGCCCGGCGCCATGGCAAAGGGCACGTTGGCCCAGAGACCGGCCAGGACCGTGCCCAGGGCCGAGGCCAGGATGGTCACCGTGATCAGGGCGCCCTTGTCCATGCCCGTCACGCTCAGGATGTTGGGGTTCACGAAGATGATGTAGCCCATGGTCAGGAAGGTGGTCACGCCGGCGGCCAGCTCGCGGGCCGGGGTGGTGCCGTGATCCTTCAGCTTGAAGAGGCGTTCGAGCATGCAGCGGTCCTCTCGGCCCCGGCCGGCGGGGCTGTGGTCAGGCCGGGACCGATGGCGCCATCTAGCGGTAGAGGCTCTTGATCCGGTCGAAGCTTACCCTGTCCACGGGCGAACCGCACCAGTTGATCTGGGCCTCGGGGGAGGTGCCGCCGGATGTCCCGAGCGCCATGACCTCACCGTCCCCGATCACGACCGCCGGGTACAGGGGGTCGATGGTGCTGGGCTCGGAGCCATGCAGATCGAAGAATACCACGTCACCTTCCATTTCCAGGTACAGGACCTGCCAGGTGGCCAGCAAGGTGGCCGGCTCGGTGGGCAACGGGGTTCCGAAGCCGACGATCAAGTTGGTCGTGGTCCCAACATTCAGGGCCTGGGGATTATTGATTTCCACACTCAGGACATCGACCAAGCCTTCCCAACTCAGGCCTGCCTCGAAACCATACACGTATTCGAAGCTCGGATTGGTGAGGATCAGGTACAGGTCCTTCATCTCCAGGGGATACACCCCGTCAATGCAGAACATGTCCGCTTCCAGGTCAAAGTACAGGCCGATGTGGTCGGGATCGGGATCGATGATGGCGGAGGCGGAGGTGGCCAGCAGCAGGGCCAGCAGGAGAGTGGTGATGGTTTTCATGGTTCTTCCCCCAGTCAGGCAAAAAAGGATCCGGTTCTTGAAAACCGGATCCCATTATACCCCGAAACCCGGGCCAATTCAATTTCTCAATCTGTCGCCGGCCATGCAGGTCCGGTTATCGATAGAGGCTCTTGACCCGGTCGAAGCTCACCCCCTGCACGGGAACACCACACCAGTTGATCTGAAACACGTGTTCGGTGCCCGATGTGGTATTCGTCTGTGCCTGGATCCATTGCCCCTCCGCCAGCTCGAGGGCCGGGTACAGGGGGTCCAGGACGCCGGGATCCGCCCCCACCAGATCCAGGAAATATGAGGCATATTGGTTGTCCAGATACAGGAGGCTGACCGTGGCCAGCAGAGTGAGCGTCTCGGTGGTGGTGGGGGTGTCGAAGCTGACGATCATGTTGTCTTCCGACCCCGCATTCACCGCCTCGGTGTTGGCGAAGGAGGTGTTCACCACCTCCACCAGAACCGGGTGGGATATGCCGACCTCGAAGCCATGCAACGTATCGAAGGAGGGATTCTTGAGGATGAGGAACAGCTCCACCACCTGCAGGGATCCCACATCATCAAGGCAGGTATCGAAGCCCTCGCTATCGGCATACAATCCCAGGATGTCGGCCGGGGTGTCGCTGTTCGCGAAAACGGATGGTGCCAGGATCGTGATCAGGATAATGGCCAGAACGACTTTCATGATTCCCTCCCGATGCCAATGAAATATGAGCTGCGTTTATAGAAATCCCTGGATCAGAATACCCCGCTTCCCGAGATAATTCAATCCTCACACCGCCCTCAAACCCCAGGCTCGACACATCCCCGGACCTTTTCGATATTGTGTGCAGGAGGTCCCGAAATGCGCGCCATGATCCTCGAAACCCTTGGCCCCATCAACACCGACTCCACCCCCTTGCGCTCTGCTGACGTGCCAACCCCACAGCCCGGCCCCGGCCAGGTCCAGCTCAAGGTCGAAACCTGTGGCGTCTGCCACACCGAGCTGGACGAGATCGAGGGCCGCACCCCNCCCCCGCGCCTGCCCNTGATCCTGGGCCACCAGGCTGTGGGCCGGATCACCGCCCTGGGCGAAGGCGTCACGGGCCTGCGCCCCGACCAGCTAG
>JGI12109J20283_10548241_pt1 | contig 13240 bp, 7 predicted proteins | sample ElkSlonscriptome_12_FD_20283 | JGI IMG/M metagenome (IMG submission 20283) | reverse complement strand
TCGCGCAGCGGGAGTAGCCGGGAAAGATCTCGAGAGGGGGCAATCAAAGCGGCCAGTTGTTGATTGTTCGTTCCTAAGCGTGCCGGTCCCTCCCACCCCGCTTCGATCCGGCACTTCCCGGGTCGCCCACCCCCATCGATGACGCAAAGCCATGGCGGCGAATCGTTCCTTCCCCAACTGCGCCCTCACGCGGAGTCGTCCTGTCAACTTTAGCGAGCCGCAGGTTGAAAAAACCATCGGTGTCGTGATGCGGCTTTGCTGCTCGCTATTCGTGACGCTCGTGTTCGGCCAATTGGTACCAGCTAGTGCCGATGAGACCGCTGCGTTTGACAAAACCGCAACCGTCGACTCGGTCAAGTCGCTGACCAGGCACTACGGCCGGTTCACCGCGGAAGTGGCTCCCGTGCTCGAGGAATACTGCGTTTTTTGCCACACCAGCGACGACCCATCGGGCAGTGTCTCGCTGGAAGGCATGAACGATCCGGCAGAACTGCTGGCCGCCTTTCGTCGCTGGCAAAAGATCGTCCGCACTCAGAAGAACGCGGAGATGCCACCGGCCGACATGGATCAGCCCTCGGCCGAGCAGCGTAAGTTACTGATCTCCTTTGGGGAGCAACTCGCTGAGTCGCTCGACGAAGCCGAACCGTTCGATCCTGGCCCCGCCATTTTCCGTCGGCTCAATCGCAACCAATATAACAACACGGTTCGCGACTTATTCGGAATCGACTACGACGCTGCCGCGGCAGTCGGCTTGCCGGAAGATCAAAAAGCTTTCGGTTACGACACGATCGCCGCGGCGCTGGATATTCCGCCGGTGCTGATGGAAAAGTATGTCAACGCGGCGGACGAAATTTTGGCCCGCGCTGTCGCGACGCGGCCCGAGGCTCAGGTTTTTGAGGCGGAAAAACTGGCCATTCAGACCGAGGGCGAATTGCCGACTGATCATCGCAAAGGCTTTCCCGTTCCGCCGCCGACCGAGAAAGCAGACGGCTTTTTGAAGACTCGTTTGAAAACCGTCTTCCCGCTCTCCGTCGATCTCTCCGAATCGGGAAACTACGCGCTGAAAGTGCACGCCTGGCGGCATGGCAAAAAACGTCCCGACCTGACAGTCAAGGTCAACGGAATGGTGCAGCGGATCCTTCCTATTGTGGCGATCCAACAGAAACCGGAGACGGTCGAGGTACCACTGACCTTGCCCGAGGGCCCGGTGGAAATCAAAGTCGTCTTTTCCAACCCGTACCACGGCAAGTCTTGGGAGAAAGAGAAACGTTTTCTAACGCTTGCGGTCGATCGCTTTGAATTGGTCGGCCCGGTCACCCGCGTCGGCGTCCGAGCTAATCCGGAGGCACACCGGCGGCTGTTTATTCGTCACCCAGATGACGTTACACCGCCACGTCAGGCCGCCTCGGAGATCATCGCCCGATTCGGCTTGCGGGCCTTCCGCCGGCCGCTGACCGATGCAGAGCAAGCCCGTTTCATCACCCTGTTTGACCTCGCCCAAAGCCGCGAAAAGAGTTTTGAGGCTTCCGTCCGCCTGATGCTGAAAGCTGTCCTGCTATCCCCGCATTTTCTGTTTCGGATCGAACAGGAGCGTGACGCGAATCGGCCTTACGCGGTCTATGAAGTCGATAGCTATGAGATGGCGTCACGACTGAGCTATTTCCTATGGTCGAGCATGCCCGACGAGGAACTGTTTAATTTAGCCGCCGAGGGCAACCTGAACGACCCGAAGGTGCTGCAACAACAGGTCGAGCGGATGCTCGCCGATGAGAAGAGCGACTCGCTGGTCGAAGACTTCTTCGCCCAGTGGCTGCAACTGGAAGAACTCGATCACGCCCTGCCCAGCCAAGAGAACTTCCCCGAGTACGACGCCCAGATGAAGGCGTCGATGCGTGGCGAAGTCATCGCGATGGTCGAACACCTCGTCCGCGAAGGCAAACCGGTGACCGACCTGATCGACGCGGATTACTCCTTTGTTGATCGAACACTTCGCGGCTTTTATCGGATGGACGGCCACCGGGAGCGTGGCCAGTACAAAAAGGTGACAATCAACAAAAAACGCTATCCGGAACGAGGCGGTCTGTTAGGAATGGGGGCAGTCCTTTCGATGACGTCGCATGTTGGTCGTAACAGCCCGACGATGCGAGGTAACTGGATCCTGTCCGTCATGCTGGGCGATCCCCCTCCGCCGCCCCCGGCCAACGTGGAACAGATATCGGAGGACGGAGAAAGCGGTCAGGCCGCTCGGACGTTCCGCGAACTGCTCGCCAAGCATGCGGATCAATCGAGCTCCTGTGCAGGCTGTCACCGAAAAATGGACCCACTCGGATATGCGCTGGACAATTTTAGCCCGATCGGACGTTGGGAAACCAAACGAGAGGGCCATCCGATTGACGCCTCCGGTGTTCTGCCTGACGGACGGACCGTCGACGGAGCGGTAGAATTGAAGGAGCTCCTGATGAGCCAACGGGACCGCTTTGTGCAAAACCTTACCGAACAGATGATGATTTATGGTCTTGGCCGCAACCTGGACTATTACGACCGACCCGCCGTGGCTCGAATTGTGCAGGCGGTAAAGCAAGACAACTACAGCATGAAGACTTTGATCGCCGAGGTGGTTCAAAGCTACCCGTTCCGCCATCGCAAAAACTCGACGGCGGCTGAGGCTGTGAAGCTGATCTCGCATCAAGACCGATAAAAAATTCGTACCAACCAAAGACCGCGATTAACCAAGGGTGATCCAGTGGGCCAGACTCAACCTCTCTCTCGCCGCACCGTGCTCCGTGGCGCCGGCGCTGCCGTCGCCCTGCCCTGGCTCGACGCCATGACACCGCGGGCCCGCGCCGCCGCCGGGCATCATGGTCCGCCGCTACGAATGGGCATTTTTACCGTCACCGGCGGAACGGTCCTCGAATCGTGGGTCCCGGAAAAGGACGGCAAGTTAGAAAAACTTCCTTCGATCCTCCGCCCGCTAGAAGCACATAAAGATGACTTGCTGATTTTGTCCGGCCTGTCGCACCACGGCCGTCCCGAAGGGCTCAACGCCCACGAAACGTGTGCCTACATGCACCTGACCGGGGCATCAAAAGTCACCAAGACCGACGGCAAACCGAGCGCCTCGATTTCCATCGATCAACTGGTGGCCAAGCATGTCGGTCATCAAACATTTCTGCCCAGCATGGAGATTGGGACCAGCAACCACGAACAGAAGTATTCCTTCCGTTCCGAAAACGAGCCGGTGCCGTACGAGGCCAACCCGCAGATGATCTTCGACCGCATGTTCCGCGGCCGCCAGCCGATCGCCCCGAACTGGCGAAAGCGGGCGGAGCAGATGCAGGCCGCCGCCAAGCAGGCGGGCAAGTCGGATTCGCTCGAACAGAGCGTGCTGGATCTGGTGATGGAGGACGCCAAACGGCTGCAGCGTCAGGTCGGCAAATTCGACCGCCAAACGTTGGACCAGTATCTGGAAAGTATCCGTTCGGTCGAGCGACGGGTGCAAATGCTGGAAGCCCAAGCAAAGTTGATGACTGCCGACGGCGTCGGGGATCTTGTGCCGGTCCCAGACGTTTTCAAGCAGCAGACCGACTGGGGCAAATTGTCCAGCGCGATCGGAAAAGACCCCGAGCCGCACGGCCAGTTCATCGAGGTGATGGCCGACCTGATGACGCTCGCCTTCCAAACCGATACCACGCGTGTCATCACCTGTGCGGTCGGCAGTGACGGCGCGCTGTTCCCGGGTGTGGTGACGGTTGGTTTTGAACGGCATGCCCACACGCTGGAACACAACGGCAACGCCCGGAAAGTGGAAGATGCCGATCCGATCGCCCGCGAAGGTTGCCGGCAGATTCACCAGTGGTACACCAGCCAGTTTGCCCGCGTCATCGAAAAGATGAAATCGATCGACGAAGGGGGCAGCAGCTTGTTCGATAACACCATGCTGCTGTACACCTCGTACATGGCCAACGGCGGCCACGGCCGGACCGACTACCCTGTAATGTTCGCCGGCAACGCGCAGGGTACTTTGGAGACCGGTCGACACGTCGCCTATCCGACGAAGACGCCGATGTCGAACTTGTTCGTCGAACTGGCCGACCGCATGGGTTGCCCGGTCAGCGAATTCGGCGAAAGTCAAACCTCTCCGGCAGCCGCCTTCAACGGTCGACTGCCCCATTTAGTTTAACGGGCAGCTTGGCTTAACGGGCAGCTTGGCTTAACGGGCAGCTTGGCTTAACGGGCAGCTTGGCTTAACGGGCAGCTTGGTTTAACGGGCAGCGTTTCCTCCCGCGACCTTTTCCTCCAGGCCGGCGCACCGCTCCGGCGTCTTCCCACCAACGGAACAGAATCGATGCTCGTCGGTTACGGCTACGAAGGCATTCGCGTGTTCTCCGAAGACGGAGAACATTGGTCCGAGGCGGTCACTTGGGATAAGTCGTTTCCACTTTGCGCCGGCGCGTACGGGAACGGTCGCTTCGTCACCATCGCCGGGTCCGGTTACCGCGGCTTCGGCCTGGTGCTTACCAGCGAGGACGGCCGCGAGTGGTCGGAGCCGATCAAGGTGGATGATGAACCGCCGCCAAAACCGTACGGCATCCAGTTCGGAAATGACAAGTTCGTGATGTTCGGCGGATCGGCGGGTGGCCCGCGAAAAACGACCGCCGTTACCAACAGCGCGGACGGGCAGAAATGGACGAAGGTGAAGGAGCACAAGGGTGGGACGTTGATGAATGCCTGCTACGGGAACGACCGTTTTGTCGCCGTCGGTGTGCTCGGGCGTGTCGCGGTCAGTAAGGACGGCGGCGACTGGGAAGACGCGCCCGATCGGCGGCCGGTAGACACGTTTATCGGGATCGCCGCAGGTCCCGACGGCTTTGTCGGCGGCGGTCTGCATGGCATGCGGATGTTCAGTCGCGACGGTCTCCAGTGGGGCGACCGGCAGGTCGGTGAAGAAGGCGAACACCTCAACAGTGTTCTCTGGGTCGGAGACCGATTCGTGGGAGTCGGCTTGGGCGCCACCTACTTTTCCCCTGACGGCCGCAACTGGGAGCGGCGAGAGAATACCAACGCGCCGCTTCGCTGCACGCATTACAACGGCCGCTTCATCGGCACGGCGTGGCGAGGCCGGATCCTCGTTTCCGACGATGCGATCACTTGGCGGGAGGTCCACCGCGCCCCGCACCACGTCGAAGGCTTCGTCGCGGCGGAAGCCTGAGCGGGTCCATGCCACTGGCCGTTTCGACATAGGCTCGTGCTGGCTGTTCCGCGTCCACACGGGAGCACAGGGTGGCGAGGTGCTCCTTTGAATCGTCCTCGCACTGCCTTTGGACCTTTCGCGACTCGCCTTCGAAACTACCATACTGGTCCGCCAGTTCGTTTCGATCAGGCGAACCTGCGATCATCCGGTCGCTCGCTTTAGGGACATTCGGTGCCTCTATCCACTTTTCAATAGCCGCGTCATTCGCATATGAGCGTTTCGACTGATTCGACAGTGCCCCCATCAACGGTTGCCCCCGATGGGGATGCTGCCAAGCGTCGGCCGCGTCGAAAACGGTTCGGTTTGCCGGTTTGGCTTTTGCTGTGTCTCACACTGGCGTCGGTCCTTTTCATCGCGTTGACGCTACTGCTAACCGGCTGGGTCGAAGGAGAAGAGTTTTCTCCAAGGCTCTGCCAAACCCGTCGCTTTTCCTATTTCGAAGTGCCGATCTTGCAGCTTCAAGTGACACCGATCACGCGAAAGTCGACCACACCGGAGGCGGCTCGATTTTTAACGCAAGCCAGTTGGTGGCAAACGAAACCACCAGGTACTTCTGGGCTGAAAAACTCGCCTCCGGCAAAAAGTCCCGTGGCCGGACCGACGTGGCATCTTGTCTCTGTCACCCACGGGGCCCGCAACGCTCAGTTCGACGACGCAGCATTGCTGGTTCAACAGTTGCGGCGGCGCGACAACAGCGGTTCCCCCTATTGGAAAAATTGGACCAAGGAGCACCCGGAGCTTGGCAAGGTTCTCTGGCCCGTCATCATTCGGTTGGCGAACCGAGAACTGTATTTGATGATGCCGCCTCTGTTTGAGTGTGCTGCTGCCAGTCAAGCTGCTGATCGCCTTCAGGCATCCATCGACGCATCCCTGCGGCTTCAATATCGGAACGTGATAGCGGATACTCGGGCGGCCGGTCAGGAGGAGTTGGCGTCCGAGTTGGCGCGGGAAGCGTCGGCCGATTTTCCGCAGGACGCTTTGCTCTCGCAGTTGGCCGATGAGTTATCAGCTGCTGTTGCTTCGCACGAATAGTACCCACGGCGCGTGATGATTTACCTCGACAATAACGCGACGACCGCCATGGACCCTCGGGTGATCGCGGTGATCGAACGAGAGATGCGAGGCGGGCCGGCAAACGCATCGAGTCAACATCGGTTCGGTCAGCAAACCAGAGCCCGGCTCGATGAGGCGATCGACCGGATCGGCCGTGCGATCGGAAGCGACCTCTCCGGTGTGGATGCACCACGTCTGTTGATCACTAGCGGTGGGACCGAGGCAAACAATTTAGCTCTCGCAGGTTTGGGTCCGCCGGAGGGTGTGATCATGACGAGCCGGGTCGAACATCCCAGCGTTCTGGCCGCGGCCGAAGCGGCGGAACGCGATGGTCGGGCGGTCCGATGGATCGAAGTGGACCGGCATGGCATCGTACGGCTCGACGATCTAGCCGAACAGCTCGACGCCGGAGCAACTCCGATTGCCGTCGTTTCGATTATGTCGGCGAATAATGAAACCGGTGTGCTGCAGCCGACCGCGAAGATTGCCGAAATTTGCCACCAACGTGGCGTATTACTGCACGTCGACGCGACGCAGTCAATCGGGAAGGTACCGATCGAGGTCGGTGCGTTGGCCGCAGACGCGTTGACCATTACACCCCACAAATTCCACGGACCGACCGGAGTCGGATTCCTTTGGGTCCGTCAAGGTGTGGACATTCGCCCGTCGATGCGCGGTGGCGAACAGCAGCTAGGGACGCGTCCGGGGACGGAGCCAGTTCCCTTGGTGATCGGTGCGGCGGAGGCGATCCGGATGGCAGTGTCCGAATGCGACGAAGCGGCAGCCCGGATGACGGCGCTCCGTAACAGCTTCGAAGCCCAATTACGGCAGCGGCTGGATGCGTCAGGCGGACCGCCGGTTGTCGTTCACGGGGAAGGGGTGTCGAGGCTGCCGAACACCAGCTGCGTTTCATTTCCCGGCCTGGATCGGCAGAGTTTACTCATTGCGCTCGACATGGTCGGCGTCGCCTGCAGCAGTGGTTCAGCGTGTAGTAGCGGAAGCAGCCCGCCCAGCCACGTCCTGATTGCCATGGCAGCCGCGGAGGAAGAGGTTCGTTCGGCATTGAGATTCAGCCTTTCGAAGTTTTCCACGGAGGAGGAAGTGAATCGGGCGGCTGAACTAGTTTGCAAGCAAATCCTGAAGAAAATGAGCCGCCAGCCTGTGGAAAACTAGGGGCAAACATTGGTCGAATCGGGTCCGGCCCGTTATGCTTCCGGAAAAGGCGAGTGGCTTCGGAACACTCCGCTTCGGGCTGGATGAGCTGAGGTTTTTGATGACGGCTGAGACCGTATCGCTCGTGAACGTGACGTCGTTTCCGCTGGAACGTCCGGTGCTGCGCCGTCGACGGCGTCAGAATGATGCGGTACGGACCATCCTGCCGCTGTTTACCTGTGGCCCTGAGAATCGTTTGGCGGCCTACGTCGGTAAACTTCCTCCTGAAGCGGTGTTGGACATTGCCCATCCGCTGCTGATTGTCGGGTCGCCGGGTGTCGGGAAAACTTCCCTGGCGTTGCACGTGGCCAAGCGACTTGCAGGTCATCCTGTTTGGGCGGACCGAAATACAGAAAGTCCGTCGACCAACCCGTCCGATCCAACTCCGCACACGGCAATCGAGCCCGCCGAGACGGTCACCCATTCGGCCGCGTCGGCCGCGTCGGCAGATCGTGAAGCAGGCTCCTCGCTGAATTCGAAAGATTTGGGACAGCTGACATCTCGAGAGCTAGCCGATCGTGTCCTCTATCAACCGGCGATCGACTTCGCCCGACAATTTGCCGCTTCGATCGATTCCCGGCACATGCCCGCGTTTCGCAAGCAAATCGATTTGGTCCCAATTTGGCTGCTGGATGACTTGCACCTTATCGCAGAAAAGGGTCCGGCACAGGAAGAATTAGTTCTGCGAATCGACGCTCGGCAAGCGGCGGGCCTGGTCACCATCATTACTTGTCGTCGACTGCCGACCGAGACTCGTGGATTAAAATCGACGTTAGCCAGCCGAACGTTACCTGGCCTGACGGTTCCGTTGCAGCCGCCTGCGGGGGAGGCCCGCCGACTAATCCTTCGAGAATTGATGCTAGCTCATCTAGGCGACACCACAACGGAACTGACGGCGATGTTGGACGAAGGCTTGGATGCGAATCTGCCAGCTCGCATGCTGGAAGCCGCCGTCCGCCAAGCCGCCTTATGGTGCCGAATGAATGATGCCACACCGGACAAGGCCGCCATCCAAGTTGCCATCGACCATGTCGGGGGACGAGAGACGGTGTCGATTCGTGACATTACCACTGCCGTGGCACGACAACTCGGGGTGAGGTCGACGGACATGCGAAGCGGATCACGCCGGCAAAAGATTGTGCAAGCCCGCGCGCTAGCCATGTTTTTAGCCCGACAAATGACTAACCAAAGTCTGACGAGTATCGGGGATGCTTTCGGCGGCCGTGATCATTCCACCGTCCTACATGCGATCCGTAAAACCGAGGCGGCGATTCAAGAGGATGTGACGCTTCGTCGTGCTGCCGATCAGGTCGTTGAAAAGCTCACCAGTTAACTGCGGCCACAACCAACGTAGACCTCGTATCTGTCGCCTCGATTCGCCCCATAACAATCACTTCGCCCCATCTAAAAGTTATGTCTGCTTGGCGAAAGTGAATCCGACGACGAAATCGCCACGACGGAATACGCGGCCGGATCGATTTGAACCGTTCGCCGAGCATCGATCGTCATTCGCTAGGTGAGCTCCATCAACTGGGCGACCAGCGGCGGTTGCGAGTCCGCGGGATCTTGATGTGCAACCGCGATTGCGGCAAATTCTGATTCGATTTGCACGAACGCGTCCACGATCCGTGGATCAAAATGGCCGCCCCGGCTTTCAAGAATGATATCCGTCGCTTCTTCGTGGGTCATGGCGGCTTTATAAACCCGCCGAGTCGTTAGCGCATCGTAGACGTCCGCCAAAGAAACAAGGCGTGCACTAAGCGGGATCTCATCGCCCGCTAAACCGCATGGGTATCCCGATCCGTCGAACTTTTCATGGTGAAAGCGGGTGATGTCATAAGCCATCCGAAGGAACCCTGCATCCGGATTGAGTTCGATCGCACCCTGAAGTGTTTCCGCACCGATATCAGGGTGCCGCTTGATGATCTCGAATTCAGCCTCGGTTAATCGACCCGGCTTCAATAAGATGCTGTCGGGAACGCCGACTTTACCAATATCGTGTAGGGGACTTGTTAGGTAAATCAACTGCAGGAAATCACTTGTAATTTCGTCAGCAAAATCAGGGTGGCTGGCTAATTGCTCCGCCAGTAGTCGAGAATACCGGCGTACGCGTTCCAGGTGCTTGCCAGTTTCCGGATCTCGACTTTCGGCCAATTTCGCGAGGGAAAAGATCAATGCTTCGCGCGTTTCCAGCTGCAGAACGCGACGGGCGACTTGGACACGTGCGAGCAATTCAGCTCGGTCGAAAGGCTTGACGACAAAATCGTCCGCTCCCGCTCGCAGCCCCATGACACGTTCTTTGGCGGAATGATTACTGGTCAGCATCACGATATATACGTAGCCGCCGGCGGAATGTTGACGGACGTGTTCGCACAGCTCCAGACCATTCATGCGCGGCATGTTCCAATCGCAGATGACCAGAGGACACGGTGTATCTTTCATCTGCTCCAGCGCATCAACGCCGTCAGTAGCACAATGTGTTTCGTACCCGGCCGACTGCAGCGTCAACGCCAACATTTGGCGAGTGATCGGATCGTCGTCGACAATCATGATGCGGAAACGATTCATTCAGGCGACTCCGAAGATGCGTTTACTTGTACGAATGAGCCTTGATCAGATACTTGAAGCTGTTGAAGTTGGTCGTCAATCCAATCGACGCAAGTGGTCATTTGAGTTGTCAGCTTTTCGAGGCCGCCGGGGTTCGACTCGATGGACTCGGTTCGGAACTGCTGCTCCAGAGAAGCCGCCACCGCGGCAACGCCTCCGGCAGCCATGTTGCCCGCCGCTCCTTTGATCGCATGTGCTACCTGAGCAGCCGCTTCAAAATCGGCTCGGTCGATGCAGGATGACAATTCGGCGACTTGTTCCGGCAGCTGGACTCGGAAAACTTCAAGAAGCTGACACGTCATGCCTTCGTTGTCTCCGCATCGTGCGATCAGCTCCGACCAATCAATCGGTGCGTCGGCTGGTATTTCGTTATCGAACAGCTCCTGCGAGTCGACTTCCGTTTCGTTTGCCGCTACAGGTTCGGCGGCTTCATTCGATTCGATCCAGACTCCCGCCGTCCCGTGATTGAGGTGATACTTCAACACCTTTTGGAATTGTCCCGGCTGGATCGGCTTGGAAAGTCGGTCCCGCATCCCCGCCTGTAAGCATCGATCAAGGTTGTCTTGGCCGAGCTGAGCCGTAAGTGCGATGATCACGAGCGGTTGCTCAGACGAAAGCGCCAAGAGACCGTTCTGATGCATTTGTCGTGCTTGACGAGTCGTTTCGAATCCGTCCATGATAGGCATCTCACAGTCCATCAAAATGATATCGAACACTTCCTCACGCAGCATTCGAAGAGCAACTTCACCGGATTCGGCCGCACAAGTCTTGAAGTCGAGTCGTCTGAGATGCTCTTCCGCGACGAGCCGATTGATTTCATTATCATCCACCACTAGGACTCGTCGTTGTTCGCCAAACGGGATGACTGACCTAGCCTCTGACCGGAACGCCGAATCGTCGGATTGCTGGGCCGACAGATCAGAAGCTTCCGGCTGCTGCGATCGCAAGGTGAACCAGAAGGTAGAACCTTCACCCACCACACTCTCGACACCCATCTCGCCATCCATTTGCTCGACCAGCTGCCGCGAGATACTGAGCCCGAGCCCGGTTCCGCCATAGCGACGCGTCGTCGAAGCATCCGCCTGGGTAAATGGATCGAAGATATGCTTCAGCCGATCCGCTTCGATGCCGATCCCACTGTCGGCCACTTCGACTCGTAGCTGATCATCCGGGTCATTCTGCACCCAACTTAGGTTGACAGTGACGTTTCCACCTTGACTGAATTTAATCGCATTCCCAAGCAGATTAACGACCACTTGTCGCATTCTGACTGGATCGCCATGCCAATGTGGAGGAACATTCGGCTGGATATTCAGTTGAAGTTGGACATCTTGCTGTCTTGCGTAGGGCGTCAGCGACTCAACGGTTTCGGTGATCCATTGGCTCAAGTCCATCCGCCCGATTTCTAGCTGAATACAGCCGGCCTCGATCTTCGAAAGATCTAACACGTCATTGATGGTTTCTAACAACTGTCTGGATGATCGCCGGGCAATTTCCAGATAGCGTAACCGCTGGTCTTCGTCATCGCTCTGTTCCATGAAGTCAAGCATTGACAGAATGCCATTGAGCGGCGTTCGCATTTCATGGCTCATCGATGCCAAAAATTCACTTTTGGCTTGGGTACTCGCCTCGACTCGCTGAATCTCCAGTTGCAATCGCTCCGCCTCAATGCGTTCCGTCGCATCGAACATTGTGCCTTCGTAATAGAGCACCGCACCGTCGCCATTCCTGACAGCCCGAATGTTTTCATTAACCCAAAATTCGGTACCGTCGGCCCGTCGGATACGCGATCGAATCCCCGAAACACGGCCCTCGCGGTCAATTTTTCGAATGAGTCTGTGAAACGCTTCCGGGTCACAATCGATTCGTCTTGCGGGATCCGAGTTGGCCTCATTCAAACGATCGAGATCTTCATAGCCCAACAGCTTTAACAAAGCCGGATTCACATTCAGAAACGTTCCGTCGGTGTCAATCTGAAAGATCCCTTCGATCGCATGATTGTAGATGTCCCGGAACTGTTTTTCGGCCTCCCGCCTACATGCAATCTCCTGATGCACCTGGTCAATCACACGGTTGTACTGTGTCGCGATCTGTCCCACTTCAGTGAACGGGTCGTATCGAATCCGCTTGCCAACATCCAACCCACTGCGATGACGTTGCATTTGCGTCAACAGGTCGAACAGTTCCGTACTGGCTTGGTGCTCGGCGATGTTCAAGCCCAGGTATTCGTCCCGCGGACTGACGCGCAAACGGACAAACATGTTCCATACGAAAAGCAGGATTAGGCTCGTTCCTCCCGCCCAAACAAAGGCGACCACACACCCTAAAAGCTGAACCGAGAGTTGTTCCCAAAACCCGTTACCGGGAAGCCACATCGCAGGATCGCCAAAAAGGGCGACAGAAACGGTCCCCCAAATGCCGCAGATGCCGTGTACCGGAATCGCACCGATGACGTCATCCAGATGGTATCGCTCCAGGTAGTGTGTTCCCAGCTGTACCAAACCAGCCGCGCAAACCCCGATGATTAGTGCGGAAAGTGGCGAAATCATATGGCAGCAGGCGGTGACCGCTACCAATCCTCCCAAAACGCCGTTCCCAACGGAGGCGACGTCTGGTCGACCGTGAACGACACGCGCGATGACCAGCGAAGCGATTCCTGCGGTGGCCGATCCGACAAAGGTGTTGACAAGGATCAGAGGCACGCTGTCGGTCAGGCCGAGCGTACTGCCACCGTTGAAACCGAACCAACCAAACCAGAGCAGCAGGACGCCAAGCACCACGGAGGAGAGATGACTGCTTTGGATTAAACGACGCCGGTGTCCGAATCGGCCCATCCGAGGGCCAACGAGCCACACGGCTGATAGGGCCACCCATGCGCCAACGCTATGAACGACAGTTGAGCCGGCAAAGTCAATGAAGCCGATCTGAGCCAGCCAGCCGACAGGTTCCACAGAACCGTTTTCAGAATAGACACCACCCCAGGCCCAGTGCCCAAAGACCGGATAGATCAACCCGCTGACCATGACACTGATAGCGACATAGCTGCGGAAACGGATCCGTTCAGCGACAGCCCCCGAGATGATGGTCGCGGCGGTACCGCAGAACATCGCTTGGAAC
>JGI12109J20283_10013685_pt1 | contig 13250 bp, 15 predicted proteins | sample ElkSlonscriptome_12_FD_20283 | JGI IMG/M metagenome (IMG submission 20283) | reverse complement strand
CCACCAGCATCATCACCAGTGCGCCCGCTTCCGCGCGCTGCTTGAGCTTGTCTATCATCGGGAAACTCCGTGATCCGACCGCATCAGTCTCAGCGGTCCAGCAGCTTGCCGAGAAGCAGCCCGATTCCGAACGCCGCAGCAAGGCTCGTCATGGGGCGCTCTTCGACTTCTTTTTCGAACGCGCCCCAGGTCTGGCTGGCCTGGTCGCGCGACCGGTCGGCCACTGAGCGCAGGCGTTCCTTGCCCTCGTCCTTGGCCGAGTTCGCGATGCGCCTCATGGTCTGTCCGATCTCCGCGAATTCGTCTTTCAGCTCCGCGAGCTCGGATCTCAGTTCCTGGATTTCCTTGTCGGTTGCAGTTGCCATCTTTAGCTCCTTGTTTGAAGTAAGTGTTTGAAGTGAGTGAGTGTTCAATCTTGCGCCGCTGGCGCAGAAGGACCGGACAGGCGATCCTGCTCGGTCGATTCGAGACGTTCGACGCTGCCGCGCCGTGCCGCCCAGGGCAGTTCCAGTAGCGCGGCCCAGCCGAGCCCCATCGCGAACCCCAATGCGATGCCGGATGGTGCAGCCCAGCCGGCGACGATCGTCGCGAGCCCGACGGCGCAGAGGGCGAACAGGCCGAATCCGGCACAGCCCACCGCACTGGACCAGCCTCGGCTGCGGGCCGTGAGGGCGGTGGCGTGGACGACCAGGGCCGCCGTCGTGGCGACCGAGATCGACGGGTATTCCGCGTTGGGGACATGACCCTCGAGCACGAAACGGTCCAGGGCGAACGCGCCGGTGGCGGCACCGATCACGCCGATGCCGAAGCGCAGCGCCGCGAGCCAGGTTGCCCGCCAGGCGACCAGCATCACGATCGGCAGCAGCAGGGCCAGTATTCCGGGCCAATGAAACAGCTCGAGCCCGTTACGGCTGATCATGACGGCCTCTTCGGTGCGCACGCCATTCATCCAGTCAAGCACGGGGAAATCGATTCGCGCCAGCCCCCAGAGTGCTTCGGTCTGGCTGAAGACAAGCCCCACGCCGGCGCCGGCCAGGAGCAACGCGAAAAAGCAGATGGTCAGACCCAGACCCTGTGCGACCCGTGGGTCGAGCCGACGGCTCAGCCACATGAAGCCTGGCTTGACGGTGCGGGCGAGTCCGCGAGTACCCGTTGCGCGCAGAAGAACAATGAATGCAGCGTGGACTCGCTTGCGATTCGCGGCGACGCGCACCGCGGCCCAGCGAATCAGGAGCGCCGCGAGAAACAGGATCAGCACGAGAATCGCGGCCGTTCCGCTGATGTCCTTGATGACTTCCCAGGATTCGCCCAGGACGTAGCCGAGCGTCAGGAAACACAGCGCCCAGAGCAGACTGGCCGTGACATCGAAGATCACGAATCGCCGATACGCCAGGCCCGACGCGCCGGCGAGGAACGGCGTGATAACGCGCGACGGGGTCGACACCCGACCCAGTACGATGGCCCACTCGCCGTGCCGCCGCATGAACCGCTTCGCCTGCTCGATCGGTCGACTGAGAAACTTGTGAATCGGCCGCCATTGAAGAACGTCTTCCCCGTAGCGTTTGCCCAGATAGAAGCCGGTGGCGTTGCCGGCAACCGTCGCGCTGAGAATGACCATCGCAAGAATGGCGAAGTCGACCTGGCCCCGGGATGCCAGGATGCCCCCGGTGACGACCGCGAGTTCGCCGGGCGTTACGAATCCGAGGAAAAGCGCCGCTTCCGTGTAGCAGAAAAAACCGATCAGCAGATACAGAGTCAGCGGTTGGAGCTCGAAAAGTGGCTGCAATATCTTGTCCATTGAGCTCCTTCTGCAGAGTGATCAACTGATCCGGCTCGAGAGTTCGAATCATGGCGGTGTCGCCCCGAACTACCCCGTTTCACAGCGGGATCGGACACATTCAGTGCACTGACTATCAAACGCGATATCAGGGCTGAGACCCGCAACAAGAAAGTAGCCTAAGCAGTCGAAGTCGGGCTGTCTTTAACCTAAAGCAATCGGGTCTGTGCGGGCCCTGCGGTAGACAACCCCGTTAGTAGGACTAATAATGTAGCCGATGTGAGGGAGACTGCCGATGGATGAGAACCGCGTTGATCAGCTGTTGAATCTGGGGGATCTCGGCCACGAGGACCGCGAGCAACTAGGGTCTATTCAATTGCGAAGGCGTCGATTAGCCCCCGACGAAGCGCTGCAGTTTCAAAACGATAGAGCGCCGACGCTGTTTATCGTGGAACAGGGCTGGGGCGCAGCGGTCCGCGAGTTGTCCGATGGCTCGGCCCAGATTCTCGACCTCTTTCTGCCCGGCCAGATTATCGGTCTGCGGGAGGTGGCTTCGGGTTCGACGGTTTTTTCCTGCAAGGCTCTGACCGAGATGGTCGTCCACTCCTGTCCGAAAGACGAATTAATGCAGCGGGTCGAGAGTAGCCCGGCGATCAGCGCTCGATTGTTTCGAACGATCGACCGGGAACAAGCCTGGGTGATGGAGCGAATCGCGCTGCTCGGGCAGGGCGACGCCGCCCAGGGCATTGCCCATCTGATGCTCGAACTGGCCGACCGCCTGGCCTTCGCGTCGGGCGGTACTTTCCCCGAGGAATTCGAGCTACCGCTCAATCAGGAGCAGATCGGGAGCATCATCGGCGTGACGTCTGTTCATGTCAGCCGGACGCTGGCCGAACTGAAAGACAAGGGGTTGCTGGAATGCAACGGTAGCCGAGTCAGGATCCTCGATGTGGAGCGCTGTCAGGCCTTTGCCGAGTACGACCGAAAGCGCATGCGGATGGAAGAGTGACCCAAAACCGAAGGCGCGCCGACAGGCGGCGCGCCCAGGTTCGCTATTATTGTTGCTCTTTTAAAGCGAATGCGCCTTTGCAAAAGCATGCCCGCTAGACGCCTCGCTTGGCGATCTAGGCCACCGGTCGCCGGCCCATAAGGAAGAACACGACGGCGGCGATCAGGCCGACGACGAAGAGTATCCACGCGATGTTCACGGCGGCGCCGGCAATGCCGGAAAGGCCCAGTACACCTGCGATGAGTGCAACGACAAGAAAAACAAGAGCCCAAGAAAGCATATTAATACCTCGCTGATTGAGAAACGATGATGCTGAATAAGCATCGGATGCCAAGGTAGCGCGAAGCACCATCGGGTGCCTTAACCTTCATCAATGCACTTGACTCATTGCCGGCTTAGGGTAAGGGATGCGTTTTAGATGAATAGCATTATAGAATGGGGTTTACCGGCAAATACATTCAGCCAGCATCGAAGTCTGCCTCATACGCAGTCGATACTCGCGATCGTCTTCCGCCCGCGGCCGAGTGGCAGTACTTTCTGAAGGTCTATGCCGCCTCGGCCAAAAACTCCCTGGTGGAAGCAAATCCAGAAAGCCGGCTGACATCCCTCGACGGCACCTATCTTCGACACGTTCTCCGCGCGCGTCTCCAAACAGGCCACCGCATCCGCACACTCCGCAACGGTGACCAGATATTTCCGGTCATGCTGGATGCGATTCGCTCCGCCCGGCGGAGCATCGAATTCCTGTTCTTCATCTACTGGGGCGGTGAAATCGCTGAACGGTTCTGCGAAGCCTTGATAGAGCGGGCGAACGCCGGTGTTCGCGTGCTGGTGATCTTCGATGGATTCGGCAGCAAGCCGATGCCCGACGAATTGCGCGAGCGATTCCGCGCCAGCCCGGTGCGAACGCGCACCTTTCACCCGGTCCCGCACTGGAAAATCTGGCATAGCGCGGCCCGCACGCACCGCAAGATCTTGACCGTCGACGGTGTCAGGGCCTTCACGGGCGGTGTCGGAATCGCTCAGGAGTGGACGGGCAATGCCGAAGGGCCGAAGCATTTCCGTGATACTCAGTTCGAAATACAAGGCCCCGTTGTTGCGGATTTTCGGGCGGCGTTCTTCCAGACCTGGGCGGCCGCCGGCGGTCGCACACCTGAGCAACTCGACTGCCCGGATCAGCCGCACATCCCCGCGGGCGTTCCGGCCGCGGTCATCGCCTCCACCGGCGCGCAGCGCTGGGCCGAAATCGCGCTGATGTTTCAGTGCCTGGTGCGCGAGGCCCAGACCTCGCTCCATATTGTCACGCCTTATTTTGTTCCGGGGCCCGTTCTCATGGATGAGCTTCTCGCCACTGCTCGACGCGGTGTCGCCATCCGCATCATGACCAGCGGTGCCCATAACGATCACAAGCTTTCACTCTGGGCCGGCCGGCGTCATTATGCGGATCTGCTCGAAGCTGGAGTGGAGCTGTTCGAATACGATCGCACGCTCCTCCACACCAAGGCCGTGGTGGTCGATCGGCGGCTTAGCGTCATCGGCTCGCCGAACATGAATCAACGCTCTCAGAGCCTCGACGACGAGATCGCGCTGATCGTCGCTGATCCAGAACTGAGTAGCGAACTGTTGAGAGACTTCAAGGCAGATCTCGAACACTGCCGGACCATCCGCGCCCAGCAGTGGCCTCATCGAGGATTCGGCCAGCGCCTCGGAGAAAGGCTGGCCTCAATGCTGGAGGCTCAGCTATGAGACATTGCCATAGCCCGTCTGATCGAAAGCGAGGTGATGCGCTGTGTGGGAATTGATCGAGCCAGTTGCGAAAATGCTCGTCGCTTTCTTTCTGGCGCTGCCAGTTGCGATCAATCGCGAACGCTACAGCCAGATCATGGGCTTGAGGACCTTTCCGCTGGTGTCGCTGGGAGCCTGCGCATACGTCCTCGTGGCCCAGGGTATCGTCGATCCGGGCACCCCCGATAGCACGATGCGCGTCGTTCAGGGAGTGCTCACCGGGATCGGGTTTCTCGGCGGTGGCGCGATCCTGAAAGGAGACAGTCGAGTGCGTGGCACCGCGACGGCGGCCAGTATCTGGGGCCTCGGCGCAATGGGTCTGGCGGTCGCGTTCGAACAATGGCTGATCGCGATCGCGCTGAGTCTATTGATGTGGCTGACGCTCAGCGTGCTGTTCGTCGTCAAGGAAGAAGTTGACCACGATTACGAGCGCGAAAAGAAGCCGGCTGAACAGTCTTCGGAAGACTAAAAACAGGTGGGCTAAGCTTCTGTTCCAAGTGCTTGAAAACCGCTTTGACAAGTATCAACCTACGGCGGTCGAGTCGCGTCAATGGCCAGACGGCTTCGCTTTACCCAGCGAGCGAGTACGTGATTTGCCGTTGCTTGTGGGCCGAATGCTTGAGCATCCGCAATTCGGACCATAGATCGACCCGGTCGCTTCAGCTGTCGGTTGACGTGTCGCGCTCGGCGAGCGTCTGCTGTGGTACCCGGCGCAACTCAGCGGGGTCGTAGCCCATCTCAGCGATTTTCCCGACCAGCGCGCGATAGCGCCCGTCGTCCATGGTCGGTGTCCGCGCCATGATCCAGACGTAGTCGCGCTTGTTCCGCCCGATGATGGTTTCACTGTAGTCGTCGTCGAGGTGGACAATCCGGTAGTCGGCCTTTAAGGGCCAGACAAGGCGCATGCCCCACACGCCTTCCTCGTCATCGTGATCGGGAAAGCCGGCGGGCGACAGTTGTTTCTGGTCGGCATCGAACCCGCCGTTGCGGAACGTAAACTTGACGTCGACGCGCCCCTTGTCATCGAGCTGGTAGCGCTCCACCGCGTTGTAGGCATTGCGGGTGAGAAAGGGTGGAATGTGCGCGATCACGTACCACGTTCCCATGAATCGCTCGGTATCCACATGCTCTACGGTTCGCAGCTCGTCCATTGCGTGTTCTCCATTGTGAATCGGTTCTCGATGGTCGCAACGCCGCCGAGCAGGTCTGACATGACCTGATGCCTGGCCTTTCCGTACAGCATCTTCAAGCCGCCCTTCGATGAATAGGGGATTGCGTAGAGGCAGTCGCGATTGGCAATTGCGCAGGGGAAGCGCAGCGTGTTCCGTTGGCGCTGAATTTTCCGACACCCAATCAGGCGGAATGGGAATGCAAGTTTCCGACACCAGTTCAACGCTTTGCTATGATCCAGACCGCATGGACGATGCCTGGGATGTACCCCAGCAGCGTCAAAAGAATATTGATCCAGAATTGTAGTCCAATGCCAACCTGAAGAAACACGCCCAAGGGCGGCAGAAGGATCGACAAGATGATTCTCAAGATGTCCACAGACAGTTCCTTTTTCGAAGGGCAGGCAGAGCATCGTTTAGACCGGTCGGTCCTGCATTAACCTGCATCAATGCGATGAAGGCGCCAACGAGTCAGTGTAGAGGCCAGATTCGCTATCTTGGAACTTGTGCAATGCCACTTGGCCATCCAGACCGACTTGCACTGCCCCATGCGCCTTCGATCGGGGCGGCGAAAGCTGAATGTGACCGGCGCGCTTGGGAAGGGGCTAAGCGAATTCAATGAGCGAGCAGGCGCACACTTCCATTGGTTCGATCCTCGACAGTGTCGACGAAGCCGCTGAACAACAGGGCGAGGTCAGTGTCGGGCAAATAGTCGAAAGCATAGGGCATCGAGCTTTCGGGCCGCTCATCGCTGTACCGGCCATGCTAGTGCTGTCGCCGTTGGGCGCCATTCCGACGCTGCCCACGATCCTCGCGCTGGCAGTGGCAATCTTCGCAGTCCAGGTCGCCGTCGGAAGAGACTATCTATGGCTGCCCACGACGCTGTCGGAACGATCGGTGAACGCCAGCCGCGCTCACCAGGCAGTGAAACGTCTGCGCCCGACCACGGAAACGCTCGACCGCTGGTTCGATCAGAGGCTGACGATCCTGTGCAAAACGATCGGTACTCGCATCGCTGCAGCATGTTGTCTGCTCCTCTGCCTGACGGTGCCTCCCCTGGAACTGGTTCCCTTTGCCGCGGCGCTGCCGATGGCCGCGATTGCCATGTTCGGAATCGCTATCGCACTGCGCGACGGCATGCTCCTGCTGCTGGCCTACGCGCTCATGGCGGCGACACTTTTCTTTTTGCTCAAGACAACCAACTAACCCGTAACACGCATTCCCTGGAGACAGAGTCATGAACAGCTCCTCGACAATCGAGCGCCCGAAGGCGCACGCCGACGGATCTGATGATTCGCCGCTGATCAAGTGGTTCGGCCGATTCGGCTACGCCGCCAAGGGCAGCGTCTACGGTGTGATCGGTACCCTCGCACTGATGCATTTATTCACTGCTGGTGGCAAGAGTACCGGCAGCAGCGGTGCCCTTGCCACGCTGGACCAGCAGCCCTTCGGTGATGTGCTGCTCTACCTGATCGCCTGCGGACTGGTCCTCTACACCCTCTGGCGCTTCTCCCAGGGCATCCTCGACGTCGAACACAAGGGTTCGGATGCATCCGACCTGGTGCAGCGCGGCGGCCTGGTGATCAGTGGGGCCGTGTATTCGGTCCTGGCATGGCAGGCGGTGTCCCTTGCCATGGGATCGGGCAGCAGCAGCGGTTCCGGAAGCAACAGCGAACGCGCACAGGCTGCTATGACGCAACCCGGAGGTGCCTGGCTGGTGATTGCTGTCGGGGTCGGCTTTCTGATCACCGCTTTCTATCAGCTCTGGCGCGCCTGGTCCCTGGAGTTCACCGAACATTGGCGCCATGACTTGAGCGGTGAGATGCGCCAGCGCATTACCCAGGTCTCGCGCTTCGGCATCGCTGTCCGAGCCGTGATCCTCGCCATCATGGGGGGCTATATTGTCTACTCGGGCCTGACCGACGACGCCAGCGAGGCGAAGGGTCTGGGCGGTGTCCTGAGAACTTTCAGCGCCGATCCCTGGCTGCTGGGTACCTTCGCGATCGGCATCACCTGCTATGCCGTTTATGCTTGGACCAACGCGATATTCCGCCGTATCCCTGCCCCATGAGTCAGGTCGCCGTTGGAAGTTCACGTTTCAGGTTGCTACAAGCACTCGACATGAGACCATTTCGCACGAATACGCCCCGCCAGCAAGAGCGTCATCACTGCGGCGCGAGCTTTCCGCTTCACTCTTGCCTTCATCGAAAGCCAGCACGGCGATGGCCCCGAGGTACAGCAGCAGGACAAGAACGCTTTCGAAACCGATGTTGACAAAGCCGGACTTCTCGCGGCGAAGTAAACCAAGAAGAATGATGCCGCTCATCATCATCGTCAGAGCAATGATGAAGACATGCTGATCGGTCATCGCGTGGTAGATGGATCCGTCGCGATAGGCAGCATCAGAGAAGGCCAGGAACAGCACATCGAAGCTGTTTCCGCCGATGATGCCACCGACGGCAAGGGTCAGTGCGCCCCGGCGCACGGCAGCCACGGAAGTGACCAGCTCGGGGAGGGAGGTTGCCACCGCCGTCATCAACAGACCCACCAGCGTGCCGGAAATCGCCGTACGCTCGGCAATGATGATTCCGGTCTGCGCGACGCTGAAGCCGGCAACTGCCACGACAAGCACGAGTCCGCCGAATTTCCACCACATGGACATGAGCTCGCCGGGACTTGCTTGCTCGGTGCTTCCGCAGTCCTCATCCTGAGTTTCGCGTGTTTTCTGAGCGACCCAGAGCGGGGCGGCCTTGGCTCTTTTAACCAGTATCAGGCCGAACAAGTAGGCTGAGGGCAGGATGACAGAGGCCGGATGAATAGCGAAGAATGTGATGTCCGGGCCGGAATTGGCCAGCAGCGGGATGGCCAGCAGGGTCATCAGCAGGGCGGCCTGAATGAGATTCTCGACGGAAGCGGCTGCGTGTTCGAGGTTGGCGCGTCGACAGAACATGTCTGCCACCACGAGGAAAACGGTCTGCGCGGCGATGCCGCCGATGGCATTGCTGACCGAAAGGTCGGGAACACCTTCGAACGCTGTCCAGACCGATGTCAGAATTCCCGGCAGGGACGTACTGGCACCGAGCAGCACCGCGCCGAAAAGAGCCTGTCCCAGGCCGGTGAGGTCGGCCAGGTGATCGGCGAGACGGGCCATGTGCGTCCCGGCGAGGCCGATGACGCCGGCGGCGAGGGCGAAAACAAGAAATACCGACCACAGGGGCCAGCCTTCAAGTGCGATGAACTGCATGATGAAATGAGCTCCAGTCTGAGAGTGCGTATGGCCGCGAGGCCGTTGTTGGATCCGCAGTGGCCGGTCGATTCGAACGACGATGAGTCGAGACTGACACAAACGGGAGAGAAGATCGATGCAACGCGTTGAAAAATGGACCAAGCGAATTGCCGAATCGAAGCACGGCTTGTGGTTGATTGGTCTCGCGTCCTTTCTCGAGACCATCATCATCCCGATTCCGATCGAGCTTGTCCTGATTCCTTACATGGTGATCAACCGGAAGCGCGTCTGGCTGATCGCCACGGTGACTACGATCGGCTGCCTGCTGGGTGCGATCGTGGGATATGGATTTGGCTATTTTCTGTTCGAATCGGCAGGACGCTGGTTGATAGAAGCCTACGATTACCAGCAAGCCTACGAGAATTTTCGGCAGCTTTTCGAGGACCACGGCTTCTGGGCGATCGTGAGTATTGGCGTCGTACCGATTCCCTTCCAGATCGCGATGATCACGGCGGGCGTTGCGGGCTATTCCTTTTTCCTTTTCCTTCTTGCATCGACCATCGCGCGAGGCATTCGCTATTTCGGACTCGCCCTTCTCGTACTGTTGTTCGGTAAGCGGGCTCAACAACTCTGGGACCAACATTCCAGGACCGTGGGCTTCAGCCTTCTCGGAGCCATTATCATAGGATTCCTGGCGTTCCGACTCGCGCCGCAATGGTTCTGAGGTTTTGCTCCGGCTGAGGCAGGCCATTGGCGCATGTGCCTGCAGGGCAGATCACTCGGGCTTGGCGGCAGAATCAATCCGGAGCAGGGCTCCTGGCGCGTGATCGGTCAATAGATAGAGCTGACCTTCTTCGCCGACGGTGACGTCCCGGATTCGTTGGCCCAGTTCGTGAAACAACCGCTGCTGACTCACCACGTTGCCATCGTCGAGCTGCATTCGGAAGACGGCGTTTCCTGCCAACGCGGCGACCAGCAGGTCACCGTCGAATTCCGGAAATGCCCGACCGCGATATACGGTGATGCCCGACGGCGCGATCGACGGAGTCCAATGGGTGAGAGGTGCCTCGATCTCATCAAGACCCTCATGCGGAGTGATATTCGAACCCGGGTAGTTGATGCCCTCGGTGGCAATCGGCCATCCGTAGTTTTTTCCGGCCGCGATCCGATTGACTTCGTCGCCGCCATAGGGACCATGTTCACTGGCATAGACGGCGCCCGTTGCAGCATCGAAGTGAAGGCCCTGGGGATTTCGATGACCGTAGCTGTATATTTCGGGCCGGACATCCGGCTGATCGACAAACGGGTTGTCTTCGGGCACCGAGCCATCCATATTCAAACGGACAACAGTTCCGATGTGGTTGCTCAGATCCTGCGCGTCCTCGCGGAAGTCAAAACCGTCACCAATGCTCACAAGCAGAGTCCGGTCCGGCAGAAAGGCGATACGAGACCCGAACTGGACGGCCGTGTTCTTCAGCGGCCTGGCCTGGAACAATTCCTCGAAGGCGACGATTCTAAAGCCCTCAAGGCGACCGCTTCCGACACAGAGGTTGTTCTCTTCGATTGTCCCGCAGGCATAGGTCATGAACAGCAGTCGATCCTGTTCATAATCCGGCGACATCTCGAGATCCATCAGGCCGCCTTGAACGCCCTGTAGAATCTCCGGCAGGCCCTCGATCGCCTCCTTCAGCAGCGCACCGTCCTTATCGACGATGCGGATTGCGCCGGGCCGTTCGGTGATCAGGACACGACCATCGGGCAAGCGGATCATTGCCCAGGGATGCTCGAGACCATCGGCAAGTGTAGCAATGCGATAACGATCGGCGGGAAGGTCATCGAAGGTGCTCGCACGCTCTGGCCGCATCGCCACATGCAGGCTGAATGCGCCGATCAATATCACGAGCGGGAAGGCGAAGTGGGCGTAGGTGAGTGACCGTCTGCTTCGGTTCACTGAACGGCCCAGCAACTGCTCAAACACCAGTGCGCCCAGCATCCCCGAGGCAATCATCGCGCAATAGCCCAGAACACCGCGCGTCCCCGAGATCAGTGTTGGAATCGGGGCGACGACGTCGGCAATGAAGAATGCCACGGCAAGGCCCAGGGCACCCGCCAGCACAAACAGTGTGGATCGACCCGCCGGCCAGCGCCTGCTCAACCGAAGCGCGATCGGGAACGCGACCAGAAATGCAACGCCAACGAGAACGGCATAGAACGGCATGAAGGCCCCGAGATCGTGGACTACCGTGCGATGCCAGTCCTGCCAGGTAGCATAAGAACCCATTTCCACCACATTGATCAGGTTCAGGTGGGACTGGATCAAGGAGCCACTGACCGAGGTCACCGCCACAGCAAGGAGCCAAGGCAGGAGGTTCCTGCCGATCATTCGAATCGCCCGAGCGCGGGCGGGGAAGGGGCGTTTATCTGAATTCATGGGTTTCCAATGGATAAGCCTGCGTCAGGTGCGCGAACACAGCATGTCGCCATGAAACTGGACCCATCGAGGCAGTTATCGCGTAAAAAAGGGCCGGGCAACTTGCCCGACCCTATCGGATCGATAGCGAATCGATCACGGATCCTGATTACCGGATCGCGTTAAGCGACGTCGCTTTGAACTCGCGTTCATCGAACCAGCCATCGGTCATTTCGCCTTTGACTCGGACCTGGTCGCCGACGTCGAGCTTCAGATAGCCCTGATCGTCGAGCGGGTTGTTATCCAGACCCTCGACGCTCACCGTGGTCTGACCCGTACCGCTGGAGATGGCGAATTCATCATCATCAATGGCAGTAATGCGGCCATTCAGCTCAGCGACGTCACCAGTTTCACCACTGGATGATGTATAGGTGTAGCCGTCAACGGGTTCATCGCGTGTGGTGAAAGTGACATCGACCTTGTCGACACGAATGGCGTCAGCTTCAAGCTTTCGCGACTCGAAAAAACCATCATCGACTTCACCATAAACTGTGACCCGGTCGCCGGAAGCGAGGCTGTACATGTTCTCGTCGTCAAACACGTCGTCGCTTTCAACCCGGATCGAACCAGTGCTCGTTCGCAAGGTGAAATCGTCATCATTGACTTGACCTACGGTCCCGTTAACCGTCAAAGAGGTATCGTCTTCATGGCCTGCCAAAGGATCATGATCTCGACTCCCTGAATCGTGCGCCATATCTTGCATGTGCTTGTCGTGTCCCATTTCGCTGTTGTGATCGTCCGATTGGGCAAAAGCAGAGCCAGAGCACACCATCGTCGCCGTGGATGAAGCAACAAGAATTGAAAGTAACTTCTTCCTCATGAAAACTCCTGTTTCGTATGGGTGATTGATGGCATGTCGTCAATCCCGTCCCGTTAACGAGGAATCGACCGACTGAATACCACCAGCACGTCATACGCTAACGGGGGAGGAATCGGCAGACGATAACTTGAGTTAAGGCCGGTCTGAACAACCTTTGTTTTCAGCTCCGAGGTCAGCGAACGACTTTCAAGACTGAAATCGCTCCGGATCTAAAAGGATTTCTTGATCAATTTCTGTCCAAAACAGCCGTTTGGGCGAATTCCGGACCTACGGGCCCTACCTCATCTGCCCGATCCGACCACAGGCTGGGCGCGACCAGCGCTGGCTGAACTGGTCTCGATCCAGTCCAACCGGGTCCGCGCGACGCGGGCCGAGCACGAGGCGATGCCCCCTTTTGGCTCAGGGCAGCTCCGGAAGCGCCCACAGATCGACGCGGTCCAGCGCGATATAGGGCACTGCGATCCGCCGGCCCTCGACGTCGAGCCCGATATCGGCCGGTCGGCCTGGTGTCTTGATGGGTATGCGAGTCTCGGCCCATCGGACGAACCAGATCGCCTCGTCGACCTGCGAGGCCATGAGCAGACCGCCCTGCCACGGCTCGAGGCTGTCCATATTGCCGCCGTCCGGCAGCGTCGCTCCGTTGAACAACTCGCTGGCATTGGGCGGGTAGCCGATCAGCGTGCGGCCGCCGCCCCAGGGCGCGAGGACCAGGGAAACGCTGGCCGGATTCCAGACGACGCCGTTGGGCGGCGACGCCAGGCCCTCGCCGGCGACGATCGAAATCTCGCCGTCAGCGATACGGAACAGGCGCGGTTTGGCCGTATCGGTCAGGTAGATCGCGCCGTCTGGCCCGATCTCGACATCGTTCAGGAAGCCCGGCTCCTGCGATGAGAAGTCGATGAATTCCACTTGCTGACCGGACACGAGGGCGTCACCTCTTGGTAATAGTCATGCCACCAGACGCATTACCCCACTAAGGAACCTCTGAACGACT
>JGI12109J20283_10013246_pt1 | contig 13250 bp, 9 predicted proteins | sample ElkSlonscriptome_12_FD_20283 | JGI IMG/M metagenome (IMG submission 20283) | reverse complement strand
TGACACGGTATAAGTTCCAGACCAGAAACGGGTGCTGATCATTGTTATAGGGTGGGAACGGGCCGGTGAACTTGGTGTACCAGGGCACATCGGCTGCTCGTAAATCAGGATTGTTACGCAAGCGAGCCGACGGCGTCAGGATTTCAAAGGTCTTGCCGTCTTCAACGACCGTACCGCGGTCCGACACGGTCCCCATCGCGATCAATTCCACGTCAACATCGAAGCCATCAGTAGGCCACTGAGGACGATCGGCACAAGCATCACCGCGCTGGGTCAGATTGGCACCGGCGGGAATATGCAAAAGCGCATCCAGGGCCAATTCACCAACAAACATTCCGCCCCATTCGGTAGCGCCCAACCGGTCGGCCAGCGCTTGTGTCATCCGCACATCCATGCGCTCCATGACCAGCTGGTTTTTTTCGAGCAATGTGTAGACATGCACATGGCTGGCTGAAAACAATGGGTTGCCGCTTCCGTCAAGCAACAGCAATCCATGGATATCGTCCGGGTTGCGCTGGATAATCAATCGATCAATAGTGACGATATGCCCATCACGGCGAAGCTGAAGATCAGCCGCCAAAACCAGACGGCCCTCCAGGAACTGCTCGAAATTTCCTGCTGGGGCATGAAACTCCAACGCACCCAGGTTCAAGTCCGAGAATCGAACACGACTCCCATCCGCACGCTTTTGACCGCCCACCGAAAACTCGATATCAGCCAAATTCAAGCTGTCCGGATACACATGCAGTTCTGCACTGGATGACCACGCCGACCAGATTTCAGTTGAATTCTTGATTTGAGGCGCATCGGTCTTTGCGCAGGCCATACCTGCGGAAAAAAGTACGATTGTGGCGAACAGTATGCGGGGCAGCGTCATCGGACTTGTGCCTTGTAATGGGGAGGTGAAATGGTACCTGATTCGCGTGACGGGATCAAAAGGCGTAGTCTGCAAGAAGTTCTTTATTCTGTGTCTGACTTCTTGTTTTGTTTCAGAAAGATCCGGTCCTCGGCAAACAGGGCTTCCAACTGCTTGCGGCTGCGGCGGCCGATCTTGATCAGTTCATCAAAGTCGTCCTTGTGTTCGACCTGCTCGCGCAACGTTTCTTCGTCGTGCCGGCGAAATTGCTCAATGTAGTCATCGACCTGACGCACTTCGAGCGCTTCCAGCGTGGACCGTGCCAATTCGATGCTGGATAGCCAGGTTTCACGAACCACGAAGTCGACCTGCAGGTGCATCAACTCCAGCGCATGCTGGCGGTTTCGGGCGCGCGCGTAGATTTTGAGGTGCGGAAAATGACGCTTGACCATTTCAGCCGTGCGCACCGATATTTCAATATCGGAAATCGTCAGAACAAATAATTTGGCATGGCCTGCGCCAGCGGCTCGCAACACGTCCAGATTGGTGGCGTTACCGTAGTACACGCGGTGGCCGAACTTGCGCACGAAGTCGACCTGCTCCTGGTCATAATCCAGCGCAGTAAAATGAATATCGAGCATCGACAGATTGCGGGCGACAATCTGTCCGACGCGTCCGAGACCCGCAACAATGACCTTCGGTTCGCTATCGTCGTCAGGAATCTCATGATAGCCCTCGTCTTCATCGTCCGGACGGGCCAGCCGCGGTTGAATCAACCGTTCATTGATCAGATACATTAATGGCGTCAGCGCCATCGAGATGGTAATCGCCACGATCAGAGGGTCAACCACGCTGGGGCTCAAGACCTGCTCTTCCAGGCTGACCGTAAACAGCACGAAGCCGAATTCACCGGCCTGCGGCAGCGCAAAGGCCAGCGACAATGCCTCGCGGTTGCTGAGCCCGGCAAACCGCCCGACGAATAACAGCACCAGGAACTTGACCGTCATCAACACGGCAACCAGTGCAAAGATCAGACCCGGGCCATCAATCACGCGACCAAAATCGATCGACATGCCCACGGCAATGAAAAACAGCCCGAGCAACAAGCCCTTGAACGGCTCGATGCCGGCTTCGAGCTCGTGACGATATTCTGAGTCTGACAGCAGCACGCCGGCCAGGAATGCACCCAGCGCCATGCTCAAGCCGGCCCAGTCAGCCAATAGTGCGGTGCCCAGGGCGACCAGCAACACGGCGGCCAGGAAGATCTCGCGCACGTCGCTCATGACAATCACGCGGAAGATCGGGCGCAGGAACAGCCGCCCCCCGAAAATGATGGCTGCGATAATCAGCGAAGTTTGCAGAATCGGCACCAGCAGGCTTTCACCGCCGGTATCCAGGCCGGCAGCGCCGCCAAACAGCGGAATCAGCGCCAGTAGCGGAATGACTGCAATATCCTGGAACAGCAAGACACCAAAGGCCTGCCGCCCATACGGCGCGGTCAGCTGCTTTTTCTCGGCCAGCATCTGCAGGCCGATCGCCGTCGAGGACAGCGCCAGTACCACCGACACCAGCAGTCCACTGCGCCAGCTCTCCAGCCACCAGGCGGCCAGCGGCCACAAGACCAGCGTGGTCAGAAACAGCTGCATGGCACCGTTGACGAATATCAGTTTTCGCAGCACCATCAGGCGGCTCGGCCGGAGTTCGAGCCCGATGACGAACAGCAGCAGCACGATGCCCAACTCGGAGAAATGCAGGATGGTTTCAACATCCTCGATCAGGCCCAGCACCCAGGGGCCAATCAAAATACCAGCAGCCAGATAACCAAGCACGGCACCCAGGCCAAATTTCCGCGCCAGCGGCACCATGATCACGGCGCTGCCGAGGAAGATCACCACTTCACCCATCATGGTCATTGCTGGTGGCTTGCCTGGTGACGAAAAAAGGGCATCAGTGATCAGGACTCCTGCTTCAATTCAACACAATCACTACCCCGCTTATCGAGACAGTGCGTCTCGTCCAGCATACACGGCGCGCTCATCAAGCCGCTGGTGAATTCTGAGCAGTTGGTTGTACTTGGCCACTCGATCCGAGCGGCACAGCGAGCCGGTCTTGATTTGTCCAGCGCCGGTCGCGACCGCCAGATCGGCAATGGTCACGTCCTCGGTTTCGCCGGAACGATGTGAAATGACGGTGCCAAAGCCGGCAGCGCGCGCCAGATCGATCGCCTGCAGCGTCTCCGTCAACGTCCCAATCTGGTTGGGCTTGATCAGAATGGCATTGGCAATCTTTTCGTCGATGCCACGCTGCAGAATCCTGGTGTTGGTCACAAACAAGTCATCACCGACCAACTGGACCGCACCGCCGATGGCGTCGGTCAATTCCTTCCAGCCGGTCCAGTCATCTTCATCCATACCATCCTCGATCGAGAAGATCGGGAACTTGCTGACCAGGCCGGACAAGTAGTCGACAAATTCCGCGCTGTTGAAAGCACGCCCCTCGGAGTCAAGCACGTAACGACCGTCACGATAGAATTCACTGGAAGCAACGTCGAGCGCCAGCGCCACCTGTTCGCCCGGCTTGTAGCCGGCTTCCACAATGGCCGTCATCAGCAATTCCAACGCGGCTTCATTGGAATTCAGGTCGGGCGCAAATCCACCTTCATCACCCACTGCGGTACTCAAACCCTGGCTCAACAGCGCGGCTTTCAGCGCATGAAAGATCTCGACGCCGGCTTGCAGTGCACTCGGAAAATCCGGTAGCCCGACCGGCAGGATCATGAACTCCTGGATATCGACCCGGTTATCGGCGTGCGCGCCGCCGTTCAGGATATTCATCATCGGCACCGGCAAGCTGGGCGATTGGCCCGACGACTCCATTAGGTGCTCAAACAACCACTGGTTCTTGGCATTCGCCACAGCATGTGCGGCAGCCAGCGACACACCCAGCAGCGCGTTTGCACCCAGTGTTGATTTGTTGCTGGTGCCGTCCAATTCAATCAAACGCGCATCGAGTGCTGCCTGATCCGTAGCATCCGTTCCTTTCAGCGCAGTGCCCAAAACCTCATTGGCATTCTGCACGGCCTTCCGAACACCTTTGCCGCCATAGCGGCCTGCTTCATCATCTCGCAGTTCCACGGCCTCATGCACGCCGGTCGACGCCCCGGAAGGCACCGCCGCGCGCCCAAAGGAACCATCGTCCAGCCAGACCTCGGCTTCCAGCGTCGGGTTACCGCGTGAATCGAGAATTTCACGAGCATGAACAGCAGAAATTTTCATTTGAGCTCCGTCATTTGTGGGCAAAACCGGTAACCACAGATCTCGCCGATTAGGCAGATTAATAGTACAAGCATCAAAAAAAGCTGGCTCTCAGTATCGACTTGCAAACCAGTCAAACTCACCTTCAAAACCAAAGTATCAAGCATGCTGACCAGCAGCCCTTCATTCCCCAGTTTTCGTTTTTATATCTGCGGTATCAACGTAATCCATGATTCCTCGGCAATTAGTGTCGGTTTCCCTGGCTCATCAAGTAGTTCGCATGAGTGGATTTTCGATATGTTCATACCAAGCCCGTTGTTTAAGTCAATAACAGCAACCACGGATTACACAGATTGGTTAATCAAAAAAAACCGGTCGACTATGCTTCTCCAAAACCAAAATATCAATCGCCTGTTCTGCTGTTTATCTTTTTGTATCTTTTTAATCTGCGAAATCTGCCTAATCTGCGGTTCCCCGGCTTCAAGATTTAACCGCTCGATCAATCGCGACCAGCGTTTCCAGCAGGCCTTCCATGTCCGACAGCCGCATCGAGTTCGGCCCGTCGCACAGCGCCTTGTCGGGATCGGGGTGAGTTTCGGTGAAGATGCCGGATACACCCACGCCGACCGCAGCCCGTGCCAGCACAGGAATAAACTCGCGGGCACCGCCTGAGCTGTCGCCCTGACCACCCGGCAGCTGCACCGAATGGGTCGCGTCAAATACCACCGGGCAATCGGTCTCGCGCATGATCGCCAATGAGCGCATGTCGGCCACCAGGTTGTTGTAGCCGAACATATAGCCCCGCTCACACACCATCAATTGTTCGTTGCCGGTGGCCCGCGCCTTCTCGACCACGGTGCGCATTTCCCATGGCGACAGGAATTGGCCCTTCTTGATATTGATCGGCTTGCCGGTGCGGGCCACGTTCTGGATAAAATTGGTCTGTCGGCACAGAAAAGCCGGCGTTTGCAGTACGTCGACCACGTCGGCAACCTCATCCAATGGCGTGTCTTCGTGCACATCGGTCAGGACCGGCACGCCAATCTGGCTTTGCACGGCCTTGAGCATCTGCATGCCTTCTCCCAGCCCAGGACCGCGGTAGCTTTTGACCGAAGTGCGGTTGGCTTTATCGAACGAGCCTTTGAACACATAAGGTATACCCAGGCGCTCGGTCACCTCTTTCAAATGACCGGCGACGTCCAGGCACAGCTGCATCGACTCCAGCGTATCGGGTCCGGCAATCAAAAAAAACGGCTGGTCCAGACCAACGTCAAAATGTGTGAGCTTCATTGATACTCCGTGAAAAGTCAAAAAAAGTAACCGCAGATTACGCAGATGTAGGCAGATTAAAGCCGAATGTTGTAGGAGCCTGCTTGCAGGCGAACACATTGGGATTCAGCTTAAAAGTCTGTTCGCTTGCAAGCAAGCTCCTACTTCGCTTCGCGTGTGCTCAAGAATCAAAATTGAGTTTTAACTTTAATCTGCGCACATCTGCGAAATCTGTGGTTTCTGATCACTGTTGGTGGTTGAATATGCCAACGCAGCCTGGATAAAGCCGGTAAACAGCGGATGACCATCGCGTGGCGTCGACGTGAACTCCGGATGGAACTGGCAGGCCACAAACCACGGGTGATCGGGCAACTCGACCATTTCAACCAGCATGCCGTCCATTGACAAACCGGCCAGCAACAGGCCGTGTTCGGTAACCGCGTCGCGGTAATGGTTGTTGAATTCATAACGATGCCGATGGCGCTCGACGATTTCCTGCTTGGCGTAGAGATCCATCGATCGGCTTCCTTCAGCAAGTCGGCAGCGCTGGGCACCCAGACGCATCGTGCCGCCCAGGTCGTCGTCTTCGCCGCGCAGTTGACGTTGACCACGCTCATCCAGCCATTCGGTAATCAGTCCGATGATCGGATGGGGTGTGTCCGGATCGATCTCGGTCGAGTTGGCCCCGGAAAGCCCACACACATTGCGCGCAAATTCGACCACGGCAGCCTGCAGGCCAAGGCAAATACCCAGGTATGGAATCCGGTGTTCGCGTGCGTGCTGGATTGCTGCAATCTTGCCTTCGAAGCCACGCTCGCCAAAACCACCCGGCACCAGGATGGCATCAACGCCGTCGAGGACATCGAGCCCTTCCTGCTCGATCTGCTCGGATTCGACCGGGCGGATGTTGACGCGAATGCGGTCCTGCAAGCCGCCGGCCGACAGGGCCTCGTTTAGTGATTTGTACGCATCGGCATGCTCGACGTATTTACCGACCATGGCCACGGTCACTTCATGCTGCGGATCGGCCTGGCGATCGACCACGTTCTGCCAATCCGATAAATCGGCATCGCCGGCCTCCAGGCCCAGGCGATCCAGCACGATCCGATCCAGGCCCTGCTGCTGATAAAACAGCGGAATCTTGTAGATATTGTCGACGTCGACGGCTGATATGACGGCTTCTTGGGTCACGTTGGTAAACAATGCGATTTTTTCCCGCTCGTGATCCGACAGCATGCGCTCACAGCGACACAGCAGCACATCGGGCTGAATGCCGATCGAACGCAGCTCCTTGACCGAGTGCTGGGTCGGTTTGGTCTTGATCTCTTCGGCCGCGCGCAAGAACGGCACCAGCGTCAGATGCATGAACAGCGCCTGACGCCCAAACTCGGTGCCGAGCTGACGAATGGCTTCGAGGAACGGCAGCGATTCGATATCGCCCACCGTGCCGCCAATTTCGACCAGCGCAACATCGTAGCCGTCCGCGGCGCGCTTGACCGACTGCTTGATTTCATCGGTGATGTGCGGAATGACCTGCACCGTGGAACCGAGGTAATCCCCGCGCCGCTCGCGCGCAATCACATCCGCGTAGATACGGCCCGTGGTGAAATTATTGAGTTGGGTCATTCGGGTTCGGACGAACCGTTCGTAGTGTCCGAGGTCAAGATCGGTTTCGGCACCATCTTCGGTCACAAAGACCTCACCGTGCTGAAACGGGCTCATCGTGCCGGGGTCGACGTTGATGTAGGGGTCGAGTTTCATCATCGTGACCTTGAGCCCGCGCGCTTCGAGTATCGAAGCCAGCGAGGCCGAGGCGATGCCCTTGCCAAGGGAAGAAACGACGCCACCAGTAACGAAGATGAAAGCGGCCATGACCGGAAATCCGAATATGATTGATCCGGGAGATGATTGTACCCGAGCGGAAGCCAGCATATCTCCCTGTAGGCCTTTTGATTGTCATGCACTCGCTATGTCGCAACAATAGTCATGAACCACCGCCCTGACAGCGCACAGCCCGGGAATGACTCGTCATCGCGACACCTCAAGCCGCCTATTCGCCGATATTGATTGCCTCGGAGCGTTGCTCGCCTACGGCCTGCAGCCGCCTAATCATGGCGTTGAAGTCTGCATCGCGGCTCGACTGCATGCTGTCGCTGCTGACTTGCACCGAAGGCAGTGCCGCATAGGCCTGCATCAGCGCGATCAACGGTTCGGCCCGCTCGGCGCCCAGTAATAAAGAGTCGAATGCCGACAACGCACCGGCAACCGACGGCACTGGACCGCCCAGGTGCTGCTCCAGCTGGTTCAGGCTGCGCAGCGCAAACCGACGCACCGCCGGATACTCATCGTTCATTGCATGCAGCAAGTGCCAGCGCCACTGCGCCGGCTGTTCAACCTGCCCGCGCTGAATCGATCGCCCGATCATCGTCGCGGTCACGGCACGCTCGACCGGATCACCTGCATGCAAGCGTGCTACGCCGTCGGCCAGGCCGGCTTCCAGACCGTCCGCACGCTGAACTGGCTGAGCCTGCACACCCCAAAGTGCTTCGGTCTGTTGCTCGGCCCACTCGACCGACTGGTCAAGATGGCACAACGAACAGGCATTCGGTCGGCCATCGGCTGCATTGCGCGCAGGACGAGGCACCTCGATGCGGTGTGAGCGGTGAATCTCCATGACGCCGTAGACAACCTCCGGCATGTGACAGTTGTAGCACAACGACCCCGGACTGTCTTCGGGGTGATGCGTGTGCGCCACCACGTCTTCGGCAATCGGTTGGTGACAAGCCAAACAGGGCTGATTGGTCCTGTTTTCCTCGGTGATCATGCCGTGGGTGTCGCCCTTGTGCATGTTGTGACAGGTGCCGCAGGTCATTTCGGATTCCTGGTAGCACTCGGACTGCAGCAGCCCCTGGTACTCGTAGGCAGTCAATCGTGGTGTGCGATCGGGCCAGAAGCGCAGCGTAAACAAATCGCCCATATGCCCACCAACCGGCAGTTGGCTTTCCGGCCAGACCAGCTCGACCGAATCAAACAGATTGTCGCCGGCACGGTAGATCGGACCGGTCTTGATGAACTCCCGCATGACCTCGACGCTGACCGGAATGCGCTGACCGTGGCATTGACCGCAGACCTGGGTCGAGGCCTGTTGATCCAGTTTGTTTGGATGCACAACCGTGTCATCAGGGGTATCGGTCAGGGTATAGAACAACCGCGTCAGCCAGTTGGAATGCTTGGCCACGTGATCGGCCGACGGGCCGTGACAGCTTTCACAGGAAATGCCGAGCTCGGCCACGCTGGAATCGAACTCGCCCTCGAACTGGGCATCGACGGTTTCGCCGGCAGCGGCCCGCTTGAGCAGCTCGTCGTAGTTGGTCACATTGGGTTCGGGACCGGTGTTGTGGCAGAAAATGCAGTTGTTGTTCCAGACCGAAACCTGGTCATCGAACTGCTGCTCATCCGGGCCCAGAAACGCGGCGTTCATGTGAATCCAGCGCTCGTCCTGGTTGTGCCACAGCATGTGCAGCCGATAGAAATTGCCGCCGTCGGGGTCGCGCGTCAGGTACTGCTGATAGCGGTTCGAGCCTACGGTCTTGTAAATTTTCTGTTCGACCAGAAGCGCATCGGAATCAGGCAGTCGGTATTCAAACCAGTATTCGTCGCCGCGCTGCACTGGACGCACATCGATGCCCCACTGCTGGACCGTCTGACCATCAAACGCACCCTGCACCGACTCTTGGGTCGCCAGCTGCGTCATCGTGCGGTGATAGGTCCGATGCCAGGTGCCAAAACGATCACGGTGGCAGGTGTGGCAAGCCGCACTGCCGGCCCACTCGGACGCCAGCACCGGGGTTTGCGGCAACGCCAGCATCAGCAAACAGAGCAAGCCCGATCCGGTCTGAAACAAGCGTCGAATTACATTGTGGATCACACGCATATTGTGCCTGAATCAATCGCCTGATTCAGTCATTGGACGATCCCTGATGCGCTCATTGCGCTGAATTGAACAACCCGACCATTGGCTTGGAACCCTCTGATTTTGGTTGTGCGGCCGGAAAGCCGTATCTGGCGCGGTGCATTACTCAGCCGTAGCTGCAGCGACTGTGACCCGGGCCGAACCACGCAGTCTGCGGCTTTACCGAATGGAATACGCGCCGAGCAGGGTTATTCAGCGCTCCTCAAGCGTTTTGCTGATCGACCGACTCTACCGGCAGATATTCCTGACGCGTCGGCACATCCGGCCAGAACTCGTTCAGCTTGCGGCTCTTACCGCCGCTGAGCACGATACAGGCATGCTGTCGGCCCAGTTTGCGCGGTCGTGCAACGCCGCAGGAATGGGCAATGATTTCGACCTCTTGCATGATATTGCGCGCATACCAGGCCACGCGCTTGGCCTTGTCGCTCGGTACCAGCCCTCGCTGCAGGCGCTTGTTGTGGGTCGTCACGCCCGTCGGACAGGTATTCTTGTTGCACTGCAGGGCCTGAATACAGCCCAGCGCAAACATGAAGCCGCGCCCGGACAGCACGATATCGGCGCCGGCGCAAAAAGCCCAGGCAACGTCGGACGGGTTGATGCGCTTGCCGGAAGCAAACACGCGGATGCGCGGTCGCAGGCCATACTCGGTTAATTTGTCGACCACGGTCGGCAGCGCTTCATCGAGCGGCAGCCCGACGTTATCCATCAGCGACATCGGCGCAGCGCCGGTACCACCATCGCCGGAATCCACGGTAATGAAATCCGGGGCACTGTCGAGACCGCGCTTGTGGATGGCCTGACCCAGCGCATCCATGAAGTCACCCTGGCCGACCACCAGCTTGATGCCGGTCGGCTTGCCGGTCACCTCGCGGATGCGATGAATCATATCCAGCAGTTCATCGGCGTTGGCAATATCACGATGACGATTCGGGCTGATCGCCGGCTGGTCCATCGGGATGTGCCGAATGGCTGCAATTTCCTCAGTGATCTTGGCCTGCGGAAGAATGCCACCCTTGCCGGGCTTGGCACCCTGGGCCAGCTTGAGCTCGAACATCTTGACCTGCTCGTGAGCCGCAATACCGGCCAGGCGCTGGTCACACAAATCGCCGTGCTCATCACGCACGCCAAACTTGGCCGTGCCGATCTGAAATACCAGATCGCAGCCGCCTTCCAGATGCCACGGCGCCAGACCGCCTTCACCGGTATTCAACCAGATGCCGGCCTCCTTGGCGCCCATCGACAGGGCACGAATCGCGGGCTTGGACAGGGCGCCATAGCTCATGCCGGAAATATGAAAACAACGGTCGGTGGTATACGGCTGACGGGCGCCCGGGCCAATGGTCAGCGGCATCAGTGGTTCGGCCTCTTCATCCAGGGTCGGAAAGGCACAGTTCAGAAAAATCGCCGTCCCTTCGCGCTTCAAGTCACGACTGGAGCCAAACGCCGCCGTGTTGGGCAGGTTTTTCGAGGCGCGATACACCCACGAGCGCTGCGCGCGATTGAACGGCAGCTCTTCCCGGTCGCTGGCAAAGAAATACTGGCGAAAGAATTCGCCGAGGTGCTCGAACAGGTAGCGGAAACGGCCGATGACCGGGAAGTTTCTGCGCACGGCATGCGTCTGCTGGGTGCGATCCACGACATACATGCCGGCCAGAACCAGCAGGCCGCAGCCGAACGCAACGACCAACAGCACGGCCATGAACTGCAGCACTTCCCGAGTCAGAATCAGAATTTCAGTCATAGCCATGTCTCTGGTCAATCGATTGTTGCATCAAGCCGCATCATCACGGCCATTGAATCTCGGAATCACGATGCTCGGGCGCTCCCTCGATCCTGATTCAGCGGGTGACTAGTTTATTCCAGCCAGATCAAGCTGGCCTGTCGTCCGCAGGGGGCACTGCGACGATGGGAAAAGTAATGCGCCTCATCCTGATAGGTGCAGATGCCGCTGTCAATGACCCGGCCTACACCCGCGGCGCCCAACTGATTCACTGCAATTCCCTGAAGACTGGCCTGCCAGCGGCCATCCGCGTTCGGAACAAATTGGTCAGCATGTTCCGGAAAAGCCTGGACCACCTCAGCGCCTACCTCGTAGGCCGGTTGGCGAATGGACGGGCCAACCCAGGCCATGCTGTCGGACGAGATATCGAGCTGGTCAAGCACGGTCGGAATAATGCCATCGGCCAATCCGCGCCAGCCGGCGTGTATGGCAGCCACCCGGCCCTGTCGCGAATCGGCAATCAATATCGGCAGGCAGTCGGCGGTCAAAACCACGGCAACCTGACGCGGTCGGTCGGTCCAGGCGGCATCGGCCTCAACGCCGGGTTGCCAGTCATCAAGATGGATCAACTGCGTACCATGAATCTGCTGCAGCCAGCCGGGCTCCGACGGTAGCTCTGATGCCAGTCGCTTGCGATTGGCCAGCACCTTGCTGGCCTGATCATCGCTGGAGAGGCTGAGATTCAACTGGTCATACGGTGACGGGCTGCAACCGCCAACGCGGGTGGTCGAACGCGCCTCGCAGGGACGATCGAAGCCGGGATTGATGCAGGGGAGTGCCGTCATGAATCAATCGCTCAACACGCGGACCAGTCCGGCGAAATCAGCCGGCAGCGGCGCCTCGACACTGATCGCTCGGCCGGATTCGATCGGATGCTCGAATTCGAGCTTGACCGCATGCAGCGCCTGTCTTGGAAACGCGCGCCAGGCGTTTCGCTGGGTTTCACTCAAGCCCGCCGGGCTGCCGGCCCGACCATACATCGGATCGCCAATCAGCGGAAAGCCGGCGTGGGCCAGATGCACTCGAATCTGATGCGTGCGGCCGGTTTCGAGCTTGACATCAATCCAGGTCGACGACGTCAGGTGCTGATGAATCCGATAGTGCGTGACTGCATCCCGGCCGTCCGGACGCACTACCTGGCGGCGGCGGTCGACCGGGTGGCGGCCAAGCGGGGCATCGACGGTGTCACCGGCAATCATCCGTCCCCACACCACGGCCTGGTAGTGGCGATGAATGTCGCGTGCCTTCAAGCGTGCAACCAGCACGCGATGGGCGCGGCTGGTGCGGGCAATAACCAGGCAGCCGGAGGTATCCTTGTCGAGCCGATGGACCAGCCCGGCGCGCGGCAACGGCGCCAGCGCAGGATCGTGGTGCAGCAACGCATTCACCAACGTACCCGTCGCATTGCCTGAACCGGGATGCACGACCAGACCGGGCGGTTTGTTGATCACCAGCACCGCGTCGTCCTCATAACAGATTTCGAGCGCGATCGGTTCTGGCTCGTCTTGTTGACGATGCGGTTCCAGCCGGGCATTCAGGTCGAGCTGTTCGCCACCGTCCATGCGTCGATTCGGTTTGACTTTCTCGCCATCCACGGTCAATTCGCCGGCGCGGATCATGGCCGTCAGGCGACTGCGCGAAAAGTCGGCCCAGATGGTGGCTGCGGCCTGGTCGAGCCGCAGCCCGGCCAGATCAGGCGGCACTTCTGCCTGCAGTTGTACGATCGAGGGTTCAATGGTCATCTATACAGACTCTTTTTCGGCCGACATTCGATTGAATAGCGATTTAACGCCACAGGCAGTATCATAGCGGCCATGAAAACGCATGTACTTACCCGTTTCCGAATCATCGCCATGGCCTTGCTGCTCGGCATCGTCCTGACTGGCTGCCGCGGCGGAAATGATGTGATCGAAGATGCAGGCCCCGGCCCTGAAGAATTGTACGCCTTGGCCCAGAATGCCCTACAGGGCGGAAACTATCAGCGTGCCATCCAGCGCTATCGTGAGCTGACGGTTCGCTTTCCATTCGGGCGTCACGCCGAACAGGCCTTGCTCGACATGGCCTACGCACAACACAAGGGCGGTGAAGGTGAGTCGGCCATTTCCAGTCTGGACCGCT
>JGI12109J20283_10291980_pt1 | contig 13261 bp, 12 predicted proteins | sample ElkSlonscriptome_12_FD_20283 | JGI IMG/M metagenome (IMG submission 20283) | reverse complement strand
CAGAGCGCAAGCGGGTGCTTTTCGCCCCGCCCGATGGTCATAACAAGCCGAGCACTGCAGGGCACACGGAGCAGCCGGGCGGTGAATTCGCGGGCGCGTTTTTGCTTGCTTTTTTTCGCACGATGGTCATCGCAAGCGGTAAGACGCATCAGCTCACGCAGTGAGTGGCGGAATGCCTTTGACGCTAGAAATATTGATACGAAAATCAGGTGGAAATGTTTGGTTGGGGCAGCTGTACGGCGAAATGCTTTTGATTTTGAGTCTTAACGAATTTGACCCAAAGATGACGCAACACAGTACATCCAACCCAATCCGCTGAATGCTGAAGTTGGCTTTCATTCTTGAGAAGCTAAAACAGAATTTCAGAATGTAAAGTTCAACCGCGCGGCCAGTTCAACCGACTGGTCCAGCTCATCGGTAATGACGCCCATGACATTACCGCCAAAGGCGAATTCAGGTGGTGCGTAACTGGCGCTCAGATTCAGGCTGGTGTTCTGATTGAGCTGTTTGCCGAGACCCAGCATGAAGCTCTGGTCGGCCAATTCGTCCTGCAGGGCGATGGCCAGGCGCTGTGAATCGGGCGTGGGTTGAGAGCGTGAGTGGAAATCGAAGCTCAGCTCCAGATCACTTTCATGCCGCCAGCGAACGCCAAAGCTGTAAACAGTCAAATCTTCCCATGCAAAATTCGGACTGGTGCTGTCACCCAATAGCGCACCGAATCGAGCCGGCAAGGCCTGGCTTGGAAATGCGCCGACACCGCTATAGAAGACCTGGGAAACCGCCATCGTGAAGACGGTCCGGTCGGTGGCACGTAAATCCAGCCCCATCTGCATCCGCGATGGAATATCCAGATCGGCTGACGCCCCGTGCAGCCCGCGAACGCTAACCAGTTCATCCATGTTGATGCGTGATTGGAATGCCGCATTCATGCTCAGGCGGGGCGCAATTTCGCGTGCAAATGCAAGACGCAATCCGGCACCCTGTGAAATATCACGCTGTGCCGCGTAAAAGTCGGAAGGGATTGCCCAGTCGAAATCCGTGGACTGGAATTCATTCAGGTCCAGCATGGAATGGCTGAACTGCTGTGAGGCCAATACGGCCGACACGCTGATCTGATTACGCTCTGCAAATCGAGTCGAGAAGCCGGACAGCAGATAATTTCGTTCGAATGACAAAGGCGAATCATTCTGCGCATCGAGCTGCTCGTTCCAGCCCAGGCCGCTGGTCTGTACCAGCGTTTCTGCAAACAAATTGATGCGTGGTCCCGATTCATGGGTCAACAACGAGCGGGCGAATTCCGGCAGGATGACGTCCTGATCGATGCTGAGCCAGGTAATGTACGGCCGCGTGATGCGCTGAATTGCCGACAGGTCAGGCGTCAACTCGTAGGCCAGGTAGGCTTCCCACTGGCCCAGCTCCATGCCCAGCATGTACCATGCCATGGTCGATGATTGACTGGGCAAGCTGGAATTGGAAACGGCACGAGCAGGCGTAGCGGCCACGCTCAATGTCATTATGGTAAAAATAATCAGCGCTTGACGCAATGTAGTCCCTGTTTTCGCAGTGCAGAATGACCTGTAGAGCCAAATAGTACCTGCATTCGAGCCGATTGTGTAGCCTGATATGGCAAAAAAACAACAGCCGAGGGCAAGTGATCACCGATGAATTCCCAAGTGATTGATTTTATTTATTTTTATATCTTGAGTAGTTGTTGTCAATATGCCACAAACTGAGCATCATCTGTCTTGTGCTGCCCTGAGCATTGCGGGCTCCGATTCGTGCGGTGGTGCCGGAATACAGGCGGACCTGAAAACCTTTCAGGCATTTGGTGTGCACGGTGCCAGCGCGATAACTGCTATCACAGCGCAGAACACGGTCAATGTCAATCAGGTTCAGCGCAGCCCGGCAGGCCTGCTTGAGGCGCAGATCGAAGCCTGCCTGCTCGACCTGCCGATTCGGGCAATCAAGACCGGCATGCTGGCCAGCGCGGAATTGATCGGGACCACAGCCGCCAGACTGAGATCCATTGCGACGCCGATTCCGCTGGTAGTTGACCCGGTCATGGTCGCCACCAGTGGCGCTCGATTACTCGATATCGATGCCGAACAACAGCTGATGGAACACTTGCTGCCCCTGGCTACGCTGGTCACACCCAATCTGCCAGAAGCGGCACTGATGACCGGGCTGACGGTCGATCATGCGCCCCAGGACCTGGCCGCGAACTTGATCGAGCGCGGTGCCCAGGCGGTATTGATCAAGGGTGGACATGGTCGTGAGGAACAGTGCGTGGACTGGCTGATTCAGCCCGACCAGCATCGCTCGTTTGAGTGGCCTCGCAAAGCCGGTCAATATCATGGAACCGGCTGCACGTTTTCCGCCGCGATTACTGCCTTGCTGGCAACAGGCAAAACGTTGACTGAGGCCGTTGATCTAGCCGGCCACTGGCTGCAGCAACAGATCAGCAGCGCAGCCCTCCCGGTCCAGGGCCAATTGCATCTGCTGCCCTTCGAGCCATTTGACGCAAACGTCACCCGAACAGCCAGTTAACCAGGTGTGCATTCCAGACGATTGATGATTGCCTCGGCGAAGCTGGCGGTCGTGCCTTCACCGCCAAGATCCGGCGTTGTGCGATCGGCGCTTACGATGGTTGCGCGGATGGCGTTGCGTAAACGCCGGGCAGCCGACCCCTGACCGATATGTTCAATCATTTGTGCTGCTGCCAGCAATAACGCACAAGGATTGGCCACGCCTTTACCGGCAATATCGGGGGCTGAACCGTGGACTGCTTCAAACATCGCCGCCTCGGTACCGATGTTGGCGCCGGGAGCCAGACCAAGGCCACCAACCAGCCCGGCGCATAAATCCGAAATGATGTCCCCGAACAGGTTGGTCGTGACCATGACATCAAAGCGCTCAGGATTCATGACCAATTGCATGGCGCAGTTATCGACAATCATGTCGTCGCATTCGATTTCAGGGTATTCACTGGCAATGGCTTCGGCAGATTTCAGAAACAAGCCGGACACATCTTTCAGGATATTGGCTTTGTGAACCACAGTCACGCGTTGGCGCCCTGCATTTCTGGCCATTTCGAACGCATAACGAACCACCCGGTCACAGCCGGATCGCGTTGCAATCATTTTGGATTCGGCGTGCTGACCGTCTTCACTGGTAAATGCATCCTGGGCCAGATAGGCACCCTCGGTGTTTTCCCGAACGGTAATCAGGTCGATATTGTCGTAGCGCGATCGCGTGCCCGGAAAACTGATGGCGGGCCGTACATTGGCATACAGGTCAAACTGCTTTCGCAGCGTAACGTTCAGCGACCTGAAACCACCACCAATCGGCGTCATCAGTGGACCTTTCAGCGCGACTTTGTGCTGCTCGATGGACTGAATGGTTGCCTCGGGCAGTAGATCGCCGGTCTGTTCCTGAGCCGTGACCCCGGCAAGTTGGGCGTCGTATTCAAGCCCAAGATCCATTGCATCGAGAACGGCAAGCGTGGCTCGCATGATTTCCGGTCCAATGCCGTCGCCCGGAATGACGGTTATTTTTTGTGGCACAGTCGTTTCCGTGAATTAAGGTGAAAAGACCTATTCGTCCAGCATCTTGTCCAATCGTCCTGAGCGATGAGCGGCATCGAGATCATCGAAGCCGCCTACGTGAGTATCGCCGATGAACACCTGCGGCACCGTATGACGCCCGCTGCGTTCGATCATTTCATCGCGTCGTTCAGGCTCTGAATCAATCGATATTTCCTGCCACTCCAATGACCGGTGCTTCAAAAGGTTACGCGCAGCAACGCAGTACGGGCAGGTCGCGCGCGAATACATCACTATGGGTTTCGTGTTCATGAATGGTCGCCCCTTGAGGTCATTTTGGCAAAATTGAAGAATGTGTTGAATAGTATAGATTCTGTCGTTCGAATTCGCACGTCGTCCGCGGCGTGTGCTGTCTGGAAGCCCGCACTAGATGCAGGACTCAGGCTTCGGCAGACCTGCATATCGACAGGCCAGGCGGACCGGCCCTTCAGGGAACAGGCGATACAGCGTTCGACTGGATGCTGATTCATGCCCAGGCTGCTTGCGGAGTTCGGTAATGACTACCCGCATCAGTGGCGGCATGCCGTAGCGCTGATGATGCTGGCGAACAAAACGGATCATCCACCATTGGTCCTGATCAAGCTCAAGTCCATCCAGACTTGCCAGATGCTCGGCCACTGCTTCTGACCAACTGGCAGCATCTGCCAGATGACCATTTTCATCGAGCTCAAGCTCGCTTGACGGATCGAGCGCCGAATCAGCCACAGGTTGATTGCAGAGGTTGATTGTTCATAGCACCAGAATGGCTTCTGCATTCGAGCAGAACTGGTCAATCTGTTCAGCCGAGGCAAGCGGTATCGGATAATCCGATGTCACCTGAGTATCGCGCACTGTTGTCCATAGCTGTGCAAGGCCAAAATCGATCAACTGCCTCCACCGCATCCCATCCTGGCCCTGAAGCCATGCCGCGGGATCAACTCGAAACACCACGGCCGTTTCGATCTCCAGTGCTGCGGCTGCAAGGATCATCTCCAGTGCCTCGAGATTGGCTCGGGTGTCCTGCGGTAAATAACGAATGTCGAACACAATGCTAATGTCCGCCTCCTTGACCAAAACAGGCGAACTCGCCCGGACGCTCGCAGAGTGTATCGAAAAAGGTCATCAGACTGCCAATTTCGAACGGTTCGACCGGAGCATGATCACAACGACGCCGCCAGGAACCCGAACAAACCAGGTAGCGCCAGCGACTCGGCAATGCATCCGGTTTCAGCGAAACCAGCGCATGGTGAACGGCATCACCCTGAAAAAAAACAAGTCCGGCGCCCGGTTGTTGATGCCGGGATTCCAGCCAGCGCAAGAATCGGTTGGACTCCCCGGTGCCGGGGGCGGCCCGAACCAGCGCCACAGGACTATTCATCGAGCGTTCCCATCATCTGCTGTTGTGCAATAAGCCATACTGGCTGACTACGCTGATTTAACGTGTGTCGTACCATACTAGCCCAGACCATCCGGTTGTCGAACTACTGTGACCGCTGCGGGTCTTAACAGCATCCAGCGGGATTTATCAAAACACTGCCACGCGCCAATCAAATGACTGTTCGCCCTTCAATTCATTACTGCAGCTGGACGCGGCGCCTGTGCGCGGCCTTTCTGACCTGTGTGTTGGTTCTGCCCACAGCGCCGCTGCAGGCACAGCAAAGTATTCAATTACCGGACATGGGCGGCACCGGCGAGGTCCTGCCTCCGGAAGAACAGGCGACCTTTCCGCGCGATTTCGAGCTCTACATGCGATCGCAGGATGCGTTGATCGAAGATCCCATCATCAGCAATTATTTTGACGACATGGGCTTTCGGCTTGTAATGCACAGCGATGGTCGTGACCGCAATTTCTATTTTCACGTGCTGCGCGTGCCCGGCATCAACGCCTTTGCAGCACCGGCCGGCGTCATCGGCATCAACGCAGGCCTCGTTCTGGCCGCCAGCAACGTGGATGAAGTTGCCGGCGTTGTTGCCCATGAAATTTCACACGTGACCCAGAACCATTTGTCACGTCGGCTCGAAGAGGCCAATCGGATTTCTGTGCCCTTGATGCTCGCTACCATGGGCCTGGTGCTGGCCGGCGGACTGGCCGGTGGTCTCGATGGCGATGCAGCACAAGGACTGATCGCAGGTGGCATGGGCCTTGCTCAGCAGGCCCAGATCAACTACACGCGCCAGAACGAGGCCGAGGCGGACCGCATCGGCATTCAGCTGATGGCGCGTGCCGGTTATGACCCGAACGGCATGGTCAGTTTCTTCCAGACGTTGACGACCGCATCAAGGGCCTGGGGCGCAGGCCCACCGGAATACTTGCGCACTCACCCGCTCAGCACCTCTCGCGTTGCTGAAGCCAAGGACCGCGCTGAGCGCCTGAGGCAGCGCCGAACACTCGATGACTCGCTGTTCCACTATGTCCAGGCTCGACTGCGCGTGCAGATGAGCCGCCATGCCGATGATGCTATCGACTATTTCCAGGCCCAGCTGGACAAGAACCGGGAGCCGGAATCGGCACACCGCTATGGCCTGGCGTTGAGTTATATGGATGGCCTCCAGCTGGATCGAGCCGAACAGCAGTTGAACTGGCTCAAGGCCCGTGAACCGGATCGTCAGCTGTTTCGACTGCTGGAAGCCGAGTTGCTGCTGCGACAGGATCGACACGCACAGAGCCTGGAGGTCTACCGGCAGCTGTTCTCAGCCTATGGGCACAGTCAGGTCGTGGCTCTGGGGTATGCGCGGGCACTGCTGCATGATCAGAATTCTGCGCATGCAGCGCTGGCAACCGAGATCCTGCGTGAACAGCTGCGTATCAGGCCGAACAGCATTCAAACCAGCGAATTGCTGGCACAGGCGGCCGACCTGGCGGGTGATGAGGTGCGGTCGCTTGAAGCAATCGCCGAAAACTACTATCTCCGCGGTGGCTTGCCACAGGCCATCGAGCAATTGGAGCGCATTACACAGCGCAATGACCTCGATTATTACCAGCGCGCCCGGGTATCCGCCCGATTGAGCGAAATGCGCACCGAACGCGCGCGCTACATGCGCACGCAGTAGCACCCTTCAGCATTCACCCAATCGACAACAAGCTGTAATATATCAGTCACACAGGTGCCGATAATGGGATGGCAAGACCATGCCTGTAGTTGGCCCAAATGAAACCCAGAATTCTGGTTGTCGATGACGAAGCGTCTATTCGCAACATGTTGGCATTCAGCCTGAATCGTGCCAATATGGACGTTGACGTAGCCCATGACGGTGACGATGCGCTGACCAAACTGCGTCAGGCAGATCGGCCGGACCTGATCGTACTGGACTGGATGATGCCCAAACTGGATGGCATGCAACTGACACGCACCTTACGCAAATCTTCGGACCTGAACGATATCCCGATCATCATGTTGACCGCCAAAGGCAATGAAACTGACCGAACCCGTGGCCTGGATTCCGGTGCAGATGATTATATGGTCAAGCCCTTTTCAACCCGAGAACTGATCTCCAGAGTGCGGGCCGTGCTGCGCCGCACCCGGGCAGCATCTGAATCGGACGAGGACCAGGATTTGACCGTTGGTGAGCTGCGGCTGGATTTGAGCTCGCACCGGGCGCTGGCCGGAACTCAGCCGCTGAGCATGGGACCGACCGAATTTCGAATATTGAAGCTCTTCATGTCCAATCCGGGTCGCGCCTGGAGTCGTAATCAGCTGCTTTCCGAGATCTGGGGCGACAATCAGGCGGTTGAAGAACGCACTGTCGACGTTCACATTCGCCGACTGCGCAAATCACTGCAGGAAACCGGCCATCAGCACTATGTTCAGACCGTGCGCGGACACGGTTACCGCTTTTCCGACGTGGTATGACTGAATCGGCAAAGAAACCCGCTGATTCAGCGCTGGAGGTCTCGGATTTGAGCGCGGCCGGTGCTCAGACAGGGCCGAATGACGAACGTCTTGAACCGGCAAGACGAGTCAACCAGGCCGCCAGCACGCTGGAATCCTGGCGCGGTACCAACCTGAATCATCCCAGCCTGTACTTCAACCGCGAACTCAGCCTGCTCTGTTTTACCCGGCGCGTGCTGGAACTGGCACGTGACCCGGCCGTACCGCTCCTTGAGCGCGTGCGTTTTCTGTGCATATCCTGCACCAACCTGGACGAATTTTTCGAAGTACGCGTCGCGGCCATGCGGCAACGCATACAGCACGGCGCCATCCAGCCCGGCGTTGATGGCCTGACGCCCTCGGCGACGCTGAACGCCATTCGCAGTGCCGTCGATGAATTGGTGCAGGAGCAGTATCGGGTGCTGAACGAAGAAATCTCACCCGATCTTGAGCGTGAAAATATCCGCATCCTGCGGCGGTCCGAATGGACCAAAGGGCAGCATCGCTGGCTTCATCGACACTTTCAGCGTGAGCTGATGCCGGTGTTGAGCCCGCTGGGGCTTGATCCGGTGCACCCGTTTCCACGCATTCTGAACAAATCCCTGAACTTCGCCGTCGAGCTCGAAGGGCAAGATGCCTTTGGACGTGATTCCGGCATGGCGCTGGTGCGCGCGCCGCGCTCGCTACCGCGCCTGATTCGCATCCCGAAAAGCTACACCCGGGGTGAAAACGATTTTGTCTTCCTGTCATCAATCCTGCATGCCTTCATCAACGAACTGTTTCCTGGCATGTCGGTGCGCGGCTGTTATCAGTTCCGGGTGACTCGAAACTCGGAACTGCTGGTGGATGAGGAGGAAATCGAGGACCTGGCCAGAGCGCTCGAAGGAGAACTACTGGAGCGTGGCTTTGCTCAAGCCGTTCGCATCGAGGTGGCGGATAACTGCCCAGCAAGCACCGCCAAGACACTGACCAGCAAGTTCGGGCTTGAAGATGAGGACGTGTACCGCTGCGATGGACCGGTCAACTTGAACCGAATGATTGCGTTATGCGATCAGGTTGATCGACCCGATTTGCAATACCCGGCTTTTCAGCCCTACACTCCACCACCGCTGGCGCCCGGCAATGATCTGTTTGCCGCTCTACGCAAGCGCGATCGACTCATGCATCACCCCTATGACAGCTTTTCGCCGACCATTGAGTTGCTGAAGCAAGCCGTTCGAGACCCGGATGTACTGGCCATCAAGCAGACGCTGTATCGCACCGGAACGGCCTCGTCCATGGTCAACCTGTTGATTGATGCAGCACGCGCAGGCAAGGATGTCACCGTGGTCGTGGAGCTGCGCGCACGCTTCGATGAGCGTGCCAACATTACGCTGGCCACCCGCCTTCAGGAAGCCGGCGTTCAAGTCGTCTATGGCGTGGTTGGCCACAAGACCCACGCCAAGATGATGCTGATCGTACGACGAGAACGCAGCCGGCTGAAGCGCTACGTGCATCTGGGTACCGGCAACTACCACCAGGGCACAGCCAAAGGCTATACCGACTGGGCATTGATGACCGCAGATCCCAAATTCGGTCACGATGTTCACGCCATCTTCCAGCAGTTATCCGGCCTCGGCAAAGCGGCCAAGCTCAAGCGCCTGGTTCAATCACCGTTCAACCTGCACAATTTTCTGATCAAACGTATACAACGTGAGACGCGCAACGCGAAGGCCGGAAAACCATCCGGCATCCGGGCAAAAATGAATTCCCTGACCGAACCGAAGATCATTCAGGCCCTGTATCGCGCCTCGCGCGCCGGCGTACCGATTCGCCTGATCGTGCGCGGCACCTGCTGCCTCCGACCCGGCGTTCCGGGCCTGTCAGAAACGATTGAAGTTCGTTCGATCCTGGGTCGATTCCTGGAGCATAGCCGCGTCTACCAGTTCGAAAATGCAGGCGAAGCCGAAGTCTGGGCGGCCAGTGCGGACTGGATGGAGCGCAACCTCTTCCAACGCGTTGAAACAGCGTTTCCTTTGAAAGATCCCAAGCTGGCTGAACGCGTTGTGCGTGAGAGTTTCGAGCTTGCCTTTGCAGACAATCGCCAGGCCTGGCTGCTGAAGCCCGACGGCAGTTATGAGCATGCTTGGCCCGAGGCCGATGAAGCGGTATCAATCGCGCAGGAAACCCTGATACAGCAAACAGCCGATCTGTAGTACGACTCGATTTCACAGTATCATCGACTGATGCCTCACCGCGATCTCTTTGCCGCTGTCGACCTCGGCAGTAACAGCTTCCACATGCTGGTTGCGCGTCGCGAATACGATCAACTGCGTGTCATTGATCGCATCCGCGACATGGTGCGTATTGCCGGTGGGCTCGACCGACAGGGCGAGCTGAACGAAACCACCCGTTTCAACGCGATTGAATGCCTGCAGCGCTTTGGTCAACGCCTATCTGAAATACCCGACCATCAGATTCGAGCCGTTGGAACACAGACGTTTCGCCGGATGCGGGACCAGAAGCAGTTTCTGGCCGAGGCCGAAGAAGCCTTGGGCTGTACGATCGACATCATTCCTGGTCGTGAAGAAGCTCGATTGGTCTGGCTGGGCGTCGCCCAGGGCACCAGCCACGGCAGCGATCCAAGGATGGTCATCGATATCGGTGGCGGATCGACCGAAATTGCTGCAGGCCAAGGCCTGTCGCCCCAGGTGACCGAAAGCCTGCAGTATGGCTGTGTCAGCCTGACGAAGCGTGCGTTCACCGATGGCGTCATCACCAAATCCCGCTGGCGGAGAATGCGTGACGAGGTTGCGGGTGAATTGCAGGCACTGCAAACGGGGATTCGCGCAACCGGCTGGCAACAGGCGATTGGTTCGTCAGGCACGCTGCGTGCCGTGCAGCAGATTGTGGCGCAACAGCATGACGGCGTACTCCGACAATTTACGCTAGACGATGTCAAATCACTCAGAAAGCGAATCATCAATGCCGGTCACGTCGACTCGGTACAGCTCGACGGCCTGTCGGATAATCGTCAACCAGTCATTTCGGGCGGCGTCATCATTATCGAAGCCTGCATGAAGGCGTTTGGTATCAAGCACATGGACGTCAGCCAGTTCGCGCTGCGTGAGGGCCTGTTGTATGACCTGTTCGGTCGCCTGGAGCAGACCGATCCGCGCGAAAAAACCGTGATGGCGATGGCCAACCGACACGAAGCCGATCAAACCCAGGCCGAGCGCGTGCGTGATTTTGCGCTTTGCGCATTCGAGCAAATCGCCGAAGCACATCAGCTGGCAAGCATTCATAAGAACCTGCTTGACTGGACCTGTCGACTGCACGAAATCGGGTTAGTGATTGCCCACAGTCATTACCAGGTTCACAGCGGCTACATCGGAGAACATTCCGATATGCCGGGCTTCACCCAGCAGGAGCAGCAATACATTGCCTGCCTGTTGCGCTATCAGCGTCGCAAACTGCACGCCTCCGCACTGGACGATCTGCCGGCACGCCTTCATCAAAGCGCGCGTAGTCTGCTGGCCATCCTCAGGCTCAGCGTTGCACTATGTCGCGCCCGCTCGGATTCTGACCTGCCCGACTTCTCGCTGCAGGCCGACTCATCATCGGAACTGGTGTTTTATCTGCCTGATGGCTGGCGGGATCTTCATCCGTTGTCTGCGCGCAGCATCGAATACGAAATTCATCAGCTGAGCAAGCTCGGCCTGGAACTCCGCCTTGCAACGCTCAACCAACCGCACCCTGGCTAGACCACGTGCAGAATCCAGCTGACATCGTCAAGCTGCGTGCCCAGGCGGCGTCGAGCATCCGTCAGTTCTTTGCCGAGCGCAACGTGCTCGAGGTCATGTCACCGGTACTGACCCCCTATGGCGTCACCGACCCTCACCTGCACAGCATAGAAATCGACCAGGCCTACAGCCAGGCCAGCCCGAGCCAGCGAGTGTTTTTGCGAACGTCACCCGAATATGTCCATAAACGGCTGCTGAGCTCAGGTGTCGGCGATCTGTATGAGCTCGGGCCGGTCTTCCGTGGACACGAGTCGGGCCGGCATCACCGGAACGAATTCTGGATGCTGGAGTGGTATCGGCTGAATTGGTCCTGGCGTCAGCTTGCCGACGAGGTCATCGAATTGATTCGGCGTTTAAGTCCAGCACGGGACTGGACCGTCGAGTTTCGCAGCTGGCTCAGCATCAGCGAACAGGATCTGGGCATCGATGCCAGCAGCGCTAGTTTGTGTGCACTGAAGTCTGCGCTCGACGAGCGGCTTGATGCTGCTCCTCAAGCGCTGGATCATGCCGAACTCCTGGACTGGTGGTTTGCAAGCCAGGTCCAGCCTTCCTTTCAAGCTGAAACGCTGACGGTAGTGTATGACTACCCTGCCTCTCAGGCCGCGCTCGCCCGCCTGAAGCCTGATCAGCCGAACTGGGCCGAACGCTTCGAAGTCTTTGCCGGGCCGCTCGAACTGGCCAATGGGTATAGGGAATTGACCGAACCGGATGAACAGCAGCGACGATTCAAGCTCGACAATCAACGTCGCAAGACGCTAGGGCTCCCGCAAATGCCTATTGACCGCACGCTTCTTGACGCCATGCAGATCGGTCTTCCGAACTGCGCAGGTGTTGCAATGGGCTTTGAACGACTGTTGATGGCAATCTTCGCTATGCATACCATCGATGCAGCATGCTACCCATGACAGGGCATCAATTCAATCAATTGATCTTGCTTTTCGAAGCAAAAAATAAATCAAAAAAAAGCCCTGCTATTCAGCAGGGCACATAATGATAATTGGTTCTTCCGTAAGCAAGTGCCAGCATCTGCAGAAGTTATACCTGACGACGCAACACCATTCCTCCGAGTGTAAGAACAATCAGCAGCATCGCTGCAATTCCCCATGCACTCAATGTCGGCACCGGCGTTGACTCTGGCAATGGTGGCTGACCTTCCACGCAGCCAACCAGGGACACACTCCATTCATTTAATGTTCCGGTATCACCATCGGCATCATCACCGATGGACAGCGTCCAAGTGCCGTTAGGATCTTCACCAAGGAATGCTGCCATCGCGCCTTCTGGTTGAAGTTGAGGCACGACAACGCCAGTTGTATAGTCAGCGTCGGTAACAGTGTCACTATTGGTATCCGCCCACGTTGTACCGGCAAAAACATCATCTGCGGTACCAGCATTATCGGTGGTGATTGCTGTGACCGTTCCGGCAGGAGACTCGAGCGTAATGTCCAGATCGCCCGGAAATGTATGTGTTATGTCAGTAAATAAAGAGACTTCGCAAAGGAATGGCTCTACACCGGCAAAATCAACCGTATCGGTAATGGTTGTATTATCTGAGATGGCCAGCGCAGGAATATTGCTGGAAACTAGAATCGGGCTCGTCGTCGGTCCCTGATCAAGCGTTGTGATATCTAGGGACCAACTGTTCAATGTGCCGCTGTCTCCACCTGCGTCATCACCGACCGACAGGGTCCAGGTGCCGTTTGGGTCTTCACCGATGAATGCGCCGAATGCGCCTTCTGGGATTAGCGTAATTTGAGCCACTCCGGTTGTATATGAAACATCGGTAACTTCGTTTCCAAAGCCAGCCTGATCATCGAACAGGGTGCCGGCAAACGAATCGTCAGAACCTGAACCATTGTCAGTTGTGACCACAATTTCCGTGCCAGAAGGTGATGTCAGCGTGATATCAAGATCGCCCGGAAACGTATGAGTGATATCCAAATTCAAATCCAGATCCCATAAATATGCATCACCCGACACGACGGCATCAACTGAAAAGGTATTGTTATCGTTAATCGCAGTGCCCGCT
>JGI12109J20283_10442823_pt1 | contig 13270 bp, 13 predicted proteins | sample ElkSlonscriptome_12_FD_20283 | JGI IMG/M metagenome (IMG submission 20283) | reverse complement strand
CCCACGGCCCGGGGCTTTGCCGAACAGCGCACCATCGACGCGGCAGCGCTTGGCGATCTGGAACCCGCCCGCCTGCCCGGCGTACCCGCCCCCCTCGCCGGCCTGTTCGATACCCCGGAGGAACCATGATGACCCCCTGGTCGGTGGACAGCGAGTACGGCGTGCTGCGGGACACCCTGCTGTGCCGCCCGGATCACTACCACTGGGTCCCCGAGGCCAACGCGGTGATCCAGTCCACGGTGGCCGCCGGCACCGCCTTCGACGCCGACGCCGCCCGGCGCCAGCACGATGAGCTGGTGGCGGCACTGCAAGACGCCGGGGTGAACTGCCATTTTCTGGAGCCCGATCCCCACCTGCCCTACCAGGTCTATACCCGCGACAGCAGCCTGGTCACGCCCTGGGGCGCGGTGCTGCTGCAATGCCAGCGCCCGGAGCGCCGCGGCGAGTGGTATCCGGCGCTGCGCGGTCTTCGCGAGGCCGGGCTGTCGCTCCTCTGGGCGGTCACCGCAGGCCCCCTGGAGGGGGGCGATGTGCAGATCCTGCGCCCGGGGCTGTTGCTGATCGGTGTCAACGGCAACCGCAGCCACCAGCAGAGCGCCGGGCAACTCCAGGGCTGGTTCCAGGAGCGCAACTGGACGGTACGGCTGGTGCCCTTCCCCGCGCATTTTCTGCACCTGGATCTGGTGTTCTGCATGGTGGCGGAAAAACTCGCCCTGGCCTTCGAGGAGGCCCTGGACGAACCCACCCGGCAGTGGCTGGACGCCGAGGGCATCCAGCGCATCCCCCTGAGTTACCGGGAGACCATGACCATGGGCGGCAACGTGGTGGCGCTGGGCAACGACCGGGTGCTGTCCTCGGCCCAGCATCCGGCTGTCAACCAACGCCTGCGGGCAGCGGGGCTCACGGTTTACGATCCGGATCTGGAAATGTTCGTCCACGAAGGCGGCGCAGCCCACTGCCTGACCCTGGCGTTGCGCCGGGAGTCCGTGGGCGGAGGTTGATCCGGCAACGTTCTCTATCCGGCAGGAGGCCCGGAACCATGGTAGGCCACAAGGACGTCAAACTTCCCTTCCGCTTGCGTATCACCGACCAGCACACCGCCAACAAGCTGGCCCGCGCCTGGCCCACCCACACCGTGAGCCTGCTGGATCCGGACTGCGATACCACGTTGGTCACGCCGGACGGGCGCTGGTGCCGGTGTTTTTTCCACGACAGCACCCCCCGGGATCGACTCTCCAGAACCCTGGCCAGTCTGGAGGATATCCAGCGGATTCTCGCCTTCACCGCCGATCTGGGCACCGCTGACCGGTTGCTGGTGCATTGCTACGCCGGGATCTCCCGCTCCACTGCGGTGGCCCTGGGGATTCTCTGCCAGCACGGCCTGGCGCCCCGCCAGGCCATGGCGGTGGTGCGCCGGCTGCGGCCCATGGCCTCGCCGAATATACACATTCTCGGGCTTTTCGATGGGGTGCTGGCGCTGGACGGGGCGCTGCACCTGCTGGCCAATTACCGGGGCGCGGCGGACTGAGGGGGCGTTATCCGCCTTCATTAATCTGCAACGGAATTCTGGTTAGATCTCGGCGTTCAGATCATCTCCCTATTCCCCGAGGAGCCAGAATAATGAACCGTGTCTCCCCCTACGCCTTGCCGGTGCTGGGTCTGGGTGCCCTGTTGACGGGCGGCATCGCCGCGGCCCAGTGCCCGGCCCTGACCCTCGCCGACGATCAGGGCATCGAGAGCGAGCATCCCCAGCAGTTCGAACTGGCCGAGTTCCAGGACGGGGCCGGCTGCGAACTCGGCTTCAGCGAGAACCCCGCGATCGCTGAACTGAACGCCCGTATCACCGGCAACCCCGAGACCCTGCCGCCGGTGGCGGAGCGTCTACCCAGCGAGCCGCTGGTGGTGGTGCCTTACCAGTCCATCGGGCGCCACGGTGGTACTCTGGATGGGCTGTCCAACGCCACCGAGGCCGGCACCTCGGATCTTCTCAGCATTCGCCATGTGAACCTGGTGCGCTACAGCGACGATCTGCAAACCATCGTCCCCAACGTGGCCAGATCCTGGGAATGGAACGACGACTACACCGAACTCACCATGGTGCTCCGCGAGGGCCATAAGTGGTCCGACGGCGCCCCCTTCACCGCCGAGGATATCGCCTTCTGGCTGAACGATCTGATCCTCAACGAGAATATCTTTCCCTCCACCCCCACCACCTGGCTGTTCGACGGTGAGCCCATGGGCGCGGAGGCGGTGGACGAGACGACGATCCGCTTCACTTTCCCGGTGCCCACCCCGGGGATTTTGAATCGCTTCGCGGTGAGCTACATCCAGCCCTTCCAGCCCAAGCATTTTCTCTCCCAGTTTCATGGCGACTACAACGACACCGCCCAGAGCCTGGCCGAGGAACGGGGCTACGAGAGCTGGGGCGAGTTGCTCAATGTCTACTACGGCGGCTCGGACTGGAAAGACGTCCCCTCCCCCCTCCTGCAAGGGGTGGACGACCAGGTGATGCCGACGCTCGAGTCCCATATTCTGATCGAGGAGAGCACCGAGGGCCGGCGCCTGGTGGCCAATCCGTTTTTCCACATGGTGGATACCCAGGGCCAGCAACTGCCCTATATCAGCGAGATCGACGAGCGCTACGTGCCGGACAAAGAAGTGCGAAATCTCCGGATCACCAGCGGCGCGGTGGACTACAAGTCCCAGAACGTGTTCCTGGAGGACTTCCCCCTCTACAAGGAGAACGAGGAGCGGGGCAACTACAGCGTGCAACTGGCCCGGGGCCTGGGCGAGAACATCTTCTACTCCTTCAACACCACCCACAAGGACCCGGTGCTGCGGGAGATCTTCAACGATGTGCGCTTCCGCCAGGCCATGTCGGTGGCCCTGGACCGGGAGGAGATCAACGAACTGGTGTATCTCGGCCAGGGCGAACCCCAGCAATCGGTGCCCGCCGACCCCAACACCGTGGGCTTCGTCACCGACGAGCACCTGAATACGCTGATCCAGTACGACCCCGACATGGCCAATCAGCTGCTGGACGAGATGGGCCTCACCGACAGCGACAATGATGGCGTGCGCGAGCGCCCGGACGGCCAGCCGCTGGTGCTGCAACTGGCGTTTTCCAACCAGGGCGCGCCGGTGCGCCTGCACGAGGTGGTGCAGGGCCACTGGGCCGATGTGGGGGTGCGGATGGATGCCCGGGAGGTGACCTCCGACGAGTACCGGGCCTCGGCCCAGGCCAACGACCTGGACCTCACGGTGTGGAAGAACGACAACACCAGCGGCCCGACCATCTCCCAGGAGGTCATCATGCTGGCGCCGCCCTTCGGCGACCAGTTCAACCCCGGCACCGGCTTCGAGTGGGCGGCCTGGATTCGCACCGACGGCGCCGAGGGCATCGAGCCACCGGACGACGCCAAGCGCCTGGTGGAACTGGCCAGCGAGTTTCAGCAGCTGCCCCTGGGCAGCGAGGAATCCAACCGGGTCGGCGCCGAGATCGTGGATATCCACGTGAACAACCTTTGGAAAATCGGCATCATCGGCAACGTGGTGACCCCGGCCATCGTGCATAACGATCTCAAGAACGTGCCCACCTTCACCGCCAAGACCTACGACTACTACTGGGTGTATCCGTATCGCCCGGCGCAGTGGTATTTCGTGGACGGGGAATGATCTCCCAACTCCCCTACCCCCCTTTCTCGAAGGGGGCCAGGCAGAACAGCCCGATGATCCGCTACCTGCTACAACGCCTGCTGGGCCTGGTGGTCACCATGTTCGTGGTGTCCATCATGATTTTCGTGATCATGGAACTCCCGCCGGGGGATTATGCCGAGCGCTACGCGTTCCGCAAGTTCACCGGCACCGGCACCAACATCACCGAGTCCGATGTGCAAAATATCCGGGTGCAACTGGGCCTGGACCGCCCGGCCTGGGAACGTTATCTGGACTGGATCGGCGGGATCGTGTTCGAGTTCGACTTCGGCGACGCCTTTGCGTACGAGACCTCGGTGAACGCGGTGATCGGCGACCGGCTCTGGCTGACCCTGGCGATCCTGTTCTCCACGCTGCTGCTGACCTATCTGATCTCGATCCCCATCGGCATCTACGCGGCGGTGCGGCGCCACTCGGCCGCCGACTACGGGCTCACGGTGTTCAGCTATCTGGGTCTCGCCCTGCCGAACTTTCTGCTGGCGCTGGTGATGCTGTACTTCAGTGTGGTCTGGTTCGGCGCCAGCGTCGGCGGCTTGTTCTCCCCCGAGTACGAGCAGGCGCCGTGGAGTCTCGGCAAGGTCTGGGATCTGATCAAACACCTTATGGTCCCGGCGGTGGTACTGGCCTGGTCGGCCACCGCCTTCCAGCTCCAGACCGTGCGCGCCACCATGCTGGACGAACTCAACAAGCTCTCGGTGACCGCCGCCCGGGCGCGGGGACTACCCGAGTGGAAGCTTTTGCTGAAATACCCGGCGCGGCTGGCCATCAACCCGGTGGTGAGCACCATCGGCTTCGATATCAACCGGATCTTCTCGGAACTGCCCATCGTCGCGCTGGTGCTGAGCCTGCCGGAGCTGGGCGAACTCCTGATTCGCAGCTACATCGACCTGGATATGTACGTGGCCGGCGCCATTTTGCTGGTCCTCACCTTCACGATCGTGTTGATGAACTTCGTCTCGGATCTGCTGCTGGCGGCGCTGGATCCGCGTATCCGCCTGGAGGGTGGTTGAGATGACCGATCAATCCATCGAGCCCACGCCGATCCCGGCGGTGGACATCCCGGCCACCACACCCAGCCGGGAGGAACGGCGTAAGCTCCGCTATTATTCCGCCTCCCAGTGGCAACTGGTGTGGTGGCGTTTTCGCCGCCACCGCATGGCCATGGTGGGCACGATTGTTCTCGGCCTGATGGCGCTCTCCGGCATCCTCGCCGAGTTCGTGGCGCCCTACGCTCCCACCACCCGGGAGCGGGACTACGTGACGGGGGCGCCGCAGATCCCGCGCTTCCGGGATCAGAACGGTTTTTCTTTACGGCCCTTCCTGCCGGGGCTCACCACCGAGCGGGATCCGGAGACGCTGCGGAAAATCACCAAGGTGGACCCGGAAAAACGCCGCTATGTGCAGTTCCTCGTGGCGGGCGAGTCCTACACCTGGTTCGGCATGAAATTCCACACCCACCTGTTCGGCGTGGACGAGGGCACGATCCATCTGTTCGGCACCGACGAACTGGGCCGGGATCTGTTCTCCCGGACCCTGTATGCCACCCGCACCTCGCTGTCCATCGGCGTGCTGGGGGTGCTGATCGCCTTCGTGCTGGCGCTGATCATCGGCGGGGTGGCCGGCTACTTCGGCGGCTGGATCGACTACGCCATCCAGCGCCTCACCGAGATCATCCGGGTGGTGCCCATCATCCCACTGTACATGGGGCTGGCCGCGGCCTTTCCCCGGGAGTGGTCCACCGAGCAGGTGTATTTCGCCATGACGTTGATCCTGGGGCTCGTCGGCTGGCCGACCCTGGCCCGACGGATCCGCGGGCAGTTGCTGGCCTCCCGCAACGAGGACTATGTGCTGGCGGCGCGCATCAGCGGGGCGTCGAGTTTCACGATTATTACCCGCCATCTGCTGCCGGCCTTCACCAGCTACATCATCGTCGATCTGGTGATCAGCTTTCCCTATATGATCCTCTCGGAGACGGCGCTGAGCTTCATCGGCCTGGGTCTCAGGCCGCCGGCCACTAGTTGGGGAATACTGCTCCAGGATGCCCAGAACATCCGCACCATCGAGCAGGCGCCGTGGCTGTTCATCCCGGCGGCCTTCGTGGTGGTGGCGGTGCTGGCCTTCACCCTGATCGGCGACGGGCTGCGCGATGCTGCCGATCCCTACACCGTGAGTGGACACTAGCCATGGCCGAGGTCGCGATCCAAACCGACACCGTGTCCGCCGAGCCCATTCTCGACGTGCAGAACCTCGCCGTGTCGTTTCGTAGCGACGAGGGCCGGGTGCGGGCGGTGGTGGGCGTGGATTTCCAGGCCCACCGGGGCAAGACCCTCGGGATCGTCGGCGAATCGGGTTCCGGCAAGAGCGTCTCCACCAAGGCGGTGATGCAACTGCTGCCCGGCAACGCGGTGATCGAAGCGGGCTCCAGCATCCACTTCCAGCGCAGCGAGGGCGGCCCGGTGGATATCCTCACCCTCGGCAAGAACAGCCCGGCCATGCGCGCCATCCGCGGCGGCGATATCGCCATGATCTTCCAGGAGCCCATGGCCTCGTTCTCGCCGGTGTACAGCGTCGGCAACCAGATGACCGAGGCGATTCGCCTGCACCGGGCGGTGGGCCATCGCGAGGCCCGGGAAATCGCCGTGGAGATGCTGGGCCGGGTGGGGCTGTCCAACCCGGCCACCCAGGTGAATCAATACCCCCACGAACTCTCCGGCGGGATGCGCCAGCGGGCGATGATCGCCCTGGCCCTGTCCACCCGCCCGGCGCTCCTGATCGCCGACGAGCCCACCACCGCCCTGGATGTCACCATCCAGGCCCAGGTGCTGGAGCTGATGGGGGAGCTTCAGCGGGAGTTCGGCATGGCGATGATCTTCATCACCCACGACCTGGGGGTGATCGCCCAGATCGCCGACGAGGTGGCGGTGATGTATCTGGGCACGATTGTCGAGCGCGGCTCGGTGGATGAGGTGATTCGCAATCCCGCCCATCCCTACACCCAGGGGTTGCGGGCGGCGATCCCGGATCTATCCAGCATCGAGGGCCGGCTGATCCCGGTGGGCGGGGATATCCCCAACCCCCTGGAGCGGCCCCGGGGCTGTCCCTTCCACACCCGCTGCCCGAAGCGTATTCCCGGCACCTGCGACGCCGAGTCCCCCGCCGTCACCACCCTGTCGCCGAGCCACAGCGTGCGCTGTTATCTGGCCCAGTAAGATTAAGGAGCGCGAGTCCCATGGAACCGCTGATCGAGATCCGCAATCTCAAGGTCCACTTCGACAGGGTGCGGGCGGTGGACGACGTGAGCTTCGATATCCCCCGCGGCCAGACCCTGGGGCTGGTGGGCGAATCCGGCTCCGGCAAGAGCACCATCGGGCGTTCCATCCTGCGGGTGCAGAACGTCACCGACGGCAGCATCCGCTTCCACAACGGCGCCGAGCCGGTGGAGTTGACCACGCTCCGGGGCCAGCGCCTACGGGATTTTCGCCGCCACCTGCAATTGATTTTCCAGGACCCCTACGCCTCCCTGAATCCGCGGATGACGGTGCGCGATATCATCAGTGAGCCCCTCACCGCCAACGGGCTGGTACGCGACACCAACCAGGTGAACCAGCGGGTCCAGGCCATGGCCCGGCGCTGCAAGCTGAACGTGGAGCACCTGCGGCGTTTTCCCCATGCCTTCTCCGGCGGCCAGCGCCAGCGTATCGGCATCGCCCGGGCACTGGTGGGCCACCCCGAGTTCGTGGTCTGCGATGAATCCGTGTCGGCCCTGGATGTCTCCATCCAGGCGGAGATCCTGAATCTACTGATGGATCTCCAGCAGGAACTGGGCACCACTTTTATGTTCATCGCCCATGATCTCTCGGTGGTGGCGAAGATCTCCAGCCTCGTCGCAGTGATGTACGTGGGGGATATCGTGGAGCTGGCCCCCACCCGGAATATCTTCTTCGCGCCCAAGCATCCCTACACCAGCGCGCTCCTGTCGGCCATTCCGCGGATCAACCCTTCCGCGAATTTCCAGCCGGTGAAGCTCCCCGGGGAGGTGCCGAACCCGGCGGCGCTGCCCCCGGGCTGTCGCTTCCAGACCCGCTGCCCCCATGCCCGGGAGCGCTGCCGCAACGAGGCACCGGCCTGGCGGGAAATCGACCAGGATCACTTCGTGGCCTGCCACTTCGCCGGGGAACTGGCGCTCCGGGGCGCCGACGACAGCCTCCCGGCCCAGGCCCTCAACTGAACCAGAAGTGCAGGCCGTTCACCACCGGCGGCTGTTCGCGCTGGATAAACCCCAGGGCTGCGTCGATCACCACCGGCGAGCGGATTATCCGCCGGTGCCCCAGATGGCTGGTCACCAGCCGCTGGCTCCCCGGCCAGGCGTCGGCCAGGCTCATGCCCGCCTCGAAGGGCACTTCCCGGTCGCCCCGGTCGTGGATGATCAAGGCCGCGGTGTCGCCCGCCCGGGCCGCGGTGGGACGCGGATCCAGCGCCTGCCAGGGCAGTTGCAGGCGATGCTCGAAGCGCTCCTGCATGGTCCAGCGCAAGCGCTCCGGCAAACCGATAAAACGGGCAAAACGCCGGGAGTAACTCTCCAGATCCACCGGCGGGGCGATCAACACCACCCGCTCCGCCCGGAGCCCGCGGTCCATGGCCAGCACCGCGGCCGCACCTCCCACGGAGTGGGCGATCACCCCCGCCAGGGGCTCGCGGATGCAGGCATCCAGGGCGGCGATGAACTGGGGCAGGGAACTCATCCGCCCCTCGCTCTGGCCGTGCCCCGGCGCATCCAGGCCCAGCACCGCAAAGCCCGCCTCCAGCAGGGGCGAGATAAAAGGCCATAGCTGGGTGGCCCGCCCACCCCAACCGTGCATCAACAGCACCGTGGAGGCATCCTCTAGCCCCCAGCGATGCAGCGCCACCCGTTGCCCGCTCCACTCCGGAACCGGCTGGGGTGGCAGGATCATCATCTCGGTGCTGGCCCGCGCCAGCCAGTCCCGCTCCACCGCGGGCAGGGCATGGCGCGGCGGGCTCATGAACCACTGCTCGGCCCGGTCCAGGGCCACACCGGGACACAGTCGGGCGGTGAGCCCCATCCCCAGACGTAGCCCCAGGATTTCGAGATTGTTACGAACGATCGTGCTTTTTTTGAGAGCAAGACTGAGCATGGCGAGATTCCTCGATGATGAACTTAATGTCGGGTAATGGCGCTATGGGCCTGTAACAGGGATTCCAGGGCACGAAGCCCCCGCTCCCGGGCCTCGGGGTCGTCCAGCAGGCGGTGATCCACGTGGGTGGCCATCACCAGGCCCAGCACCTGGGTGGCCAGACACTCGGGATCGGTATCGGCGCGCAGATCGCCGCAGTCCACCGCCATGGCAATGGTGCGCACCACGGTCTGGCGTAACTCCCGCAGGGCGATGGCCACCATCTCGCGCACCGGACCGGGCCGGTCGTCGAACTCGTAGGCCGCCGGGATCATCGGACAACCCCCGCCGCGGGTGGACCAGCGCAACCAGTTGGCGAACACCGCGCGCAGCCTCGCCACGCCCCGGGGCGCGGTGAAGGCCGGGCGCAGCACCTCGTCGATGAAGCTTTCCCGGGCCCGTTGCAGCACGGCGATCTGGAGTTCTTCCTTGGAGCCGAAGTGGGCGAACACCCCGCTCTTGGACAGTCGCCGCTCGCGGGCCAGACTGCCGATGGTCAGACCCTCCAGACCCGCCACCCGGACCATGTCCAGGGCGGTGTCGAGAATGGCTGAACGGGTGTCCTCGCCTTTGCTCATATCGGAATCTCCAGATCAACGCGAGGGAATAATAGCACGATCGTTCTAAAAATCGAAGAAGGCCCGCAGACACGGGGGCAGACTTTCCGAACCGAGGGCCTGCGCCACTGCGGCCCAGCATCCCAGGGGTGGTTGCTCATCCCAGGTTGAACAGATCCACCAGCAGTCCGCTCCAGGGCACCTCTCCGTAGAAGATAAGCACGATAAAGGTCGCCAGATAAGCTTTACGCAGGCGGTGCGAGGCCTCCGCCTGGGCCACTCCCATGGCCAGCAGTATCCAGCCAAAGCCCACCACCGGGGCAACGGCATAGGTACACAGGCAGAACACCAGCAGAATGGGATCCCGCAAACACCTCAGGCGGGAACCGGGGGGTACCAGAAAACTCAGCGCCACCAGGCTCTGCTCGGCCAGATTCCACACCGTGGAAAACCGCGCCATCAGCCACAGACCCAGGGGCAGTTCGAAGGGGAAAGCCCTGGATGGCAGGCGGGGATCGGCCTCGAGATATTCCCGGGCCAGATCGATCTGCTCGTAGCTGAGCCCCGACAGCACCGCCAGATTCTCGAAGCGCTCATCCAGCAGGAAGGTGGTGAGAAAAAACACATCGTTGCGATAATCCGCCGAACTCCACTTCTGCCAGGCCGCCAGGGCGAAGCACAGGCCAATGAGCAGCCGGGCATTGCGGGCCAGCAGCGCGGGCTCCCGCACCCCCAGGGCCAGGGCCAGACACCAGTAGACCAGCAGATAGGCGTGATTGTCCGCCAGGGGCCAGTCCAGCAGGACCCGTGCCCCGGTGAGCAAGGCCAGCGCCCACCACAGTGCCGGGCTCCGCCAGCCCTCACGCCATAACAGCCCCAGCACCGCCAGGGCCAGCACCAAGGGACGGATGCGCCAGTCTCCCACGGGGGAGAGAAGCAGTAGCACACAGCTCAGCCAGGCCGCCAGGGCCGCGGGGCTGGCCTCCAGCATACCCACCGCCCCAGGGGATGCCGGGGTGGCCCTGGCGTCAGTCGCGGGGCCAGTCATCGGGCAGGGGGAAACGGGCGCTGGTAACCATTTCGCCGTGGGTATTCAGGGTGTTCTCCGCCGCCAGGATGCGCCAGACCTCGATCCGCAGAGCCTGCGGCGGAGCGGGAAACCGGATCTCCGGACTATCCTCCAGGGCCTCGAAACTGGTCCGGGCCAGACGCGTCAACCAGTCCGGCGAGGGCAAGCCCCGGGCACGCTCCAGGGTATCCCGGTAGGGATACACAAGATCGATCTGGAAATCGCTCCCATCGGCCAGTTCCACCAGCAACAACACCTGCCGGGCCGAGCCCACGTCGGTGCTGGCGAACATGCCGAAACCGCCCCCCAGCCAGGGGGAGAGATCATATCGCTGGACCAGCCAGAGGTGGTGGATAAAAGCGCCGAGGAGCAGGGCTATGGGGAGCCAGGATAGCCACCTGAAAAGGATTAGCCTGGACACGGATAGTTCAGTCTTTTGGCCCCGGTGGTTTTATTTTAATAAAATCAAATACCTATCGACGGGAATTACCTATCGCCGCACCGATGGCGATAGCCGCTCCCACCGCCACCGCCGCACGTCGCGCATCCCGGCGATCCTCGCGGCGTTCATCACGGCGCCGCTCGCGGCGCTCACTACGGTAATCTTCCCGGCGTTCGTGGCGACGATGGGCAACAATGGCCCCGGCCATATAGGCCCGGCGGGCCTGACGACGCTCGTGACGATCCCAGGTATAACCCTCCTCCACCGGCAACAGGGTCAGGGCGGTGGTGAAGCAAAGGGGGATCACCAGGGCCAGTAACAGGGTGCGAATCTTCATGGTATGACTCCCTTATTCGATGCTATCCACCTGATCCACGACGAGGGCATCAAGGTTATCCTCGCAAACGGCGGCCAGGTCCCCGACGATGCGCTCGATGCCGGCCTTGTTCAGGGGGCGTTGCTCCAGATCCAGACCATTACGGCCGCTCAGATAGCCGTGTACCCAGACCACGAAGTACAGCGCATCGTCCTGGGCGTTTTGCAACTCCTCGGGGTCTTGATCGTCACCGGGGGCGGCCTCCTCGAACAGGTCGAACATATCCTGGCAGGTGACGCTGCCAAGGCCCAGGGCCGCCTCGTCGTCGTTGGCCTCGTCCTGCGCCCAGGCGGTGCCGAGAAACAGTGCCGGGATGATCAGCAAAGGGGCAAACAATGCTCTCATGGTGGTATTCCTGTAGTCCGAATAGTGAGTGGCTTGATGAAGCGGCCACAGGATAGACGCATTCCAGGAAGAACACCACCTCCCTACCCTGGGACCATAATCACCCGATTTAGCTCGCCACCAGGTGTCCCGGCGCCTGCTCCACCAGCGGTCCCCGGGGGAAGCGCCCCACCTCCACACGCTCAAGTTTTCCCCGCACCCGCTCCGGATCCGGCACCGGCACGGCCGACAGCAACGCCCGGGTATAGGGATGGATGGGATCGTTCAGCACCGTCTGGCGCGGCCCCATCTCCACGATCCGGCCCTGGTGCATCACCGCCACCCGGTGACTGATATGTTCCACCACCGCCATGTCGTGGCTGATGAACAGATAGGCGAAGCCGAAGGTCTGTTGCAGTTCCAGCATCAGTTCCAGCACCTGGGCCTGCACCGACACATCCAGCGCCGAGGTGGGCTCGTCGGCGACGATGAGCTTCGGGCCCACGCCCAGCGCCCGGGCGATGCACAGGCGCTGGCGCTGGCCGCCGGAGAACTCGTGGGGATAACGATGGATATGCTGGCGGTCCAGCCCCACCCGACGGAACAACTCCGCCACCCGGTCCTGGAGTTCCGAGCCCGAGGCGATGCCGTGGATCACCATGGGCTCGGCCACCAGCCGATCGGCGCGCATGCGCGGGTTCAGGGAGGCGAAGGGGTCCTGGAAGATCATCTGCATCTGCCGGCGCTGGGCGCGCAGGCGCGGCGTGGGCAGGGCGCGGATATCGTGGCCGTCGAACTCGATGGTCCCCTCGTCCACCTCCATCAGCCGCAGGATCGCCCGCCCGGTGGTGGACTTCCCGGAGCCGCTCTCCCCCACCAGTGCCAGGGTCTCCCCCACCGAGAGATCGAACCCCACCTCGTCCATGGCCTTCACCGCGGTCTTGCTGCTCCCGAACAACCAGCTTCCCCGGTCACGAAAGCTCTTATTCAGACCCCGAGCATGGATCAGCCGCTCGCCCACCGGGGCGGGCTTATCCACCACCGTGGGTGGGACACTAGTGGCGGCAAAGGCGCCGAGCCGCGGTACGGCGTCCAGCAAACGCCGGGTATAGGGCTTTTCCGGGCTGGCGAAGATCTGCTTGACCGGTCCCTCCTCGACCTTCTCGCCGCGGTTCATCACCACCACCCGGTCGGCCATCTCCGCCACCACTCCCATGTCGTGGGTGATGAGAATGATGGCGGTATTGAACTCCCGCTGGAGGGTGCGCATAAGATCCAGGATCTGCGCCTGCACCGTGACATCCAGGGCGGTGGTGGGCTCGTCGGCGATAAGGATCGCCGGGTCCGAGGCCATGGCCATGGCGATCATCACCCGCTGGCGCATACCGCCGGAGAGTTCATGGGGAAACTGGCGAAGCCGCGTGGCGGGGTTATTCAACCCCACCAGTTCCAGCATCTCCTTCGCCCGGGCGTTGGCCTGGCTCTGGCTCATACCTTTGTGCTCGACGAGCGACTCGGTGAGTTGCAGGCCGATCCTGAGCACCGGGGTGAGCGAGGTCATGGGCTCCTGGAAGATCATGGTGATGCGATCGCCGC
>JGI12109J20283_10329088_pt1 | contig 13293 bp, 18 predicted proteins | sample ElkSlonscriptome_12_FD_20283 | JGI IMG/M metagenome (IMG submission 20283) | reverse complement strand
GCTCCTGCAGTTTCAGGAGGTGCTGAGTGCGAGCCGTGAGAGTTTGGCCAATACGCTCGTGGCGATTTTCGGCAGCATATTCTCGTTCATTCTGATCGTCGTACTCTCGTTCTACCTCGCCGTGCAAGAAGGAGGGCTCACGAATTTCTTGCGTACGATCACGCCGCTCCAGAAGCAGGACTATATCCTCGACCTGTGGCGGCGCGCACAGGTAAAGATGGGGCGGTGGCTTCAGGGGCAGATACTACTCTCCGCTATAGTAGGTATTTTGGTGTACCCCGGTTTGGTGCTCCTGGGTGTGCCGTATGCACTCCTACTTGCGATTGCGGCGGCGATGCTGGAGCTTATCCCGGTCTTTGGGTCTATCATTGCGGCTATCCCCGCAGTGCTGCTTGCGTTCGTTGCACCCGACGGTGGTGTGGCAACGGCACTATTCACAATACTCCTCTACGTCGTCGTGAATCAGTTGCAGGGGAACGTTATCTATCCGCTCGTAGTGCAGAAGGTGCTCGGGCTGCCGCCGCTCGTGGTTATACTTGCAATCATCGTCGGCGCGCAGATTGGTGCGCTCTTCGGGAGCTGGTTCTTGGGGGTACTCCTCTCCGTACCTATTGCCGCAGCGGTACAGGAGTACGTGAATGATCTGCAGAAAGGGCGCAATCGGCTCCAGTATGTGCCGGCTGAAGGTGCAGAAGAGCCGACTGCACCGAACATACAAACATAACCCCCACACTGCATGCGGACTTCACTCACGACCACCCTCCCATACGTGAACGCCGACCCGCACGTCGGCTTCGCGCTCGAGATCGTGCAGGCGGATGTTGTGGCCCGCTATCACCGACTACTGGGACATGAGGTGTTCTTCAATACCGGTACGGACGAACATGGGCAGAAGATATACGAGCGCGCGCTTGAGGCGGGGAAAGAGCCGCAGGCGTACGTCGACGAGTACGCGGCACGGTTTGAGGAATTGCGTGAGAAGCTCGACCTTTCATACGATGCGTTCATACGCACGACTGACGAAAAGCATGTCGCGGCCGCACAGGAGTTTTGGAAGCGCTGCGCAGAGAAGGGCGATATCTACAAGAAGGACTACCAGGTGAAGTACTGCGTCGGGTGCGAGCTCGAGAAGCAGGAGAGCGAGCTTGAAGATGGGTACTGTCCGCTACACCCGGGTAAGGAGCTTGAGCTCCGAGAGGAAGAGAACTATTTTTTCCGTTTTTCCGCATACCAGGACAAGCTGCTCGCACTCTACGACGAACGGCGGGACTTCGTGATGCCGGCGCATCGCCTGAAAGAGATACGTGCGTTCATCGAGCGGGGTCCGCAGGACTTCAGCATCTCGCGCTTGAAAGAAAAGATGCCGTGGGGCGTGCCGGTGCCCGATGATGAGGGGCATGTGATGTACGTGTGGTTTGACGCGCTCGTGAACTACATCTCGACCCTTGATTGGCCGGATGAGAAGTACCGCGAATGGTGGCCGAGCGTGCAGTTTGCCGGCAAAGACAACCTGCGCCAGCAGGCAGCGATGTGGCAAGCGATGCTCATGAGTGCGGGTGTGGAGTCGAGTAAGCAGATATTCATTCACGGATTCATAACAAGTGGTGGACAGAAGATGAGCAAGAGCCTGGGGAACGTCATTGCGCCGTTTACGCTCGTCGATACGTACGGCACCGACACACTGCGCTACTACTTGCTGCGTCACGTGCACCCGAGTGAGGACAGTGACATGACGCTTGAGCGATTCCACGAGTGCTACACGGCGAACTTGGTGAATGGCCTGGGCAACTTGGTCTCTCGCGTGATGAAGCTCGCAGAGACGCACCTCGACGCGCCGGTCGAGCGACCGGAGGCAGCGCCATTCTCAGAGGAGTACACTCGGGCAATCGAGCACTACGAGTTCAACGTAGCGATGGACTACATTTGGGAGCGTATCGGTGCGGCGGACGAGAAGATGAGCACCGAAGCGCCGTTCAAGCTCGTGAAGGGAAGTGACGAGGAGCGAGCGAAAGGTATAGAGTTAATTAATGAGTTAGCGCTAGAGCTCTACCACATCGGGCGGTTGCTCCAACCATTCATGCCCGCGACGAGTGATGCAATCAAGGCGACTGTGCTCGCGAATACAAAGCCCGAAACGATGTTTCCACGAAAGTGACCATTGTGTCCTTTTAGTATGATGAAGCCCTCCATAACCTACAGAATCAACTTGCTAGCCTGCGGTGTGGGGCTTTTCTGTGCCGCCTTGGCTCTCATGTTCAGTTTTGGGTTGGCTGTTGCTCTGGAAAGTGTTGTGTCGCCTGGGAGTCTGTGGCGGTTAGGGGTGGATTTGCTCCTTCCTCTTGTGGTTGTGGTACTGCCTATGTCCAGCGCTTTCTTTTCATCACGACACATTTTCCTGAAGTACTATTCTATGTCCGAAGCAAAGGCATGGAGCCTTCGCGTGGCGTTTGTCCCACTGGTAGTGTTGCTCATTCTTACTATCTGGGGTCTAAGGCTACTGATACCCAGTCTCTAATGACGTCCAGTACAATGTAGGCGCATCCAACTCTGCGCTCTGTGACCGAGCTCCTGTTCTTGAACACCGCCGTCCCAACCAGGTGCTACCTACTATCGCTCATCTCGCTTCCGCTGATGCGGGGGTGTGGCAGCACAGACACACGTCGCGTGTCACCTCGTGGTGCACTCAGACACTGGTTCCTTATATTACGATTAATCGTAATATAAGGATGAGTGACGGGAGATATGCTTTTTCCAGTAAGCCTATGCTTCAGTGTGGCGTGTCTACTTCTCCTTGTCGAGGGTTTCGTAGATACCTTTCCAGCGACCACGGCCTATTGGGGGCATGCCGGCTCGGAGTACCACCTCAAGCGTTTCCCAAAAGTCTTCGTACGCCTGTTTGTTTTGCTTGAGCCGGGCGATTAGTGAGTCGTATGCACCGTCGCGCATATTGTTCCGAAGCCGTTCAACGGTTGACGGGCTCATGTCGAGGAGCTGGCCGGTACGGTACAGGGAATTACCCTCGGCGAGCATCGCTATTGCTGCGAAGCGCTTCGCGAGCATTATTTGCTCCTCCTCACCCAAGAGTTCCCCGAGCACCGTTCGTATGTCGCGTTCATTGCGTTGCAGGTATGAGCTGAGTTGGACGAACAGCTTACTGAGATGCTTCGAGTCCAGTCTATCCTTCGATACTCGCGTCATGCCCATATATTACGATTAATCGTAATATAAGAAAAATCTGTACGTTGTGGATATGTCAACGTGCGCGCGTGTTGTCTGTCTTGCCTCTGGCGTGATCCTCAGGCGTATATTCTGCCTCGCTCTTGTGCTGGTGTACGTGGCAACGCGAGTGAGTTGTGGTGTGGCATATTGTTCTTGAGGGTGACTATATTACGATTAATCGTAATATAGGACGCACAATAGTGTAGTTCTTGTGGGAATGTGTGATGGGTGTGAAGTAAGGGGTGTTACATATACCTAACCGCAGTGTTCGTGTGTGTGTGGGTGTTTCCGCGGCCGTGCCGGTTAGTAGAAATGGGGGACATGGGGTACCGGAGCTCCCTATATTACGATTAATCGTAATATAGGGAATTCGCTACCGTGCGGGTGCGGGTGCGGGTGATGTGGTAGTGCGCGCGGCGGGTTCTTGGGGGCTTGTACTGTGATCGCAAACATACACCCCACTCGGCTTGGGCTCAGCGGGGTGGTGGGGGCGAGGGTAGGGAGGGTTGTGCGTCATGTGTGGATAAATGCTTGACAATATGTCTGACATTGCTATCATGCATGCATGAGTACCACCGTACAACATAAAACGCAGCTTACCAGTCGAGATTTCTTTCGAAGCCCGGCGCGCGTTGCGCAGCTGGTTGAGCGGGGTGAACATATCGTGGTGACCAGGCGGGGAGAGGAGGTGTTTGAGGTTGTGCCAAAGAAGGTTAGAAAAGGAAAGACCATAGCAGACTTTGCCGAGTTGCAGTTTAGTGATACAGAGCTCGATCCGGATTTGAGCAAGCGTATCGATGAGGTTGCGTATGGTGCGTAGAAACGTTCGGCCACTGGTGCTCGACTCGTGCGTGTGGGTGGCCTATTTGCATACGGAGGATAGCCAGCATAAAAAAGCATGTGCACTGCTCAACGGTTCGCAGGTGCCGATTCGCGTGCCCGAGTATGTGTTAGTGGAGGTCGTGACTGTGTTGTCTCAAAAGAAACAACGGCAGCAGGCAGTTGCCTTCATGGAGCGTGTGCTCTCTGACGCGGATGTATTTATGCCGGCACATGACGTTGCCCACGAAACGGCAAAACAGTTTCGTGCTAAAGAGAACGCGAAGCTCTCTTTTGCTGATTGTGCGCTCGTGGTATTGCAGCAAACTTGTGAGGTTATGACCTTTGACCGCGCATTGTCTCGGGCGCTCACTACTCGCAGGTAACGAAAAGCCCCGCGCAGCAAGAGCCGGGCGGGGTGTGAGGGTCGCTGTGCGACGCGGGTTATGCGAGGTCGGGGTGCAGGGCTTTGCGGATCTCCTGCACGAGGTACTGCGGCGGATCCATCAGAATTGCCTCGGGCAGCTCTGCGAGGTCGTCGCCGTATTGCTTCTTGAGCCAGGCGAGGTGGGCTTGGGCGACCGTTTCGCGTGTCGCCTGTGTCCAACACCGCTCGTAGAGACTCCGAAAGTCCGTGTCGGTGCTTGTGTGTATGATCCTGGGGATCACAAAGCGTTCGTTGTGGACGTCGTTGAGGCGCTTCATGGTCGTATCGAGATATGCGAGAGATCGGAGTTCATTTAGCTCATCTTCGCTCAGGGCCTGTGAAAGGCGATCGAGTACCAAAACCTTGTCTGCGCGCGCCTTTGCCAGATTGATGTTTTCAGCAATGCTCAGATCGAGAACAAGGTCTTTGAACTCGTCTTTGGTGCGGAGTCGATGCAATCGCTGCAGCATCTGTTGATCTTGCCACTGTGCGACTCGCTGTTTTCCGTACATACTTAATGCTTCGCACTGGATCTGAAGAAAGTCAGACTCGGTGCGTGCCCCTGGGAGCTTTGGTAGGACATACCGCACATCGTATATGGCCCATAGCCACTGTCGTGTTTCTCCGTCATGTGCGCATTGAGCCCGATGGAGTAAGTCTTCCTGCGACGTCCTACGTGTGACGCTTCGACGCAGCCATACTTCGCGCTTATAGCGCACCGCAAGCCCTCCCGCCGTGGTCATCGCTTGTGCGAACAGTGCGTAGAATTCGTCAGGCGAACTGGCCCGCTTGAGTGCGGGGTAGAGGAGCTGCTCGTCGTGTTGCGTGGCAATGGTCGCATGAAATCCATGGCTCCAAGCCTCTTTGACGAGGCGCTCGTAGTCATCGTGCGTCTGGGCTGTTTCAAGCGCGCCGCTCAAGTAAAAGGTATCACGAGCATAGGCTATTGTTTCCACCGCGTTTGACACCCCACAACCTGTGAAATTTTTCGCTAGTGCGTGTCGGCGGAAAAACTCATCATGGTCGAAACAGTCTTTGAGACCATCTGTAGGGTCACGCCACAGTTGGAGCAATGTGTCTCTATCCACATTCTTGTCCTCGTCGGTTGTAAATGATCGTGATGCATCCAGTGGTATGTGTACTACCTCTGTGGTATGGTGTCAACACACAACGTCCTATGCACTACATCGACACACACACCCACGTAAACCTCGCCGCGTTCAATGGTGATTTTGATGCAGCCATTCGACGCGCTTTGGAGCATGACGTGTGGATGGTGAATGTGGGAACGCAGATCGACACTAGCAAGCGGGCGGTGGAGCTGTTGGACATGTACCCCGAGGGCGTGTTTGCGACCGTGGGGCTACACCCGATACACACCTCTGCAAGTTTTCATGACAAAGATGAGATAGGGGAGGACGGGAAGGCGTTTACCTCGCGCGGGGAGGTGTTCGATATGGAGGCCTATCGAGCACTCGCCGTGCACCCCAAGGTGGTCGCGATTGGTGAGTGTGGGCTGGACTACTTTCGAGACCCGAGTGACGAGGAGCGCAAGCAGCAAGTGGAGGCCTTCGAGATGCAGATTGCGCTTGCAAATGAGGTGGGGAAGCCCTTGATGTTGCACCTCCGTAGCGGGAAGGGTGGGAATGCGTACAGAGATGCGTGGGAGATACTAAAACGCCAGTCGAAAGTGCGCTGCAACAGTCACTTCTTTGCGGGCTCACTGGAGGACGCGAGTAGGTTTTGGGATATGGGGTACAGCACAAGCTTTACCGGTGTGCTTACGTTTACGCATGACTATGATGAGGTTGTGCGCGCCGCACCAAAAGACCTTATTCACGCCGAGACCGACGCGCCGTATGTCGCTCCAAAGCCGTATCGGGGGCAGCGCAACGAGCCCTTGTACGTGCGCGAAGTTGCGGCCAAAATGGCCGAACTGCGAGGGGCGGGAGAGGAAGAGTGGGTACAACAATTATTGCGGAACGCAGAGGCACTGTATACAATCACAGGATGATGCGCTTGAAAAGCAGGGTCGTCTTGATTTTGCTGACTGCTGTCAGCTGGACTGTAGGTAGTCACGAGGTTGCTCATGCGCTGTATGACCCATGGGCAGCCTATCTTGTGTACTGTGAAGCAGGACAATGTCTTGATGCTGTGCCTGCAGGCTGCACAACATCCGATGAGCGCACTTGTCACATTAACGACCTTACGTGGGTGGCGAGTACTGTTAAGCCAACTGAGCAATACACTTCCCTTCAAGGAAAAGAGGAAATTGAGAGAGCGGTGCATGCGGACGGTTTGTACTACGCCTCCGGCAACGAATATTTTTTGAATGGAGAACGATACTGGTCCTTGAGCGCACTGCACACGCTTGTGGGAGGGCAGTACCGTAGCCTGTCAGAAGCACAACGCAAGCTCCATGCAAAAACCGAGCGAAAACAACTGATGAATAGGATGTATCTATGGGTCATGTATGTGATGCATACATATGGCTATGCTCTCGTGGCAGGCATTGCGGTAGGATTAGTGGTTGCTATGCTGAAGAGGAGAAGAAGGTTGGCTCTGGCGTTGAGCATCCTCGTTGCCGTTGTCATTATTCTCACTATACAATCCACCAAACTGACCTTTTGGGATTATTGTCAAGTCACGAAAGACTGCGCTTATCCTGATTAAGTGTGCTACAAATGGTTGTGTTTGCATGAAGATGACATTGCGGTACACCCTTGTGGTATGTACGAAGTGGTGGCGCGGATGGCCGAGCTGCGTGGGGTGAGCGAGGGGCTGTGGAAGGCGCAGTTGTGGGATAATGCGGGGGAAGTGTATGGGGTGGTGCAAGAACCGGCGCACTGCTCGTCGTCGAATGTTACGTAACATGTTACGTAACATTCGACGTCGCTAGCGCTTGTAGTGGTTGGTAATTGCGATAATCTCTGCTTTGCCGTTCGCTACAAAGAAGATTGCACGGTACTTTCTGTCGATTCGGAACGAGTAGATGCCGCGCCATTTTGGCTCGAGTAGCTCAGTGTGGAGCGAGGGGTGCCGCATGTCCGCCTCAAACAGCGTGGTTGTTTTGTCCCACTTTTTGGTGAGCTGATGCTCTTGGAGGTGTGCACGAATATCCTTGCGCAGGGATTTGATTTTCATGCATTGCCGTACGAGGACTTCTTGAGACCCTCGCTCAAGTCTTCCAGGAACTCGTCCGTGTAGAGCTCTGTTGCGCGGAAGTCAGCGACAACTGCATCGGGGGTGTCGTGCACAACGGAGTCAAGCACCCGCGAGGTAATGGCGCGGTATGCGCGCGCCTCGGATTGCAGGCGCTTGTATTCTTTCTTTGAGATTGTGATCGTATTTGTGCTCATGTGCACATAGTACGGTGAGGTATCTGGGAAGTCAAACAGTGCGGCATGCGTGAGAAGGAGGAAGGCGCAGTGGTGGGAGAATGCGCGTACCGTCTACGGTGTCGCCTAGCGACCCATCACTTTCATGAGCAGTTTCGGAAACTTGCTCAACTCAAGGTGGGGAGCGATGACCTCCTCAACCCTAACAGGTCACCCTGAATCCTGAATGTAGTTCAGGATCTCTGCGTAGAGCTACAGCTCGATCCTGACACGGGCGCAGGACAAGACGGGGTATAGGTCCTGAAACATGTTCAGGACGACGAGTTGCGGCGTTTAGGAAGACGGTAGCGGGGTTCAGGACAGCATTGAGGTTCAGGACAACGCTATGTGTCGGGTTAGGATGAAGAACGTGGGGTCGCTGAGTGGGTACGATTTTGTAACCCCTCAAAGCTCCCAAGCCCCCCAATTGATGAGCCATCAAACGTCGATTTGTCATCCTCAACTCGACTGAGGATCCAAGACATGTGGCTACAATCCTGGATTCTCGCATGCGCGAAAATGACAGACCTTTGAGGGGTTACACGATTTATGCTAGCCAACGCCTGGTGTTCGTGGTACAGTACGCGACATCGTTTCCTTACGACCAACGGGAGTTAGAAAACGAAAAGTGCCCTTGTGGTACGACATTATTAGTGTCATTCAATACAAAACATGACAAACGAACATGAAGACAAAGGGGTTGAGGAGCTCAATACGTACGAGCTTGGCTACCACCTTGTTCCATCGCTAAGCGAGGACGACTTGGCGCTTCGTGTCGAAGAGCTCATGACAGCAGTCACCAAGGCAGGGGGTAACATTCTCTCCGAAGGTGCACCGCAATCATTCCAGCTTGCCTACACGATGAAGCGACTTCGCGGCGGTACCTGGGAGAAGTACGACAGCTCCTACTTCGGTTGGATGCGCTTTGAGGCGCCTTCATCAGCACTTGGTGAGCTCAAGGAGGTTCTTGAGCATCACGAGCACATTATTCGGCATCTCGTGTTGAGACTTGAGTCCAAGGCACTTGCGCCTACTCCGGAGCCGCGTGCACCGCGTCCGGTCAAGCTTGAGGAGGTCGAGACGGAGCCCAAGCAGCTCGAAAAGAAGCAGGACACGGAAGAGAAGGGTGAAGTGTCCGAAGAAGAGCTCGACAAGGAGATAGAAGAATTGATAAAGTAAGAGAACGGGACTGTTCTCGCTGCTGCATGCTGTGTAGCACAGCGCCCCGCGCGTTACTAGAAACCGAAGCATTTTGCTTCACAACACACGGCACATATGTACCTCAACAAAGCACTCATTATCGGAAACCTCACACGGGATCCTGAGCTCAAGAGTTTGCCGAGCGGCATTCAGGTTTGCAGTTTTGGTATGGCGACCAATCGGTCGTACCGCGACAAGGACGGAAACCGCCAGGAGGCGACCGAATACCACAACATCGTAGTGTTCGGTCGACAGGCGGAGACGAGCGCGCAGTTTCTGCACAAGGGAGACTCCGCGCTCATCGAAGGTAGGTTGCAGACCCGTTCTTGGGAGCAAGATGGACAGAAGCGGTATCGGACGGAAATCGTGGCAGACCGTGTCCAGTTCGGTCCCAAGCGGGGAAGCGGTGGCCCGATGCAGGACTCGCCGAGTCAGGGAGGTGGTCAAGGACAAAGCCAAGGCTCAAATCAGGGGCAGCAGAACGATACGATAGACTATCCGCAGGAGGAGATTAATCCTGATGACATCCCTTTTTAGGAGAAACACCACGGTGTGGCACATCGCTTCGTTGGCTTCGCTCGGCGGCCGCTCCTTACAGGAGCTGTACAGCTTGTGGATCTTTTGTTTCGAGCAATGCTCTCACAAAAGCTCTCACAAGGTGTTGCGAAGAAGTGTAGACTTCTTCTCACACCGTATCATCAATACGACTCAGCGACCGCCTCACTTGCCGTCTTGCGCGGTGTCCACCCAGAGGCGTTTCTTGCGCAGAGCGTTAAGTACACAAACAACATGAACAATCGAACACAAGAAGATCTACCGCAGGTATGGTACTTCGATTACAAGGACTCTGAGACCTTGGAGAAGTACCTGAACCCACACGGCCGTATCAGTGGCCGCAGGCACACGCGCCTTCCGGCAGGTGCGCAGCGTCAGCTTGCGCGCGCTATCAAGAACGCGCGCTTCATGGGCTTTCTGCCGTACGTGGTGCGGTAGGGCGCATGGAGGATAACAGGGATATAAAGAACCGCCGGCAGTGATGCCGGCGTGTTCGTGTGTATGGGGAACTACTCTCCCTCTTGTATACGCTCCATGTAGAATCCTAATGTGAGGGTCGCGGTCGGCAGGTCTTCCGTGTCGAAGAGTTCGATACCCGCCAGGTGCTCAAGTTCTTGTTCAAAAGTGACTAGACCCAAGTCGTCCAGCCCCAGGTCATCGACAACAGACAGCCCAGGTCGAAGCTCATTTGTGTCGTTGCGTTTCTCAAATTCCTCACGACCCTCCCTGCAGTCGATGGGCCACAGCGCCTTGTACAGCAACCAGTACTCGGATGGTACTTGGTCACGTTTTACATGCTCTACATGTACTCTTGGCAAAACAGCTCTCCTCTGGTTGTTAGGGACAGTGCAAACTCCATATGCACTGTACAACAATGCCTGCGTATTGCAAGGTTACGCCTTCTCCACGCGGGTGCTGTACTCACCAGTCTCGGTGTTTATCTCGATGACGTCGCCCTCATTCACAAAGAGCGGGGTTTGAACCGTTGCGCCGGTCTCAACCGTGACGGTCTTGGTCGCACCTTGTGCGGTGTTACCCTTGACGGCAGGAGCGGCCTCGGTCACGGTGAGCTGCACTTTGATGGGGATGGTGACGCCGATAATCTCTTCGTTGAAGAGTACGGCATCGTACTGTTCTTTTCCTTTGAGGTACTTCACACCGGAACCAATAAGGTCTGCCGAGAGCGGGAAGCGCTTGCCTGGGTTACCAGCTTCGTGGAACATGTACTCGCCAGTTTTATCATTACCAAAGATGAACACGATAGGTTGCGTTTCGAGGTCTGCCTCCTCGGCGCTCTCGTTCTGATGGAAGGAGTTCTCGATCATTTTGCCGGTCTTGAGACCCTTAAGCTTGGTGACGTTGACCGGCTTACGTTGTTGCACGCGAAAGACGTGGTGCGAGAGCACCTTGCAGGGTTCGCCGTTAAAGACGATGACGGCTCCGGTCGTTATTTCGTTGTAGGACAGTTGGGACATATGGTTGTTGAGGGAATGGGTGGTAAGGCCCCCCCGAAGGGTACTAATGTGGCCTATTGTAGCCAAATGTAGGGTGTTTGTACAGCAGAAACCCGCAGCGGGGTTTCTGCTGCGGGTTAGGTGATGCGCGCGAGGTGCTTATCCGTGATGAGTTGTGCCCATGCCGGATACTGCCCCACAATCGTTTGCCCGAATGTGAGTGCCGCTGTTGTGGGCATCTTTGCACCCTGTGCTACCATCACCGCGTCCATCATGCTGCCGTTATGCGCCCAGTGGGCGACGAGGTCGGTTACCATACGGTCTCGTTCGGCTTTGGGAATCAGGGAATACACGAGCGATAATTCGACCCACGTGCCCGTTGGCAACCGTGCGATGAGGGTCGAGACGATCTCAAGTGCGGCCTCCGAGCCTATGGCCGATGCGTGGTCGTGGAGCGTACGCACTGCTTCCGTGGTGTGCCCGGTATGGGCGCAGTAGACAGCAAACGCGCGCTTGAGTCTGGAACTCATGTAGTATCCACGTGCATGGAGTAGCCGTGCCGCCGCAAGAAGGTGGCCGTCCTGCCAGAGTTGCTTACAGAGGTGCGAGCGGTACTTGTGCGTGCACGAACGCAACGCTGTCCGCACCGCGGCTTCGACGCGACCTCGCTCATACTCGGCTTACGCCATTGCGTCCATGAGGTATGGGTAACTACGGGTGTGGTGTCCACCGAGCTTCTGCTCGAGCGTCCAGGTCCACTGTGCGCCGATGTTGTCGTCCGGGCCTCCCTCGCGGTGCACTGAACGGGCAAGGCGAGTTGTACGTGTGTGCAAGAGTGTGCTGCTTACGATGGATTCCTTGTTGTGTGGTGTGGAAAGATGTTTGCGTCTGACACGGTTGTACCATCTGCTCGCGGGTGTGGCAAGAAACCTGGGTATGGAATGCGTAGTTGCACTCTATGTAGGCCAGGGTATCCTATACGTATGCACATTGCTGATACAGATATTGAGGTGTGGAGTGACGAGCAGGTGCTCGCTGCTTCGGTGCAGGAGCCGGACTACTTTGTATACATCGTGCGGCGGTATGAGGCATCCTTGAAGCGCAGGGCGCGCAGGGTGCTCTACCGCGAAGAAGATGTCGAGGATGTCGTGCAAGAGGCCTTTACCAAGATATACCTTCACGCGCACCGATTTGAGAAGGTAGAGGGGGCAAGCTTCAAGAGTTGGGCGTATACGATACTCATGAACACAGCCCTTACAAAGTATCGTAAGGTGATGCGTGACTACGGGCGTACTGCAGAGCTCACGCCAGAGCACTACGAGTGCTTACCGGACGATGTGCATGAGGGGTCGTTTCGGCTCGAATGGTCGGATTACGTTATTTCCATTTTTGCCAAGATGCCGGAGAATCTTTCGCGCGTACTGGAGTTACACTTTGTGCGAGGGCTGCCACAGGCAGAGATTGCGGCAGCAGAGCAGGTTTCTGTGGGGGCGATAAAAACACGGGTGCACAGGGCGAAAGAGCAGTTCCGGAGATTGGCAGAGCAGCATAGTCCATACTAGACCAGTCATGCGTTGTAGGTACTCATCATTTCGAGGTGTTTGCGACGAAGCGATCAGGGGCGTGTGTTGTAGTGTACGGTATGTAGTAGTCGCAGGACTGCTTCTCCGCCTGAGAGGCGAGGGTTCAGGTGGGTCGCAGTGGCGACGGATAGGTGTTGCGGGGTTACATAGAAAGTTGTTGACACACCACTAAAACAAATTATTACATATTTTTTTCATATGACACAGGAGCTTGAACAAGTTGTTATGGCACGCGTTCATCGTATTCACACATTGCGGCACATGTGCAGTGCTACCGCATGCAAGGCGTACGGTTTAGTGCTGTTTGCGGTAGGGTTGCTCTCAAGCGTGTCGGTCGCGAGCGTATACGCCAATATGCCATCCCTTACGACCCCAAGCGCGTTGGGCAAATTTTATCTCAATGCACTATTGCAGACTGAGTTGCTTGTGAAGGGGTTGGTGCTCGGCATTGTGGTTGCCACGGTCATGCTTGTGCTTGATGTGTTCCATCACACTCCCCGTACCACTTCACCACTCGCGCATGCCTAGCGGAAGCTCGTTGCGTGGTATGTGTAGATTCAGCACAAGTTGCCTGTGCACAATGTAATGCGAGCTGGAGGAAGGGTGTGTGGGCGTGGCATTTGTGCCGGCGTACGAGCATTGTTTTAAGCAAGGACTTT
>JGI12109J20283_10191275_pt1 | contig 13293 bp, 13 predicted proteins | sample ElkSlonscriptome_12_FD_20283 | JGI IMG/M metagenome (IMG submission 20283) | reverse complement strand
CGAACCAGAGCATGAGACGGTCGTCGGGGTGAAAACGTTCGACGATCTGTTCGGCCACGTCCTGCGGATTGCCGATCAGCGCGTTGTCGGCCGCCTTTTCGACCTTCGACGGATCGAGCGTTCCTTCGAGTGCCGTCCAGTAGGCCCCGAGTGCCGCGCGGGCTTCGTCCTGGGCCGCGGCGCGTTGTTCGTCGGGATCCAGTCCCGCTTCTCCGTTGACGAAGACGAAGACGGTGCGCGGCATGTAGGCGCGCTGCCACGGGCCGCCGTCCGGATGGTACTCGGCCGTCATGCGTTCGTGCGTGGCTTCGATCACCTCGGGACGCGTGATCGACAGGTTGAAGACCTGCACGGGAAGGATCGTGTTCGCGTGGTCCTGCATGCGTGGATCGTGCGACCCAATGACCAGCTGCAACAACTCGCGACGCCAGTCCTGGGGAATGATCTTCGTCTCCTCGAACTTCCAGCGGTGCTCGAGCGGGATCTTCTTCATCGCCTCCGATGCGCCCGCGGCGCGCAGCAACTCTTCCCACTCGTCGTCGCTCTTCACGTCGGCGCGCGTGATCTCCGCCTTGGGCAGCTCTTCGCTGATCACCGTGTCGCCGCGCAGCAGGTGCAGGAACACCGTGGCCGCTTCCTCGAAGATCTTCGACTTCACCTGCGGCCAGAAGGCGTGCTCGAAGAAGTTCTTCGGGCCGATGCCGGTGGGCGTGTTGTTGAAGTCGAAGCGTCCGGCCGCGAATCCCACGTGGATGCGACGCGATTCGTCGGGATCGAGTCCGTGCAGATTACAGAAGGCGGCGATGCGTTCGGCAGCGGCCACCGGTCCCCCGTTGCAGAGGATGTTCATGACCGCGCTTCCGCATTCGATGCGCTTCGTGCGCGCGAACACACGCGTGGCCAACTGGAGGAAGTCGACATTGAGCCCGACTTCGCCTTCCCAGTGCGGAATGACCGGCTTGCGGTGCGTCTTCTGGACTTCGCTCGACAGGTGAGCTTCGGCGATCCACGCCGTACCGAACCCGAGTTCGTCGGCGGCCTCGACCTGCGCGAAGAAGTTCTCGAACATCTGCGCCTCGGTGGGCGTGTGGCCGTCGACCGCGGTCTGACTGATCGAGAAGAAGATGTCGTAGTGCATCACAGACCTCGCAGACTTCCGCCCTCGACCGGCAGGCTGTGGCCGCGAACGTAGCTCGCCAGGGGACTCGCGAGGAAAAGGACTGCCGCCGCGAGCTCTTCGGGTTGGCCGATGCGCCCCTCGGGAACGCTGGCGACCCAACCCTGTTCGATCTGTTCGGCGGTCTGTCCCGTACGCGCCCCGCTGGCGGCCTTGAGTTCGTCGAGCCGCTCGGTCGCGGTGTAACCGGGCAGCACGTTGTTCATCGTGACGTTCGGTGGGAGTTCGCGCGAGAGCGTTTTGGCCCAGCCGATCATGCCGGCGCGGATGGTGTTGCTCAGGCCGAGATTGTCGATCGGCTCCTTCGCCGCCGTCGACAGGACGTTCACGAAGCGTCCGTAGCCTTCCTGCACCATGCCACCGAGGAGCGAGCGCACGAGGAAGTGTGCGGTCACCTGGTGGCGTCCGAAGACGCGCACCATCTCCTCTTCGGTCTTCTCGAGCAGCGGTCCGGATGCCGGTCCGCCCGTGTTGTGCACGCAGATGTGAACGGGCCCGCTGGCCACCACCTCGTTCTGGATCGCGTGGGCGAAGCCCACGATGTCGTCCATGTCGACGGCCACCGGCGTCGCCTGCGGCGCCCCCTTCGATCGGAGTTCGTCACACAGGGCGGCGAGTTTGTCCTGCGAGCGAGACAGGACCAGGAGTTCGGCGCCGGCCTCGGCGAAACGTGTGGCGATCGCGCGTCCGAGGCCGCTGCTCGCGCCACAGACGAGGGCGCGACGTCCGGTCAGGTCGATGGTGACGGCCAATGGGGTTCCTCCGGTTCGGGTCGAGGTGGATTCAGCGCGCGAAGCCGTAGAAATCGGGATCGTCGAGCGGTGGAAGCGCTTCGCGCGAAAGCAGGAGACTGCGGACGGCCCAGAGTTCGGGGAAGATCCGGCCGCGCGCGGCTTCGTCCAGGTAGTCGACCCCACTGCTTCCACCGGTGCCGACCCGGCGCCCGATCGTGCGCTCGGTCATGCGCGCGTGACGATGGCGCCACAGGACGAACTGCTCTTCGACCTCGACCACCGCATCGATCAGGCGGCGCGGCCAGGCCAGCAGAGGAAGCTCGCGATACGACTCGACGAAGAGGAGCCCGGCGCGGGTCCGTCGGGTCGACGCACGGTCGGCCTCGTCCACGTCTTCGGCGGTCAGGAATCGGCGCGCCGCGTCGACGGTGTGGTCGACCCGGGTGCGCAGCGTGTCCGCGTCCGCGACGGATGCCGCCTCCAGGCGCGCGGCCATCTCGTCCTGGCTGGCGCGGTAGGCCTCCAGGTAGTCGGAAAGAAAAGTCGAGATTCGGACTTCGTCCTTTGGATCATCGGGCTGGCTTCCCTGGATCGGCGTCCGGCGCAGCCATTCGTGCAACGCCGCCCGCAGCGTCGGTTCACTCCGCGCGCTAGTGATCCGCTCCCGGACGAACTCACCAGCCGGTGATGCTTCGGCCGCCTCCAGGATGTGATCGAGCGGATCCACACCGCCGTAACGGAGTCGCTCGGCCTCGTCCATTCCGAGCACCAGCTCCAGTTCCCGCATCTGGAAGCTCTGGAAGCCACTGGCCGGCACCAGCTTGTCGCGAAAGGCCAGGAAATCCTGCGGTGTGAGGGTCTCCATGACCGACCATTGCTGGACCATCAACTTAAGGATCTCTGAGACCCTTCCGAGGTGATGCACGACATAGGGCACCCTCTCCTCGGGAACTTCCGGCTCGCGCAGGTCGTCACGCGCCAGGCGCAGCTCTCGCAGGCACAGCTTGAACCACAATTCGAAAACCTGGTGGACGACCACGAAATGGAGTTCGTCCGGCATCAGGCGCGACTCGTCCTTTTCCAGCCCCCCTTGGAGGCCGAGAAGACTGTCGAGCCGGAGATAGTCCCAGTAGCTGGGCGTCGGACGAGAAGGTTCGGTCATGTGCATTTCCGCGTCGAAAGGGCGCAACGGCAGACGCCCGGACGGGCAGCCGCGCGCGATTCTAACCCTCCGCGACGGTCCGTGCCAGGGAACGACGAGGAAACAGGCTCAAGCCCGAGGTCCTTCGTGCCGAGAGAATGGCAGACGGGGAGGGCCCGACCGGAGGCCCAGGATCCTCGTTCTCGCTCCGAGGAGAGATCCATGACGACGATACTCGGCTATGAACTGAAGATCAGCGACGACGGCCTCGAGGCTTCGATGACGATTCCTCGTGGTGCCGGTGAGGTTCCGCCGCTTTCGGAGTTCGTGGCGCACCTCACCGAGGACGAAGGCCTGATCCACATCGACATGGAGGTCCTCGGGGAGCTCCTCGAGACCGCGGAGGACGGTCGCCGGGCGGGCCCGGCCGTGATCGCCCGCGGCGAGGAACCGGTCGACGGCCGCGACGCGCGCATCGAGTGGAAGGGCGAGTTCTTCGAGCGCGTCCCGATCGAGCGTCCCGATGGCTCGGTCGACCACTTCCGTCGCAACAAGACGAGCGTTCCGGCCGATACCGTCATCGCCGACTGGATTCCACCCGAGGAAGGAACACCCGGCCGGACCGTCCGCGGAGTGACGATCGACGCCGAACCCGGCCGCCCCTGGCGACCGAAACTCCACCAGACCGTGAGTTGGACCGACGAGAAACTCCTGTCCATCGAAGCCCTCGTCGGCGGCCAGGTCGAGTTCGCCAAGGACCGGATCAGCGTTTCTCAGGTGATGAAGGTCTCTTCCGTCGACTTCGGAAGTTCGAGCATCGACTTCGATGGCGCGGTCGACGTCAACGGCGACGTCCTCGAGGGCTTCGACGTCACGGCAACAGGAAGTGTCAGCATTTCCGGATACGTCGAAGGCGCCCAGATCAATGCCGGCGGGAACCTGACCGTGAACCAGGGGGTCATCGGCCGCAACAAGGTGAAGATCAAGGCCGATGGCGACATCGACGTCGGCTTCCTGCGCGAACTCGAACTCGAGTGCGGCGGACAGGTCGTCAGCTCGGGCGAACTCATGCGGGTCGAAGCCAACGTCGGCGGCGACGTCACCGCGAGCGGCAATCGTCTCGTCGGCGGCAGCTGGACCGTCGCCGGTTCGCTCTACGTGTCCGAACTCGGATCGGAATCCGAGACTCCGACCTTGATCGTCGTCGGCACCGACGGCGACCTCGAGGGCCAGCAGGAGAAGCAGTTCGAAGAGCGCGCCGAGGTCCAATCCGAGATCGGCAAACGCACCGAGCAGATCGAGCTTCTCGAACGCAAACGCCAGCGCTCGACCAAGGAAGACATCGCGCTGAACAAGCTCAAGGTCTACCTCGGCCAACTCACCCAGAAGGACCGCGAGATGGCCGACGCCGAGCGCCTCATGCGCCGTCGCATCAAGATGCGCCGCCGCTACGGCATGGTCTGGGTGAACGAGGGCCTATGGCCTGGTGTGAAGATCTACGCCGGCGGCAAGCCCCAGCCTCTCGAGGTCACGTCCTACATCAAGGGCCCCGTGCGGATCGGCTACATGCCCGGTCGCCAGAAGCCCGCGATCACCCACGGACGGAACAAGAAGTTCACGCCGGAGTGGTAGGTGCGTGGGCCGTCGCCGATTGTCGTGGGCCCGTGCCGCTCGCCGTGGGCTGTGGGTCGTGGGCCGGTGCCGCTGCCTCTTGCGGCGCCGCTCATTCTTTCGACCGCCACCGATTGTGCTTGCCGCAGAGCAGCCGCAGATTCGTCGCGTCGTGCGAACCACCCCGAGCGTAGGGAACGACGTGATCGATCTGTAGATCGAGGGTCGCGCTGCATCGATGGCCGTCCGGGCCGACGAATCGACACCGTGCATCGTCGCGACGGAACACAGTGCGCCGAGTGGCGGCCGGGATGTGCCGATTGCGGTTCGCCGGCGGCTTCGGCCTGCGCTCGCTCGACGGCGCCTCGTCCACGTACTTCGCCAGCATCTCGACGAAGATCGCTTCGATCGAGACACCGGGGCCGTGCTTGCGGGACGCCTTCGCGCGGGCGCGTTGGAATCGATCGTAGTCGGAGGCGGTCACGCTGAACGAGAGTTGGATGCGTTCCTCGGTCCTGGGATTCGAACGCGGTGTCCTCGCCGGAGGCGCGTCCGGTCCATCGAACAGCGTTTTCACTTCCGCCGCGGAACTCGCCGCCGGGCGGGGACTCTCGAACTTCACCACGGCCCGGCGCACGCGTTCGCGCGGCTTCGGCCGCGGCCGGCGCGCAACGACCACGCGGTCGACCTCATCGGCCGACGCTCCGTCGATCGCACGCAACAGGTCTTCGAAGTCCTCGGCCCGCAACAGGTGCGCGACCTTCGCCAGACACGTGAGCGACGTCCGGTGCTCACGCAACATGTCGAGAGCGACCGGCCATCGCCGTGCGATCTTGACCGCCGCATGGCGTCGTGACGCGGCGGCCGGCGAATACCGCAATCGCTCGACCAACAGCGCCCAGATCGATGCGTATCCGGCCGCCACGTGGTCTTCGTTCTCGGCGCATGCGATCAGCGCGCCGATCAGTTCGACGGTTGCCTCGTGTTCGCGGCAACGAAGGGAATCCAGGTGTCGGATCGTGTCCATGATCGAACCTCCGGGAGGCGGCTCGATCGCATTGTACACCCGGTTTTTCGGCGTTCTGAGAGCGCGCGCGTGGGCCGGAACGATGTCTTCGGGAGATGCAGAACGTCTTCCGTGCGCGTGAGCCCACGGACGAGCCGTGACGACGCTTGGTGACACGTTCCAGGATGATGTCGGACGTCGTCGAATCGGTGCTTTCGCAACCCTGTCAAGCGAGTCGAATTCGAAGTCGGGGACAACTGTGTCAACGCTCCGAGACGCCACGGACGGCACTTGTCGGCTTCCAACAACCGGCCGCGCCCGCAACGACCGACCGCCAGCCGCCGACCCCCGACCTAGAACCGCGCCTTCAACGCCCCGAACCCGATCACCTTCCCGGACACCGGGAAGCACCCACGATCGTCCAGCTCGTCGAAGGGGTTCGGCTGTATCGGGTTGAGCACCACCGCCCCCGGCGACAGCCCCCACCCGTCGTCGAAGAGTCCGAGCTCACGCACCTGGTCCCCACAACCCAGAACCACCGGCAGCCCTCCCGGCGAACTCGAAACCGACGTCCCCGAGAGAAACACCTCGGTGCATTGCGGAACGGTCGTCACCGTGAACAACGTCAAGCTCACGAGCGCGGTCCGCGGCGCCGGCTGCACGCACCCGCCGGTTCCGACGACGAAGTCGAAGTCTCCACCGCCGATCAAGGGATCGGACCCGAAGAACTGGCGCTCGATCACGAACACGCTCGCCGGGAGATCCCGCACCCCGACCTCGAAGCCGACGATCGGGTCGGGCGCATCGAAGAGAACGGCGTGGATGGTCACGGGAACGAAGGGGTCGATCCTGAGCGCACGCTGCGTGCCGTCCGGATCGGCGAACCATCCGATGTCGAGAGGATCCGCCGCCACGGCCGGCCCGGACGTGACGAGCAGGAGAAGAACGAGAACGAAACGCATGGTCGAGTCCCTCATTCCTGTTCGAGTGGAACCAGGGTACCACACCCTCGCCGGCCCCGGCCGACGCTGCTACACTGCCGGCCGAACGATCGACCGCGGCACGAATCCCAGCAACCCTTCTCGAACCCGGAGCACCCCCATGCGTATCGTCGAGTGCGTCCCCAACATCAGCGAAGGCCGCGATCGCACGATCATCGACGCGGTCGCCGGCGTCATCCATCAGGTCGAGGGCTGCGAGCTCCTCGACGTCGATCCCGGCGCGGCCACGAACCGCACGGTCATCACCTTCGTGGGGAGCCCGGAAACCGTCGTGGAGGGCGCCTTCCAGCTGATCAAGAAGGCGCAGGAACTCATCGACATGCGCCACCACTCCGGCGAGCACCCGCGCTTCGGCGCGACGGACGTCTGCCCCTTCGTTCCCGTGTCCGACGTCACGATGGAAGACTGCGCGCAGCTCGCGCACCAGCTCGGTGAACGCATCGGCAAGGAACTCGGCATCAGCGGTTACTACTACGAGAACGCAGCCAAGTCAGACCAACGCCGAAACCTCAGCGTCGTCCGCCAGGGCGAGTACGAAGGCCTCGAGAAGAAGCTCGCCGATCCCGAATGGAAGCCGGACTTCGGCCCCGGCACCTTCGATCCGAAGTACGGCGTCACCGCGGTCAGCGCGCGCGAATTCCTCGTCGCCTACAACGTCAACGTGAACACGCAGGACAAACGCCTGCCGCACGAGATCGCCCTGCGTATCCGCGAACAGGGTCGCGCCAAGCGCGACGAGAACTGGGAGATCGTCCGCGACGCGAAGGGCAAACCGGTGAAGGAACCCGGCAAGCTGAAGCACGTGAAGGGCATCGGCTGGGTGATCGAGGAATTCGGCACCGCGCAGGTCAGCATGAACCTGACGAACTTCCGCGAAACGCCGGTCCACGTCGTCTACGACACGTGTGTCGACGAAGCGCGTGATCTCGGCGTGCACGTCACGGGCAGCGAAATCGTCGGCCTCGTTCCGCTTCAGTGCATGCTCGACGCAGGTCGACACTACCTGCAGAAGATGAACAAGAGCGCGGGCGTCCCCGAATCCGAACTCGTCGAGACGGCGATCCGGAGCATGGGCTTGCGCGACGTCACCGCCTTCGACCCCGAAGACAAGATCATCGAGTATCGACTGCGCAAGGAAGAGGGCCTGCGCACGCTGAGCATCCGCGGTTTCGCCGACGAGCTCAGCAGTGAATCGCCCGCGCCCGGCGGCGGCAGCGTGGCCGCACTGTGCGGATCGATGGCCGCCGCGCTCGCCGCGATGGTCCCGAATCTGAGCGTGGTGTGGCGCGACCCGAAACCCGCGCGCGATGCGATGAGCGCAATCGCCGAAGAAGCCCAGGACCACAAGGACTGGTTCCTGATCGCCATCGACGCCGACACCGACGCCTTCACCAAGGTCATCGAGGCCAACCGCATGCCGAACGGCACGGACGCCGAGAAGAAGGCCAAGGCGGAGGCGCTGAAGGAAGCCAACCGCGGCGCGACCCAGGTCCCCCTCGACGTCCTCGAGCGGACGTTGCCCATCTTCGATCTGGCCCAGCAAGCCGCCGAGAAGGGCAACCCGAACTCGCTGAGCGATGCCGGCGTGGCCGGGCTGTGCGCGCTGGCCGGCGCCGAGGCGGCCTACTACAACGTGCTGATCAACCTGAACGGCATGAAGGGCGACGCGGACTGGGTCGCCGAGACCCGCAAGCGTGCCGACGCCGCCCTGGCCACGGCCGAGGAGAAGGCCGCGGGCTTGAAGGCCCTGGTCCGCGAGCGGCTCGGCGCCTGATCCGGTTCGCGGGCCGGCTGGACCCAGCGCGCTTCCGTCCCCATATTGGGGAAGCTGCCCCCTGCCCTCGTGCCCCGCTTGCGGAGATCTCGATGCATCCGTCGACGACCGCCGGCCCGACCGGCCATGCCCTCCGAGGAGCTTCGGCCCTGCGTGCGAGCTGCTGCCTCGTCCTGTGCGCGGCGCTGGTCCTCGCGTGGAGCTCGACAGCCCACGCTCAGGGCGAGGACACCCTCCTCTGGGTGGAGATGCGCGGTGGCATGGGCTTCTTCAACGACATCGATCCCGATCCACTCGAGGAACTGGCCACCGAACTGTCCTCCAGGCGCGGAAGCATCACCACCTTCGAACCCGTGGAGTTCGTCGACAAGGAGTGGGCTTTCCCCTTCGACGTGCGCGTGGGCATGCGACTCGGCGACAGCACCAACTTCTGGCTCTTCTACGAGCGCCTGCCCTATCTCCTGGAGAACGACTTCGAATCGCGCACGGGACCGCTCCGCCCGGACACGGCCACGCTGAACATCCCGGCCAACGTCTTCGGCGCCGGATTCGACTTCCGTCTCGGGACCGAGGGATACGGCAAGTCGATCATCCTCGGCTTCGGTGCCGGACGCTTCGAAGCCAAGGGCGACGACGAAGACGTCCAGGGCCTGCAGAACTTCGCCGTCAATGCGTCGGGGCTGTTCTGGGAGATCCAGGCCATGGCCGAGTTCCAGTTCACGACCGAAATGTCGTTCCTCCCCTTCGTCGCCTTCCGCTCGGCCAAGACCGACGAGGCGAGCGCCCGGCCCTTCCTCCGCCCGGACGGACGGAACCTGCGCGAGTACGACATTCCGGAGTTCGGAATCGACTACACGGGCGTGACCGTGGGGCTCGCGGTGCGCTTCCGCGTGTATCCCTTCGACGTCGTCGGCGATCCCGACCGGGGCGACGACGACTGACGCAGTTCGTGCGCCCGCCCGCGGCAGCGACTAGACTGCAGCGCGGCGTGATCCGCGCGCCGAAGGAACCGGTTCAGGAGCGACCCCATGCCGCACGAGATCCTCGACGCCATCCGCGGAGGTGACTCCGCCCGTGTGCGCGAGATCCTCGCCGCCGACCCCGAGACCGCACAGGCTCATGACGCGCAAGGCGTGTCGGCGATCCTCCTGGCGCTCTACCATCGCGCGTCGGAGGCTCTCGACCTGTTGCTGGAGGCCCAGCCGACGCTGGACGTCTTCGAGGCCGCGGCCCTCGGGCGCTCCGACGCCCTCCGGCGCGCATTGCGGGAGAACCCCTCGAACGTCGCCGCTCGCGCGGGCGACGGTTTCACGCCGCTGCACCTGGCCTGCTTCTTCGGACACTTCGACGCCGTCGACCTGTTGATCGACAGCGGGGCCGACGTGAACGTCCCCGCCGACAACCCGAGCGCCGTGCGCCCCCTGCACAGTGCAGCCGCTGGCGGCAACGCGGAGATCGTCAGCCAGCTGCTACGCAACGGGGCCTCGGTGAACGCGCGGCAGACCGGTGGTCACGCCGCACTGCACAACGCCGCCCAAGCGGGCAACCTGGACATGGCACGCCGCCTTCTCGACCATGGCGCCGATCCCGACATGGACAACGACGACGGCAACAGTCCGCTTGCTCTCGCGCGCGAGCACGGTCACGTCGAGCTGGTGGACCTGCTGGAAGGCAACTGACCGTGCTGGACGGACCCGTCCTCTTCGCCTTCGGCCTGACCCTCTTCGCGGGCCTCGCCACGGGAATCGGCAGCGCGCTGGCCTTCTTCTCCAACCGCACCAACACGCGATTCCTCGCGACGTCGCTCGGCCTTTCGGCCGGCGTGATGATCTACGTGAGTTTCATGGAGATCATGGTCAAGGCGCACGATGCCCTGACCGTGGCCCTGGGCGATCACACGGCCGCGTGGGCCACGGCTGGTGGCTTTTTCGGCGGTATCCTGTTCATGGCGCTGCTGGATCGCATGCCGTCGTTGGAAAGCGGCAATCCACACGAGTTACGGCGCGTGGAAGAGATGGACGCCGATGCGCTTCGGCAGAGGAAGCTGCTGCGCATGGGAATGTTCTCGGCCGTCGCGATCGCGATCCACAACTTTCCCGAGGGCCTCGCGACCTTCCTGAGCGCACTCGACGACCCGTCCGTCGGTGTGTCGATCGCCATTGCCATTGCGATCCACAACATTCCCGAGGGTATCGCCGTGTCGGTGCCGATCTTCTACGCGACGGGCGATCGGAAGCGTGCCTTCCGGCTCTCGTTCCTTTCGGGGCTGAGCGAACCGCTCGGAGCACTGATCGGCTACTTCATCCTGCTTCCCTTCATGTCCGACGTGGTCTTCGGCGTGGTCTTCGCGGCCGTTGCCGGGATCATGGTCTTCATCTCGCTCGACGAACTCCTGCCTGCCGCCGAGGAGTACGGCGAGCACCACGGAGCGATCTACGGCCTGATCGGCGGGATGGCGATCATGGCCCTCAGCCTGTTGCTGCTGCAGTGATCGGGATCACTCTTTTCCCCCTGGGACGCCACGCTGCCGACGCCGACGGCTTGCGTTAGCTTGTCCGACGTCCGGGCTCATCTCGGGCCCCACACTCCCCTTCGTGAAGAACGCGGATCACCATGCGCCTTCTCGTGACGGGAGCCACCGGACTGGTCGGTCGCTCCTTCGTCCGCACCATGCTCGAACGAGGCCACGAGATCGTGGTCACCTCGCGTGACCCGGAGCGGGCCGCGACCTTCCTGCCGTTGATCACCCGCCACGTCGGCTGGGACCCGAACGACGGCCCGGCCCCCCGAGAGGCATTCGAGGGCGTCGACGCGATCGTCCACCTCGCCGGTGAGAGCGTCGCCGGACGCTGGACCGACGAGAAGAAGCAGCGGATCCGCGACAGCCGCGTGCTCGGCACCCGGAATCTCGTCGACGGCATGCGTCCGCTCGACGAGCGCCCCTTCCGCCTGGTCAGCGCCAGCGCCGTCGGCTTCTACGGCGACCGTGGCGACGAAGCCCTGAACGAAGACAGCGGCCCGGGCGACGACTTCCTCGCCACCACCTGCGTCGAGTGGGAATCGGAAGGCGCCAACGCGACGGAACTGGACCTCGACGTCGTCCACCTGCGAATCGGAATCGTTCTCGATCCGGACGGCGGCGCGCTCGAACAGATGCTGCCGCCCTTCCGCTTCGGCGTCGGCGGTCCCTTGGGATCCGGAAAGCAGTGGTGGAGCTGGATCCATCGCGACGACCTGATCGCCATGCTCGTGGCCGCCGTCGAGGACGGCTGGAGCGGCGCCTACAACGCGACGTCGCCACAGGCCCTGCGTCAGCGCGACTTCGCGAAGGTGATGGGCGACGTGATGAGCCGCCCGGCATTCGTCCCCGCGCCCGAGTTCGCACTCCGATTCGTGTTCGGAGAATTCGCGTCCGAACTGCTGACCAGCAAGAAGGTCGAACCCGTGCGCGCCCTGGACGAAGGCTTCGCATTCCGCTTCCCTCGACTTCACGACGCACTGGTCGACCTGATCGACTGATCCCTCGCTTTCGGCCTTCCTTGCGCTCCGGAGCCCCGTCATGACCGATACCGACACCAACAAACCGAACGCCGGGCCGCGTGGATCCTGGAATCAGGCCACCGCCCATGCCTCGGGCAAGGCGCCGACCCACCACGACGGATCGCTGAAGCGCGCCTTCCACAAGTCGATGGTCGGCATCCTGCGCGCGGCGCCCAAAGTGCTCGTTCGCATCGCCGCCGACGCCTACATCGCCGGTGAGACCCGCGCCGACGCCCTGCGCACCGTCGATTCGAACTGGAACGATCGTCGCCTGTGCTCGACCTGTGACGTCCTCGGCGAAGACGTCGAGAACGACGCCGACATCCAGGCCTACTACGACGAATTCCATGCCCTGATCGAAGACATGGCCGAGCGTCGTGCGTACGGCAACGTCTCGATCAAGCTCAGCGCCCTCGGTCAGATGATGGACGAGGAAGCCTGCTACCAGCGCTCGCTGAAACTGCTCTCGCTGGCCCGCGACTCCGGTCAGTTCATGCGCATCGACATGGAGGATCACACGACCACCGACTCGACCCTGCGCCTCTACCGTCGCTTCCGCGATGCGGGATTCGACAACTGCGGCGTCGTGTTGCAGTCACGCCTTTTCCGCACGCGCCAGGACATCGCCGATCTGGCCGAGTTGAAACCGAACGTGCGCCTGTGCATCGGCATCTACCGCGAACCGTCCGAGATCGCGTTGCAGGACAAGCACGAGATGAAGCAGCACCTCATGGAACTCCTCGAGGTCCTGTGGAAGAACGGCCAGCACGTCGGCATCGCGTCGCACGAAGACTGGGTCGTCCGCGAATCGCTCGCCCTGGCCGAGCGCATGGGCAAGCCGATGGAAGAGGTCGAAGTGCAACATCTGCTGGGCGTGCCGCGGCATTCCCTGCAGCAGGAGCTCGTCGATCGTGGCGTGACCGTGCGGCTGTACGTGCCCTATGGCGAGCAGTGGCATCCGTATTCGATGCGGCGGTTGGAGAACAACCCGGACATGTTCGGGATGGTCGCGATGAACGTGGTGACGAAGCCGTTTCGGAAGAACTGATCCGAGTGCAACGGGAACGTCGAACGGCCCGGCTCCATCGAAGGAGCCGGGCCGTTCTCGTTCTCCGTGAGCACTTCCTGCGGCGTGCTGCCGCCTGCTCGGACGACACTACTTGACCAGAACCATCTTCCGAACGTGCTTCGCATCGCGTGTCTCGAGCCGGTAGAGGTACACCCCCGCGGCCACCGTGCGACCGACATCGTCTCGACCGTCCCACTTCACCCGGTGGACGCCCGACTCGAACTCCGTGTCCGCGACGAG
>JGI12109J20283_12171043_pt1 | contig 13294 bp, 13 predicted proteins | sample ElkSlonscriptome_12_FD_20283 | JGI IMG/M metagenome (IMG submission 20283) | reverse complement strand
CGAGAGCCCCTCGCCCCAGCGGGGAGAGGGGTTGGGGTGAGGGGAGAAAGCTGCGGCAACCTGTTGAGTTTGTTGTCGCACTGCGCCTAAGGCGCATTGCGGGCGCCCCGGCGGATCAATCGATCACGACGGTCCCCAATGGGGCGAGCCCCAGCCGCAGGGTCGAGCCAGGGCGGCTCTGCGACCGGATATGAGTGCGTCTCTTTCCTGGAGCCGAATCGGGAGGGCGTCATGCCATCGACCACGATGTCCGCTGTCAGTTACGTCGCGATCGCATCGCTGCTGACCTCGTCATTCCTTGTTGCGGCGCAGCCGGCCACCTCGACTCATCGATGTGAGCCGGCCGGCGCGGTCGCCATCTCGACCGAGCGCTTCGTGCCGCAAGGCGACGGCACCGTCGTCGATACCGCAAGCGGGCTGCAATGGAGACGATGCAGTGAGGGTCAGTCCTGGGCCAACGGGGATTGTGTCGGACAAGCCGCCACCTATAACTGGCATCAGGCCTTGGAGCACGCCGAGTCGGTCGGTTATGGCGGTTTCGATGACTGGCGGCTGCCTGCGCTCGCGGAGCTGACGTCGATCGTCGCGCCGGCCTGTATCAATCCGGCCATCGAGCTCGACGTCTTTCCGGCGACGCCCCCCTTCGCGTATTGGTCGTCGACGCCCTTCGAGCACTTCATCCGACTTGCTTGGGCCGTCTATTTCAACTCGGGCAGCGACGGTTACAGCCCCAAGGAATACGGTTATTTCCACATCCGGCTGGTGCGCGATCGCGGCCGATGACCTGCCCCGGGCTTGGGATTCCTTCTGTGAGTGCGGCGCCCTGCGCAATTCGGGAGCCGCTTGCCCTTCGACATGATTCGGCGGCTTTGCGTGCAAGCAGGGCAGGCCATCCTGCCCAGCGAAGGTCCTTCGGGGACCGCTCAGTCGAGCGCCCGGATAGCCTCGGCGATGTCTCGACTTAGGCGTGAGACGGCGCGGCTATGGGCGGCCACGATGGCTGCGTGCGTCGGTTGCGAGGCGTTCTCCCGGGCGGTAGTGCGCCCCGCCCGTGCCCTCCCATCTCTGGCGCGGCGGACCTCCCAGAACGCATCCAAGGTCGCCGCCCGCCCCAACACGGACTCCAGGCGTTGTACCTCGATCGCGACGCGGTATTCGGCATCGAGCGTCCGCCCCGCAAGGGTGACATGACCGGTGTCGAGCAGTGCCGCCAGGTTAGCGGCGACGGCCCCGGCGACCTCGTCCTGTACCGGAGCGGCCCAGCGATGGAAGGCTTCGAGGCGGACCTGATTCGGCCCTGTTGTGACGACGAGCTCGGGACGGTCGATCTGCGTGGGCACCGAGACCGGGCCAACCTCGATGCTGGGTCTCGACGAACGCTCAGCCGGTGGAGACGTTGCACTTAGAGTGTAAAAGTTGGCCTCCGGCGTCGTGGCACAGCCCGTTACCAGCCCGAGGGTCAGGGCGACGACGAACCGCTGCTGTCGACGGATCATTGGCGGATCGCTCCTCCGTTGCCCAGCGCGCCGCGATGAGCAGCTCAACGAATGAGGGGCCCATCGGCCTTATCTATAGATCAGGGCGCGCTATGATCGGGGCGCGGCCTCGGTAAGGGCGCGGGGGCCTGTGGGCCATGGGACCGGTGTTTGGGGCACGCAATGAGAAAGGGCCTAGGTGGTTTACCTAGGCCCGCGAGGGTCATGGCTCCCCGGGACGGGCTCGAACCGCCGACCTAGTGATTAACAGTCACCCGCTCTACCGACTGAGCTACCGGGGATCGGCTGAGCCGAGAATATTACCGAGGCCTTGCTTCCGGGTCAACAATCAGCTCCTTCGCGACAAATACCTTTTCGCCTTCCCCGCGACCCTTGCGGGTTCTGGGTTTAGACGGTCAGGCGGCGGTTCTCGCGAGCACGCCTCGGCTCGTGATGGCGCCCGCTCCGCCCGAGCTGACCCGCCCGCGCGTGGAGGGCATCGGGCTCGGGCTCACCGCGCCGGCGCCGGGTATGGGCGCACCGTATCGGGCAGCTGTGCGATGATCAGCTCGGCCAGGGCGGTGAGCGCCGGGCGCCGCGGGAAGCTGCGCCGCGACACCAGTGAGATGCGGCGATAGGCGTCCGGGAGGTCGAGCAGACGGATGGCGATGTCGCGATCGCGGCGCCGGCCGTTGCCAGTTGCCAGCGCCGGAAGCAGCGTGCAACCGAAGCCGGCGCTGACCAGCTGTAGCAGGGTCTCGAGGCTCGCGGCCCGCAGGTCGGCCATTTCGCCCTTGTGGGGGCGCTCGGCGAGCCGGCAGACCTCCATCACTTGGTGGGTCAGACAGTGGCCGTCGGCGAGCAAGAGGAGCTCAATCTGTTCCAAGTCTTCGTGGGTGATCGGGTCCTTCGCTGCGAGGGCGTGCTCGCGCGGGTGTGCCAGCCAGAAGGGCTCGTCGTAGAGCGGTAATTCCGTGAGTTCGGCATCGCCCGGCGGGGTCGCCAAGAGGGCGGCATCGAGGTCGTGGTGGCGCAAGCGCATCAGGAGCGTATCGGTGACCTCCTCGAAGAGGACGAGCTTGAGCTGTGGCAGGCGCTGGCGCAGCGGCAGCAGGATCAACGGCATCAGGTAGGGGCTCAGTGTCGGGATGGCCCCGACGCGTAGCGGGCCGGCGAGCGGGTCTTGCTGGGCGCGTGCCACCTGCTCGATCGCATCGGCCTGCTCCAACAGCAGCCTGGCGTGTGTCAGGATGGTTTCACCCGCGGGTGTGATCTCGACGGAGCGATTGGTCCGCTCGAAGATGGCGACACCGAGCTCGTCTTCGAGCTTCTTGATCTGTCCGCTCAGGGTCGGCTGGCTGACGAAGCAACGCTCGGCGGCCCGGCCGAAGTGATGGGTCTCGGCGACGGCGATGATGTACTTCAGTTCGCGCAAATTCATCCGTTTTGAACGCCCGGGTCCGTCGAGGGGTTCTGCGGTCCGCGGCTCGGACGGCCAACTGCGCTGGTCGCGTCGAAAGCGGGGCTCGGGGCGAAGGCCGACTGGAAGCGCTCGACCGTCTCGGCTGCCGCGTCGAGCTGGCCGAAGCGGGCGATGTGGTAGATCGCTTCTCCCTCGGTGACCAAGGGAAGATTGGTGCGCCCGATGACGACGCCGCTCTCCGGTGCCCAGACGGGCTCTGCCTCGTGGCGAAAGACATCGGCAATGACGCCGAGCCGGTCGCCGCGGTTGACCTGGGCGCCGAGCCGGGTCAGCGAGCGCAGCAGGCCGCTCTGGTTGGCGCGTACCCAGAGGCTGGCGCGGGCGACGACGGGCTCGCTGAAGGGGCGCAGACGCAGCCCCGCAGTGGCGCGTAGCATGCCCAGGTGGCGCATGACGGCGATGATGCCGCGCAGGCCGGCGCGGATGGCGATCTCGTCGAAGCGCAGGGCCTCGCCGGCTTCGTAGACGAGCAAAGGGATCCCGCGGTCGGCGGCCGCCGCGCGCAGCGAGCCGTCGCGCAGTTCAGAGTTGAGGATGACCGGCGCCCCGAAGGCGGCGGCCAGCCCCTTGAGATCCTGATCGGTATCGAGGGCCGTGCGGATCTGTGGCAGGTTCTCGCGGTGCGCCGCGCCGGTGTGCAGGTCGATTCCGTGCGTCGAACGCTCGACGACCTCGCGCATCAGGGTCATTGCCAGGCGTGCCGCGAGCGAGCCCTTCTCGGAGCCTGGGAAGCAGCGGTTGAGGTCGCGGCGGTCGGGCAGATAGCGCGATTGGCGCACGAATCCATAGGTGTTGACGACAGGCACCGCGAGCAGCGTGCCGCGCAGGTGTCGCAGGGCCTTGACCCCCATGAGGCGGCGGATGATCTCGACGCCGTTGATCTCGTCGCCGTGGATGGCGGCGGTGACGAAGAGCGTCGGCCCGGCGCGGTGGCCGTGCCTGACTTGGACCGGCAGGAAGACCGGTGACTGGGTGTAGAGGCTCGGCAGCGGGATGTCGACGTCGGCCCGTTGTCCAGGCTTGATAAGCCGCTCGCCGATGGTGATGGCCGTGGCGGTCAACTCAGCCTTTGCCGCGCGTGCGCGTGCGACCCTCGACGGCGTTCTTCTCGATGAAGGTGATGATCATCCCGGCGATGTCCTTGCCGGTCGTCGCCTCGATGCCCTCGAGTCCGGGTGAGGAATTGACCTCCATGACGACGCATCCGTGATTGGCGCGCAGGATGTCAACGCCGGCGACGTTCAGTCCCATGATCCGCGCCGCGCGCACTGCCGTGGAGCGTTCCTCGGGGGTAATGCGCACCGTCGAGGCGGCGCCGCCACGGTGCAGGTTCGAGCGGAACTCCCCCGCTTTGGCCTGGCGCTTCATCGAGGCGACCACCTTATCGCCGATGACGAAGCAGCGCACGTCGGCACCGCGCGCCTCTTTGATGTACTCCTGGACGAGGATATTGGTGCGCAGGCCCATGAAGGCCTCGATGACGCTCTCGGCGGCCTGCTGGGTTTCGGCGAGCACGACGCCGATGCCCTGGGTGCCCTCGAGCAGTTTGATCACCAGCGGTGCGCCGCCGACCATCTTGATCAAATCCTCGACATCGTCGGGCGCATGGGCGAAGCCGGTGACCGGCAGGCCGATGCCGCGGCGCGAGAGCAGCTGCAGCGAGCGCAGCTTGTCGCGGGCGCGGGTGAGGGCCACGGATTCGTTGAGCGGGTAGACCCCCATCATCTCGAACTGGCGCAGCACCGCCGTGCCGTAGAAGGTCACCGAGGCGCCGATGCGCGGGATCACCGCGTCGAAGTCGTCGAGGACCTCGCCCCTGTAGTGGATCGTCGGCTTGTGCGAGGTGATGTTCATGTAGCTGCGCAGCACGTCGATGACCCGGGTTTCGTGACCACGGGCACGCGCGGCTTCGACCAGACGACGGGTCGAGTAGAGGCTTGCGTCTCGCGAGAGGATGGCGATCTTCATCGTCTAGCCTCCAGCGCGGTTGCGCCGCTTGGTGTTGCTCTGATCGCGCCGCCGCCAAGCGTGCATTCAACCTTCCCGACGCCGCCGCGTCTCGTCGCCGAGGGCGCTCATTAGCAGGATAGCGACCCCGGTGCTGATCGCGCTATCGGCAAGGTTGAAGGCCGGCCAAGGGTTGAATATGGCCAGCGGAATGAAGGGCAGATAGACCTGGACGAAGTCGATCACGTGGCCATAGACGAGCCGGTCGATGAGATTGCCAAACGCCCCGCCGATAAGCAAGGCGAGACCGGTGGCGAGCAGTTGTTCATCGCGTCTGAGCCTGAGCAGCCATATCGTGAGCGCGACGCCCATGACGAGCGCAAAGGCCGCGAGCAACCACCGTTGGATACCGCCAGCGTCGGCCAGGAAGCTGAAGGCGGCGCCCTCGTTGAACATCAACGTGAGGTTCAAATAGGGCGCGAGCACGGTGAGGGGCAGGTGCGGCTCGAGCCACGCGAGCGCCAGCCCCTTGGTGAGTTGGTCAAGGACGATAATGGCAGCAGACAGCCAAAGCCAAGGAGCCATCACCTGCCCCTCAAGCGAAACGGCGGTGCTCGCCAGGCAATTGCAGATTTTCGACACAGCGCCCGCAGAGCTCTGGGTGCTCGGCCAAGCTGCCGACCTCGGGTCGGTGGTGCCAGCAGCGAACGCACTTGGCGTGGGGCGAGGTGCGCACGCGCACCGCCAGCCCCGGCAGCGTCGTGGCCTCGGCCGTCTCCGGGCGCTCGGTCAGCGGGTGCAGCCGCGCCGCGGAGACGATCAAGAGGAAGCGCAGTTCGTCGCCGATGCGCGTCAGTGCGTCGCAGAGTTGGGGTTCGGCGTAGAGGTCGACCTCGGCATCCAGGGCTGCGCCGATCGTCCCGGCCTTGCGGGCCGCTTCCAGAGCCGGAGCGATCGCGGTACGGGCTGCGATCAGCTGTTCCCAGGCGGCGCGGTCGAGCGCGGCGTCGTCGGCCAGCGGAAAAAGACCGCCGTACCAGGTCTCGAGGTGGACCGAGGCGCTGCGTTCGCCAGGCAAATGGGCCCAGATCTCATCGGCCGTGAAGCTCAGGATCGGCGCCAGCCAGCGGCTCATCGCTTCGATGATGTGGTACATGGCCGTCTGGCACGAGCGCCGCGGGCGGCCGTCGGCGGGTGTGGTGTACTGGCGGTCTTTGATCACATCGAGGTAGAAACCGCCCATGTCGACCACGCAGAAGTTGTGAATGCGCTGGTAGATCTGGTGGAACTGGTAGCTGCGGTACGCCTCGATGAGTTCCTGCTGCAGGGCGAGGGCGCGATCGATGGCCCAGCGATCGAGGGCGAGTAGCTCCTCGGGTGCGAGCAGGTTCTCCTCCGGGTCGAAGCCGTTCAGGTTGGCGAGCAGGAAGCGGGCCGTGTTACGCAGCCGCCGGTACGCATCGGCCGTGCGGGTCAGGATCTCGTCGGAGACGCCCATTTCGCCCCGGTAGTCCGTCGCGGCGACCCAGAGGCGAATGATGTCGGCGCCGAGCGTCTTCATGACATCCTGCGGGCGGACCACATTGCCCTTGGACTTCGACATCTTTTCGCCCTTGGCATCGACCGTGAAGCCATGGGTCAGGACCTGGCGATAGGGCGCCTGGCCGTGGATCGCGACCGAGGTCATCAGCGAGGATTGGAACCAGCCCCGATGCTGGTCCGACCCCTCGAGGTACAGATCGGCCGGGAAGCCTTGGTCCTCGCGTTGTTCCAGCACGCAGGCGTGGGTCACGCCGGAGTCGAACCAAACGTCCAGGGTGTCCTGGACCTTTTCGTACCGATCGGCTTCGGCCTTGTCGAGTAGGTCAAGCGGGTGCAGGGCGAACCAGGCCTCGACGCCTTGTTTCTCGACGCGGCGGGCGACCTCCGCGATGAGTTCGGCGGTGCGCGGGTGCGGCTCACCGGAGCTCTTGTCGACCAGCAGCGGGATGGGCACGCCCCAGGTGCGCTGGCGGGATATACACCAGTCCGGGCGGTTGCGCACCATCGCCTCGATGCGGCCTCGGCCCCAATCGGGCATCCAGCTGACCCTTTCGATCTCACGCAGGGCCGCGCTGCGCAGGCCTTTGCGGTCCATGCCGATGAACCACTGGGGTGTTGCGCGAAAGATGATCGGGGTCTTGTGGCGCCAGCAGTGGGGATAGCTGTGCGCAAAGCGCTCCTCGCGCAGGAGGGCGCCGCGGGCCTTGAGTGCCGCGACCACGTGCTCGTTGGCCTGGAAGACGTTCTCACCGGCGAACAGCGGCGTGCCGGGCAGGAAGCGCCCGTCGCCGCCGACCGGGTTGTCGACCGGCAGGTGATAGCGGCTGCCGACCAGATAGTCCTCGAGGCCGTGGCCGGGCGCCGTGTGCACGGCGCCGGTACCCGTCTCGAGCGTGACGTGCTCGCCGAGAATGATCGGCACTTCGCGGTCGTAGAAGGGGTGCTGGAGCATCAGGCCCTCGAAGGCATCGCCGCGCGCATAGCAGATGACGCGGTAGTGCTCGATTCCCCAGCGGTCCATGGTGTCCTTGAGCAGGCCTTCGGCGACGAGAAGGCGCTCGGGATGCGTCCCGCCTTCGGTTTGGACGACGGCGTACTCGAGCTCGGGGTTGAGCGCGACGGCCTGGTTGGCGGGCAGGGTCCAGGGGGTCGTGGTCCAAATGACCACTGCCAGGGGTCCCTGCCCGTGGTGGCCCGCGGGGAGGCTGTGGCAGCGCGCGAGGAGGGCCTCTTCGCTGCGCACCGGGAAGCGCACATCGATCGCAATCGACTGCTTCTCCGCGTACTCCACCTCGGCCTCGGCGAGTGCCGAGCCGCAGTCGATGCACCAGTGCACGGGCTTCTCGCCCCTGTGCAGGTGCCCCTGGGCGATGATTCGGCCCAGAGTGCGAATGATGTCGGCCTCGAAACGGAAATCCATCGTCAGGTAGGGCGCCGGCCAGTCGCCGAGGACGCCGAGGCGTTCGAAGTCGCGCCGCTGCCCGTCGACCTGCGTCGCCGCATAGTCACGACAGGCCTGGCGAAACTGGGCGGCGCTGATCTTGGCGCCTGGTTTGCCTTTCTTCTTTTCGACCTGCAGCTCGATCGGCAGCCCATGGCAATCCCAGCCGGGCACATAGGGCGCGTCGAGCCCGTCGAGGGTGCGCGCCTTCACGATGATGTCCTTGAGCACCTTGTTGACGGCGTGGCCGATGTGAATCTCGCCGTTTGCGTAAGGCGGCCCGTCGTGCAGGATGAAGGTCGGTCGACCGCTGCGCGCGGTGCGGATTTGCCGGTAGAGGTCGAGCTGTTGCCAACGGGCGAGCATCTCGGGTTCGCGCTGGGCGAGATTGGCCTTCATCGGGAAAGCGGTGCGCGGCAGGTTCAGTGTGTCTTTGTAGTCAGGCACGAATCGGGTCTCTCAGGGGGTGTGTCTCTCTGGCTCGGGCCCTGACGCGGGGAGGCCGAGGTAGGCGCGCGCCGCCGCAGCGTCGCGCGCAATCTGTTCCTTGAGCGCGTCGAGCGACTCGAAGCGCTGTTCGTCGCGCAGCTTCAGCCGCGGCTCGACCTCGGCGTGCTGCCCGTAGATGTCGCCGGCGAAGTCGAACAGGTGCACCTCGAGCAGGTAGCGCCGCTCGCCGCCCAGAGTCGGTCGCACGCCGATATTGGCGACCCCCGGCCAGGGCCTGTTGGCAACACCATCGACGGTGACGGCGTAGACCCCATTCAACGGGCTCACGCGCCGGTGCAGGCCGATGTTCGCGGTCGGGAAGCCGAGCGCCCGCCCGCGGTGATCGCCGTGTACGACGCGACCGCAGATGCGATAGGGCCGGCCGAGCAGGCGCCGTGCCCGCTCCAAGTCGCCATTGGCCAGGGCCTCGCGGATACGCGTACTACTGATGCGCTCGCGCTCGTGCATCACCGTGTCCAGGTCCTCGACGACGAAGCCGAATTCAGCGCCGATCCGGTGCAGCAGCGCAATGTCCCCGGCGCGGCCGCGCCCAAAGCGGAAATCGTCGCCGACCAAGAGCAGTGCCGCAGCCAGGCCGTCGACCAGCAGGTCGCGCACGAAGGTGCGGGGCTCCAGCGCTGCGAGCTTGGGACCGAACCCGAGCAGGACCACCTGTTCGACGCCGCACGCCGCGATGGCGTCGAGCTTTTCGCGCAGGCGGGTCAGACGCGCCGGGGCCAGCTCTGGGGCCAGGACTTCCAGGGGTTGGGGCTCGAAGGTGATGACGGTCGCCGGCCGACCGAGCTCATGCCCGCGGGCTAACAGCCGCTCGAAGACGCAGCGGTGCCCGAGGTGCACCCCGTCGAAATTGCCGATGGTCGCGACACAGCCGCGATGGCTGGACCGGATATTGTGCAGGCCGCGAATGACCTTCATTTGCATCCAGCGTCGATTGTCAGCGGCTTGCAACGATGGCCGAGCTGGTCAGGGCCACAGCTTGAGGGTCGCGACGATGAGCCCCCCGACCGTCAGTGCGGTGGCGAATGACCAGATCATAATGAACTGGATGTCTTTCGGGGCCAGAGCCATAGCACAAGTTCTTCATTTTGACTTCCTCAGCAGTATACCCGACGGCAGCGCCTCTTGTGGTCGTTGCGGAGTCCGGCCTTGGCGCCCTGTCGCCCCAACCCGGGATCGGTGGCAGCGGGGGGCGCTTTGTCCGCGAGCGTGCGACGCCGCCTGGTCACCGCGGCGCGAGCAGCTGCCGGGGGCGGACGCCCATCAAAGCGAGGGCGCCACCATAGACCAGGCCCCCGATAAGGATCCAGCCGAGCAGCTGCCCGATCCGTTGCGCCGAATCGCAGGCGAGCCATTCGGCAGTCGTGGCTGTGCCTGTCTCAAGCAGTAGGCCCATCAGGAGCGTCGCCGCGACGGCTCTGGGGATGAGGCTCGCCCAGTCGCTTCCCGGCTGATACGCCTTCTGCGCAATCAGGGCGCGCAGCAGCGCGCCGCCGTTGATGATCGCGGCGAGGCTCGTCGCCGCCGCCAAGCCGCTATGGCCAAAGAAGGGCATCAGCAGCAGGCTCAGGACCAGGTTTGTGCCGAGCGCGACGCCGGCAATGCGCACCGGCGTTCGGGAATCCTGGCGGGCGTAGAACCCGGGCGCAAGGACCTTGATCGCCATGAAGCCGAGCAACCCGAACGAATAGGCCATCAGGCTGAACGATGCCATTCTCACGTCGGCGGCGCCGAATTCGGCGGAGTAGAAAAGCGTGGCCATGATCGGTCCGGCCAGCACGGCGAGCCCTGCCGCCGCTGGCAGGCCGAGCAGCAGGACCCAGCGCAGGGCCCAATCCAGGGTCTGCGAGAAGGCCTCCGGCGAGCCGCCGGTGTGGCGCTGCGACAGGCGTGGCAAGACGGCGGTGCCGAGGGCGACGCCGAGGAGCCCGAGCGGGAGTTCGACGAGGCGGTCCGAGTAGTAAAGCCAGGAGATGCTGCCGGCGACGAGGAAAGAGGCGAGCAAGGTGTCGATGAGCAGATTGATCTGGGTTACCGAGACGCCGATCATGGCCGGCGTCATCAGCCGCAGGATGCGCCGCACGCCCGGGTCGTGTGGGCGCAGCCGCGGGCGTGGCAGCAGGCCGAGATGCCTGAGGAAGGGGATTTGAAAGGCGAGCTGTGCGAGCCCGGCGATCAGTACGCCCCAGGCCAGCGCCACGATCGGCCGCTCCAGCAGGGGGGCGAGCCAGATGGCGCAGCCGATGAGTACCAGATTGAGCAACACTGGCGTGAAGGCGGGGATGCCGAAGCGCTCGTATGTGTTCAGAATACCGCCGGCCAGCGCGGTGAGGCCGATGAACAATAGATAGGGGAAGGTCAGGCGCAGCATCTCGGCGAGCAGGGCGCGCTGCTCGAGATCGCCGGCGAACCCAGGGGCGAATAGCAGGATCAGCAGCGGTGCCGCGAGTACGCCGAGCGCCGTCAGCCCGACCAAGATCAGCCCAAGCGTCCCCGCGATGCTGTCGACCAGTGCCTTGAGATCGGGGAAGGGGCGCGACTGGCGATAGTCGTTGAGGACCGGGACCAGCGCCATCGAGAAGGCGCCCTCCGTGAACAACCGGCGCAGGAAGTTGGGGATCTTGAAGGCGACGAAGAAGGCGTCGGTGGCGTTATCGGCCCCGAAGAGGCGGGCGATTACCAGGTCTCGAGCGAAGCCGAGCACACGCGATAGCAGCGTGTGGCTGCCGATCTTGGCGACCGAAGCGGCGAGAGAGGCCAAGGCGATTAGGTTAGGCGCAAAGGGCTCGATTATCCGGGAAGGCGCTGGCGGCTTCCAGCCGCAGCCGCCCTGGCGCCGCTCGGCGAGGACCTGCAGAAATGCGGCGCCGAAGCGCTGTCCGGTCCGATAGATGCAGGACAACGCCTTTTGTGCGGCCAGGGTGCCGTTCCAGGTCTCGACCGGCGACAGGCAGGTATCGCATTCGGAACGCTCGATAAGCCGTCGGAGCGCGACGACGTCGGAGAGCCCGTAGGTCAGCCAGGCTTTGGCCGGCAGTCCGTCGCGCCCGGCTCGACCCGTCTCCTGGTAGTCGGCCTCGATGCTCTTCGGTCGGCATCAGGACCAGCGCGTCGCCGCCGGCAATGACGTGCTCGACGATCTGCTGCTGGGCACCGCGAAAGCTCGCGCAGCCGAACACCCGATTGAGAACCTCTGTGGGCGATTGGCGCGGCCCGTTCATGGATCTCCTCGGCTTCCCTCCGCGCTCAAAGGTGCAGCCGGCGCAGGGTGACGGCGGGCTCGGCTTGCTGCCAGATGTCATCGAATTCGCGGCGCAGGGCTCGCACCTGGCCGGGATCGGCGAAGTTCGCGAGTGACTGGGTCGGTGTGGCCTTCCGCCGCAGGCAATAGCCCTCATCGTCGGCCAACAGGAAGGCGTCGCACTGCTCGGCGAGCTCCTCGGGGACGACGGCGATCTGGACCGCAGAGGTCAGCCGCCGGGCCAGCTCGATCAGTCGCAGGCTGCGCTGTGGCGCCGCGTCAGAATGGATCAGCAAGAGGCGCACTGGGAGGTGCCCGCGGCGGGTGATGGCGAGGCGCCGAACCGCATCGATGAAGTCCTGTCGATCGTAAAGGTGCGGTTCAAGGTCGGGCGTGAGGAGATTGAGCTCGCGGCGTGCCTGACTGGCCATCGCGGTGACGGCGTCTGCCGTGGCGTCGATGGCGTCGAGTCGCAATAGGCCCGCGCTCTGGCCAAGAATCCGGCCCTTGATGCCCGCGGCCGGTTCGGTCGCTAAGTCGGGATAACCGGTTCTGTGAGCGTGCTCGTCTGGGTCCCCCATTGGCGTACCTCGTTTCATGGCTTGCGATCATGGCAGCCAGCGATCCGCAACACATGGATCTGGCGACGCAAGGGGTCGTGCCTCGGCCCCGCTGCCTGCGCGAGAGGAACGGCTGGAGTCGTCAGGGCGGCATCCCATCGGGCGAGCTTTCCCCTGTGCCTGAGGGTATCCTAAGACTGCCGGGCCCTGTTACCAAAGGGCCGATACGGAGAAAGCCATGCCCCAGTTCGGTGCGGGCCCTGCGCAGGGTCCGTATGGTGCCGCGCCGGGTTACGAGGGCGGGCCCGGTGGCCCTCGCACGCACGGCTATAGGCCAAACCAGCCGGGCCCTGGCTGCCCGCCGCGTCCCGGCCCAGGTTACGACACGCGGCAGGGCGACGCCGGCATGGACCCGAGCCGGTATGATGCCGAACCCGATGCAGATGTTTGACGACTGAGAGCCCTGATCGCGCTCGGTTCCAGTTTCCTGGCGTTCGCCTCGATGCGGTCACTCCTGCTTGACAAAGGGACGAGAAACTAGGAGCATTCTGCGGCTAATCTGGATTGCGACGAACCCAAAGGAGGAGGCTCGCCTTGGCGAATTCTGCCCAAGCCCGCAAACGCGCCCGTCAAGCCGAAAACCACCGGCAACACAATGCTGCTCGGCGCAGCATGATGCGCACCTACGTTAAGAAGGTGATCAAGTCGATTAAGGCCGGCGACAAAGAGGGCGCGTCCAAGGCCTACGCCGAGGCGGTGCCCGTTCTCGATCGCGCCGCGAACAAAGGACTGATCCACGCCAATAAGGCGGCGCGGCACAAGAGCCGTCTCAACGCCCACATCAAGGCCATGGCTTGAGCTGTCCCAGTGGGCCGGATCTGGCCCTGCCGTGATGCGCGCCATCTCGCCCGATGTGATAAAGCCGGCCTCGTGCCGGCTTTTTTTTTGTGTCAATCGTCTCGATAGCCTGCGCATGCGTGTCACCGCGACACCCTGCGGGGACTTTCCCCTGCGCGTGACGGCGGGATCGCTGCCGCCGTCGAGCTGACACGGACGTCCTTGCAGCGTGTCGCAGCGAGCCGTCTCCGATTACTTTTG
>JGI12109J20283_10241830_pt1 | contig 13294 bp, 13 predicted proteins | sample ElkSlonscriptome_12_FD_20283 | JGI IMG/M metagenome (IMG submission 20283) | reverse complement strand
GGCTCGGCAGCGGCGGTCGCCGCCCAGCTCTGCGTCGCCGCCACCGGGACGGACACCGGCGGCTCGATCCGGCAGCCCGCGGCGCTCTGCGGGATCACCGGCCTCAAGCCGACCTATGGCCGGGTCTCCCGTTGGGGCATGATCGCCTTCGCCTCGAGCCTCGACCAGGGTGGACCGCTGGCGCGGTCCGCGGCCGACGCTGCCCAAATGCTGCAGGCCATGAGCGGCTTCGACCCGCGCGACTCGACGAGCGCCCAGGTCGGCGTGCCGGATTACACGGCCGGGCTCGACCGCGACCTCAACGGCCTGCGCGTCGGCCTGCCCGAGGAATACTTCGACGCAGGGCTCGCCCCCGAGGTCGCCGCCGCCATCGACGCCGCACTCGAGGAGTACCGCCGGCTCGGCGTCGAATTCCAAGCGATCCGCCTACCCAACAGCCCCCTGTCCGTACCCGTCTACTACGTCGTCGCCCCGGCCGAATGCTCATCCAACCTGGCCCGTTACGATGGGGTCCGTTTCGGGCATCGCTGCGCCGACCCGCTCGATTTGGCCGACCTCTACGAGCGCTCCCGCGCCGAAGGTTTCGGCGCCGAAGTCAAGCGCCGCATCATGACCGGCACCTACGTCCTCTCCGCCGGCTACTACGATGCCTATTACTTGAAGGCGCAGCAGCTCCGCCAGCTGATCAGCGACGACTTCCGCCGTGCCTTCGAGCAGGTCGATCTGATCGCCGGGCCGACGACGCCGACCACGGCCTTCGCCCTCGGCGACAAGCTCGACGATCCGGTCGCCATGTACCTCAACGACATCTACACGATCGCGGCCAACCTCGCCGGACTGCCGGCCATCTCCATCCCGCTTGCCCCGATCGCCGGGCTGCCGGTCGGGCTGCAGCTGATCGGCAACTACTTCGACGAGTCCCGCCTGCTGAATGCGGCCCACAGGCTGCAGCAGGAGACCGACTGGCACCGTGCGGTGCCCGCCGCCTACGCATGAACGCAAGGGACCCGGCGCGCCGCGGCAAGGCCCCCGGCGCGAGCAACCCACTGCCCGAACCGCGACTTGAAGAGATCCAAGCGATGCCATGGGAACCCGTCATCGGGCTGGAGATCCACACCCAGCTTGCGACCCGCTCGAAGATCTTCTCCGGCGCCTCGACCGCCTTCGGCGGCGCGCCGAACACCCAGGCCTGTGCGATCGACCTGGGCCTACCCGGCGTGCTGCCGGTGCTTAACCGCGAGGCGGTGCGCCTCGCGGTGCGCTTTGGCCAAGCCATCCATGCGGAGATCGCCGAGCGCTCGGTGTTCGCCCGCAAGAACTACTTCTATCCTGACCTCCCCAAGGGCTATCAGATCAGCCAATACGAGCTGCCGATCGTCGGACGCGGCGAGGTCACCCTCCTGCTCGAGGACGGCGCCGAGAAGCAGATCGGCGTCACCCGCGCCCACCTCGAAGAAGACGCCGGGAAATCGCTGCACGAGGAGTTTCATGGCATGACCGGCATCGATCTCAACCGTGCCGGCACGCCGCTGCTCGAGATCGTCTCCGAGCCGGATCTGCGCTCCGCCCAGGAGGCGGTCGCTTACGCCCGCAAAATCCACCAGATCGTGCGCTGGATCGGCGTCAGCGACGGCAATATGCAGGAAGGGTCTTTTCGCATCGACGCCAACATCTCGATCCGCCCGGCCGGCGAAACGCGCCTCGGGACCCGCACCGAGATCAAGAACATCAACTCCTTCCGCTTCCTCGAGCGCGCCCTGAGCTTTGAGATCGCGCGTCAGATCGAGCTGCTCGAGGCCGGCGAGCGGGTCGTGCAAGAGACCCGGCTCTACGACGCTGAGCAGGACGAGACCCGCTCGATGCGCAGCAAGGAAGAAGCCCATGACTACCGCTACTTCCCGGATCCCGACCTGCTGCCGCTCGAACTCGATGCGGCCTTCCTGGACGCGGCGGGCGCCGACCTGCCGGAGCTACCGGACGAACGGCGCGCGCGGTTCCAACGCGACCACGGGCTAACGCCCTACGATGCCGTTCTGCTGACCGCGAGCCGCGACCTGGCCGATTACTACGAGGCCGTCGCGCAGGGCTGCGGCGACCCCAAGCTCGCGGCCAACTGGGTCAACGGCGAGCTCGCCGCGGCGCTCAAGAAGGCAGGGCTGGAGATCGCCGCCAGCCCAGTCACCGCGCCCCTGCTCGCCGGCCTGCTCAAGCGGATCTCCGACGGCACCATCTCGGGCAAGATCGCCAAGCAGGTCTTCGAGGCCATCTGGCGACGCGAGGGCGATGCCGACGCGATCATCGCGGCCAAGGGCCTGCGCCAGATCACCGACGCCGGCGCCATCGAGGAGCTGATCGACGGCATCATCGCGGCCAACCCCGCTCAGGTCGAGCAGTACCGGGCCGGCAAGGACAAGGTCCTCGGCTTCTTCGTCGGGCAGGTCATGAAGCAAAGCCAGGGCAAGGCCAACCCGCAACAGGTCAACGAGCTCCTCAGGCGCAAGCTCGGGCGCTGACCGGCAGTCGGCCGCCGCCCGATCGAGCGGCCGGTATCCGCGACGGCCGTAGCCCGTCAGCCAGCCACGGAAGCGAGCAGATCGCGGCCGGCGAGCTCGCCGCCGCCTGCTTGCAGTGACCTCCGCGGGCCCCTCAGGCGAGATCGTAGGAAGCAAACAGCTGGCCCAGACCGTCGAGCGCCGCCGTGTCCAGGTAGAGGGTATTGAGGCGAAAACCCGCGGCCCTTTCCAGCAACGGGCCGTCGACGAGGGCGGCAAAGGGGTCACCGCCCAGCACACGGTGGGCCAAGGTCAGGTACAAGCGGTGCAGCGCCCCGCCGGTCAGCAGCAGATGCAAAATCCTGGGACCCGCCGCCGAGTAGACGCTGCGATAACCCAGCCGGGTCATCTGGGCCACCATGGCGGCGCCGTCGACGCCCCCTTCGCCGGCCACGATGACCCGCCCGCCCTGCGCTTCGATCTGGCGTACGCGTGCCGGGTCGGGATCGGCGCCGGTGAAGACGACGACGCGGCGTCCGCCAGCACCGAGCAGATCCGGGATCGGGAACGCCAGGCTGCGACTGACGATGGCGATGTCCGGCTGAGGCAAGAGGCCCTGCTGTCGGCGCCAGGCACGCAGGTCGGCAAAACGGGGATCGTCCACCTGCAGGATTTCCTGGGCGCGACCTTGGGCCCATTCGCGCAGGTAGCGACCGCTGCTGATGATCAAGTCGGCCTGCGCGGCCAGCTCCTGGAAAAGGCGCCAGTCACGGTCGTTGGCGATCGCCCCGGGGACGGTCAGGGCCTCGCCGTCGTCGCGGGGAACGGCGATACGGCCGTCCAGGCTGGTGACGAAGTTGGCGTAGACGAAGGCCTGTTGCTGCGCACGGGCGATCCGCCGCAGGTCGTGGGCCAGGTAGGCGCCCCTAAGCCGGCACTCCCGTGCCGGCTGGGGGAAGAGCTGTAACAAAGTCTCCATGCGTCGGTTCTCCAGTTCGCAGCAGGGACCGGTGCGCGACGCGCCGCAAAACGCGCGCTCGTCCACGCGGGGCACTGGGTCGCTAGTCACCGAGCAGCAGGCGCTTCGCCTCGTTGATCTTCGCCGCCAGATAATCGGAACCGCCGCGGTCGGGGTGGTACTTCTGGATCAAGCGGCGGTGTGCCGCGCGGATCTCGTCGGCGCCGGCATTGGGCGCCAGGCCGAGGATCTCGCGGGCCTCCTCCTTGCTCAAGGGCCCAGATCCCTGCAGGCCCGCACCCGCGGAGCGGCCTCCGGCTCGTTCCGCCCAATCGGCCCCGTGCTCGCGATCGAGATAGGACTCGAGCACGGCCGCCGATTGAGGATCCGCCGTGCGACACTCGCCAAGCAGATCGAGGAGCTCGTCGAGGTCCAGCTCGGCCAAGCGCCGTCCCTGGAAGCGTCCCTTGCGAACCAGGCCATGCAGGTGGCCACTCGCGTGATCGAGCGCCATCTCGAGATAGTCGGTGCGAATCGACGAGGTCCGCCCTTCGGCTCCGCCGGCGCTGCCTGGCCCGCCCGCGAGCCCGAGCCCCCGCAGCAGCCGCTGCGCCAGCGGCAGCAGCTGCAGCAGGTTGACGATGCGCAAGACCATCGGCACGGCCGCGGCCAGCAGCGCGAAAATGGGATTGAGGCGGCCCGTGAGCGCCGCGATCACCAGAATCCCGATGCCGCCCCAGAGCAGCCCGCGGCGCATCGCGCTGGCCACCTGCGGTGCCGGGGTCCGCGCGAACCAACGCAGGAACCAAAGCACACCAACGATGACCGCGATCAGCAGGATGAGCCGTGCGATCACGGTCTCAGCCCCGCTGCATCTGATCGGTCAACTGGCGCACCGCCCCGCCGCGGCGCCGACCGAAGTCCTCGAGGGCCTGCCTGCCACCGGCGGCGAACACCGCCACGGCGCTGAGCAGATCGCGCAGCAACTGCGGGCTGTTACTGTCGAATGGGCACCATGCGCCGCCGCTCAAGCGGGCCATCTCGCGAAAGCTCTGCTCGGCGACCGGGTCGCGTCCCTCTTGGAAGAAAAAGCCGGGCAGCCCGAGCAGGCCAAGCTGACCAGCGAGGTCGGCGAGCTCGTCACGCGATTCTTCCATGCAATCGCCGACGAAGACCAAAGCGTTGACCCGCCCCCGTTTGGACTCGGCGATCGTGTGTCTCAGGAGGCGGCCGATCTGAGTCAGCCCCCCGGCGCAGCTCACACGCGTCATCTGCCGCAACAGGCGATCCCCATCGGCGTACCAGGGCGTCGCCTTGAGCTCCCGAAAACCGCGGTAGAAGGCCAGCTGGACCTCGAGGCCGCCGAGCTGCCGGGTCTCGCTGAACATCGCCGCCTGGATCTGGCAGGCCCGGTCCCAGGTCGGCTCGCGGCTGGCGGTGGCGTCCATCGCAAAGATCAGGCGCCCGCGTTCGCCGGTGGTACGCCGCGTCGGCGTCGTCGCCACCTGACGCAGGAAGGCGCTGACCTCCTGCTCGGTGGCACGCGGTTGGATCTCGTTCTTGTCGCGACTCATGGTTCAGATCGGACAGTCTTGGCAAAGGCCGGCTCCGGCTGTCTTCGACCTCAGCGTCGCGCCGAAGTGCCGACCGCCCTCGCCCAGACCCAAAGCAGCCCCCCGGCAACGCCTGTTCCCAAGCGCACTAGCGGACCCCGGCGACGGGCTGCATTTCGACGTCGCAGGCCCCGCCAACCTGAGCGCGCCGCACCCGCGGCGCGTCGCCGCACGCCTCGCCCCGATCGCCGACGCGACAGGTCAACACCAAGGGCTTGCCCGCGCTCAGCCAGCTCGGCGTGCGCCGGTAGCGCTCGACGCGCGTGAAGTCACAGCCCGGGGGCGTCCCGTAGGCATGGCAGCGCGAGGTCCCCCTGAGCCCGACCTTGCGCCCGTCGACGACGAATCCCGCGTAGCGGTCGCGCAGGCTAACCTGGTCCTTCCCCCCCTGGGCGTCGACCTCCAGCTCGCGAAACAGGTAGCCCCCGCCGACCTTGCGGCCCACCTGGATGCGCGTATTGGCGATCAGCGCGTGATCACGGCCGTTGCGCGCCACGGCGCCGCTCATGTACTCGATGCGGTCCAGCTTCGGAAAACACTTGCCCATCGCAGGGGGATGGTAGTAGTGACGCAGGCTGGTCAGGTCCGCCGCAGCGACACCCGGGAAGACCGCGCGCAGCTCGCCCTCCGAGCCGAAGAGGATGCGCAATGCATCCGGCAGGGACTGCTCGTACATCGCCTGCAGTTTGGCGAAGTAGTCCGCCCGCTCATTCCCGGAAGCCAGCTCCTCGCGCAGGAAGCAGGACGTCAGCCCGGAGATCTGGGTCAGGAACTCGTCCCAAATATTGTACTGGGAAACCCTTGAGGCAACGCCTTGGAAATCGCCCGGGAACTGACAGCCCTGGTAGGCCAGGCAAGACCCGCGGGCGCGGTTGCGGATCGAGAGCAGGATCGTATTGCGCTCGCAGGCGCCGTAGGCCGAACAGCCGCGGTCGAGATGCCCCTCGAGGAGCGCCGTGCGCAGCGCATAGTCCAGATGCTTGGCGCGCGCCAGCTTCTGCCCGGATCCGCCGTCGCCGCGCTGCTCGGCGAGAAACCGGTCCCAAGCATCCGCCAGCGCCTCGCGCCGCCCCACCAGCGCACGGTTGGCGCGCTCGCAGTGGTCCGAGCGGTGAAAGGCGCGGATGATGCGGTCGAGCTCGCCGTACGGCTCGCTCTGCATTGACTTGCCCGGGGACGCAAGGGTCGGCGTAAAGAAGGGCGGCTTGTCGAGCGCGTAGAGCTTGCGCACGTCGAGCACATGGCGGACGCCGGACCCGCAGTGGTGATTGGCGACCGTCTTGCCCCGACGCGCAGCAGCGACCGCACGAAAACGATCCGCGGCACCCGCACCGGCCGTCTCGGCGTCGATGACGACCTCATAGCCGACATAAGGTGTCCCGCGTCCGTCGGTCAGCGGCCCGCCGTCGCGGACCACGAGACAGGGTATCACCGAGGTCCCCTGAGTAAGGGTCCCGGCCGGCGCCCCTGGACCACCCTGACCGATCGCATCGGCACGGTAGTAGGGAATCTCGCGCGGTCCGTCGAAGGCGTAGAGGGTCATCAGGGGCGTCGCCGGGATCGCCGGCCACGCGAGCGACGGCAACCCCAGAAGCATTATGGGCAGCCATTTCATCGTGCTGACGCCGACACTTCGGATCGCAAAGGCGCGAAGGACTAAAGAGATACAGGTGCTCCGATCAGGCATGGACTTTCACTAAACCGGTGATGGGAATAGGCGACATATCGTTTCGTGGAGGTCGGCAGCGAGGACGCCGACGTCTGAGCGCAAAACCCTTATCACCCCGCCCCATCGGCGATATAGCGGCTGGCCCAGGCCGCGATCACCTCGGCGACATAGTCGGAATCGGCCGGATTGGTGATCAGGTGATCGGCTTCGTCGAGGGAGACGAAGCTCTTCGGGTGCCTGGCCGCCGCGAAGATGTGCCGGGCGTGCTCGACCGAGACGATCTCGTCGGCAGGCGAGTGGAACACCAGCAGCGGCCGGCGCAATCGCGCCAGGTCCTGGCGCAGACTCTTCTCGGCGATATCCTCGAGAAACTGCCGGCGGATCATGAACGCGCGCCCGGCCAGCTCGACCTCGGCCTCCCCCTCGGCGGCGATGGTGTCGAGGCTGTCGTGGAACAGGTGCTGGACGTGCCCAGGATCGCTCGGCGCCGCGATGGTCACGACACCGCGGCACGCCGGAATCGACTTGGCCGCGGCGATCACCGCCGCCCCGCCAAAGCTGTGCCCGATGACGAGATCCGGTGCATGCCCCTCGCGGCCCAGGTGATCGGCCGCCGCGACCAGGTCCTCGACGTTGGAGGAGAAGTTCGTGTTCGCGAAATCGCCCTCGCTGTTGCCGAGCCCGGTGAAATCGAAGCGCAGCACCGCGATATGACGCGCGGCCAGAGCCCGCGCGATCCGGGTGGCCGCGCCGATGCTCTTGGAGCAGGTGAAGCAGTGCGCGAACAGCGCGTAGGCGCGGGACCGCTGCTGAGGGCGCTCGAGCAAGGCCGCCAACCGCTCGCCGTTGCGGTTGGCAAAGTCGAACCGTTCCTGTGTAATCGCCGTCGGCATCGCTACGACTCTACACAAAGCCCCCCCACGCATCCAGATCCAATTCGGGATCAGGATCCGGGGCGAGATCGGTATCGGTATCGGTATCGGTATCGGTATCGGTATCGGGAGCCGGGTCGGGATCGGGATCACCACGACATTGGTCGACAAGCAGCTCGGCGTCTCGGGTCTCGCGATTGACGAACCATTGTTGCATCCTGCCCAGGGTCATCTCGCGCCCGCGCGACCAAAGCTCATCGAATTCCACACGGAGACAGCCCTTGCAGACTACGGCCCCAGATTGCGAGCAGATCTACTCGATTCGGCGCTGGGGCGAGGGATATTTTCGCATCAATGCCGAAGGGCACCTGAGCGTGCGCCCGGACCCCGAGCGGGCCCAGGAGATCGACTTGATCGATGCGGTGGATCGGCTGCGCGAGGAAGGGCTCTCGCTGCCGGTCTTGGTGCGCTTCAACGACATCTTGCGCGATCGCGTGCGCCAGTTGCACGCGGCCTTCGCCCGGGCGCGGGCCCGGGCCGGCTATGCGGGGCGTTACGAGCCGGTCTATCCGATCAAAGTCAATCAGCAGCGCAGCGTCGTCCATCAGATCCTCGCCGCGGGGCACGCAGGGCTCGAGGCAGGCAGCAAGCCCGAGCTGATGGCCGTGCTCGCCCTCTCGCCGCCGGATGGGCTGGTCATCTGCAACGGCTACAAGGACCGCGACTACGTCCGCCTGGCCCTGATCGGCCAGCGCCTCGGGCTGCGCGTGCGCATCGTCGTAGAGAAGCTCTCCGAGATCCCGCTGATCCTCGCCGAGGCCGAGCGCCTCGGGATCACCCCGCAGCTCGGGGTGCGCATCCGCCTCGCCGCCGCGGCGGCGGGGAACTGGCAGAACAGCGGCGGCGAAAAGGCGAAGTTCGGCCTCTCGGCCGTGCAGGTCCTGCGACTCGTCGACGATTTGCGGACAGCCGGCGCCCTTGACTGGCTGCGCCTCCTGCATGCCCACCTCGGATCGCAGATTCCCAATCTGCAGGATATCCGCCGTGGCGTCGCCGAACTCGGTCGCTTCTACGCGGAGCTGCGTCGCCTCGGGGCACCACTCGACACCCTCGACGTCGGCGGCGGCCTCGGCATCGATTACGAGGGCACGCGCAGCCGCACCGACTGCTCGGTCAACTACTCGCTCGACGCCTACGCCGAGGCCATCGTCACGACCCTGGCCGCGGCCTGCGAGGCCACCGAGCTGCCCCAGCCGCACCTGATCACCGAGTCCGGTCGGGCGTTGAGCGCCCACCACGCCGTGCTGATCACCGACGTGATCGACCGCGAGGAGGCCGGCGGCCGCACCCCAGTGCCGCGCGAAGGAGCCTCAGACCCCGCGATGGAGGCGCTCGGCGGCATCCTCGAGCGGATCGCCGACGAGCCGCCGCTCGAGGCCTTCGCGCGCGCCGAGGAACTGCTCGGCAGCGCACGCAACGCCTTCGATGCAGGCACCCTCGACCTGGCGGCCCGCGCCCGCGCCGAGGAGCTCTTCTACGGCATCTGCCGCGCGCTGCAAGCGCGGTTGCGCCCCAACAGCCGGCGCCAGCGCGAGCTCTGGGACCGTGTGAACGCCCTGCTGGCCGACCGGATCTTCTGCAACTTCTCGCTGTTTCAGTCATTGCCCGACGTCTGGGCGATCGACCAAATCTTCCCGATCGTCCCCCTGCAGCGCCTCGACGAGACGCCGACCGCGCGCGCCGTCGTACACGATCTAACCTGCGACTCCGACGGCTGCATCGCGCACTACGTCGACCTCGACGGCGTCGAGGCCAGTCTGCCGATCCACGCCGACCGCCCCGCCGAGGCGCCGTATCTGATCGGGTTCTTCCTCGTCGGCGCCTACCAGGAGATCCTCGGCGACATCCACAACCTCTTTGGGGATACCGATGCGGTCAACGTGGAGCTGGACGACCGCGACCGAGCCGGCTATCGCCTGCTGGAACCCGAGCGCGGCGACTCGGCCGATGAGCTCCTGAGCCATGTCCACTTCGAGCCGCGCGCGCTGCTCAGCCATTACCGGCGCAAGCTCGACCGGGCCGGGCTCGACCGCGTCACCCGCGAGCAGTACTTCATCGAGCTCAAGGCCGGCCTTTACGGCTACACCTACCTGGAGACCGATCATGCATGAGCTCTCGGTTTGCCTGTCGCTGCTCGACCAGGTCCAGGAGATCGCGGCACAGCATGGCGCGACGCGCGTCGAGCGCATCCGCCTGCAGATCGGTCCACTGTCGGGGGTCGAACCAAAGCTGCTCGCCCAGGCCTACCCGCTCGCCGCGAGCGCGACCGTCGCCGCCGAGGCCGAGCTCGTCATCGAGGCCATCCCGGTCCGGGTCCACTGCAAGGACTGCGGGCGCGAGACCGAGGCCGAGCCGAACCGGCTCCTCTGCGGCCACTGCGGCAGCTACCAGACGCACCTGCGCAGCGGCGACGAGATGCTGCTCGCCAACCTCGAGCTGACCCTACCCGGTGATTGACACCCGCTCACAGCCGTACCGCACCCGGCGCCGCCCAGGCTTGACGAGCGGCCCGTTCCGCCACACATTTCGGATAATTTGGAACCCGTGAACGCATCCATCACCGACCGGAGCGAGACCCATGTGTGACACTTGCGGTTGCAACATCACCCCCGGCAACGAGCACCTGGTCCGACCCGGCGGCGCCCACGCCGAGAGCGAGGACGGACGGGCAGCCGTGACCGTGCTCAGCAACCTGCTCGGCGCCAACGACCACCAGGCCACCCACAACCGCGAGCACCTCAACCGCCACGGCGTGCTGGCCGTCAACCTGATGTCCTCGCCCGGGGCTGGCAAGACGAGCCTACTCGAGGCGACCATCGATGCCCTGAGCAGAGAACTGCGCATCGCCGTCGTCGAAGGCGACCTCGAGACCGAGAACGACGCTGCGCGCATCCGTGCCAAAGGGGTCCCTGCCGTGCAGATCACAACCGGCAGCGCCTGCCATCTGGATGCGCACATGGTCCACGACGCCCTGCACCGGCTCGACCTCGACGCGATCGACCTCTTGTTCATCGAGAACGTCGGCAATCTCGTCTGCCCCGCGAGCTTCGATCTCGGGCAACACCGTAACGTCACCCTGATCTCTGTTCCCGAGGGCGACGACAAGCCGGCCAAGTATCCGGTGATGTTTCGGGCCGCCGACCTGGTGCTGTGCACGAAGACAGACCTCTTGCCCTGGCTGGGCGAGTTCGATCCAGACCGCGCCGAGGCGCACCTGCGCCGCCTCGCCAGCGACGTCCCCTTCGCCCCCCTCAACACCCGCGACCCGGCGAGCATCGCGCCCTGGCTCCAATGGCTCGGCGAGGAGCGCCGCGCCCAGCTCGAGCGACTCGCGCGTGGCGCCAGCGCGCGCCCCCGGACCGCACAGGGTTCAAACCAGCTGCGGGTACCCGGCCACGAGCATCGCCACGCCGACGGCGTCGCCCATCAGCACGCGCGTTGATCGAGCAGGACCGCGGAACGGCTCGGGACGATTGAGAATCGGCAATCGGTCACGAGCCGCAAGCAAAGGCGCCCGCGCACAGCCGGTCTGTTTCACAATGAGGAGGACCCCAACGATGTCGCGAATATCCCCATCGCCCGGCGCGCGCGTCGCGCGCCTCGTCACGGTCGCTGCACTGATCGGGTACGCCCCCGTCGGTCTGGCCTTCTTCAACGCAATGAACCCCGGTAATTGGTTCGGCGGAGACGATTATTACGACGACGATTACTACTATGGCGGGCGCGGCCCCTATGGCTACGGCCCGCCGGGCTATGGCCCCGGCGGCTACGGCCCCTATGGCGCACCCTACGGCGGACCTGGGTATTACGGCGGGCCCGGTTATTACGGCGGAGCCCCCGGCTACTACGGCGCGCCCACCTACGGCGCAGGTGCGCCGCCGGCGCCATCGTCTGGGGAGCCCGATGGCGCATCCGCGAACGAGCAGGCCCGGGAGATCGAATCGTTGAAGCGGCGTATCGAGGAGCTCGAATCGCGCGGCGGACCGCCCGCGCCGCCCCAGAGGACCAGCCCCGACTGGCCATCCGTCCCGGCCTTTCGGCCTCAGGACCAGTACTGATCTGCCGTATCCAAAGGCATCAGACCATGCCCGTGTACGAGTTTTACTGTCGCGACTGCCACACCGTCTTCAACTTCTTCTCTCGCCGCGTCGACACCGAGACGCGGCCCGACTGTCCGCGCTGCGGGCGCAGCGGCCTCGAGCGGCGCGCATCGCGCTTTGCGATCTCACGCGGCCGCACAGAGAGCGAGGGCGAGGATGGACCGGAGCTGCCGGCAGGCCTCGACGAAGAGCGGATGATGCAGGCCCTGTCCTCGATGGAGGGCGAGCTCGGTGGGATCGACGAAGACAACCCCAAGGAGGCGGCCCGCCTCATGCGGCGTTTGTTCAGGGCCAGTGGGATGCGCATGGGCGACGGCATGGCAGAGGCCATCAGCCGTATGGAGGCGGGCGAAGATCCCGAGCAGATCGAGGCCGAAATGGGGGATGTCTTGGAGCAGGAAGATCCCTTCACCGCCTCCAGCCAAGGCGCCCGCCTGCCGTCGCTCGCCGCGCTGCGCCGGCAGCTGCTGCCGCCAGCGCACGACGAGACTTGGTATCCGCTAAAACCGGCCTGACGCCCGGGCGGCCTGCGCCGCCCTAATGATGGAAGTCGCGCAGCGCGTTCTTTCCCTCGCCCTCTGGGAGGAGGTTGGGGTGAGGGAAGGATCAGGGTCGGTGCGGCGCAATTTCATCGTCGGGGTGGCTCGCCTCGCCCTATGATCGTTAGGAAGGGTTCAAGAACAACTCGCACAACTTGCCCGAGAGCCCCTCGCCCAAGCGGGGAGAGGGGTTGGGGTGAGGGGAGGAAGCTGCGGCAACCTGTTTAGATTGTTGTTGCACGGTGCCTTAGCCGGCTCCGGCCCGAACGGGCTGAGCGGCGGCAGGGGACTCGGCGGCCGCTGCGCGGGCAGCGCGGCGGCGCCGGCTGCGGATATCGACGAGATTCTTACCTGCAATCAGCAGTCCGAGAAAGATGAAGGCGCCGGGCGGCAGAATCGCGATCAGCGCGCCCTGGAAGTCCCCGCCGAGGCTCCAGCTCAGATTGCCCGCGAGCTCGCCGAACATCAGATCGGCCTGATAGAAGAGGGTCCCCTGCCCGGTCAGCTCGCGCAGCCCACCGAGCAGCGTCAGAACCAGCAGAAAGCCGAGCCCCATCGCCAGGCCATCGACGATCGCCCGATCCAGGCGATGCTTGGATGCATAGGCCTCGGCGCGTCCGATGATCAGGCAGTTGGTCACGATCAACGGGATGAACAGGCCGAGCACGTTGTAGAGGTCGAAAAAAAAGGCCTTCATCGTCAGCTCGACGATGGTGACGAACGAGGCGATCACCAGCACGAAGACCGGCAGCCGCACCTCGGGGCGAACCAGGTTGCGGATCAACGAGATGGTCGCATTGGCCAGCACCAGCACGGCCATGGTCGCGAGCCCCATCCCGAGCCCGTTGGTCGCGGTCGTCGTGACGGCGAGCAGCGGGCAGAGGCCGAGCAAGGCGACCAAGGCCTGATTGTTGGTCCAGACGCCGTCGCGCCACAGGTAGCGATAGCGCTGCGAGGTCGACATGGCTTGCGCTCCTTGAAAGGTCCGGTG
>JGI12109J20283_10126567_pt1 | contig 13303 bp, 12 predicted proteins | sample ElkSlonscriptome_12_FD_20283 | JGI IMG/M metagenome (IMG submission 20283) | reverse complement strand
AAAAAATCCCCTTCGTCCAGCGTCTTCGCAATCACCTCGTGCATGTCATAAGGCTGATTCGCATTGTCGGGGATGATCGTATCGAGCGAATATTCGAGCCTGTCCCAAGGATCAGCCGTTGGCAATTCGGGGCCCATTTCACCGGTCGCCTCGGGCCGGTTGGAAAGCGGCAGGTAATCGAAGAAACGCCGCGTCGCCAGCAATGCCTCGACATCATTTTCATACGCCAGATCGGCAACGGACGTCTTGGTCGTATGCGTGATCGCCCCGCCCAGTTCCTCTTGCGTCACAACTTCGTTGGTAACGGTTTTTACCACATCGGGCCCGGTCACGAACATGTAGGAGCTGTCTTTCACCATGAAGATGAAATCGGTCATCGCCGGTGAATAGACCGCTCCGCCCGCGCACGGCCCCATGATGAGGCTGATCTGCGGGACGACACCGCTGGCGAGCACATTGCGCTGGAACACTTCGGCATAGCCGCCAAGGCTGGCAACGCCTTCCTGAATGCGCGCGCCGCCCGAATCGTTAAGCCCGATGACAGGCGCGCCCACTTTCATCGCCGTGTCCATGATCTTGCAGATTTTCTCCGCGTGCCGCTTGGAAAGCGAGCCACCAAACACGGTGAAATCCTGACTAAAAACATAGACCAGACGGCCATTGATCGTGCCCGAACCGGTTACAACACCATCACCCGGAATGCGCTGCGTCTCCATGCCGAAATCGGTGCAATCATGTTCGACATAGGTGTCTACCTCTTCAAAGCTGCCCTCATCGAGCAGCACATCCAGCCTTTCGCGCGCTGTCAGTTTGCCTTTGGCATGCTGAGCGTCGATGCGCTTTTGGCCACCGCCCATGCGGGCAGCTTCGCGGCGGCGTTCCATTTCGGCGATGTTGGCGGACATTGAAGCTCCTCTCTTTCAATGCGAAACGCGTTGCCGGAAGCCTTTGCACGCGTCAATGTGTGGCAACACAAGGGGACAGGAGCCATGCAGGCAGCCGATTGCATTATTGTTGGTGGAGGGATTGCCGGGCTCAGCCTGGCATCGGCGCTGGCAAACGAGATGACAGTGTGCGTGCTGGAGGCGGAAAGCGCTGCGGGATACCATGCTTCGGGACGCAGCGTGGCGTTTGCGCATTTCGGATTGGGTGAGCGGATTGTGCGCAGCCTCACCGCTGCAAGTCTCCCCGCTTTTCGCCAGTTTTCGGCGCCTACGGGTGCGCCGCTCACGCGGGTGTTGCCCGCGTTGCATATCGCACGGGCTGAACAGGCCGAAATTCTCGCTGATCTGGCGCGTGTGCACGCTGATTTCGACTGCACATTCGATGTAATCAGCGGCGCTGAAGCGCAAGAGCTGGTGCCGGTTCTCAACACCGGGGCCGAAGCGGTGGATGCGGCGATCATCGATCATGGGGCGCTCGCGCTTGATACCGATGCGATGCTTCAGCGCCACCTTTCCGATCTTCGAGCGCAGGGCGGATCTTTCGTAACGGGTGCGGGCATTACAGCGATTGAGCGCATCGGCGATCGCTGGCGCGTTATGGCAGGCGCGCACGTGTTCGAGGCTCCGATCATCGTCAATGCCGCAGGCGCCTGGGCCGATAAAATCGCCACCATGGCAACCGCCCGGACCATCGGGATCGAACCGCGCCGCCGCACCGTGATCAGTTTTGATGGGCCGGCTGAAACTGACACTTCTAACTGGCCCTTCATCAAGACGGTTGCGGAGGGGTTCTACATGCTGCCCGAAGGCCGATCGCGCCTGCTCGCATCTGCCATGGATCAAACGCCCAGCGCTGCGTGCGATGCGGCACCTGAAGAACTCGATATCGCCATCGCCGCTGACAGGATCGCTCAGGCGACCACGCTGGACATCCGCCGGATCGTGCATTCGTGGGCGGGCCTGCGCAGCTTTACCCCCGATGAATTGCCCGTGATCGGCGAAGCGCAAGAGACGCCGGGCTTCTTCTGGTTTGCTGGCCAGGGAGGGTACGGTTTTCAAACCTCGCCCGCCCTCGCCGCTATCGGCAAGGCGGCGGTTCTTGGCTTGCCATTCCCTGAGCACCTTGCCGCCTTAGATATTGGTTTCAGCGACTTTGCGCCTGCGCGTTTTGCCGATTGAGCATCGTTCAAGCGCTCTTTAGCCAGCCAATCACGTGCGGTGCGCTGCGTACAAGGTTTGGATGGGGCGTAGGGGTATGAGGCACGATCCTCGCGGTGATGGCCATCATTTCATCAGCACCAATTCCTCCGCCATGGTGGGGTGGATGGCAGTCGTCGCGTCAAAATCCGCTTTGGTCAGGCCCGCTTTCACCGCCACCGCCGCCGCCTGCATGATTTCCGGGCTTTCTGGGCCGATCATGTGAACGCCGACAATCCTGTCATTCGACGCGTCCACCACCATCTTGTAGAGGCCTCGCTCGCTTCGGCCAGCGACGACGTTTTTCATCGGGCGAAAATCGGATTGGTAAACGCGAACACTGCCCAGAGTGTTGCGCGCTTCGCCTTCCGTCATGCCGACAGAGGCGATCGGGGGATGGCTGAACACAGCGCTGGGAATGCAGGAGTGGTCCACAGCATAGGGGTCACCCTTACCAAAAACGCTGTCCGAAAAGGCCTGACCCTCTCGGATTGCAACAGGGGTTAGTTGTACGCGGTCCGTCACATCACCAACAGCATAAACGTAATCGACATTGGTCTTGGAAAAGGCATCAACCTTTACCTCGCCGCGTTGGCCCAATTCAACGCCAACGCTTTCCAGGCCCAGCCCTTCGACATTGGGCACACGGCCGGTGGCGACCATAACCTGATCAAACTCGCGCTCATCTTGCCCAGTCATCTTGGCGATCAGTGTGCCGTCATCCTGTTTGCGCACGTAATCGATCTCAGCTCTGAAACAGAACTCGATCCCCTTGGTCAGGCTGATCTGAAGCAGCCGATCTCGCAGCGCCTCTTCATAGCCGCGCAAAAGCACATCAGAGCGATTGGCAATGGTAACGCGGCTTCCGAATTCGTTGAAAATACCGGCGAATTCATTTGCAATATAACCACCGCCAGCAATCAAAATTCGGCGAGGCACTTCATCGAGATGGAAGGCCTCGTTTGAAGTGATGCAATGCTCACTGCCTTCAAAATCCGGCACGTGCGGGCGGGCGCCCGTGGCGATCAGGATATATTTCGCTGTGATGACCTTCCCGCTGGCAAGCGTGATTTCGTGATCACCTGTAATTTTGGCGTGTTCGGTGAACAGAGTCACATCGTGGTTTGACAGCGTTTCGCCATAGAGACCCTCAAGCCGGGTCACGTCGCGCTGAACGATGTCGCGCAAGCGAACCCAATCGAAACTCTTGCCTTCGATGTTCCAGCCAAACTGGCTCGCATCTTCCAAGTCTTCTGCGAAGTGCGACCCGTAAACGAGCATCTTCTTGGGCACGCAGCCCCGAATCACACACGTGCCGCCTACGCGGTATTCTTCTGCCGCTGCCACACGCGCGCCATGCCCTGCGGCTACTCTGCTGGCGCGAACGCCTCCAGAGCCCATTCCAATTGTGAACAGGTCGTAATCGTATTGCGGTCCTGCCATTGCCATCATTCCCTAACCAGTCAGCGTGTTAGGGGGTATGGCCATGCAAGGAGGCAATTCCAAGCCTCAGGTCTCGAGAAACAGGCCGTTGTCCTGCAATAACTTATAGGCCTTGCAATCCGCGATGGTAATCAGATCAGGATCGCGCACGCCGGTATTGCGCTTGAGCAGATAATGCACTGCCTTTTTCGTGCCTTCGCCAATCCCTGTCAGCGCAACCATCACATCGGGATCATGATCCAGCACCCTGTCAAAAAGCATTGATGTGTTCATCGGATCAAAGCCGAATCCAAGAAAGCCCAACCTTTTGCCAGAGGCGATCTCGGCCATGAGGAAGCTGGAGAAACGCTTGTCGCGCCCGCGCTCGGAAGCGGTGTAAATACCTTTGGCAAGCGCCAGCCAGTCTTCCGGCGCCACCTCGCCCCATTCACACGGTTCACCTGCACCGAAAATCCACGGTAGCGTACCGGGAGTGCCGTAGGGATGCACGATGCGCAGATGAGTGCTTACCAGCAGGCGCGCTTCTTCCATGGGCATGCCGAAAGCCATGGTAAGCACCCATGGCATGTAATGCTCGATAGCCCGGTCATAATTGAAACACACCAGACTGAGCTTGTCGAAACACTGATCAGCTTGCGCGCGCGGCACACCTTTGGTGATCAACTGGCCAAGCTGGAACAGCCAATTCTCCGTGCCCCGAAGCGGAAGATCGCCCGCATCGCGAGGCTCGACCGCCAAAGTCGATTTCTGCTCTGCCTGAAGGGTGTAATAGGCCAGCGCGATCTTGCCGGCCGCGATAACATCCGGGTTGTCGCTGCCATATTGTTCCAGCACCGCATCGATAGACGTGGTGACGCGGCTTGCCTGCTTGATCAAGCGGCCAGCATCCAACAGGTTTTCGAAACTTGTACCAAGGCGTTCGGCATTGTTTTCAAAAATCTCTGCCAGAGCCACCATATCGCGGGTCTGTACCTGTGTGCCAAGCCGATCGAAATCGAAGCCGGCTGCAATGCGGGAGAGCAACTCTATGCCATCCGGCATTTCGATTTCGCAATTCGCGCCTGCGCCGATCACCAGCGTTGTATCTGTCCTGATCATTGCGTGCGCTCTGCTTCCCGTACCATCGTTCTACGGATAGAAAGGGCTTGGTTAAGATAGCGTAAGGTCCAGTCCCCGTTCAGCCGATTATCCCGCTCCGATTTATCGTGTGCGAGAGCTGCGCGATTGTCCGCCAACAGCTTTGCCGCCCTGGCCACGATTGCGTGAGCCGGGGCCGCCCCGCCTTTGGCCCGAACCACCGCCACGGTCCGGCGCAGAGCCGGCTGGGCCTGCGCTTTTGCCTTGTGGCCGCCCCTTTCGTGAAGGATGCTTGGGCTTGGGCTTGGGCTTGGGCTTCGAGGAAGCGGCAGAATTTTCAGCGCCGCTAGCGCCCTTTGGCCCTTGCCTGTTATTAGATCGGGCGGGCTTTGCCTTGATCTTTTTGGACGAAACCCGCGTTGCACCGCGTGGTGCAGGCTTTGTGGGCCCGACGCCTTCGACAACGGCCCGAAAGTTTTCCGGCAGATCAAGCCGTTCAAGGCTCGAACCCGTCGTTTTTTGAATGTCCTTCAAATAGGCGCGCTCATCCTCGGCACAAAAGGCTATCGCCACGCCATCGGCGCCCGCACGCGCTGTGCGCCCGATGCGGTGGACATATTGTTCGGGCACATTGGGCAGCTCGTAATTGATCACGTGGCTTACCCCCGGAATATCAATTCCGCGCGCTGCCACGTCGGTGGCGACGAGAATCGTGGTTTTGCCACGCTTGAATTCATCGAGCGCGCGCTGCCGCTGGCCCTGTGTCTTGTTGCCATGGATCGCGTTGGATCGAATGCCCGCTTGACTGAGCTTCTTCACCACCCGGTCCGCGCCGTGTTTGGTGCGCGTGAAGATCAGCACCAGATCAGGCTCACCGGGAACCTTGTGGCGGCCTGAGAGGATGGTTTCGAGCAGCGCGGTCTTCTCGTTCTGCTGCACCATGAACAGATACTGGTCAATCCGCTCTGCCGTCGTGCTTTGCGGCGTGACCGAGACATGCACCGGATTGCGGCAATAGCCTGCAACAAGTTCCTTGATCTGCTTGGGCATGGTGGCGCTGAAAAAAAGCGTCTGGCGATCCTTGGGCACGAGCTGGCTGATGCGCCGCAATGCGTGGATGAAGCCCAGATCAAGCATCTGGTCTGCTTCATCAAGCACGAGCACTTCGACACCTGAGAGGTTGAAGGCCTTCTGGTCAATCAGATCCAGCAGACGACCGGGTGTGGCGACAAGGATATCGGTGCCACGATGCAGTTTGTTGCGATCCTTGTTGACCGAAGTTCCGCCAACAATCGATTGGACCTTCAGGCCAGCGAGCGCACCGTAATCGCGCGCGCTTTCGGCGATCTGCCCCGCCAATTCACGCGTGGGTGCCAGCACAAGCATACGGCAGGACTTGAACGGAATGCGGTTTTCGCTCGCACGCAGGCGGTCAATGGCTGGAAGCATGAATGCCGCCGTTTTGCCGGTCCCGGTCTGAGCAACGCCCAGCAGATCGCGGCCTTCAAGCACAGGCGGGATCGCCTGCGCCTGAATGGGTGTAGGCGTCGAATATCCCTTGAGGTCGAGCGCTTGGAGAACGGGTTGGGACAGGCCCAGATCCGCAAAATGAATTTCGGAGGATTGTGTCATGTGCACTTTCAAAATCGGTGCAGGCTCCCGCAAGCGCTAATTGGCTCGTGCAGGGGCAAGCAGGGGTTGCATGAACCGCCCGCGTGAATTGGGAAGTTTTAAAAAGGAGGTGAGATTAGGGACGGCCGCTTGACACAGGATAAGTTCCTCTGCCTCTTCACGCTGGCCGCGCGTATATCGCGAAGTGTTCAATGCGCGCAGACAGGTCGATTGTCAATCGAAAGGAGACCGGGCTGGCCAAAGGCTGATGACAGATTAGCCGCGCGAGCAGATCCCTCGCTCGTAATTCGAGCGGGTCGACGAACACGTCGCCGACCCGCGAGGGCCTCCCCCCGAAGGCCCTGAACACATTTTTGTCTATCTGATCAATCAAGCTCTTCGCGCAATTGAGCGTATGAGATCTTTGCGTGGTAAGAGCCCGGAACCGGCTGGTTTTGCGCATCACGAGCAGGCTCGAAGGTGTGGTGATCCATCACCACCTCGCAAAGTTTCATGTTGATGTAGTTCTTGCGAAAAGCATTTACGACTTCGCAATCGGTCGCATGCCCTTCAGCATCGACCTTCATGTCAAATTCCACTGCTGGGCGCCAGATGCGCAGACGGCGAGACATTTTCATGAATTCAAAGCCGCCATCAAACGCGACCTTTTTCGCAGGCTGCGCCCCATTTGCCGGCTGCTGGGTGGCGGACGGTTGAGATGCAGCACCCGCTTCACTCATCGCCTTTTCGCTCTGTGCCGCTTCGCTCATCCGCCAAAGCTCGTCTGCTTCGACGCGGCCAGAGGCGCAACCCGCGGAGGAACAGACAATGGCGAGAGCAAATGTAAGCGACATGAAAAACCTTTTCGATCAATGGGGAATGAGCCTCGACGGCTGCATTTCGCTGGCGACAATACGCAAATCGCAAGCAAGTGCAAATTCAGTCATATAAATACGCATTATTGTAATAATGTTCGCTACATCACGAATTTGCGGCAAGCCCCGGCATCACAACCGGGCCGAAGATTACGGAGAGTGACAAAGCGCAGAAATGAAGTTTGCGCGAAGACAGATTCGCGTCGGCATTTCAGCCAGTCAGAGACCTTTCCGGGGCAATCATCCAACGTTTCGTGGCGTGCCGAGCCGTTGAGGTCTTACATCGCCAATGCTGCGCCGGACCTGAAGCTCAAAACCACAGGCAGTTCATCCGATCTCAAGCGCGGTTCGTCTGATGTTGTCGCTTTGTCGCATTTGTCATGACGCCATAAAGACCAGCGCGTGAGATCAGCGAAGGCCCGCCGCTTCCATCAACGCACAGGTGCTCGCATCGAACTCGCCACGACCGGCGTCGATCTGGTTGGCGATCGCTTTTCCGAGTTCCACTCCGAATTGATCGAACGGATTGATTTGCATCAGGATAGCATTGGCAAAGGTGCGATGTTCGTGAAACGCGATAAGCGCACCCAGCGCTGCTGCATCGAGATCATCCAGCAGGAATGTGGTGGACGGGCGATCACCGGGATAGCGGCGCGCAGGATCATCCCGGCTCGCTTTACCCGCCATCAAGGCCGCCCCTTGCGCAAGGCAATTCATCAAAAGGATGCGATGGTGCGCAGGGTCAAGCGCGTCTCCCGGTGCAATGTTGGCAATGAAATCCACCGGCACCAAATGCGTGCCCTGGTGGAGCAATTGGAAGACTGCATGCTGCGCATCGGTTCCCACCCCTCCCCACGTGACGGGCGCCGTCGCGCCGCTTACGGGCGTGCCATCTGCTTTCACCTGCTTGCCGTTCGATTCCATCTCCAATTGCTGCAGATAATCCGGAAACAAAGCGAGCCGTTCGTCGTAGGCAAACACGGCGCGTGTCTGGCATCCGCGTATCCGCGTGTAATACTGATCTGCAAAAGCTGCGAGAAGCGGCAGGTTATCGCGCCCTTTGGCCTCGCGGAAATGGTTGTCGATCGCCTGCGCGCCGAGCAAAAACTCTCGAAACTCCTTCATCCCGATAGCCAGAGCGAGCGGGAACCCGATGCTTGACCACAGCGAATAGCGCCCGCCTACGCTTTCGGGAAACGGCAGGATGCGGGTCTCGTCCACCCCCCATTCAACCGCTTTTTCCGGATTGGCCGTAAGTGCGATCACCCGCCCGCTGGGATCGGCCACCCCTTCACGCTCAAGCCATTGCAGCGCGCTTGCCGCATTGGTCATCGTTTCAATTGTCGTAAAGGTTTTCGATGCGACCGCGATCAGTGTCTTGGCCGGATCGCACGCAGCAAAGGCCGCTTCAAGCGCGAGGCCATCGATGTTCGAGACAACATGCACATCGACCTTCGCCAGATCACGGGTAAGCGCATCGATACCAAGGGCTGGCCCCAGAGCAGACCCCCCGATACCGATATGGATAAGATGTCTCACATCTCCCAACACGCCTTCATGGATAGCTTCAACCAGCATTCCCATGCGCGCAAGCAAAGCGCCCGCTTCCTCGGTATCCGCGTGCGATCCGCTGCCGCGCATAGCGGGGTGGGTGGCCGCGCGCTGTTCGGTCAGATTAACGATCTCGCCATCAAAAAGCGCCTCGGACATCGCTTCGAACTGGCATGACTGCGCCAACTGTTCGAAATCATCCAGCAGCGCGCCATCAAGATGGGTTTTGGAGAAATCGATCGTCATCCCGCCCGTTTCGCCATCGGCGCCGGGCCATTCGATGCGCCGGCTCAGCGCAGGCAATCTTGCAGGATCACGCGCGAAAAGCTCGTCAAGCGTCGGCTGCTCTCTGGCTGCCAAACGGTCCCATAAGGCAGCTATGGGTTCATTCCGGTCAGTCATCGTGCAGCTATCCCTTTGCGTGTGTGCCTTGACGCGCCTAAGGGTGCTTTCGATGGATGTTAACCCCCAATCTCAGCGGACGGGCTCTCAGCACACAGACGCGCAAAGCCTTGGTGCGAGCAAGAGATTTGCGATGATCCCGAGCGCGGCCGGCGAAATATCAGCCGCTGATATGGAGGACCTTCCGAGCGAGGGGCAAAGAAGAAAAGCGGATCGATCGGATAGCCCACTTGGCTTTGCATGGTTCCTGTTGAAACTTGTCATAGCGGTGCTGATCGTGCGCAGCTTTATTATCGCGCCGTTTTCAATCCCCTCGCAAAGCATGCTGCCGCGCCTTTCAACAGGCGACTACCTGATCGCCAGCAAATGGTCCTACGGTTATTCGCGCTATTCGCTTCCTTTCAACGTGTCGCTGATTGGCGGACGTGTGTTTGCCAGCCAGCCCGATCGCGGCGATATTGTAATCTTCAAACACCCGGTGGATGAACAGGATTATGTGAAACGCGTAATCGGGCTGCCGGGCGACACGGTGGCGATGCGGGGCGGCCAGATCATCCTCAACGGCGATCCTATCCCGCAAAGAAAATTGGCCGACCTCGCCATTCCTTTGGGATCGGGCGCAGGGTGTGCAAGCGGGCGATGGGCGGATGATACAGGCCTCGGCACACCGGTTTGCCTTTACCAACGCAAAATGGAGACCTTGCCCGGTGGCCGCTCATTCAAGATTATTGATATCGATCGCACGCCGCAAGATGATTTCTCCCAGATAACAGTGCCGGGGGGCAGCGTATTCGTGCTTGGTGACAACCGTGACCGATCGCTGGACAGCCGCTTTCCCGCCCAGGCCGGCCTTGGCGTAGGACTGGTGCCGCAAGCCAATCTTGTCGCACGCGCGCGTCTTATCTTCTGGTCAAGCGATGGAAGTGCCCAATGGTTCAAACCGTGGACATGGATATCTTCGGCACGCTTCGAACGTGTTGGGACGGTTTTGTGACAAGGCAGCAATCATGAACGCACCCGCGCTCGAATTGCGGCCTGAAACCCGCGAGTGGCTGATCTCTCAAGGCTTTACCATTGGGGATGAAGCGCGCTGGCTGCGCGCGTTAACGCATGGCAGTTTCAATGGTTCGCTGACCGGCAAATCTGCGAGCTTGAATGCCGGAGATTACCAACGGCTCGAATTTCTGGGAGACCGGGTGCTGGGCCTTGCGGTTGCCAGCTGGCTTTATCGCGATGGTGATGCGAGCGAAGGGCAGCTATCCCAACGTCTCAATGCTCTCGTCAGCGGGGCGACATGTGCGCGGATTGCGCGGGCAATCGGTCTTCCCGAACATGTGCGCCTTGGCAAACAGGCGCGCGAGGATGGCGGCGCGGACAGCGACAACATCCTTGGCGATGTGATGGAAGCCCTGATCGGCGCGTGCTTCCTCGATCATGGCTTTGATGCCGCGCGCGATATCATTTATCGGTTGTGGGAAGGCGAGTTGACCGGGAATGCAGGCAAAGCCAAGCACCCCAAAAGCGCCTTGCAGGAATGGGCCGCGAGCAATCGGCGTGCCATGCCTGGCTATGAGGTCGTCAATCGAAGCGGGCCGGACCACGCGATGGAATTCACGGTGGAAGTCAGCATCGCGTCAGTAGGCGCGGCACGCGGCACTGCCAGCAGCAAAAGCGAGGCGGAAAAGCGGGCGGCAGCGGTCTTTTTGGAGGAATTCGGGTGAATGAAGTGAGTGCAGCCCAAAGATGCGGGGTGATCGCCGTGATCGGCGCGCCCAATGCGGGCAAATCGACCTTGGTGAACCAGTTGGTGGGCCAGAAAGTCGCCATCACCAGCGCCAAGGCTCAGACAACGCGGGCGCGGATGCTTGGCATTGCGCTGTTTGCGCAGGTGCAGATGATCCTTGTCGACACGCCCGGCATCTTCGCGCCCAGACGCCGACTGGATCGCGCAATGGTAAGCGCCGCGTGGGAAGGCACCGTCAGCGCCGATGCGATCCTGCTGATCGTCGATCCGATCAAGCAGCGCCGCCATGAACTGGAGCCGCTCCTTGAAGCGCTCGACAAGCGGCCCGAGCGCAAGATTCTGGTGCTGAACAAGGTCGACAAGTCGAAAAAGGAACCGCTTCTGGCGCTTGCCGATGAATTTTCGGCCCGCATGGCATTTGAGGAAATCTTCTTTGTCTCCGCGCTGAACGGGGAAGGCGTGGGCGAGATGAAAGAAGCGCTTGCCAAAATGATGCCCGATGGGCCTTGGATGTATCCCGAAGATCAGGTTTCCGACGCTTCGGAACGCTTGCTGGCTGCCGAAATCACCCGCGAACAGCTCTACGCGCAATTGCACGAAGAATTGCCCTACGACACCGCAGTGCGGCCTGAACAGTACAAGACAAGGCCCGATGGCAGCCTGGAAATCCACCAGCAGATCGTCGTCGCCCGCGAAAGCCAGCGCCCGATTGTGCTCGGCAAAGGCGGCTCAAAGATCAAGGCGATTGGCGAAGCGGCGAGGCTGGAGCTTGCAGACGTTTTGGGCGTGAAGGTCCACCTCTTCCTGCACGTGAAGCACTCAGAAGGTTGGAGCGAGGATAAAGAAGTGTTCGAGGAGATGGGGCTGGATTGGGTCAAGTGAAAGTGGCGCACACCACTCACGGGTTTGGCCCTCTCGATCGCAATTCACCGGGAAAGGAGAGATCCGGTTTACGACCCAGGATTGAAGAGGTCTTTCCTCATCGCTGCGCGCTTACCGCTTCTTCGCGATTTTGATTTTCTGCTGCTTGGCGAAGGTCTTGGTCGAATCCTCGCTGCGGCCCAGCGCTTTTGCGATCTGCTTGAGGCCCTGCCCCTTCGATGCAAGCAGGCGCAGGCGGCCCGCCTCTTCGGCGTTCCACGGTTGCTTGTGCCGTTCAAAATGTTCTTTGCCCATGCCGCTCGCCTAGCGGGCCAATCCTGCAATAGCGAGGGCTAAACCCGCATCAATCGCGGCCCAGCTTCTCCAGCTTGGCGCGCAGCGCGGCTTCGTCGAAGGGCTTGACGATGTAATCATCGGCGCCAGCGCCAATGCCTTCGTGGATGTCCTTCGCCTCGCCGTTGGAGGTGCAGAAGACCACGATCGGTTCCTCGGGTGTCGGGATCGCGCGCAAGCGGCGCACGAATTCGATCCCGTCCATCTCCGGCATATTCCAGTCAGTCAGCACCAGCGCGGGCATGGACTTGTTGCACCGTGCCAGCGCCTCTTCGCCGTCTTGCGCCTCGATTGGCACGTAACCGAGCGATTTCGCGATTTTGGAGGATACCTTGCGGATCACGCGGCTATCATCGACGATCAGGCAAACCTTTGCCGCCGACTGGGGCGCTTCGCCCGGCTGATACCGATCGCGCATGGCTTTGGCAGCGGCAACGATTGCATCGGTATCGTCTCCGCCTTCCGGGCGCGGCGGGGCGCCCGTTTCACCTTTTAGCGCGTCGCGCACATCGCCCGGCACTTCTGTCGGTTGCGCATGTTTCGGCGCTTCACCCAGCTGTTCGCCAAGCGATTGTTCCTGATCGCCGCGCGCGCGATTGCCTTTGCGCGGGCCGGTGGTGCGTTTGATCAGATTTTGAATGGCTCGGCCTCCCCGCCCAATGAGGCGAATTCGCTGTGATCGTCATACAATTGGTTTTGGTCCGCAACGCCAAAATCGTCGCCGTCTCGCTCACCTGGAGTGATGCGCACATGAAGATAGGGCATCCAGACATCGCCGAACTCGGCTTTCTGATACCACACATCAATCACATCATAGCTTGCCCACATCCCATCAGGCTCGCGCAGGCGAATGCCCTCGCCGATGCGGGGAACCGCGGCAAAGCGGATGCGCGCCTGATTTTGGTGAGTCTCGTTTTGGACTTCGATTTCAATCACAGCATTGGTCCCTGGTCTGACCATGCTGTCTAAGTGACAATGCTAAAGGATTTACCAACGCCGCCCACACGAATTGCGGGTTTACCTTATTCACTAACTCGAACAGGCAGCGCCCCCGCGGTCACGCCCGGCACAAACGCTCAAGCCTGCTTTGCAGCCGTGCTCCCAGAGGGTGTTTTTTTGGCCGCTGCCTTTTTAGCAGGTGCTTTCTTCGCAGGCGTCTTTTTGGCTGCCGTTTTTTTCGCCGCCGTTTTTTTCGCTGGCGCCTTTTTCTTCGCGGGTGCCTTCTTGCGGGCCTTTTTCTTGGC
>JGI12109J20283_10124119_pt1 | contig 13316 bp, 10 predicted proteins | sample ElkSlonscriptome_12_FD_20283 | JGI IMG/M metagenome (IMG submission 20283) | reverse complement strand
AGCCGCCATCGGACGTGTAGTTCCCGTTGAAGCCGACAACATCATACGTCGTGCTTTCGGTGAGCGTGATGCGGCCATTCTTCGCGCTGGCATCAGCAAACGCTTCAATCGCAGCATCCAGCGTGGTGTGATCGCCGCCAGTGCCGCAAGTCACATCAAAATCGTAAAGCGTATCATGCAGGTGGAAGGTGAACGGGCCAATCACGCGGGATTGCATGGTGGCATCGGCAGGGATTGCTTCAACGTAAAGACTGGCCGCACCCGCTGTGCCAGATGGCTTCTTGAGCGTTACCCAATAGCCAAGCGCCAGATACGAGGTGCCATCCTGCCGCGTGATCGTTCGCAGCGTCGGCTCCAGCACATCACGCGTTGCGCCTTCGAAGTGAAATCGCACGCGGTCCACCCCGCTGATTAGCGTGCCGCCATTGTTCGCAAGCGCAGAAACGCCCACCGTCAGCGTATCGGTAAACCGCTGGCCGGGAGGCACAAGCAGCGCCGCCGCAGGCTTCGCAGTGGTGCGAGCGGGATCGCTGGGCACAGAGGCAAAGCCGGTGCCTGCCGTGCCAGTCCAGGCCGGGGACGGCGCAAGAGCGGTCGCTGACGATGAGACGAAATTCGAGGACCTGGTTAATCGATGGAGACCAGATGCAGCACCGTAACCGAAACCAGCCATCAAGCGAGGCCTACGATATCGTCGGCAGTTGTCCCTGTTGCGCGAATAGCGCGGACGCGGACATCGAGGATGCTGCCATCTGGAACGTTCCTGAATGTCACATCGTTGGCGCTCTCGACAGCGCGTAGGACAATTGTACCACCCGTTCCGACAAAAATCGCTTTGGTAGCCTTCGCAAGGTCAGACACGTCGGAGGCGGCAATAGCAAAACAGTCGGCCGCAGGGGCGATTACGCTATTTGCAGAGCTGGCAAATGGATCTTCAAACATGTCATTCTCCTAACCAAATTTCTCGCAGCTGTGTACCTATTTGGTTCCTTGTAGGAAAATGATTATTTTATTCGCAAGTCACGCTTCGAAAATATTCCTCATCAATATGGTGTGACCGAAAATATGAGGCGGGAGGATCATCGACGCGGATCGGCGCCGCGGGAATCGTAGCCTGCGAACCATTTCCACGGCCGAAGAGCGAGATCCCGATAGGCTTTGGCCATGTCCTTCATTTTCTTATTCTGCCCTTGCATCGCTGTCGCACCAAGAAAACGGGTGAGCGCGGCGAGCCAGAGAGTTGTTTTGTAGGCAGTCTTTTTTAACGTGCCGAAGTGCTTGTTGGCGAAATGGGCATTGCCAGTGAACAGGTAGTATTGTCGCACCGGGGAATAGGAATGTCCGCTACCGACATCGTGCCGCGTTTTGCTCGAACGCACCATACCTAGCTTCATGCCCAGCTGGCTGATGCGCAAGGATATATCGGCATCTTCGCAATACAGAAAAAAGGTTTCATCAAAGCCGCCAAGTGCTTCCCAAACCGTTCGTCTTATCGCCACAAACGCACCGTTGAGTGCTTCCATCTCGAACAGATCGGCTGAGTCTGCCTTGGGAAGCCGTGCTTGAGCCCAATATTTCCCTAAGCCCACGATACCAAAAGCAAGCGACCAAACATCTGGAATGGCGACCAGAGGTTGCACCACATCTGCTTGATCGTCCTCGGTGATTGCCCCAGCTAAAGCTCCGAAGCCTGGGTTGTTCCGTGCGACAATTACCAATTTGGAAATAGCCTCAGCATGAAGTTCGGTGTCCGGGTTGAGCACCACATAAAGTTCTGAGGACGAACTGGCCTGTGATGCGGCGATATTATTGCCCTGCCCATAACCAACGTTACCCTGGCTGGGTATAACTTTGAGGTTCGCAAACTTATCGCGCACCAATTCCGCGGTTCCATCGGTGCCGTTGTCTATCAACAGCACTTCATAAGAAATGCCCTTGCACGCAGCGGGAATGCTTGAAAGGCATCGCTCAATGAATTCGCGCGCATTGTAGGCAACGATCAGAATGCTGACGTTCGTGGCGGATGGCTCATCGCTCATCGATACGTCTCGCCGATGCACTTGGCCAAGACGGTGCGCAGTTTTGCCAACCAAGCTTACCATGAAGTGCTTTGGGCCTCTTTCCTGCGCCTGACATCGAAGTGGCCATTTGATTGGTTAAAATAAGCGCTTTGCAAGTTGAGAGTGCGGGCTTGGCCCAGTCGGTCCTAAACCAATTTGGACGCAGTAATCTCACTCAATATCTCCCGCCGTTTCGCCTCGGACATCCCGAGATTCGATTGGATCAAAACTGCTCGATGGTGTGACTTGATGTCTGTGACGAAGCGCTGAACCTCGGCTTTTGAGGAAAGAGCATAATCCCAGGAGCAATGGCACAACTCCTTTGAAGTGAGACTGATCAATGAGCGGTGCTCGCCTTCCGCATGCTCACAAAAAACGCCGTAAATCACATACTCACTGAACCGGAATGACTTGGTGAGGGCACGGTCCCACGAGGTGCCACAAACAGTTTCGATCCGATCAAGCATCTGCCGGATAATCGTAGGAGACCAAATGACGGCTTGCGAGATATAGTCCGAACCGGTGTAGCCCATTTCCCGAAGCCCCAGCGAACGTGATGCAACATCGTGCCATTTCGGCGATTGTTCTGCGGGACCGGAGGATTTCCCGGGGCAGGCATACAGCTTGATCCGGTCACCTTCGAAAAGATCTTCGGGCTCTATGCCTCGGATAAAAACGGCATCGCTATCCACCAGAACGGCTGCGTCAACGTTTAGGTTTCGCACGTAGTGTAGCTTGGCGAGCTGTTGAAAAATCCATCCGCGAACCAACGTGCCGGGCCAACGCCACCACAGGCGGCGTTGGCCGATGTTCAATTCGCGATATTGTGAAAGCTCATTCGTACAGCAAATAATTTTGCGCCTGGACGTTGCGAACGGCTCGAACAGCTCAAGATCTGAACGGTCGACCAGAATGTGATGCTCAACTGCCGGCATAAGGCGATCAATGCTGGCGCATAATTGCTCGAAAAGGGCGTAATCGCCCTTGTACGTCTTGGTTACGAGCAGAAAAGACTTTGTCATGGCGCCTGCCTGTGAAATGCAGCCTTTGGCTTGGTGGCGTGCGGCCTATGAGGAGCCGTCCTGGCCTCGTCTCTGGCTTTGGTCCTTAAGTGTGCGAAGCGAACCCTTGAAGCATGCGTCAGGCTAACAGCCGCGCCGAGAAGCAGAATGAAAAGTGCCGCCGGTCCCTCCCAGAGGTGCACTGTGAAGCCGGAAAAAATCAACATTCCCAGCGTAATCGCGATCCCAATGTGCATATTGCGTGCAGGTGAGGGTGGAAGGAGGAACGAACTGCGGCCCAGTGCGAAAATTGCGCCGATTGCAAGAACCAACATACCAAGGCTAGCCGGAAGGCCAAATTTCATCGCCTCATATAGCCAGTAGGCATCGATTGTGTCCTGGACCATCCAGATCGGCCTGACCCAGTCACGATCACCGGTGCCAAACCAAACATTGTTCATGACCTCAATCGAACCGTATTCCCAAATACGTTCCCTGTACTGTCCCGAGCCAGGAGAAAGGGTCAGGTACCGCACAACGAATTTAACCGCGCCGCTTTCGGTTCCGAATTGCAGAACGATCAGCAAGAAAGCTGATGCAAAAGCCGATAACAAAAGCAGCGGCACCCGCGACAGCCGCTGCAAAACCAAGGCAACCATCGCCGCTGCCCCTAGCAGATAAGCTAGAATGGGCCCTGAGCTCAGTGTAAAAAGACCCGCGATCGCCGCGGTGATCCCGGTTACGCGGAGCCTTGGTAAAGCGCTCATCGCGGCCCAATACAACGGTACAAGTGACGCAAAGAAAACACCTGCCAGAATTGGGTGGCTAAAGGGCCCCGAAGCCCGCATCAGCCCTAAACGCGTATCAGTCATAACAACTGGGTCAGGCGCTCCGGAAACCGACGCTAAAAAAGGTCTGGCTATGGGGCGATGAGATACCGCTTCGAGAAAAAGCAAAGACCCGACAAGGACGATTCCTGGCAACAGCAATATGAGAAATCGCTGGAAATCCTGGTGGGTTTTAAACCCAACTCTCCCGCAGAGATAGATAAGCAACATTTCGATAGAAATCGCGAGCCCGCGGCTAAAAACTCTTGGCACACCGTCCATCACGTATGAAGCGATGCCGTGCCAAACGACCACGAACAGCAGAACGAGATCCAGCCTCGAAAGCCTGATTGGTTGTCTGTTCAAGAGAACCAGCAGGGCCGGCACCATCAAGAGCACAATCAATCGGATCGGGCTGAAAGATATCTCTGCGATTTCGAAAGTCAGATCTCGGGGTAGCATGCATGCATAGGCAAGGCTGGTGACCGGTAGGAGATGTGCAGGCGGCTTCAAAGAAGCGCGCACCAAGGCCAATTCCGGGTTTTGCTGAGCCGTGGAGTGGCGGCGAGGATCAAAAATAGGCCTGTTCATGACTCGCGCGCCGCCAAATCGCGCTCCCAGCTCGGTGTTTTGCCTTTTACGCCGGTCCAGTTGGTCTTTGCGACAACCGCAATTTTGGCCGCAACATAAACAAGCGCGTCCACCCAAGTGGCACCTTTGCCGACCGCCCGCGCAATATCTCTCCAACCATGGGTGTTTCTATGGTTCGCCTGGGAAATCTCTTTGGCGAGCAACGCATCGACTTGTCGGTTTCCGGCCCTTCTGCGCGCTTCAACTCGGATTTGGTCCCTCAGTGTTCGAGGCGGCGAAACAAGGAAAAAAACCGGTTCTCCATCCTCGTCTCGCGAGATGTTACGGCGTTCGGAAAACCCGAATTTGGAGCGGACCCATATGTCGTCCCCGATTATCGCTGGGAAGTCGCCAAGGGCCATTGATGCTTGTTCGGACAGACCAAAGCAACCAGAGCCAACCATCCTGTCGGTCACGTAAGGAAGATTGAGCCAGACCCGATAATAGCATTTCACGAGAGGGTTTGAGCGGGATAAGTCCATTCTCAAAGCAGGCGAGGCCACCATGACTCCCGGCTCCTCGAGAGCCCTGGCAAGTGCAGCGAGGCTGCCATATGAAATTTGAACATCGGCATCGAGAAAGACGCATATCGGGTGCGTTGCAATCGCTCTGCCAGCATTCATCGCATTAGGCTTTGAGCCTTCTTCAAGCTCTATCACCTGAGCCTGCGGTGCTGCCTTGCGCGCCAGCGCGGCAGTATTGTCAGTGCAGCCATTGGCAGCGATGATAACCTGCATGCTGTGCTCAGCCGGAGCATCTCGGTACAGCGCAAGCAAGCAACGCTCGATGACATTGCCTTCATTATGCGCAGGTATGATAGTCGTGAATGAAGGATGTGCCATGATGCGGATCGTTTCCTAGCGCGCTCCCATCATTCCTTGCCGTAATTATAATAGTCGTATCCATACCCGTAGTTCTGACCGACCTTTTCGGGAGTGTACTTGGTGATGATGGCGCCGATCAGATTGGCACCGGTGGATTGCAGGCGCTTTATCGCTGCTTTTGCCTGCCACAGTCGGACACTATTGGATTCGATCACGAAAATAGTCGCGTCAACGCGCTGCGAGATCAACGGAGAATCCGCAAGGCCCACTACCGGTGGTGTATCGAAAATCACCATCGAATAATTGCGTCTTTGCTCTTCGATAAATGCATCGAATTCGCGCGATGACAAAACCTCGACCGGATTGGAAGGCAGATTGCCCATCGTGAGAATATCCAGGTTTTCATGAACGCTCTTGATAAGAACATCCTTCATCTCGACGTGACCAAGAAGCACTTCCCCGAAGCCCATTTCATTAGTCTGCTCGTCGATTAGAGCACCGATCGAAGGGCGGCGCATATCCGCATCCACAAGCAAGGTGCGCCGGCCGAATCTTGCAAACAGTTCGGCAAGAATCATGGACGTGGTGGATTTGCCCTCGCTCGATTGCGAGCTGGTGATCTGCAAAACATTCTTTTCACGCGGAATTGAAAATTCGACCGTGGATTTGATCGACGCATAGGATTCGATCAACAAACTGAATTGATTGTTGGCCGAATTGTCCAATGCGTCCGAGCTTATCCTGGGAGTGTGGCCCAAGACAGGCAAACCGAGCCGATCTTCGACTGTGTCGATTGACCGGATACGATCATCAAAAAACTCCCTGATAAACGTAAAGCCGCCTGCAAGTCCGATCCCGGCAAAGAGCGCCAGCAGCATGTTGCGGAATATGTTTGGCGACGTCGGCGAGGTCGGAACGAGCGCAGAGTCCAGTTTCGTAATCGTGCCACGATCAACATTCGCGGACCCTGCGAGGATGTTGTACCGACCAAGGAGGCCATCCAGCTTGCTTTTGAGAGCCTGTGTTTCGCGACCGAGCACCTCGAGCTGCACTTGCCGATCCTGTTCGTCGAGCGCGGAATTTGTGACATTGTCAAGCTCCGCGCTCAGCGCTTGCTCCTGCCTTTGTGCAACTATGAAATCATTGCGAATGCTGGCCTTCACATCGCGCCCAACCTCGGTGATCTGCGCATCGATTTGTTCAATCTTGCGGCGCAGGTCAGCAACTTCGGGAAACTGCTCGTTGTATTTTTCGCGAAGGCTGGCGAGCTGGCTCTGGAACTGGATGCGTTGTTGTGTGAGATTTTGCACGGTCGCATTGTTTTGGACCTCTGGAAGCTCGGCTGCCGGGATATTTTCGACGGCTCGCCAACGCTGCTCCGCCTTGATCCGCGCGGCTCTCGCTTCACCAACGGTGCTGTTGATAGCGGCAAGGTTGTTTCCGGTAACGGTGGCAACAGTTCCAGTATCCAGATTGATCGCCTGAGCGGATACCAATTCGGCGTTACGCGCATAAAGGTTTGCGGCCCGTTCGGCAGCCCTTAGTTCATCGCGTGTCTCGGCGATCTGGTTTTCGAGGAACTGCTTCGCATATTCATTGTCTTCAACATCGGAACGGGTGTCCAGCGTGGCAAAAGCGTCAGCGTAGCCATTTACGATCTCTGCTGCGAGCGCGGGGCTTTCATCGGTGTAATTCAGGGTGACGATGGCATCGCGCCGCGGGGTGATTACGCTGAACCCCTCCTGGACTTTCTGGGCCGCAATGCTTGTTTTTGTCTCGCGCCATTGTTCGTCGGTCTGATTTTCTGGACGACGATCTTCAATGTCCTCACCCAGAAATTCAGGTCTGTCGCCCAATTGCAGATCTTCAGCAACAGTTTGCGCCATCGAGCGGCTTTGCACGACTTTGCCAAGCGTCTGGATGTATTCATCGACCTGGTTTGGATTGACGACGACCGGAAGCCCGAGATTGGCCATGGTTGCGTTGCCGTTCGGTGCGACCTGAACGGTTGCGCTAGCCGTGTAGAGAGGCTTTTGAAGGATGGTAATGATGCCACCAACCACAAGCGCTGCAAGAATCGTCCCAATGATCAGGTACCGCTGCCTGTTAAGGAGGCCACGTATGCTTGAAACATCGATGACCGGAGCAACGGACGCCTCGCCATATCCCTGGTAAACGTCGGGCAATGACTCAGCAGGCCCGTGCGCGCGGCGCGCATCAGGCCCTTGAGGTACAATCATGGATGGTTCGTTCATGTCGATCTGAAACCAGAATACATTTTGTCGCTAGCGATTTAATTGTTCGCTTGAACCGCGACTGTTGCAAATACCCCGAGCGCGGGAAGCGTCTTCAGCATATCCTGATAAAACTGCGAAAGGCCGTTCACACCCATCACCACACGATCATTCGGCTCAAGCACGGGGTCCAGCATGGTCCCCTGACTGATCGCACCGTAATCAAACAAAGCAATATAAATGCCATCAGGGCGGGTGCGGAAAACTACCAATTGATCGGACTTTGCAACCCGATCAAGGCCGTTCGCCATGGCGATCGCAGACGAAAGGCGAGCACCCGGTTGGAAAGCGTAGACACCCGGATCATCGACCGCACCTTCAACACTTACAAGGTGCGATGCATATTCGGAGATGTTCACTGCCACGCGGGGCTGCTTCAAGCCGACCACGTTCAGCCGCTGGATGAGCATGGCCTCAACCTCGGTGGTCGTCATCCCGCCAACATTTACTGCTCCAAGCATCGGCACAGAAACAATTCCGTCCACGCCCACTCTCACGCTCTCAAGCGAAAAATCGGGTTCACGGAAAACGTTGATTGAAATCACATCACTAGGACGCAGGCCGTAGGACTGTGGAGCGCGGAATGTGTAGCCTTGCTGGCCCAGATCGGCCCGCGGGGTAACCACTGAAGCGCCGATGATTGGCTCTGGAGTGCTCGCGCAAGCGCCGAGCAGTCCCGAAGCCAAACCCATGATGCAAATGCGCTTCGCCATTTTCCGCATAGTATATTCTCCATGTCCCCCAGAGTGGAATGTGCGCGGTCTAGACCCAGTCCTGCGGCTTTGCAACCAGAACGGAGCAAACAATAGACCGGTCCGGAGCCTTCCTGAAAAGCACACTGAAACCTCGAATTTACAAGCAGCAATGAGGTCGATTGCTTGAAAAATATCCCGAAGCGACGGCATCGGAATTGCCTGCGCGAAATACTCGCGCCAGAGCCGTTCTTCGAAGTCGGGTGAATTGTGCTGTGGCAGCAATCGGCTGCAGGAAATGTTTATTTGTCGGGCCCTTTGGCAACTGCCTGGCCAATCGTGTTCTGCGAAGCTCGCGCAGTTTATGCAAGACCGGAAGTTGTAACGAGACAGCTGAGCGGCGCAATCGCTTGGCGTTTGCCACTCGGTTGCGGTGGCCCCTGTTTCATACCGGTACAAGCTCCGCGTGACGCTCAAATTGAGTTGGCGCGGCCTCTTGGCTAAACAGACCGCGTTTGCGGTGTTTCGTACGCGAGCGCCCTGTCAGTGACGTAAATCGAGGATACTGAGCCATCATGCTCGAATTGAGCGCAATCAGTCTGGTCGGAGTGCTGTTCTATGCTGTTACCGCGCTATTTTGCGCGGTATCGGCGCGGTTTGCCACCCGGGCACGCCAACCCAAAGCACACGCGATCAATTGGGCGCTCGTGTCCCTGTTCTTCGTAGGCTTGATGGCGCTGCGCGGGCTATTGATCGAAGACTGGATTGAGCTGACAATGCGCACGGCTCTGCGCGAAAGTGGAAGCTATGGAGATCGCCGGCAGATACAGAAGGTGGTGGCGATTATCCTCGCGCTGATTGCGACGGGCGCTGCAACGTTCTGGCTGATGCGCAGCTACAAAAAGATCAGAGGGCAACGTGAGCTTGCGATCTTCGTCGCCAATTTTGCATGCTTTGCCATGGTAGGACTTATCGGCTTCAGATTGCTGTCCCTCCATGCGATTGATTTTGTTCTATACGCACTGAAAGTGAACTGGATCATGGATGCAGGGCTCACCGTGCTGGTCGGCGGTTGTGCTGCTGTTTACGTACGGCGGGTGTTGTCAGCCAAACGACCAGCTTAAGCGTGCCCTTGCGCAATGATTTGCGCAATCCGCTTGCTCGCAGTGCCATCTCCATAGGGGTTGTGCGCCTGTGACATGGATTCATAGGCGTCTGGATCATCAAGCAACTTTGCGGCTTCCCTCACAATTTTGTCTTTTTGGGCGCCGACCAACTTGGCAGTGCCGGCCGCAAGACCTTCTGGTCTTTCAGTTGTATCGCGCATGACGAGGATCGGCTTGCCGAGGCTTGGAGCCTCCTCCTGAATTCCGCCCGAATCCGTCAAGATCAGGTATGACGCTTCCATCATGGCAACGAAATTGAAATAGTCGAGCGGATCGATAAGCGCGATATTGTCATGGTCCCCAAGCACTGAGCGCATGATTGTGGTGACATTCGGATTGGGATGCACGGGATAGATGATGGCGATATCCTCGCGCATGGCCAGCTCTTTGATGGCGCCTGCAATCTGCATCATGCCATCACCGAAATTTTCGCGCCTATGCGCTGTTACCGCGATAATCCTGCGACCGTGAAACCGTTGCGTCAGGGGAGCGATCACCGGAGCAAGAGCATGATTGGCGATCAGCTGCCCGCGAGCGACCTGTAGCGCATCAATTACCGTGTTCCCGGTGATATGGATCGCGCGTTGAGGGACGTTCTCGGCCAGCAATGCCTTGGCCGCCTGCTGTGTCGGCGCAAAATGCAGATCGGCGATTACGCCCGTCACCTTGCGGTTTACCTCTTCAGGCCACGGTGAATAGATGTCGCCTGATCGAAGGCCTGCCTCGACATGGCCTACAGGGATGCGCCGGAAATAACAGGCGAGGCTTGCCATCATTGTGGTCAGCGTATCGCCGTGCACCAGCACCCGGTCGGGCTTTTCCTGATCCAGCACTTCGCCAAACTGTGTGATGATACGCGATGATAACGCGTCGAGGGTCTGCCCGGGCTGCATTAGATCAAGGTCAATGTCCGGTACTATGCCCGCCATCTTGAGCACCTGATCCAGCATTTCGCGGTGCTGGGCCGTTACGGCAACGCGCACATCAAAGCCGCCCGCATCTCGCAGAGCATTGACGACGGGAAACATCTTAATCGCTTCGGGACGCGTGCCGAACGTCACCAGAATACGCGCCCGCGCGGTCTTCGACGTCATTTTTTGAGCATACCGCGCGTGTCGAAGACGAGCTTGCCCTTGAGCGCATTGGTTGTGAGATGTTTGAACGCGGTGTGATCGACAAGCACGACAACTATCTCCGCTTCTTCCAGCGCTTCATCAAGACCGCTTAGCCGTGCGCCTGTTCCGGTAAAACCGGCTGGCAATCGATCTGCGTGCGGTTCCACCACAATTATTCGTTGCCCTCGGGTGCGCGCAAGGCTGAGTGCAATTTCGAGGGCAGGGCTTTCGCGGAAATCATCGATATCCGGCTTGAACGCAAGCCCGAGCAGCGCAACTTTCCCATCCGGAACAGCATCCAGAAGCCCGCGAATACGCCTTTCGGTATAGCTTGCCTTGAAATCGTTGACCTCGCGTGCGGTCCGGATCAGCCGTGCGGCCTTGGGAGAGCCGGATACGAGAAACCATGGATCAACCGCGATGCAGTGTCCGCCAACGCCCGGGCCAGGCTGGAGGATGTTTACCCTTGGATGCCGGTTGGCGAGCGCGATCACGTCCCACACATCCACTCCCAGATCATCAGCAATCACGCTGAGTTCATTGGCAAAAGCGATATTCACATCGCGAAAGCTGTTTTCCACCAGCTTGACCGTTTCGGCCACTCGCGCCTTTGTCACAAGGCAATCGCCTTCGACAAAACTTGTATAAAGCGCCTTGGCTTTCGCAGCGCATTCAGGCGTGATCCCGCCAATTACTCGATCATTTTCGACCAGTTCGCGCACGATCCTGCCGGGCAGCACGCGTTCGGGGCAATAGGCAAGCGCTATATCGCCGCAAGTTTGTTCGCCGTATACAGGGATGGTGAGATCGGGCCGCATCTCGGCGATGATTTGTGCGACGCGCTCTGTCGTGCCAACAGGTGACGTGCTTTCTACGATGACGCAGGCACCGGGCTGAATGCGTGGGGCAATAGCCCGGGCCGCACTTTCGACATGGCTGGTGTCGGGCAGGTTCTCGCTCGTCAATGGTGTGGGAACAGCGATCATGTAGAAGTGTGCGCTTGGCACCGTGGTCGATGCAGTCAGGCGCCCCGTTTCAATGGCTTCACTCACCAGCCTGTCAAGATCGCGCTCTTCGATATGGACGTGGCCCGCCATGACGGTCTCGACAACGGCCTCCGAGACATCCACACCGCACACATCCCAGCCATGGCTGGCAAGGACAGCGGCGGTAGGAAGGCCGATATAGCCTAGCCCTACGACGACAACCTGATGCTCTGGCGCGGGTTGGCGTCCAGACCGCGGATTGACGGCCTTGGAAGTGTCGAAAGGTGCATTCATTGGTGCAGGGCCCTGAAAATATCTTTCGCAGACCATGGAATATGAGGCTTAAGATCGCGTTAGGCTTGCTTGAAAACACTGACCGTTCAGCTTGATTGTGCGGTCCAATTGGCAGCCGCCGTGCCGGTTAACTCGGATTTTGTCGCGGCACTTGAAAGACAGTTATAATCGGTTGAAACCCGATGATAAGCCACAGAAACTGCAGCAGCGTCTCCGCATGACTAAGACCCGAGACCGGGACGTTCAGCGACAAAATCGGATGAGGGGCGAACAGGGAACTGGTATAGAAAAATTCAGCAGCAAGGCCGGCAAGGTGCGCTGGCGATCACACGGAAAGGGCTTGCTGGTAGGCGGCAAGCAGCGGCTCAATCTGGTGCTGCCAGTTCAGCTCTTCGATCACGCGTTTGCGGCCAAAGGCTCCCATTGCCGCTCGTTTTTCGGGGTCATCGATCAGTTCGATGATTTTCTGAGCCAAATCGCTTGCATCATTGGCCTTGGCATAAAGCGATGCATCGCGCGCTGAGAACCGGCCTTCGGTCACATCGAACTGCACCATCGCCTTGCCAAGCGACATGTATTCCATGATCTTGTTCATAGTGGACTTGTCGTTCATCGCGTTCACCCGGTCAGGGTTGACGCCGATATCCATGGTCGAGAGCACTTCGAACAATTCTGCGTCCGGCGCGCGGCCGGTGAAGGTGATGAAATCAGCCAGCCCGCGCCTCGCCGTCATCGTTTTCAGATCTTCCAGCGCCGGGCCACCGCCAACAAGCACGAACTGGATATCCTCGCGGCTTTCCTTGCGCACCAGATGTTCGACCGCATCGATCAGAAGGTCGATCCCCTCCTGTTCACCCATCACGCCGACATAACCCACCATGTGCGCGCGCCCGTTTTTCCAGCGCGGTTCAGGCGCCACCAGCTTGAGCCGCGAAAGATCCGGGCCAGAGCGCACAACGTGCACCTTTTCCGCATCCATCCCCCCGCGCTCAATTGCGATGGTCTTGTAGCTTTCATTGGTCGCAATCGAGACGTCGGCGAAGCGGAAGGTGAGCTTTTCAAAAATCATCATCAGCCGCCAGAAAAACCCGCGATGGCCAAATTTTGCCTCGTAGAGTTCCGGATTGATATCATGATGATCGAAAATGTATTTGGTGCCAAACAGCTTGAACGGTGCAGCGACCAGGAAGATCAGATCGGGCGGATTGCACCCCTGGATCACATCGATACGGCGCTTGAAATGGATCTTCCAGGCCAGCACCGTTTCCCAGAAAAGCGCAGCCCCGTATTCAAGCAAAAAGCCCGCTGCACCTGCCGCCTCAAGGGGGAGGGGATGGCGATAAATGTCGATCCCCTCGATCACTTCGTGGCGCTTTTCATGGCCCTTGCCCACGGGGCAAATGATCGAAACGTATGCGCCGGCAGCT